>Ga0075473_10001196_pt1 | contig 10812 bp, 16 predicted proteins | sample DEB19_08_DNA_FD_76340 | JGI IMG/M metagenome (GOLD analysis project Ga0075473, IMG submission 76340) | Aqueous microbial communities from the Delaware River and Bay under freshwater to marine salinity gradient to study organic matter... | ecosystem: Environmental > Aquatic > Marine > Coastal ... | reverse complement strand
GTATACGGCTCCTGCATTAACTTTGGTTTCACCTTTTTTCAAAGATTCAATATATGCGTTGAATCCCTCTTGGTCATTTCTACCGAATGCTTTGGTGTATCGTGCCATTGCAACTGAAGGAACTTTAGAATACTCGATGTTATCGAATTCTTTAGCACACATTTTAGTTTCAACAACATTAGTAAGACCAACGATTAATTTACGGAAGTCCTTAGGAGAAAGTCCCATAACTGAACGTACTCGGTTTGCAATAAATTTCTTTTCTGCACTTACCTTTCCACCGGTTCTTGGCATCCATTTCGCAAGTAAACCATTACCTTTCTCTAATTCATCAATAATTAAATTGATTGCATGGTCTTCTACTGCAGTTCCGAATGTTACGAAGATATCGTCCCATCTACCGAATTCGGATACTAAATGTAAGTTTGAGATTACCTCATCTGGATATCTTTCAGATGCATAACGTAAAAGAACACGGAAAGCTTCTCTTTCACCAGCCCCTTCTCTAGCATCACGTGCCCAGAAAAGAAGTTTTCTAGTAAGAAGAGCATCTTCATTATGTGCTGCTTCAAATAAACCAATCAAACGGTTTTTACCGTCTTGGGTTTTCATTTGATTACGGATTGCACCTATTACGAAGAATAGATTAAGAGTTGCAGAAAGTGATGATGAGTTAGTCACCATACCATTTTCAGTGAAGGTATCACTGGTGCGCATTGCATTTACTAGTGTAGACATATATTTACTTTTACAGAGTTAACAAAATAAAAAATCAGGGTACGTTTTGGTTTCAGTTTAATAGGATTGAAAAGTTATATTTGCTGAATGTACCCTTTGTATTAAAAATCAAAATAAAGAGAGCATATTTTTAAGGTATGCTCTCGTGAACTCTTTAAATAAAAAACAGATTGGTGTTTAGATTTTGAATGGACCTCTAGAAACCATTGGGCCTTTTGTTTGGTTTGGTACCCGTGACCAAATTTGCATTAGAGGTCTTCTTGCGAAGGGATTCTCTTTTGCTCTGCTTATCATAGTTTGTATAGTTATGAGTTTGCGGAATCCAATCTTTTATTTAATTGTTATGTTTATTATATGTAAGAACGTTTTTAGCAGTTTCAATTAAATCGAAATTTTTTCTAAAAAAGTATATTTTCCTTCTTTGCATTGAAACAACATCATGTATTTAGATTTGTTCCAACCTTGAGTTCGGATACGATATAAATCATTTTGAACTGAAGGTGCATTTGAATTGTATATATTATATGCTTTAACTTCTACTCTGTTTCCTTCGAGATCAATTAAATCATGATAGATATCTGGTGCTTGTGTAAATTTTCCTGTTTCAATTAGGAAAACTTCGGCAATCTTACCTTGTCGAACTCTAGTTCTGATTTCTTCTAGACTTCTCCCTCGACTTGAAGTCGAAGAAAATAGTCTTTGTGCTTCCAATTCTATTTGTTCTTCCAAGTATTTTTTGTCCTTTATGTCGGATTCGGTGAATTGCATTTTTTCCATTGTTTTCTATTGTATGCATTACTCTACCTGCAATAACAATTGGGATATTGTCAGGGCTTTGCATGATTAAGCTGATTTCAGCATCAGATAATTGACTAATCAAAAATTGATAAAGTCGATCACTTGGACTCATATAGCGTTTCTAAATATTTTATTCTTTCTTGAATTTGTTCGGTCTGTTCTAATTCTCGAAGTTCCTTAATCACCCAATTCAGAGCAAAGTGACTATAAGCATTTTGAACTTCTTGCATTGTAACATGGGATTTTTCTAGCATATCGGTATACTCATCTACCCATTCAGAATACTCCCATTGAATCTTTTGTCTAGGATTCATGTGAACAATATCTTGATATTCAACTAAGTCGTAATGGAAAATCTCAAATTCTCCTTTACCTTCAAAGAAGATTTTGAATATTTCTTGTGATGTTGAAGTTTCTGGGATTTTAATAACAATGCCCCAATCATTTCTGACTAAGGGGCAATTGTCACCATACATTTCTGGATAACCTTGGAATAGGACCTTATCCCCTATTTCCAAACCTTTTGTAAAATCGGTCATAATCGTGTATTGATTGTTTTATTCTTTCTCTTCCTGCAGGATTCATACTATGAACCAAACATTCAGGTAATTGGATTGATTGATCGATGCACCATTGAACAAAGAAGTTAGCTGAATCCAATCCAGTTTTTTCTTTGAATGATTCGGCAACTTGATTGTAGTTTTCTACTCCATGATACATTGTTGGATCGTAATGTTCATCGGCTAAATCGTGATCGAAAGAAACTAATTCAGGAAATTCTCCATTAGCCCATCGATTAACAACGGTTTGTACAAATTCTTCGTGACTTCTTACAACTACCCATTCACGTGTTCCGTAACGAGGTTCGTTCGTATAAGTCAAACATTCCCTCGGTTCCCTGATATCGTCAAGGAACAAGTTGTATGTTTCAAAATTGATAATATGATTTCTTAAGCCCATAATATTTATATGTAGGTTATTTGATTTTGAATAATTTTTTGAACATGTATTTTACAGTTCCATATTCATCGTTTTCGACGAATTCAACAACATCGATTTTATCAGATTCTTTCAAATTATCGAAGTTATAGAATTTCGAAATAAGACTCATTGAAGTAAACAATCCGATATTTTTACTATCGAGATTTTTACGGAAGTGCTTTTCAAATTCTTCCTTAGAAAGGTGTGTATAGTTTTCTAGAGTTTGAATTTTTGGAAGTTGAACTTCTTGGTTTTTTCCTAGTGTAGAAGGAATGATAATTGGAAAGTAAGACATATTGTTTATTTTTAATTTGATATTACAAATATAAAACAAAAACCCGAGATTAAAAAATCTCGGGTCAACTATTTTCAAAAAGTTATTAACAATTATGAGTTAATTTGTTCATCAGTAGATTCGGAAGATTTTCCTTTCTCCTTTTGGATTTGGCTAATCATGTAACCACCAATTGCAAATTCGACACCTGCCCAAAGAGCAATATCAGATGCAGTTAGTTTAGAGTGGTTTTCTATAAGGAAATAAATCATACCCCATTGTCCTACGACGAATGCAATCCCTGATTCAATTCTCTTTTTTGAGAAGTAAGATTCCTTACCACTATACATATTACCTAATTCGGTAATAAGCCATTTAATGTTTGTCCATCCTAAGAACCATTTCTTGTTCATTTTAAATTGATTATTTTATTTAGAAAGTCGAGTTTCTATAATTTTTATAGAACCTTGCGATATTCTATCGAATTTGAAGTCTGTTTCGATATGAGGTCCATCTGGTCGGAATACTACGAAAGGAACTTTACCGATAATTTCTTTTGATACCGTGTTATTGATATCTGCCATTAAAGCTTTAGGATCTCTAACGTATTTCAATCTTCTTAATTCAGTCAACACATAAGTGTATGATTGATCTGATGAAGTTTTTGAAAGTGTTATTTGACTACCTTGAATGTCTTTGGTATGAATAGGTTCAATCGAAATTTCTTGCGGTTTAGCATCAGGTCCTCTAAGAATTACGTTTGTTATTAGATCTTTATCTACTTTAGTTTCGATTGCAAAAGACATATCATAGAAGTTTTGAAGGATACTAAAGTCTTCGTAACCCATTTCTCCACCTAACCATTTAGATTGTAGAGATATGATTTTGTTACATACATCAGCATATTCAGGTGAGAAGTATTTAGCAAAATCAAACTTGGTTTTTCCAGCGGAAGCACCCGTTAATTTATCAATACGTCTAACGGTATCAACAACTTCTTTCCAAAATTCAAATCTAGTGATTTTACCTTTTGTACCTAAACGAATAGAAGAAGATTTGTCTTTCGAATATTCTTTAACTTCGTATTTTTCGTTACCGTATTGTACGTCGAAAGATTCACCACCACCTGAGATTTGTGCACCTTTAATTAACCAAGCAATGAATAGCTCACCTCTACCAAGTCCTTTTGGTTCGGCTACAAATAAATCAGCACCAATTCCTCTAGCATAATCACTAGCAGAAATTTGCTTAACCGATTTCATTGTATAAAGCTTATCAAAAAATTCTTTCGTGTTTTGTGGAGTAGATAGAATTTTATTGAATACTAAATCGATACCTTTGAATGCATCAGTAGGTAGGAGACTAATGAATGATTCGAATTCAGAAGTCTTATTATATTTTTCTGCAGCATCATAAAGAGCTACGGGAACATCTCGAGAGGGTCCCTTTTTTGCTTCATTAATAAAGCTAACAAATTCTTTGTATTTTAGAACTTTCATAATTAAAATAAATTTGGATAAGCAGTTTCAACTTCAGTCGGAACAGGCATTTTGCTTGCTAAGATATAAGCTTTGAATCTGTTCAAAATCTCATTCTTTCTTTTTTGATGTGGGAATTTAGGTGATTCGAAAATTGACCAAGCATTTTCAAAAGTCATAACTTCACCAGGTTTAACATCTTCTCCGAAAGCAAGTTTAACAACTTCTTCAGGTGTGCTGGTTATGAATTTATCTTGATCGTGTAGAAGAGTAGCAGTTTTCACTAATGAACCTTTTTTACCCATGAATGTTTTTTCAACCTGATAGATTCCTTTTTCTAAACGAATAACATATTGTCTATATTGTTCTATTTCACCTGCATCGGTCGTTTTGGTGGCCTCTTTAAACATTTCAGATACAATAGACATCATCAAAACATTTCGGTACATACCTTTGTACTTTGATTCTGCTTCTCTGAAGTTTGGTGAATGATACATGAAACGAGACCAATCAAGGTTAGTTGATAGCATCAAATCCACTTGAGCAACACCATTAGCTTCATTACCATTTACAGGAACACCGAATGATACTTGTTCAAATCCTTTTACGACTTTAGTAGAATAACCCATTTGTTTAAGGCGGCTATCTAACCAAGCTAAAACATCATTGAAACCTAGACCATGAACTCCTGCAAGTTTATCTACTGATACTGCTATATCAATATCTCCACTGGTTGCATCATCATTTTTCTTTCCGTATGAACCGATAGGAAAGGCATCAATTCCTTTACCATCAAGTCCTAGTTTAGGAAGAACAAATTTTTCAACCCATGCATAAGTTGAAAGAACTTCTGCTTGAGTTAAAGGTCTTGCATCTTCAACGGCGTTTCCACCTTCATTTAGAATTTTAGAAACAAAATCTTTGTACTTTAGGATCATTACTTAATTTGGTTTATGTTAGTGATTCTTTTATCTTTAGTCTCTCCATCTTCGGTTGTCCAAAGAAGACCAGCTTTAATCAAACGGTTGTAGATTTCGTCTTTAACAAGTTCGAAATCAATCGTATCTGATGAATTCTCCCATGTATCAGCTACATATTCAGGATCAATCCATCCAATTCCTCTTTTGATACTTGTTTCCATGTCTTTGTAGTCCATTTCGAAAGCTTTAACGGCTCCTTCGTTAACTTCAACAGCCTCGTGAATTCCAAGATCTTTCTTAGCCATTTGAATAGCCACTTTATAATAAGCATCAGTTCCTTCGTATGATGTTGAATTTAAAGCAGCAGTTAAAGCTCTAACATCGTCGGTTCCATCAAATCTAAATTTGGTTAATGCATTCGGATTAACTCTAAAAAAATCAGATAATCTAGAGATAGCTTCTTTTTTAACTCGAGGATCTACTTCTTTTGATTCGTTAACTACTGATTCTTTGATAATACCGGCCTTAATCAAAGCCTTAGCAATATCAGCATGGTCTTTAGATTTTACATCTAATTTAGACATAATTTCTTTACCATATTTATCTGATAGCTGCCATACTGTCTTTTTTTCGGCATCTTTGTCACCTTTTGATTTTGCGTAATCTATAAGGTAAGCATAATACATTGCGTTTAAAGTATCAAATTGCTTTCTTTGCCAATCGACAATAGGAAAGTCTTTTAAAGCATATTTAGCTTCATTAACGAATTCGTTGTAAGTTGGAATGTGTTTTTTCATTTTATTATTATGCTCTTTTTATTATTTCAAATACTCTAGGTTGTTCATCTAAATAAGCGTTGGTATCAACCCAAACAAGTCCTAAATTCTTTTCATTATTTGGATCTGTGATATCGTAGATACTTAACAATGTAGTATTAACCGATTGTCCCTCTTTGTTTTGCCATTTAAGTTGGGAATCATTTAACCAATATTGTGAATTATGTATTCGGTAAGTAGGTCTGTCCGGTTTATTACCATGAGGTTTAACTACGAAATATTGATAGTGTACGAACATTACCCCACCTTCAAAATCCCAAATTCTTTCCATCGCTTCATCGGTTGTCTTAGAAGTTCTTGGCATTAATTTAGCGAATAATTTAGAATCCAATGAATTCTTTTTATCTAAAACTGTTGGTTTGAAATTGTTAATTGTAGATTCGTTTATAGACGATTCATTTACAATTTCTAAAACTCTATCAATGATTTGGTCTTTCATTCCCATTCTCATGTGTTGAGAAAGGATAGGACTGTATTTTTTAATAGCTTTTTCGACTTGTTCTTCGTTAAACTTACCATCCTTATCTGGAGTAGTATGATTAGGCATAGAATAAGCTAATTCAACTGCTGCTTTTTCAACATTTGGATGGCTTATCTTAGATTCTTTAACGAATTCGTCGAAACTTGGTATATGTTTCTTCATTATGATATGTATTTTTTAAGTTCTTTATAGAATGGATGAATAGACTTAGGGGTCATTTTCTTGAATGTAGCTTCATCGTCATTTTGAATTGCTTCACGAACTTTAGTTCCTGAAGGTCCACCTGGTGCTCTTTCATCAACCATTTCTAAACGGAAAGGTTCCGAAACCGGAACATCAGATTTGTCGGAATTCAAGTATTTAATTTGTGGTTCATAAGATTTCATACGATCTGAACCAGAACCCATACCAATAGATTCAAAACCATTCTCTCTAAGATATTTAACCATTTGAGGAACAACGGTTTTTAGGTTTGAAGGATATAAGAAGTATTCAGCAATAAAAGGGAATTCTTTTGCAACTGCTTTACCCATTTTCTCAAGTAGAGCATCCGGGAAAGGTGACTTATCTGTTTTAGAAAGAATCTGAATTGGAACTACCGGAACTCCTAAAACTTCTGAAGCTTTCTTCAAAGCAGCAATATGTCCATTATGGAAAGGTTGGAATCTTCCAGGGAAGATACAAACACGTTTACCATCGAACATACCTTCAAATATTTGATTTTCGGTGATTGCTCCAGCACGGATAAACATTCCAAGATTAACTTTCATACCACTACCACCTGACTTAACCGATTTTAGAGTTATTGTTATTCCATCATTTTTTTCTACTTTATAACGATTACCGGCATAAAGAACTTCAGAACCAACTTCAATAGCTTTGAATTCTTCTGGGTTCATTTTATCCCCATAAGCTTTAACAAAACCTTCAATTAAGAATTGGTCAAATGTAGGTAGGTTTTTCATTTATTTCAAATATTTATTTACAAAATTAGTCAAAACTTCTTTGGCAGCTTTTTTATTACCTCGATGTTTTTGTTGATAGTAGGTTGGAGCATTCCCAAAAGTCCAATCACCTGCAACACCATATATTTTGTACATAGGTTTACCACTTGCAGGAGTATATAATTGAGCATAAAGATCCCATGCTGTATTTTGTGATGGTATTCTCTTTATTTCATCAGATACCGGTCTTCCAGCATCATCAAAAAGGTGTTTGATTTTACTCCAAGAACCTGATCCCATTTTAAGAACCATGGTAGGTCTTCCTTGTCCTGAATCATCTTTAAATTCGAAATCTGTAGATTCGTTTAAATTTTCGTTGATAAATTCTTCGAAGCTAGGTACGTGATTTTTCATATTTTAACTATTTTGATATTACAAATATAATCATTTTTCTCAAAAGAAAATAATTTATTTCAAATTTTTATTAACTTTTTTAAGTATTCCAACTTCGATCCCTTTTAATTTTTTAGGATCCGATGGAATGCCTTTTGTATCTTTTTTAGGACCAGGTCCTTTAATGCCGAACATCATACCTGGACCGAAAGCCGAATCTTCATTTATCTTAAATAGACCTTTCATTATTCAAAAATATTTCTTGCGTATAAAGGGTCAGGATTAGCCTCTAGATAATTAGAAGGGTAATTAGCAACATAATCGTGCTGAATAGATAGGTTTTGCCAGTTTTCATACACATTCTGTCCCGGAGTAAGTCCCAGAGCATCACCTAAAACTCCACAAACTTCATGAACGAAACGTTGTTGATTATCAATACCTTTCCCAAAATGGATTTGATTTCCTTGAGGAGATCCTTGATATCTAACAAAATAGATTACTGGAAGTGATTCTAGTGTATTTGGTGCGATATCGAAAATAGGATACAGTTGTGCCATTTCTTATTGTTATTTTTTGTAAGCTAAAATTGAACGAATCTGATGCAAAGGAGCAAAGATTCCTGTATATTTATAAAGCTTACCTTTGAATACAAATGTAATTCCTTCGGTCGGAACGATAGATTCTAAACCACCGGCAGCAGCAACACGAGTAAGTTCATGTTCCATTTTTTCTACATCGGTTTCATCACCATTTGTTCTAATCTTTGATATAGTAGCATCGATTTCTTTTCTCATTGCTTCGGCAGCTTGAGTAGGATTAGCTGAAAGGAATGAAGATATGTTTCTCATCATTTCAGTTCCGATTTCTAAGAAGATTGATTCAAGTGGAGCATAAACTGCACGTTTCCATTTCTTAGCCATTTTCTTTTCTAGATCATTATACCAAGTAGCTATTTCGGGCATATCTTTCTTCATCGTAGCAACAGAATAAGATTTGTCTATATCAGCAACTCTTCGAGCTAAACCATCAAGTGATATAGCAGGAATTTCAACCTTAGCAGATTTTGCCTCGGAAAGAAGAATGTTTTTAGCCATACCCAAAGCATAATCTCCGATAGTAGATGTTTGTGAACATCCACTCTCTTTCATGATAGAAGCTAATTTGCTTTTATAATAAGATGCTCTCGCTTTAGTATTTGGAAGTGGTTTTGCAGCAATATCTTGAGGTCCTCTAACAAAGAAGGTTTCTTGTGATGCAGTGTTAGCATCAGAAACAAGTTTTCCTAAATCTCTACCTGCTTGTTTATCTTCATCAATCACATTACCTGCTTCATCATACTCAACAACTCCATGAAACACTAACATATTAAGTCCATAAGGAACTGTGTTTTGTGTAACTGGAGTGATAATTTCTAATGATGCAAATTTCTTACCTTCTGCAAAGTATTTTTCTTTATCTTTAGGGGAAAGACTTGAAATAGAAGCAGTAAGATCTTTCATAGCTGCATTGTAAACCGTTTCAATATCACCTCTACCAGCAAAAAGATCAGCAACACCTTTAATGTCCATTGCCGCTTCTCCAGCATTCTTTAGATGTGATTTGTTTCTTGCAGCGATAAGCTTACCATTTTTCCAAGATATGGAAAGTTGTTGTCCGTCTGTTTTTTCTTGGACGAAATTTTCGGGTCCAAAAGCACCATTTACTGTAGACATCAACATTTCCTCTAGATCAAGGAATGTTAACCCGATATCTTCAAATGGATGTGTTAAGTGACCATAAGCACCACCCTCAAGAAGTGATTCCTCTTGAGTGTGGTTTATGTTGTTATTTAAAGATTCGTTAAGATAATTAACAAAATCCTTAAACTTTAGCAGTCTTTTTTGCATGTTTCTTAGAATTCTTTTTGTCTTTAATATATATCTCACCTTCGACACTAGAAGAATTCTCTGATGCGGCTTTACCGAAATCTCTGACGTTAGTCTTCCATTCGGACTTAGGAGCATACTCCCAGCCAATTTTTACCATGTTTGATGCATTGGAGTCATCAATTCTCTTGTACTCCAGTTCCTTCGTTTTCGGGTTTGTTCTCTTGATTGTTTTCATCTTGTTTGATTTCGTTAATGTGTTTTTCTATTTTAATTTTCAGTTGATTACCGGTTCCTGGTTCTTGGACAGAAAAGAATAGAGTATCATTTTCGATTTCGGCAAAGACTTGCCAATCTGAGTTTGATATAATCTTATCATTGATCCAAGACGTTACCGTAACGTCGTCTCTTCTTGTCAATTTCATTATAGGAAGAATTTTTTGTTATCATTAAGCCTTGCCATTTCACTTTCAGGAACAAGTCCTTTTTGAACTGCTTTTAGAAGTAGTCGGAAAGCGGCTTTAGCTTCGTCTTGTCTACCTGAATACCAAGCAGATAGAGAGTGTAGGTCGTAGATTTTCCATTCGTATATCGATGGATCTATGAATAAAGATGCTTGAGGGAAAGGAGATTTTCCTGCAAATTTCATAGCATGTGAAGAGTAAACGTAAGCAATATCGAATTCTCTTAATTGGTGATAGTGTAGAATTAGTGGAATTAAGTGTTCAGCTCGATAAAGATTTGCTTTACCACATTTTAGGTAGTCTTCTAAAATTTCATGAACAGGATAATTATTTGCACCTTTCAATGAAGCAACCATTAATAAAGAGAAGTAAACTTCTTCCCAATAACCTTCTTTAATAGAAGCTCGTTTAGAATACCATTCGATAGCCTTTTCTCTATTTTCAGGAGTATTAGCATCTCGGTAAGATTGTGCTAAATAGAACATCCATCTAGGATCTTTCTTAGGATCATTTGCTACATAATCTTCTAAGATTTTAGCATGACCTTCATATTTTTGTTGTTGTGTTTCTGAAGTCCAAGAATTTCCATCCGGTGTTACAAGAACAACAAGACCTTCAGCTTCACCAATTTTAGGATTAT
>Ga0075473_10001194_pt1 | contig 10813 bp, 22 predicted proteins | sample DEB19_08_DNA_FD_76340 | JGI IMG/M metagenome (GOLD analysis project Ga0075473, IMG submission 76340) | Aqueous microbial communities from the Delaware River and Bay under freshwater to marine salinity gradient to study organic matter... | ecosystem: Environmental > Aquatic > Marine > Coastal ... | reverse complement strand
GCCCTTTCTCTGTGCCGAGCCCCGGCTCTCCCGGTGAAATTTACCTGTTGACCATAGGCCTGACTAGAATGATTCTCATGACAACTACTAACGAACACCATCTCCAACACATTGCGCAGTTCTCGGAAGAGACGCCCATTGAGATTCGCTTCCATGCGAAGTGGAACGACAACTACAACTACCAGATTCTTGGGAGTGTCGGAACCAATGGAACTGTCCACTACACGCTCTACCGCAATCCACGAGGGAGTTATTCGGAAAGCCTGACGAATCTGTCAGGACGAGACAAGACCCACGTCACTTTGCCGATGAAGGCGTACAAGGGATGGCAGATTGACGTGCTCTCTTGGGTTTCGTCTCTTTCCAATCACAAGGGCGAGCCCATCTACACGGTAGACGAGGTGTTCTAATGAGACCCAGTAAGGTTTCCGAATACATGTCCTCACTGCCCGACGACGATGAAGTCATCTGTGTGTGGTTCACCAAGGATGACTTCCCGATTGGTGTCCAGGAAAACGGAGATTACGAATCATTGTCCACCAGTGAGTGGAATGAGATAGTCTCAGTGTTTGAGACCACCAAGTGGGACAACCCAATGAATAGTTCTTGGGGCGATGTACATCAAGACATCTACAAACTAGTCGGAGAGAAACTACATGCTTACGCCTAACGAGGAAGCCATGAGGGCATTCATGGAGACGGCCGTTTCGTTCGTCCTGTCTGACTATCCGCGTGATGTAGACATCATGGATATCCCAACCCTTGTTGAGTACGTAGACAAGCGCATCCTGGTGTGGGAGCCATTCTCGAGAAAACCCGGCAAAGAGCTGGCCGACATTATTGACCAGCTCTTTGAACTGAATCTCCGGACCCACCTGCATCTAGTCGAGGGCGGGGCTCCGCAGGGAGACGACCACTCAGAGTGACCCCGGCCGGCCACGCTGCGTGGTTATTCGGAAATCGCTGTTTCCAACAGACTCACCCCAGACAATTACTAGTTGACGGTGGTGGATGAGAACTTACCTGTTGGTCATAGTTCGGTGTAAAGTGTTTCCATGACGACATACCGAATCACAGCCAAGTGGGCAGGACTCACGATGACCGAGGACATTACCGTTGACACGGACATGTCCCCCGAGGACGAGATTGCCCACGCCGAGGACGTGCTCACCGACAAGTGGTGTCAGTTGTTCGGCGAGGAGTTCGTGCTCAACGCAGACGAGTTCACCACCGAGTCTGTTTCCTGAAACTTACCCGTTGACCATAGCAAGGAGTAAAGTGTTCTCATGAAGAAATACATGGTCCGAGTGACAGAGAGCATCAACCACGACTACGAGATTGAGGCAGAGTCGGAGCAGGATGCGATTGACATCTTCCACCGCTACAACGATGCCCAACTGAAGGAACTTGACCTTGACGGTCAGGCTGAATGGGACGCCCATCCGTGGGAGGTCTACGAGGTGGAGGAAGACAAGTGAGCGACATGACAGACGACAAGGCTCGCACCGAAGAGTTGATGGACGACCTGTTTGAGACCATCACCGGAATCGTCCACTACTACAACGGCATTCTCGCCGAAATGAAGGAAGGGACGTACACGCCGAAGAAGGCGTACGAAGACCATCAGAACCTCATGTTCAACGAAGGAAACGACATCATGTACATCCTTGAATCGCTTGGAGAACTGTCATGACCGTGTACCGGGTGAGCGTGTGGACTTCCGTTGAGGTGGAAGCAGAGAACGAAGAGCAGGCTTGCGACTTGGCGCACGACATGGTTCTCAATCAGGAAGTGAAGATGCGGGACTACGAGTTCACGGCCGAAGAAACAGACAACGAGTTTCCAGAGAATCTGTGAACTTTCCTGTTGACCATAGCCGAAAGTAGAATGTTCTCATGACGAAAACAGACGAAGTAAACGCTTTCCACCACCACATCCGAATCAGGACAGAAGTGACCTACCCTGACGGTGGGCCGTCCTACGACAAGTGGGATTACTTCTCCATTCCTGACGAGGAACTGCCAGAGATGTTCCGCGAGAACCCAGACCCCAACAGGTTCTACGACTTCCTGAATAACAGCGGATACTGGGACAAGGGCTGGCAGGAAATCACAGAGGAGATGGACGAGTGGATTGACTCGCATCCCGACGTTCAGGGCGAGCAGGATGAAGTCGCAGTCGAGGTTGACTTCATCTGAACTTACCTGTTGACCATAGCGTCAACTAGAATGAAGATTGTTCCCATTACTGGAAGGAATAGAAATGCCGAACTGGGTAGACACATCATTTGAGGTTCACGGACCGACTGCCGAAGTCAAGAGGTTCCGTGACGGACTCACGAAAGACGATGACGGTACTTACCGAATCATTGAGTCGTACTTGCCGACTCCAGAAGCACTGAAAATCACGAGCACGACTGCTTGGGAAGAAATCCCCGAGAAGTGGCAGGAGTGGGTTGCTGACGGAACTTGGACGCAGGAAGATTGCGACAAGCGAATCGCAGAGAACAACGAACTGCTCGCACAGCAGAAGTCCAACCTTGCCACATACGGCTACAAGGACTGGTACGACTGGACCTACGCCGAGTGGGGAACCAAGTGGGGCGACTGCCACACTGACATTCACGACTTTGTTGAGCCCGAGGGTGATGTGGCTACTCTTAGTGGCACATTCGACACTGCTTGGGGACCAGCAGAGGCGGCTTTCATCAAAATCTCCAAGATGTTCCCCGAACTGTTCTTTGTCTTCACCTATGACGAGGAAGCAGGATTCTTTGCTGGAATCCAGGTGTTCCGAAACGGAGAGAGCGTCTTTGACTCCATGTACGAGCCCTGCTCTTACGAGGGGGAGACCGATTGGGAAGACGATGACCAGATGAACAAGTACTACGACTGGAAGAATGAGAACCTTGACCGAATCACTGATGAGTTCATGGCGTTCATGCGAAAGGCAATGAAGTGAGCAAATACCGGGTCACCATAAACGTCACGCTTGACGTGGACGCAGAGTCAGAGAACGAGGCACTGGCTAAGGCTGTCGTCAATGTTCGTTCACGAATCGGAGACGATGGAATCACACCACTCGCCGATAGGATTGACCCCATATGGGTGACTGGAATCAGTCAAGAGCCTGACGGCTCGTACCGTTGCTACAAGCAGAACGAAAGGAAAAGCGATGTTGGTGTCTGACCTGCTTGAAATCCTGAACAGGTTTAGTCCTGACGAGAACATCTGTGCTCTCATCTACGACAAGTCAATCTTTGACTACGGTGACGATGATGACATGGTTCTCACGACAGATGCGTGGAACAAAATCTGTAAGGAGTTTGACGAGATGCCGTTCAACGATGTGTGGGAGTCCATCAACATGGCATGTATTGACTACGCCGAAATAAAGGAAGTGGCAGAATGATGGAAAAGCGAATCAAGAAGCGCGAGCTGAAAGAACTTCTCGAAGAGAACTACTACACACTCGCCACCACCGGAGCAGAGGCGATGGCCATCATCTTTGATGAGTACTCCAGAGGACTGTTCGCACCGAACCTCGAGGAGTGGGGAATCTCTTCAGAGAGAATGCTCCATATCGTCAACGAGATGTTTGATGAGTGGCTCGACGAAGGGAAGATGGATGTCCGGGCAATGGACTGGAAGAAGAAATAAGGTCCTGAGCCCCGTTTTATGTTTGTGCAAACACCTGCATCTGAGCCCCGACCGAAGTTCCGGGGACGCCTGGTTCGCCGGCGTCAACATGTGTTGAAATTCAAGAAATCGAATTTCTCCGGCATTTCTCCGGGCCGCCTTTTTAGCCGACGGTGGTGGATGACCTCGAGAAACCTTGATACACCCCTTTGAAAAAATTACATAATTCGAATAAAGCTTTCCTGTTGACCATAGTTGCGACTAGAATCCAGCCAACACCTACTAGACGAGGAGAAAGAAGTGGACACGATGTTCATCAGCGATGAGACAATCAATCGCAAACACAGAGAGATGTGGGACGAAGCAGTCGCCGAGTATGGCGATACATTCAAAGTTCCGGCAGAAGTGATTGCCCGCATCAGCGAGACGACGAGGGCTTTGTATGTCCTTCAAACATGGAATAGGAACGGGGCTTCGGGCAACCCTGCCAAGTTCCTGGCCTCTTACTCCGTGTACCCGGACATTCTGCTTGAAGTGGTGAAGGACTACTGCTCCATTGAGATTGACTCGATGGAAGAGGTTGTAGCCAAGCCCGAGAAGCGTTCTGACAAGTACGATGCCTTCCTCGATTGGACTAAGGCTCACCTGTTTGAGCAGTACACCACAGAACAACTAGTGGTGATATCGGGGTTCTCGTACCCCACCACACTCAAGTTCGTACAGGACTCTCCGGTATTCCGGAAGATAAAGAAGGGATTGTGGGAAATCCGCGACCCCAAGGCCGACAGGGAAGCCGAACAGTAAAACTTACCTGTTGACCATAGTGGATGATAATCTGTCCACTGTCAGCCCGACCACCTACTAAACGGCCCGGCAGGAAATTTACCTGTTGACCATAGTCGGTAGTAATCTGACAACTGCCAACCACTTACTAGAAAAGGAACTAGACATGGCAACTTCACCCGACCCGACCACCACCCTGCCCGAATGCTGGCAGATGTTTGAGGACGCAATCACGAACGGCATTGACCGTGTCGTGTTGTACGGTCCGTCAGGCATCGGCAAGACCTACGCAGGTCTGAACATGGGCGACACCACTGGTGGAGCCTTCCGACTCGTCTGCACCGAGGACATGACCAACATGGACGTTACTGGTGCTTTCATGCCGAGCGCAGACAAGGGCTTCCAGTGGGTCAACGGCTCCGCAATCAAGGCATGGGAAGGCAACGGCATTGTCGGTGGGCGACTCATCGTTGACGAGGTCGACAAGGCATCAGGCGATGTGTTCGCAACGCTTCTCGCAATGCTTGACTCACCGGAATCTGCGACTTGGGAACACCCCGAGACTGGTCGCATCGTGCGTCCCCGAGAGGGCTTCACCGCAATCATGACCACGAATGTGGAGAACATGGACGAACTGCCGACTGCGTTGGCTGACCGCTTCCCTGTTCGCATTCGCATCAACGCTCCGCACCCGACTGCGTTGCTCGCTCTCTCGCCCGACTTGCGCAACTTCGCCGTTCGCATGGCTGACGCAGGCGAGCGCAGAATCTCGCTTCGTGCGTTCGCATCGTTTGACAAACTCCGCAAGGGGCTTGGTGACAAGCGAGCATCGGAGATTGTGTTCGGTTCACGCTCCGAGTCAATCCTTGACGCAATCGCAATCGACAAGGTTTCCTGACATGAACCAGCCGACCACGATTTACGCCGAGCCTGAATGGCTTGGGCGCAACGACACGGAGAACGGACGTTGGTCTGTCTTTGAGTGCAATCCTCGCCGTGGCGAGCCGATGACCGCAATCGCAGAACGCATCATGAAGGTTCCGGTGCATGACACCGAACTTGCAAGAGTCGTTCGTGCGCATGAGATGATGCACGCAAAGGTTTCACCGTTGGGCGATTCGTTCCAGCAGTGGATTGAGCGTGGCTTCGCAACGGAGAAGGCAATGATTGCTGTTGAGGAACTTCGTGTGAACTTCCTCATTCAGCAACAGGGCTTTGACGCAAAGTCTCACTTGGCAGACGGTGGAGAAACCGCAGACGGTGAGCGTGTCGCTTGCACGAATGATTGGCAGGGCGCAGTCCTCATGGCAATCATGACCGCAGGAACGGCAGGCAACAAACTGTTCCTGAACGGTGTGCGCCGACACAATCGCCAGTGGGGCGAGGCTCTCGCAGACATTTCCAAGCGAGCAGTGAAGGAGATGCAGAAGGCGCACAAGACACGCACACTCGCATCAACCGTTGTCGACCCTCGCACGAAACTGTTTCCGTTTGGATTCAGTCACACCGAGCGCATCGCAGAGTGGATTGACCGTCTCGCTTCAATCTCGCCCGAGGAACTGACCGAGGGTGAAGATTCCGGTGAGGCAGACGGAGACGCAAATGGCGAGAGCGATGAAGAGAAGCAGGGCGACCCTGAACAGGCGAAACACTCCAACCGTGGGCGTGGTCGCCCAAAGAAGGGGACTGGCAAGCGTCTCTCCACCATCACGCCGAGCGATGTGACACAGCGCATTCCGCAGTGGAGCGAACTGATTGTGGAGCGCACGAACATGCCTCTCGCAACAAAGGGCAACATCGGCAAGAAGCGCACTGCATCAAACATTGGTCGCTCGCCACGCCGTATGCACCGACTCATCACCGACCCACAGATGCGAGTCTTTGACAAGGTGACGAGAGGCAACGGTGGAGTCGTTGTGATTGACGCATCGGGTTCCATGAACTTCACGCATGAGCAGATTCGCAAGATTGTGGAGAATGCTCCGGGTGCAACTGTTCTCTCGTACTCCGAGATGGGACACGCAGGACCGAACGCCTATGTGCTTGCCGACAAGGGTCGCATGTGTGCGGAACTTCCGACACAGGGTTGTGGCAACGGTGTCGACTTCCCTGCGCTTGAATGGGCAGTGAAGAATCGTCAGCGTTCCTCATCGCCAATCGTGTGGGTCACTGACGGTGGAGTGTGCGGAAGCAACTCATCGTTCAACAATGTTCTCGCAATGCAGTGCATCAACTTCTGCAAGAAGCACAACATCATTGTCGTGCCGTATGTGGAAGAGGCAATCACCGAACTTCGCAAGATGAAGAACGGTGGCAAGGCGCAGACACGGTGGCCCGAGATGCTCCGCATGGCGTGGAGAGAGTCAATCGGAACTGAACTGCAATGACGTTCTCCCCACCGGACGATTTCTTCTTTCGTCGTCCGGTGGGGTTCACCTCGTCACGGTGGGTCGTTGGACCCACGGGTTCTAGTTCCTTCCCCCCAAGGTTGGCGACTCATCGTGACGCTGGTACCATCATCAACAACTACTAGACAAAGGAATACCCAATGAACAAGCTTTACGCTTTCGTCGGAGAAGCAACACATGAAGACTCTCTCGACGGTCTCAATCAGTACATCGCAATCGCAGAAGACGCACCTGAGGATGTTGTCGCAGAAGCCATCGAGGACAGCGATGACGCAATCATCAAGACACTGAGTCGCACAGAGATGGACTCACTCGCCAAGAGCGCGGACATGAACGTCGACACTCACGGAATCGGCGATGGATACATCCTCGACTTGACCGAGCCCTACATCCTTTGCTGGGACAAGTGAGTCACTTCCGGTTAGCCCGGTCCACGGTCCTGCAGAACAAGATGACGCCGGCCGTGAGGACGCAGTCAATCCAGTCTGCGCTCCAGCCACCTGGGCGCATCAGTGAGACAATCGCCCAGAGCCCGGTGCCGTACAGCAGTGATGTGAGCACGAGCCCGGCGACGCCGGCCACGAGTACCGCGAGAGAAAAAGCCATTATTGCTCTTTCTTCCAGGACTTCTTCAGAAGCTACTGGGCGATGTGAGTTAATCGACGGTGGTGGAAGAAACACTTCCGACCTCCGGATGCGGTCATCCTTGCGCATCGATGTCACGGACAATCTGATGAACCCGCTGACGGCTCAAATCAAATTCGTCCGCAATCTGGCGGAGAGACTTTCCGGCCGCACGCATTTCGAGAATCTGCTTATTCCGATTAACGTCGGTCGCCGGCCCAGGACGAAGAGGTCCCCAGTTCCAACCTGGAACGGTCGAGAGCTCTCGAACTCTTTCTTCGGAAAGTTGATTTTTCCGATAGCGCTGCCTGGTGTAGCCGGCCCAAGCTCCCAGATTAATTTCGGATTCTCCGAATTTTTCGACATGCGCGGCCGGTACGTGAGAATGACCTTCGCGCGCAACGAACTGTCTGAGTGCTCCGATATAAGTATTGAAACGTGTGGTGTTGTCCATGGACGAGATAGTAATACACGTCTGTGTCACGTGATGGGAGCACTATAGTTATGAAACCCGGATACAATCCATTTGAACGCTATTGCCGATTCGGCAAGAAAAGAGGGCCCCTGGTGGGAGACGACGGCGAGGAAATTAAGAAGAATTTTGACTTCGAGGCCGGCGAAGAGCTCCTCAACGAATTAAACAAATTCGAAGGAGTTTCTGAAGAACTCTCGAGGAACATGCACGAGGAGATTTACCAGGCAATGCATGGTCCGGAAAATATCCTGATTGTCGGTACCGAGGGAAGTAAGACAATCACAATTATCACTGCACCGCGCAGCGTCGTCGGAGGCAAGGGCCCCAAGCTGCTTCCAACTGCAGACAAAAATCGAATTGTCGCAATGGTTTCAGCTGAGTTCATTGAAAAGCGCGCAACTGTTTGCAGAGACATGGAAGACCAAGACGGGGCTCAGGAGATGTGGGAGCAGCTACTTGAAAACTTCTTTGAAAAAACGATAGAGTTGGTCGAGTCTGGGGAGGTTGAACTTCTGGAGATTCCAGACTTTATTCCTGAGGAGGGTTTTTAGATGACGGTGGTGGATGAGACTGATTACGAAGAGCCAGCTACCTGGGACGAAGCAGCTACCCGTTCAGTTTTTGAAATTTTGACATTTGGCATCTTCGGCTTTAACACTCTCGAAGACATGAGAGCTCAGCTCGACTACATGCTTTTGCGCAATAATCCAATTAATACTGGGAGCGCTACCTGGATGGACGACGAGGAGATGGCAGATTTCTGGAAAATGCTCGGTTCTGTCACACGTGCCGCAGCTGGGCAGCAAGGAATTACGTTTTTTCAGATTAATCCAGAGGGCCCACTGAGCTCCGCCGAACTCGAGGATATTTCCGAAAAGATTGCAACTTTGATTACCTGGAAGCAGCGGGATTACGGCAGCGACAATATTCTTCGTTTTGGAAGATTCGGACTACTCGTGCGGGTTCATGACAAAATCGCCAGATTGGAAAATCTTGCAGCCCGTGGCGTCGAGCCCAACAACGAGTCAGTTGCAGATAACTACTTAGATGTGATTGGTTACTGCACGGTAGCCATGATGTTGGAGCGCGGCTGGTTCGAGCTGCCGCTGCGGGAAATTTAAGAAAGTGCGGAATATGCGAAAGGCCCCCGGGGGAGCATCGAGAGTCCGCCACCTACAAACCCGTTACAGAAAGCAACTGCACTCAACCCCGGGGAGCCCCGCGATTGCCGAGATAGGGGAAAGGAACCCTGCAGCTCAGCCCAACGACAATACCACACGCGCAGCCTGTGGAAAAGAAACTTCAAGAAATATGCTCGCGCTAGTTGACGGTGGTGGATGAGACCTGCTATCGTTCCAGCTGCTCGGTCTTAGGACCATACATAGAGTGACGTCACATCTTTAGCCACCTGAAAAAAGCTTGCGGAGAATTCCGAGGGCCTAGTTTGAGTTTGCCAAAATCAGGGCGAACAAAAATAAAGGTTCCCCCGGACCCCCTCCAAAGGGTTCTTTCAGTCTTACTGATTTCAGACAATCAGTAAGTGACATTGCTACTAACTATTTAAGGTTTACTCGAGAATTAAATTCTCGTCTGGACTTGACAAAACCTTCTCACGGGGATTAAACTAAGGAAATGGCCAGAGGACCAGCTAAAAAAACCGTCGAAAGAAATTATGCAGCTGCAAAAATTTCCGACGAAGAAGTTCTTGCTGTTTTCGAGTTCTGGAAGTTGACGTTCAGCAAAAAGCGCGCTAGCTTAGACCATGGTAGAAGAGTTCTATTAGGAAGCGCTATCTACCACTATGGAGTAGACGGCGCAAAAGACGCCATCAGGGGATGCACGTACTCTGAGTTCCATATGGGCCGCAACAAAAACAACAAGGCCTATACGGGAATTGAGAATATTTTCAAAGACAACGAACGTATCGAGAAGATGCTGAGCTACCTCCCAGAAGACGAGGAGTCTACAAATTGGTAAATACTAGACAAAAGCTGCTTTTTATATCTGGGGCCCTACTGGGCGTCTACGTGATAGCTGCAGTGACGTACGTAATCGCGGAAAATCATTCTTTTGGTGATTCACTCTGGTGGGCCTTCATGACGTTTACGACCGTCGGCTACGGAGACCAGTATCCAATGACTATCGCCGGCCGACTAGCTGGAGCTGCCCTGGTTTTCACAGCTGTGTTCGTCGCGGTGCCCACAATTACCGCGATTGTCTCGAGCAGAATAATGGGCAATGAGCACGAGTTCACTCACGAAGAGCAGGAAGAGGTCAAGTTCCTCCTCAGGCGGATTGATGGCAATCTCCGCGAATTGAGAGATAATTCTCACGAACTGGACAATCGGGTCTCAGGCCTCGAGCTCGCCGGCCGACGGGAAAATGAGGTAATTAATCATTTTTCTGGAGGAGCTACCTGGGAAGAAATTTTTGAAACCGCGTATAAGGACGTTTTTAGTGATTAACAAGAAGACCAGGCAAATCGAATTCTCATCCCAGCCATATCCGCTGTACGCCTGGGGGCTCTGGGCGGACCCGATATACGACGGCAGCTTCGAAAAAATTGAAAGAACTGAATACCATAAGGACCGGTTGACCATCATCGGCTGGCAGACATCTGGCCGGCGCGTTGAACCAATAGTTGCATCAAGAGACTATGGTCCAATCCCCCTTCGAGAGTTCTCTGGCAACTGGGTAGACCTACCCATGTGCCTGGATGACTATGAACCCTGGCTCGACGAAGAGGGCGGCCCGGCAATGGTAGGCAATAAATTCGTTCTTGTTGAAATTTCAATGACTGAACCAGACGACGAAGTCTTCCAGGCAGCCATCAAGTTCAATGAGTTCCTTACCTCATTTAACTGACGGTGGTGGATGACTATGTC
>Ga0075473_10001182_pt1 | contig 10857 bp, 7 predicted proteins | sample DEB19_08_DNA_FD_76340 | JGI IMG/M metagenome (GOLD analysis project Ga0075473, IMG submission 76340) | Aqueous microbial communities from the Delaware River and Bay under freshwater to marine salinity gradient to study organic matter... | ecosystem: Environmental > Aquatic > Marine > Coastal ... | reverse complement strand
TATATCAGATGGAATATGGCGCTTGTTTTACTAGAGATAGCCAGGGGTTCTTTAAAAGATCTCTTATAGAGTCATGTGTTATTTCTAAAGATAATCCTATTAAAGACTCTAAAGGTAATTTGATTAATTTTGAAGCCTCGTTAATGGGTGATGTAAACAGAAAATATGTTTTTGGCGTTGACCCAGCTTCTGAAGTTGATAATTTTAGTATTGTAGTTTTAGAAGTTCATCCAGACCATAGAAGAATAGTACATTGTTGGACAACTACAAGAGCAGAACATAAAGAAAAAATCAAAAAGGGGTACGCAAGCGAAACAGACTTTTATTCTTATTGCGCTAGGAAAATTAGAGATTTAATGTCTTTGTATCCATGTATTCATATTGCAATCGATGCTCAAGGTGGTGGTGTTGCAATTATGGAGTCTCTACATGATCAAGATAAAATTAAAGATGGTGAAATGCCACTTTGGCCAACTATAGACGATAATAAGCCTAAAGACACCGATGGAGAAAGAGGGTTGCACATATTAGAAATGTGTCAATTTGCTAAACACGAATGGTTAGCAGAAGCAAATCATGGAATGAGAAAAGATTTTGAAGATAAAGCTTTAATATTTCCATTTTTCGATACTGTTTCTTTAGGGCTATCAAATGTTGAGGACTCATTTAAAAATAGAATGTATGACACATTAGAAGAATGTGTTCTAGAAATAGAAGAACTAAAAGATGAATTATCCATGATTCAAATGACTCAAACAGCTAGTGGTCGAGATAGATGGGATACCCCAGAATTTGTTGTTGGAACTGGTAAAAAGAGTAAAATGAGAAAAGACCGATATTCTGCATTGTTGATGGCAAATATGGCCGCAAGAACTATTCAACGTACACCAACTCAAGAAATGTATAATTTTTATGGCGGATTTGCTACCGGTGGTCATTATAAAAAAGATAATGAGCAAAAAATGTATTCTGGTCCAAGTTGGTTTACTGATAGCATGAAAGATGTGTATTAATATTCAGTAATCGGATTACAATCCAATTGAGGTAAAAATGGCAAACGATAATAATATGATAACATGGTCTGACGATAATCCGCAAAGCAAAGCCGAAGCTTTATCGCTATTTTCTGATAACGTGGATTCTTATAGCGGTTTATCCAAAACTCAAGGTAGTACCTATAGACATTTTATAGATATAGAGCCAAATAGATCTGTTAGACCACAATTTACACAAAATGATTATTACGCTTTTAGGCCGCACGAAGCAGTACCAGCGCAACAAAGACGCGCTATTAAAATGTGCATTGATGCCTATGATAAAGTTGGTATTATTAGGAATATAATTGATCTTATGGGCGATTTTGGATGTCAAGGCATTCAAATAGTTCATCAAGATAAAAGCGTTGAAAAATTTTATCAACAATGGTTTCGCTCTATTAACGGAAAAGAAAGATCTGAGCGATTCTTGAACAATCTTTATAAAACTGGCAATGTTATTATGTATCGTAGCTACGCTAAAGTTACGCCAAAACTAAATAAATACATGAAGTCTTTAGCTAGCGATATCAAGGTAGAGGTTCCAAACATGACTGCAAACCTTATTCCTTGGAGATATAACTTCTTTAATCCTTTAACAGTAAAAATGAAAGATGGGCAACTATCTATTTTTATGGGAACGCCAGCCTACGCTATCAATCTAGGTTCATTTTTTGATAGATTCACAGAAGGCGATATGCCAATTAATATTATTAATAGTTTACCAGATAATGTTAAACAAGCATTAAAAAGTGGGCAAAAAGAAGTTCCATTAGATCCAGAGAGAATTTGCGTCTTTCATTATAAAAAAGACGATTGGCAGCAATGGGCGAACCCCATGATTTATGCTATTCTTGATGATATTATTATGCTTGAAAAAATGAGACTAGCCGATTTGTCCGCTCTTGATGGGGCTATATCTAATATTAGATTATGGACCCTTGGAAGTTTAGAACATAAAATTCTACCCAATAAGGGTGCTATTAATAAATTAAGAGATATTTTAGCCAGTAATGTTGGTGGTGGAACCATGGAATTAGTATGGGGTCCAGAATTATCATTTAAAGAATCCAATAGCGAAGTATATAAGTTCTTAGGTTCAGAAAAATATACCGCTGTACTAAATAGTATTTATGCTGGACTAGGTGTTCCTCCAACTCTTACTGGTATGGCTACAAACGGTGGTGGCTTTACAAACAATTTTATATCTTTAAAAACCCTTGTTGAAAGATTACAATATGGACGCGATCAACTAGTTCGCTTTTGGGAAAAAGAAGTTGAAATAGTCCGTCAGGCTATGGGCTTTAGGCACAAAGCTTATGTTCAATTTGATCAAATGAGCTTATCTGATGAAGCCGCTGAGAAGAATTTACTAATTCAATTAGCTGATAGAGACATAATTAGTCAAGAAACTCTTCTTCAAAGATTTAAAGAAATTCCACAAATTGAAAAAATCAGACTACGTAGAGAAGTTGAAGATCGTGAAGATGATAAAAATCCAAATAAAGCTGGACCATATCATACTCCACAACATAAAGAAAATCTTGAAAAGATTGCTTTACAAAGTGGTAAGATGTTACCACAAGACGTTGGTTTAAAGACTAGCGTTCCAAAAGATTTATTGTTACAACCCAAATCTGCATCTCCTCTTGGTGGCGGCGGTGGTGGTTCGCAGCCGCCCAAACCATCAAGTCCAAATGGTAGACCGCCAAACTCTGGTGATACTGGCCCAAGAAAACAAAGGGTAGCAAAACCAAAATCTCAACCAGGAGTAGCTGAGTTGGTTGTTTGGTCAGAAAATGCTTGGGAAAATATATCTAATGTTTTAAATGACGCTTTCTTAAACCTTAAACAAAAAAAGAATTTGCGTCAATTAACTAAAGCAGAAGTTTCAGAACTTGAAAAATTAAAATTAGATGTTTTTACAAATACGCCAATTATGTCAGATATAAATGAAAAAACTATATATAAAGTTTTAGCATCCAACCATCAAACACCACCAGAGTTTTATGATATATTAGAATCTAATGGTGTTGATCTTGACCAAATGCGTATGGATATATATAGAAAAAATGTTCTAGGTTTATACATAGAGTACAACATAAATAAGGAATAGTCATGGCAGCAAGTCAGTACAATTTTACAATAGATCAAGGTTCTTCGTTTAGCTTAGTGTTAACGAATAAAGATAGCAATAATAATATTGTTGATCTTACTAACTATTGCGCTAGATTAACTATGACAACTAGTAAGGGTGACACATACGTTTTTGAAACAGAAAATACTGATCCTAGTTTATACAAATTTTATATAGAGGGCAACTTAGGCAAAATTTCATTATTGATTCCTGCGTCTATTACAAACTCTTACAACTTTGATACCGCTCGGTATGATTTAGAAATTAAAAGTCCGAATGATCATTATGTTAGTGGTGGAAAGTATGTTGAACGAATTATGTATGGAGTAATTACTTTAAATAAGAGATTTAGTAAATCACCCACTTTATTGGATTGTGAAGCATGAGTTGTTTTACCATAACAGTATTAGAACCCTCTGGTAAAATTATACAAGTAGAGTCGGTTGCTGGAACGAATATATCCACAACAACTCTTACTAATTATTCTGTTCCAAATATAGAATTATCTCAGTGCTTAACGCAACTACCATCAGACTTTAATGATAGAATTTTTGCGGTTGTTAGCGGAGATATTGTAGCTTCTACTGGCATATTAATATCTTCTAGTGGTGGCAAAATATACCTAAATAGTATATTAAATTCTGGTAATGGTATATCACTCTCTCACGATTCCGGTATTTATACTATTAGCTCTACCGGCTTGCAACCTAGTGGTGATTACAGTTTAGTTGGTCATCAACACGCAATAAGCGATATTAGTGGTTTGCAAATAGTTTTAGATAGTAAACAGCCAAGTGGAATATATGCTAGTGGTATACATTATCATACTATTAGTGATATTACGAATTTTAATAGTGGTGTAAGCGGCTTGTTGCCGTCTATCAGTGGCGATGGCTATATAACATCATCTTTTGTAAATAACTCTTACGTAATAAGCGCAACTGGATTACAACCATCTGGTAACTATAGTATTGTTGGTCATTCTCATATTATTGATGATATAGCTGGTTTACAAATAGCTTTAGATGCTAAACAACCTAGTGGTATTTATGCAAGCGGAATTCATTATCATGCTTCTAGTGATATAACAGACTTTAATACTACTGTTAGCGGGCTGTTACCAGTTGTTGATATAATTGGTGGAACAAATATAGCTGTTAGTAATAGCGGATCCATATACACAGTAAGCGTTAGTGGACAACTTGGTTTAACAGCAGAAGAGGTTGACGATAGGATTAGTAACTTATTAGTTGCAGGAACTGGAATAACATTAAATTATAATGATAATAGTGATATATTGACAATAAGTACTAGTGGATTACAGCCAAGCGGAAACTATAGCATAGTCGGTCATTCCCACGTTGTATCAGATATTTCTGGACTTCAAAACGCTCTTGACAGTAAACAGCCAAGTGGAAACTACAGTATTGTTGGACATTCCCATACCAGTTCTGATATAACCGATTTCAATAATTCTGTTAGTGGTTTGCTAATTCCTTATGCGCAGCTAAATAGTCCAAATTTTTCTGGAGTACCAACGGTTCCTACTGCTGCTAGCGGAACGAATACTGATCAAATAGCTAGTACAGCGTTTGTTCGTACAGAAGTTAGTAGCTTAGTTGATTCGGCTCCAGCTGTCCTTGATACATTAAATGAATTAGCCGCCGCTCTTAATGATGATCCAAATTTTGCAACAACAATAGCTAGCGGCTTGGCCCAAAAATCAGATATTGGACACACCCACGCATCTAGTGATATTACAAACTTTAATAGTTCTGTTAGTGGGTTATTACCAGTTACAAATATTAGTGCTGGTAGTGGTATAGGAATATCATCTTTAGCTGGCGATTATACTATTAGTGTTACTGGTACTTTTGGGCTTACAAGCGAAGAAGTTGATGATAGAGTTAGCAATCTGCTAATTGGTGGATCATATATAAATCTAGATTATAATGATAATTCAAATACTCTTACCATAAACACAAGCGGACTTCAACCAAGTGGAAACTATAGTGAAGTTGGACACACACATATAGCGAGTAGTATAACTGACTTCAATACAGCGGTAAGCGGATTATTGCCAAGTATTAGTGGTATTGACGGATATCTAAGTAAATTTACTGGAACAGAAGACCTGAATCAGAGTGTTATCTATCAAAGCGGAAGTAATATTGGTATTGGAACAACAAATCCAAATGGAAAACTTCATGTTGCTGGTACTGGCGTTTTTGATAATAGTATAAGATTAGGTGGATCAGCTACAAGCGGAACTATTGTAGGACTCTCGACTACTGGAACGGTTCCAGCCTTAATCTTTGACACCGTTGGAAATAATCATGGGTTTAATCAGGCTCTATATGAATTTAGAGAAAATGGATCAACTTTATTATCGATTGATGGCAATGGCAACTTAAATGTTAGTGCTGGAAATATTGTAGCTACTGCAACTAATCCATCAACAGATAATGGAGCTTTTGGTGGACACGGTATGAGACGCAGATTACCTGCCGCTGGTATGGAATTTGCATGGGGAGAAAGTATTGTTAGCACAACAGAACCAGGGATTGATTTATTCCCTATTGGTGGCACACATATTACTAATGGAATTTTATTTAGATTAAGTAAGAATAGCACTAAAAGTGATGTTGCAATTTTAGTAAATGGTAGTGGAGACGTTGGAATAGGAACAACAACCCCATCAACTAAATTAGATGTTAATGGTAGTTTTAATGCTCATACTATTAATGTGAGCGGAGTAGCTCTTAGCGAATATATTGACGACGAGGTTAACAATTTACTAGTAGCTGGTACTAGTATTGCTCTAGACTATAATGATGAAGCAAATACTCTTACTATTAATGTTAATGGAGTAAGTTTAGATGGACACTCTCATACAGCAAGTGATATTACAGATTTCAATACAGCGGTAAGTGGTTTACTACCAAGTATCAGTGGAGTAGATGGATATATCAGCAAGTTTAGTGGTGTTGATGATCTCAATCAGAGCGTTATCTATCAAAGCGATACAAATATTGGTATTGGAACAACTTCGCCCGCAAAGCCCCTAGAAATATCTTATAATCATCCATCCGATAGCGCGCGTACTGGAGGTTTAAGATTAACAAACCCCACATCATCCTCAGCATCATTTCTAGAGTTTGGTGTTGGAGGAAGTGCTGGATATGATCGTTATGGAATATGTTCGCTTAATAATGTTCCAGTATTTAGAATCCGACCCGCAGGTAATATTGAATTTGCTTCATCTTTTTATTCTTTAGCAAATGTTAATTGGATTAATACTAATAACGCTAATGCTTATATTAATTTAAACAACGGAGGTGGTACTTATCGTCAATCATGTGTAACTCTGATGGAATTTCAGGTTTCGTCTGTAACTAAAGCCTCTATGGATACTAATGGTTTTGAAAGTAGGGGTAATTTACGTCTAAATAACGGTACATACACAACAACACTACAACATTCTCCAACAGCTAATAGAATTATTAGTTTACCAAATGCTGCTGGTACTTTAAGTTTAAATGGTCATACTCATACTGGTAATGATATAACAGAAAGCGTTGTGGCGGTTGGAAATAGTGGAGCATCAAAAACTCTATCAATAGCAAGTGGAACAATATTAACCTGTACGCTTACGGATAATTGTACCTTTACCATGCCAACAATAGTAGCTGGCAAAAATTTTACTGTATTTCTTAATACTGGAGCAGGAAATTATACTGCTAGCTTTAATGGAGTGTTATGGAACGGTGGTACGCCACCAACTATTACAATAACATCAAACAAGGTTGATATATTAAAATTTATTAGTGATGGAACTTCTTGGTATGGGAGTTATTCACAAAATTATGGTTAATAACTAACAACAAATATAAAGGAGAAATATTATGAGTTTACCAATTTTAACAGCTTCTGATCCAACAACAGTTCCAGCAAAAGTCTATGACAAATGGTGGATTAGCAATATTAATATTATTGCTCCCAACCCAAATCAAGACGCTTCTGCTAGCGTAACATTGGTTAAATTTGCTACCAATGAAGATGGTTCAGCATCATTATCGGACGAATGTGCTTATTTAGATATGGGCGGTTTATTATCTGGAGCATCATCCGATCCAGAATTAGCCTCGGTTATTGTTGGATTAATGAACTATATTATGAAGGTTGGGCAGGACAGGGGCATAATTGCTAACTCTTAATTTTTAAAATATAGTTTGCTGTAGCGTTCTGTACCCTACTTTAGCTTTTTATCTGTTTTTTGTGTATATTATCAGTGAGAGTAAAAAATATATGAAAATATACCAACAAGAAATTTTAGACGGTTTATCCGAGCAAATTAAAGCGCAGGCAAGTATTGCTTATTGCGCACCGGCTATGCTTGTAAATGAAAAAGATTTAGATAATACATGGAATGTTTCAAGATCTAATATAGAGAAAATAAAAGCATCAAGTAACCCAAATCAAATAGACCTATATTATTTAAAATCTGTACTTGTATCAACTGGCTGGAATAAAAATGATGACGTTTTTGATCCTGCTCAAACCTGGGCAGCAAAAAATACGCCAGAAGACAAACAATTCAACTTCATGCACAATGAAAACGATATAATTGGTCACATAACTGGAAGCTATGTTGTAGACAGAAATGGTAATAAGATTTTATCTGAAGAAGACGATTCCGCTCCAGAAGAATTCGATATAATTACCGAAGCTGTTTTATATAATAGTTGGACCAATCCAGAAAACAGAGAAAGGATGAAAAAGATAATAGCTGAAATCGAAGAAGGCAAATGGTTCGTTTCTATGGAATGTTTATTTGCTGGATTTGACTATTCTGTTATTGATAAGGAAGGTAAATCAAAAATAGTAGCTCGTAATGACGAATCTGCATTTTTAACTAAGCATTTAAAAGCATATGGTGGAACAGGAGAATACGAAGGCTATAGAATTGGTAGATCATTAAGAGATATTTCTTTTTCTGGTAAAGGTCTAGTATCAAAACCAGCAAATCCAAGAAGTGTTATTCTTGATTCTAGCAAAGCTTTCTCTGTGACATTAGACAATAATAATTCTAACGTTTCTAAAGGAGATATTAATATGTCAGATAATAACCTAGAGAAGCAGCTAGCTGATCTACAAAGTGAGTTAGCTTCTTCAAAAGAAGAAAAACAAACTGTAAAGGCCGAAGTTGAGACTGTAAGCAAAGAGTTTGCAGAAAAAGTTTCGGTTCTTGAAACTAGCCTTGCTGAAAAAGATTTAGCTTTACAAAGTTCAGCAGAAAAGATTGCTTCATTAGAAGCTACTCTTGCTGAAAAAGAAAAAGAGCTAAGTGAAGTTTCGGCAGCTATGGACGAAATGAAGAAAAAGGAAAAGGACCGTATGCGTAAAGAAAAGTTAGTCATGGCTGGCTTTGAAGACGCAGAGGCCGAAGAATCAATTAACCTTTATGACGCTTTAAGCGACGAAGCTTTTGAAGCAGTTGTTGCCGCTATGAAAAAGAAGTGGGGCGCTATGAAGGATAAGATGATGAAAGAAGAGAAGAAGGAAATGGCTTCCGAAACAACTGTTGCTTCAGAAACAACAGAAGCTAAAGAAGAAGTTACCGAAGAACTCTTCGAAGAAGTAAAAACAACAGAAGCCACACTTGTAGACGCTTCTGATGTAGAAGATGAGTTAGCTGCTACAAGAGCTAGTGTAGCCCAGTGGCTTGAACAAAACGTCTTAAATAAGTGATTATTAAAGGAGAAAAACTATGGCCCTAAAATCAGATAGATACGAGCTTCAAACTGATATCAGTTTCTTTTACAACCAAGGTGCTGCTACTCGCGGTGGTGTAGTTGTATATGACACAGCCGGTTCCGGTGCTGCTATGGATCAAGGTGTTAACCTAGTGAAATATGCTACAACCGGTATCCCTGTTGGTATTCTACTCAACGATGTTGTTGACAAGGATCTAACCAGAACTCACCTTAATCAACATAAGGATGAAGTTCAAAAGGGCGGTAAAGTTACCGTTCTTCGTAAGGGTTATGTTGTAACAAGCAACGTAACTGGCTCACCAACAGCCGGTGCTACTGCTTATAGATGCACTGTAACAGCTGGTAACATCAGCACAGTGGCTAGCGGCAATGCAATCGGTGCGTTTGTAAGCACAAAAGACGAAGACGGTTATGCTAAAGTAGAAGTAAACCTTCCCTGACCATAAAAATAAATAAGGAGAATTAAACATGCCAATTAATGAAAGACCTAGTGATGAATTCATCGCTCTCCTACGTAAGTCGGGGGATGCTGATATCAATGTAGCTTCTGCTGCTCAAAGAGAGTTTGCAAAAGCTCTAGAACTTCCTCTTCGTAAGGGTGTTCTAGTCGGTAATGTTCTTGGTAATATTTTCGAAACTATTACCGTAGAACCCGGTTCAACAACTGAATATCCTCTTGATCTAGTTTCTCCCGGCCTAGAAGGTGAGCATGTTGCTTACACCAATCCTGGTCATGGTAGAATTCCAGAGCGTTCAGTTGAGGGTGATTATGTGATGATCCCAACATATAGCATCACATCTTCGGTTGACTATCTACTTCGCTATGCCCGCGAAGCCAGATGGGATATCGTTGGTCGCGCTATGCAAGTAATGGAAGCTGGTTTCGTAAAGAAGATGAATGATGACGGCTGGCACACAATTCTTGCTGCTGGCGTTGATCGTAACATCTTAGTTTACGACGCCGACGCTACCGCTGGCTTATTTAGCAAGAGATTAGTTTCTCTTATGCAAACTGTAATGCGTCGTAACAGCGGTGGCAATAGCGCCTCTGTTGGTCGCGGTCGTCTTACAGATATGTATCTAAGCCCAGAAGCCCTAGAAGATATTCGTAACTGGGGTCTAGATCAAGTTGACGAAGTTACTCGTCGTGAAATTTACACAGCTTCTGAAGGTGGCGCTCCCATCACCAGAATCTTTGGTGTTAATCTCCACGATCTTGACGAACTTGGCGAAGGTCAAGAATATCAGAACTTCTTCGACAATGATCTTAGCGGCGATTTAGAGGCTAATGATCTAGAACTTGTTGTTGGTCTTGATCAGTCTGGTAATGACAGCTTTGTTATGCCAGTTAAGCAAACCCTTCAGGTTTTCGAAGATCCAACCCTTCACCGTCAGCAACGCGCTGGCTACTACGGTTGGGCCGAACTTGGTTTTGGTGTTCTAGATAACAGAAGAGTCATTCTTGGCTCATTCTAATCTAAAACTAAAACTTTAAAGGTTAAACAATTAAGCCGCTCTCATTAGTTTGGGGGCGGTTTTTTGTGTATAATACTATAGATAAATATTTCTAGGACTCTATTAGGAGAAAAATATGGCCGCATTATCGGATTATTTGGAATCAGCACTTCTTAATCATATTTTTAGAGGTAGCAATTTTCCAAAACCCTCTTCAATAGCTATTGCTCTTACAAGTAGACCGCCGTTTGATTCAGATACTGGGTCAACTATTCCAGAAATTCCTTCTGGAGTTTCAAAGAATTCAAACTTTGTAACAACAAATTATAAAAGATTATCTTTAGGAAATCCAACCTCTAGCGGCAATACTATATGGAACAATGTTGGTGTTGATGATTCTACCGCCTTTCAAGTATATGGTACTAGTAGTTCTGGCGTATCTTCTGGAGCTAGT
>Ga0075473_10001179_pt1 | contig 10865 bp, 13 predicted proteins | sample DEB19_08_DNA_FD_76340 | JGI IMG/M metagenome (GOLD analysis project Ga0075473, IMG submission 76340) | Aqueous microbial communities from the Delaware River and Bay under freshwater to marine salinity gradient to study organic matter... | ecosystem: Environmental > Aquatic > Marine > Coastal ... | reverse complement strand
TAGAAAAATGAAATGCATATTTCACTGTACCACTAACATTACCATTGCTATTTCCTGAAGGATTTGTTGAACCATCAGCTTGATACGCTATTGCTAATTTTTGATAGGGTGTTAATGATTCATCGTTCTGATTAGAGGAGGGTAACGCCACATAAAACTTATTATCTCTATGTAAGTTAGCATACTCAGCACGAACTAATTCTAATTTATTTGTAAATTTCTTTTTATTAGAAATAAATTTATTTTCCTTATTTCTTTTATTAGAAATTCTTTTTCTTTTTTCAATTACCATATTATGATTATCAGTAACCATAATATTTACAGATTTTTGTTTATTATAAAAATAATATAAATCTTCGTTTACATGATATTCAATATAATCAGAATAATCTACAAAATTTATTTTTTTGTCTAAAACTTGAGCAACTTTAATTTTTCCTAATTTTTTTAAATCTTTAAAGAATACCCAACCATTTTCAGTTAAAATTTCTGTTTTTTCATCATAACAGCCCTGACTTACTGCCACAGTAGTAGAATCATAGCATTTAAGCCAAGGAATTACACCCTCTGATTTTCCATTACCAGAAATAGAAGCTCCACGACCTCGTACATCTCCTACATAAATACCTACACCAGCACCATTTTTTGATAAAACTGCTAACTCAGTTTGTTTATCAAATATGCTACGGATACTATCCCCTACGTGGATCGAGTTGCAGCTAATGGGAAGCCCTCGACTTGTCCCCATATTGCTTAGGACCGGAGTTGCTCCGCACAGCCAATTATTCCAAAATAGTTCAAAAAAATTTTCTTCTAATTCTGGTTTATTCAATCTTTGGGCAGCGGCAGAACAAACTCTACGCCACATATCTTTAGGAGTTTCACCTGGGAGCATGTATCCATTTTGAAGAGTAGTTAAACCTTCATCTGTTAACCATTCAGGAGCTTCTTTATTTTCTTTTAGTTTTTGTAAATCCATATCATGCCTCAAAAATAGAATCCCAGTTTAAAGTACCTTTAGCATAAGTAGTAACTCTGCCGCTAAAGAAGTCTGCATGTTCTACGCCTTGTGAAATTACGTCGAACCAAAAAAACTTATCAATGACTTTCTTATCAATATTTTTCCAATTTGACTTTAAGCCTAAATCTTGTAATTTAGTATTGGTTCTAAATCTAATATAAGTTTTTAGATCTTCTTTAGATAATCCTTCGATGTCACCTTTAGCGAATGCCATGTCAATAAATGAATCTTCTAGTTGGACTGTCAAGCGAGCGGCATCATATATTTCTTTTTTTAATTCATCGGTCCAGATTTCTGGATTTTCTTGGATAAAAGTTCTAAATAACCAGCAGCCAGCGTTGGAGTGGAGTGATTCATCTCTGATAGAGAATTGTATAATTTGACCTACGCCACGTAGTTTATTAAATCTGCTGAAGTTGAGCAGAATGGCGAAGCTACTGAATAAGTTGACGCCTTCATTAAAAGCTGAGAAAATAGCTAAAGACAATGCTATTTCTTTCTTAGACTTTCCTTTAGCATTGATAAGACGGTCTATCTTAGCTTTAGCGGCTGGTTCATATAAGAAAGCGGCATAATCTTCTAAACCAAGTGATTGATTAAGATATGCGTAAGAAACGGCATGAATACTTTCAAAAGCAGCAAAGGTGTTTGCCATCATTTGAATTTCTGGATGTTTGAACCATTTAGCGATTTTGTTGCTCCAATAATCTTCGATTACGATTTCAGCTTGGGTGAAACCTTTGAGGACTGAACCTATGACAAATTTTTCAGTTTCTGAGAGGTTGTTTTTCCAGTCAGAAATATCACCAGCTAACGACAATTCTGTGTGCAGCCAGTGGGCTTGTTGTTGTTTTTCCCAATAATCGTAAGCGTTTTGATATAAAAAAGGAGCGTATATTAATCGTGGTTCTAAAAGCGTCATGTTCTCTCCGCACTACGTTGATAGTATAAGTTACTTATAAAAAAATAAAAGACCCCATTAAAGATTAAAATAATTAATCTTTATACAGGTAATTTCAGAGCTTGATAGTATCTTTCATTACTGAAAGAGCATTATTCATTATTTTAATACAATTTAATCTTGAAATATTTAATTTCTTACAAATTTTATTAACTGACATAGGTTTATCACCTTCTAAGCCATATGCCAAGCTAATTATTTGTTTTTGCACATCATTTAATGATGTGAATGCGTTCTGGATAGCAAAATTAACTTGTGAGTTTTCTAACTGCTTATCTGGGCAGTATTGTTCTTCGACAATAACAGGCATAACTGCTTCTTTATGAGGAGCAGTTTCTTTAGCTACTCTTAATGGGTATCTAATAGTGGTATGTAAATTGGCACTTCTGGAAATACGAGTTCCTATATAATGATGTGCCCAGGCAAAAAAAGATCCTTTTTTAGCATTATATGTTTTCATAGCCTTCAACAAGGCTTCAAAACCTTCTTGGTTTAAATCTTCATAATTACTGAAATTTTTATAGCGACCAGTTTTCATAGTCACTAAATACTTAAATTTATTTATACAAATTTGTTCATGTTTACGCAATTCCGAACGGGCTTGAGAGTCTTCTATGTTTTTAGATCTCAAACGCAAATCTACTAACTTTTCTATCAAGCCTTGTGCTTCTTGTTCTGTTAGCATAACAATTATCTCTCTATTTATCGTTAGGTGTATTTTTGATGTACAATTATTGATACTAAAAAAACTTTACATCAAAACCCTGTGTATTAACTGTTTTCTTCTTCTAATATTTCAATCACAGACTCTATGGTAGATTTAATAATCTCATCATCATCTAAAGATAATGAAAATTTTAATAATTCAATTGCCTGTTTTATTTTATTGTTTGTTTTTTTAAATTTTTTAGCCATATCATTTATAATTATCTTTTGCCCAACCACCGCCCATTAACATAAAGTTAGTACCAGAGGCAATTAACCTTTTTACTTTTTGTGGAGGTAAATCTTGGCGTTGACAAATTGATTTAGGACATTCTTCCAATTTTTCATTAATTGAATGTTCATATTCAAATTCTTTATTGCATGTTTCGCATTTATATAAGTATGTTGGCATATCTTCCTCAAATTATAAAATATTAAAAATAAGTGTCAACTAGTTTTATTTATTATCTTTTTCTACGGTCCAATCTAGTTTGTAAATCATTATAACGTGATTCGCCTAAAAGATTGGCATACATTTTGTCTGATTTAGATGCGTCTCTTTTAATTTGCTGGGCATCTCCTTTTAATTTTTCAACTAATTCATGACCATTTAATTCAACTACGCCTTTTCCACCTAAAGAAATTAATCTTTTAACTGATTCTGCACTACATTTAGGGCAAAATTTAGGAGGATCAACTTTAATAGAATATTCATCTTCCCATTCATGACTGCATGATTGGCACATATGTTCGTAAGTAGGCATAACTTTACTCCTCTTCCACTAATAATTTATCTATTAATTTATATTCTATATCATTTACCCATTTGGTTTTAATATCTTGCTTGAACTTTTCATCTTTTACTTTAAAGACAATAAAAAGCTCTCCAGTTTTTTGTTCATATTCTATTCGCACTGCTTCAGCAAGTATTCTTTTATTCATGGGTTAACTCTTTTTTAATTTTATTCCAATCAGATTCCCATATAGAGATAATTTTATATCCATTAGATTTTATAAAATTTTCTCTTTCTATAGTTCGATCATATAATTCAGCAAAAGTCATTTTGCTAATTTTATTAATTTTATTTGGGTCATATACTTTTAAATTTCCATGCCAATAGTCTCCGTAGTATTCATAAAAAGTATTAGTACTTGGATCAAAACCATCTGGAAAGAAAACTTTTTCATTTATTATTACTTTGTTATTTCTAAATTTGATTGGCAAATTAATATAATTAAGCCATTCAGTTTCTGATTTAGAAATTATTTTAGAACAATTAGGGCATCCCTGTTTAGCATATAAATGTGGTCCGACTCTTTGAATAAAAGAGCCGTGTTTATTACATAATATTTTTATTTTATCTGAAACATATTTAAAAGACGCTTGAGTATAATCATATTTATCACCATGAACAGATTTCGCCTGCATTAAAAATTCATCAAAAGTTAATCTTCTATTTTCTTTTACGCATTTAGGACATTTAGAACCTTTTAAATGCTGCCAAGCTATCTGTTTAAATTTACCATGTGTTTTACAAATTATTAATATTTTTTTACCGGTACCGTAATTTTTAATTTTAGAGTAATCATAAATATGATTGTGTACTGCATTAGATTTTGTAATAAATTTATCTAATTGCTTTTTAAAAAATTTTATTTTTGAACACTTAGCGCAACCTTTACCAGTTAAATGAGTATCTATTTTCATAGAAAAAAGACCATGCTGCGCACATTTAATATTAATTTTTTGTTTATTATTAATATAAATGTTAAAATCAGGATATTCATAAATATTATTATGAATCTTATTTATCTTTATTTTTAGATCATCAATATGATATCTAAACTTATCATCTCTGCATTTAAGGCACCCATATTTAGATATTAAATGTTTTTTAGGTAGTTGTGTAAAATCTCCATGAATTTTGCATGTTATAATGATTTTATCATTTAAAGATGATACTTTGCTATAATCAAAATTATTTCCATGTTTGATTTTGCATTTTTCTAAAAAACTATCTAGGTTCATATTTCTAAATCTTCTATCTCTTCCGAGATATCTGTAGGATCATAACTATCAAATTGTACAGCGTTTTCTTCTATTTCCATCGGCTTATCAATTAAAGTAGCGCAAGATAAGTTCTTATAAAGAACGCCTTTACCTTTTGGACCTTTTCTGTTCTTAATCATATGGACCACCATATCGGGATGAAGGTGTTCTTCTTGTCTACTTTCAATTTGAAGTACATGAGTAGCATGAGTGGCGATAGTACCAGATCTTGCCAATCTAGACAAGCCAATATTTTCTGAAGAATCTTTACCTTGTGCTTTTCTATTTAGCTGAACTGCAGAAAACACGGGTAATTTGTATTTTCTGGCAATAGCACGGACTTCATAAGAAATAGTTCCTTGCTTTAACCAATCAGCTTCATCACTTTTCTCATTGGTATTCATAATACCTAAATAATCTATAAACACTACGTCGAATTTTTCTTCACAGTTTACATAAATTGTTTCTAGATCATTAGCACAAGCATCAGCTACATCTACGATCTTAAAATTGTAAGGATACCTTTTGATAAAATCCAAAGCTTTTTTAACTTTAACAAATTCATCTTTATTTAGAGAGGCATTTTCAATGCTACGAGAAGGTACGCCAGAAAGACGACTAATTAATCGATTAAAGCAGTCTTCATAAGGCATTTCTAAGCTGAAGTAAATAATATTTTTACCAGGAGTAAACTGGGTAGTTTGATCAATTGTATTATCTTGCATCCAAGTTTGGATTGCCATGTTGTTTAACAATAAGCTTTTACCGAAACCAGATTCACCAGCAATTAAAATAAAATCGGCAGGTTTTACACCATTGGTAGCATAATCAAAAAAAGAATATTTGGTTTTGATTCCAACTTCTAGTTCTGGATTATCTTTTTTAAGATTAAATTTTTCTACAAAAGTAGGAAGATATTCTTTAATATTAATATTTTCAAAAGTTTTAGCTTGATTTAAGCTTTTAACATTTTGAATTACTTTTTGCATATCAGCCAAGGCTTTATTAACATCCATGGCTCCTGGCTCATACTTAGATAAAGTATCTTTGGCAGATAAAATCTGTTTCTCTGCAAAACGCTTTTTTAACTTCTCTAAATCATGTTTATATTCTTTTTCATTGTACTCTATATTTTGAAGAGAGTCCCAAACTTTATTTACGTGCTCGATTAATTTATCGTTATTGCCTTTATTTAATTTTTCAATAAGAACTCGTAAAGTTGGGATATCTTTATAGTTTTTAATATAGTTAACAACTAAATTAGCAAAGTTCCAGACTTCTGGATTAAAAAGTCTAGCATCAGATTCAGCAACAAATTCTAGAGCGTGTTGTTTATTAGTTGTTAATATTTTTAAGATAATTAAATCTAGAGAAGTATTCATATTGACTTTTTCTTTCTATAGTCTTCGCCAAATACAGGAAATAGTTTTAGATAACCTTTCATCAAACTATCTATACTGGCTTTTAGTGGACCATTAAATGTCTCTATGATATTAGGAGAGTTGGTACACATAAGGGTAGGTAGTTTGTTTTGGCTTCTAGTTCTAAACACATTTTCTAATGTACGAGCATACAAATCTGCGGCGTTATCAGAAGAAATAAATCTAGAATCAAATTCGTCAATGGCTAAGAAATCTACTAAACTAAGTTCTCTTCTAGCTAAGAATTTTTCTTCATTACTAGCTGAAGTCAATACATTTACAATATCGCTTAGTGTAGTGTACAAACAAGTGAAGCCTTTGTTAGAGGCTTTTTTGAGAATAGAAGAAATAGTAAATGTTTTACCCAGCCCGTGGGATCCGGCAAAACAAATAGAAGTTCCATCTAAATATGATTTTTTTAGATCAACAACATATTCATTATATTTATTTAATAATCTATTATCTCCATGAAAATCTTTTTCCATTTTAAGAGTCCAATATTCAATTGGAATATTGCTTTCTGCATATCTATTAACTGCAATTAACTTTAAATTTTTAGAATGTAAATCTTCTTCTTTATTAATAGAATTAATAATTTCTTGAAATTTACGTTGAGGAATATTATTCAGAGCCTTGCTTCTTGAAAAGTCTGGGTTGTTCATATTTTACCGTTTTCACTTCACCTATTGTATGCTCTTTTAATCTGCTTGCAATCATTAATTTTTCTTGCTCAATTAATTCTGATTTTAATTCAGCTAATTTCTTTAATCGCAAATTATTATCGCTAGGCATTTGATATGTTTCATCAAATTCTTGCTCTAATTTTATCTTCTTTTTTTCAGTAGCCTCTGGTTTTTGAACACTTTCTGCATTTTGTTTACCAATAATCTTAACTACCCTAATATCTTCTTTAGGGTGCAAAATCACAGAAGTGCTTTCATCATCTAAAGATGAAATTACTACTTGATGCGGGCTCCATTCTATTACTGTGCCCTCTAAAATCATATTATTTTGCAATAAAATTTGTACGTGTTTACCAATAAATGTCATATGATCCTTAATAATAAACTTTTATCTAGACCAGCCAATTCTGCTTCTTGCAAAGCGCCAACAACAATAAAATCATCCATCTTAGATAGAAATGCCAAGTCTCCATAAGTTTGAAGGTCAAACCCTTTATTACTAAAAATAACTTTATATTTTTCTGGTAAAAGAGTTTCTCGACTAATATTTTGATTAGCATTAAATAGATGCTTTATTTTATACTCATTAACTAAACCTTCTACTGTCATAAAAGAAATAGAAGTTAATCTTCTTTTGGCTTTTACTACTTTGTTTAAGTAAACCCAGTCTATATATTCTTTTAAGATAGAAGGATTAGAAGATAACATTTGAGATAATTTTTTAATTTGAAACACTTCAAAACATTTTGAAGGCGCAGGAGTATTAAATTTAAACTTATAATCTATATTATAAGTTTCTTTGTATTTTTTACAAAAATAAGAAAGTATATGTAATACTTTCCATTCTTGGATTGGTAAACTATCTATTTCTGAAAATTTGATAAAGAATTTTTTATAATTTTCATTTGGAGCATCTCCAAGATTTCCACCAGTCAAATCAGTATCCATCTTCATTATTTATACCTAATAACTCTTTCTTTAAATCTTTAGGAACTATAATTTTAAATCCAGTTTCCGTAGTATAAATCTTATGCCTTTTTTTAGAATGTGTTTTTAAATATTTAACATCATCATAAAAATCAACAATAGCAGCATATTTTTTACCAGGAAATTTACGAATAACACGACCAATTCTTTGTAATGCACGAATGCTGCTTTTACCTCCGCCAGTCAATACCAGCGCAGACAAAGAGCTAATATCAACTCCAATATCAAAAATAGAACTAGCTAATACTAAATTAGATTTTTTAGATAACAAATTTTGTTTAGTTTGATTTCTTGCTTCCAAAGAATCTGAACCAGATAAATATTCATATGGAATATTTTGCTGCTCTAATAATTCACATAAATTTTTGCCATGCTGCAAATGCTTGAACAATACTAATACTTGATAATTTTTTGTCAACAAGTCTTTTACTTGATCAATTATTAAATTATTTCTAATAATATTCTCAGTAATATATTCTTTATATACAGTTTGATAATTAGCTGTACCTGTTCCAATATATGTTTTGGGGACTCGCACAAACTTAACAATAGGCTGAGCTAAGTGTCCCTCTGCTATTAATTCAGAAGCAGTTACATTTACAATTTGTTCTCCCAAAATACCATTAATTAATAAATCAGATCCATCATCTCTAAATGGAGTTCCAGAAAAACCATAAATATATTCTGGATTTATTTTTGCAAATATATCTTTAATAGTATCTGTAGTAACTACATGACTTTCATCGAAAATATGAACTTTAGCAGATTGCAGCATTTGCACAATCTGCTCGCTTTGACTTTGAGTTGGAGCGGCTTCTTTTTCTTCTAATTCATCATCAGTAACAACAGAATGCTTTAATCTGAGCGCGCTGCTAACAGACCAAATGCTAACGATATTAATTCTATGAATACGACAAATGCCATTTCCGATAAATCCAATTGGTTCATCGAATAAAGAGGAAAAAAGATCATAAAATTGCTGCAATAAATCTATACCAATAACATAGATATTGGTTGGTTTGTTTAATTTTGCGGAGATGAGCGCCGTGCATAATGTTTTTCCAGCTCCAGTACAAGCTCTAACAATTCCTTTGGTGTTAGCAATCGCCGCATCCACAATCCTTTGTTGATAAGATCTAGTGGTAAATCCATACTTATTCAAATTTATTGATAAATCAATCGGCTCACTTAATGATATTTTCTCTCTTTTGTCCACCAACTGATAATTAACTCTATTTATCTTTAAAAAGTTAATTACTTTATTTAATAAGCCTAACAAAAAAGTACCATTCTTAGAAACTAAGAAATTGACACCATCCCATCCATTTTTGTAAGCGGCAGTATATTCTACGCCTGCAGTTTTATATGACAAGGCTCTACGCAATCTATTAAATACTGTTTGATCATGTAAAATAACTTGTGCGTGCTTATTATTTAATATAATTAATTGACAAATTTCTTCTTGTTCTGACATAAATTCCTATTTGATACGTAAATTTACATATATCAAATAGAAAAATATTCATTTTATCAAATAAATTAGTTAATATTTTATAAAAGAAAAAACCATGCGAACTTAGTCGCATGGTTTTATCATAAACTATTAAGCATCATTTTCTACGGTCTACTAAACCTGTCACTAACTTACCAAAAGATGATGACTTAGCGGCAATTTTATCTTTAATCTTTTGAGCTGCCGATACTGTCTCATTTACTCCTGTATCTAGATTCAAAGTAAGATTTCTAGAATCATCTTTATCTTTTACTTTAGACTGCAATTCTTTGGTCTCACTCTTTAATTGCTCTACTCGTGAATTAGGTAAACCTAATCCTGAGAACATTGAATATACTTTAACTGTATCTTGGGGAGACTCAACTACATACATACCTTTAAACACGCCTTTAGGATTGCCACAAAGGTCATTGATCATACTGCTAGCATAGTTAATGCTAGAAGCAGGAATCTTTGCCCAAACTTCTTTACTAGCCACTACCATAAATCCTACATACTTAGATTGCTTAAGATCAAAGCCACTAGCAAGTAAGTTGCCAGAAAGGTTATTAATTACCGCTTCAGCAATAGCGGTATCTTCTTGATAATTATCTACAGTAAACTCTCCATACACCGAAAGACCTTCGCCGTCAATAAATAACTTTGAGAATTCCATAGGATCTAAAGCCTTAGTACTGGAAGGCATGCTAGAGAGTGTATTGAAAGCATCGATAGGGTCAACGATAGCTTTGTTAGCTACACCATAAAAATCTACTTGACTGACGTTGTGATAAATAGTTTCAATCTTGGCGTTATCTACCACAATTAAGTTGCTAACTCGTTTCGTCTGAGTTAGCTTAGCTAACTTAGCTAAAGTTTCTAGTGCATTGGATTTGGTTTGAGCATCTTCTGTATCCATTGGAAGAGCCGCAATGACTACTAATGGCTTCCCGGTCTCTGCTAATAGGTCTACCAGTGTTTCGCAAGAGCCTGCACCAGAGCCGCCTCCTAAGCTAATACAAAGCAAATGCACTTGAGCCGAAGATAGACGGTCATTGACTAATTGTACGATTTGACCTCTATGAGATTCGGCGGCAGCTTTACCGATTTCAATTTCTTTAGCGGCGCCTCCAAGACCATATTCTAATAAAAGCTTGTTAGAATCTGGGATATCAATATACTTTAAATCTTGCAAAGCTGTATTTACTACGCAAGCCTGATATCCAAGCTTATAGAATGCTTCAGCAATTCTGCTACCTGCCTGACCTGAACCAACTACACCTAATTGTAAACTTCTTTCTTTTTGTGCTACGATCTTTGCTGCCATCTTTGACTCCTGTTGTTTTGCTTGGCTTTTGGCTTTCAATGCGGCTAATTTATTTGTATCTACCGCCTCTTCGGATGCCTTTACTTCTACATTAGATAGATTATCTACTACTTTTTCTGGTTTGTTTTCTTCTGTAATTGAGGTTGCTGACATTGTTATGTTCCTTTTACTTTAAAATCCATTGGTTTAACAAATACCAATTAACACATTGAGAGATT
>Ga0075473_10001176_pt1 | contig 10881 bp, 16 predicted proteins | sample DEB19_08_DNA_FD_76340 | JGI IMG/M metagenome (GOLD analysis project Ga0075473, IMG submission 76340) | Aqueous microbial communities from the Delaware River and Bay under freshwater to marine salinity gradient to study organic matter... | ecosystem: Environmental > Aquatic > Marine > Coastal ... | reverse complement strand
TATCTGTAACCCATATCAGTTCCTCAAGTTACGCCAAGTGAGCGTGCAATCTGCTCATGGATCAGCAAATGCCTATTTACCCAATCGTAAAAATCATCTTCTTGGTTGAAATCCAAGTCCTGCATGTTAAAAGGGTTATTCAAATCCAGTAGATTGGCAAACTGTTGATGCTCTAACTGATGAATTTGTAACCAATCGTCCAAATCCTGCGGGTCAGCATCCATAATCGGGTATCTAACAACCTGTGCACCAGCATCAATCAGTCTTTCAGCGAACACCTGGTGCTGAATACCGTTCTCAAACAGAAATTCTCTGAGTGAATCAGGCTCACCGAAGATTGGGGTAGCCAAGGTGTCCATATTTAGGCTCATGTCATACGCCGTAGTAAGGAACCTTCTTGTTCACCCCGCCAATCTGCACGGTCACATAGCCTTCAGGATTTAGCGGCAGGCTAGGATCAGGCATAGCCGCCGTATTTGCCGTTGTACTTGTAATATTTACATTAGCCAGCGTTGCAAGCTGAGTCACATCAATCGTTGTAAAGTTTCCGGTGCTACCGCCATCTACTTTTTGCCAGATGGTGCCGTTAAATACAGCCCAATCCCCTACACCCCAAAGGGTTTGTCCATCAAGATTCGTGCTACCAGCCACAGAAACAACGTAGTAATCCCCTTTGGAACCAACGCCAGAGGCCAACGTAGGACTATTGGTATTAGCGTTCCAAACGCCTTTGTAGTTCAGAGCGCCAATCGCGTTTACGATTGAAGAGATCGTCTTTAACATGATTAGAGTCCTTCTCCTGGCGTTACATATACCGTTGCAGCACCAGCAGCAGTAATTCCGGTAAAGTAAGCGTTTGGCGGCGCAGAAATAATCTTATCTGTGCCAGGAAGCAATGGATAACCATATCCCGTTGAAGTCACAACAACGGCATTGTTTGATGCCTCTGCCGAGGTTGTTCCATACCCCAAAAATACGGTCACATTACTAGGATTCTGCACCTCGTATTGTGTAGCGCCGATCCCTACGGCTACAGCCTGAACTGGAGTAGGTGCGGCTACGTTTGCAGTAAATGCAACTGTGTTACCTAGCTTGGTAAATGCTGTCACATTCATTTTATTCCGTCCGAATAGACTTATTACTTTTGGTTAATGGGCTGCGTAGTAATAATCCGCAGTATTGCTACTCCGACAGAAATGACCAGCATCACCAAGCCAGTATTAGCAGGGCCGACTAGCTGAGTCACTACGGCCTGAGACTGCTCCAGAATTCCGCCCACAGCAATCAGGACGGAAAACCAAAGAGTTTTTGATTTCAGGTAATTCATCATGCAGCCCACGGCAGAGGAAGGACAATAATTGGCGGGGCGATCTGATCCTTAATTTGTTGATCTACCGCCAACTGAACCGCATCCTTGTCAACGCCGTTGCTCCAGCACCAGCCCAAGACTTGATCCTGCGTCAGTTGGTCGTAAGGCGTGAATGCGCCGCCCGTATAGGTGAAGTTGCAAGCGCCATAAGCCGTTCCGTAAGTGTCGGCAAAGACTCCGTTGCAGCGCCAGCAAGCCACAACGACAACATCCGTTTCGCCGTCCTGTTGTGGAGCGCATTGCATCTGCTCGATTGACCAAGTGAATTGCGTTTCCATGTAGTCTCCGATTAAGGTTCGATTGCGATTTGTTGTGTTTCTAAATTAAAACACTGCTGAAAACCCACTAAAGCCAATAGCTTTAGATGATCCAAATCTGTTTGTGATACGGGTGTAAGAACTACCGGAACTTGACTGAAGCCAAAACTTATTGCCTCCAGCACCGGGGTCTGCGGTTGCCAGTATTCCTACAGGGTCGCTTACGATTGTGACTCCAGTTGCTTCATCAACAATGGCAATGGCAGTTCCGCCTGAGGAGTTATCCCTAATAACAACCATGCCGCCCCTCATGTGTATTGGTAAATCTAAATTCGCGTTTGCAGCAACAGCGCCGTTGTAGACGTTCTCAATACCTGCATTAGCATTGTTTCCCGTATATACAGCGCCAGAGCAAACAATCGAAGGGGTTACAGCCAAACTCCCCGCACTCGTCCCAATCGTCGGGTTGCCGCCGTTGCTGCCGGTGAGGGTGATGTAGCGAGTAGCTGATGCAGTGTGAAGAATCGCCGCCTGTAAAGCGGCTGCTCCGATGTTGCTGTAGAAATTGTGAGAGCCAGAACCCTTACTTGCGTAATTAACACTGATATTTGTGTCAGCGCCTTGAGCGTAAGTCTCAGCGATTCCGCCACCAGCGGCGGTTCCACTGACAACAAGGTAATTTGCCTGCGAAGCAACGGCGTTTATTTGAAGGCTAAGATTTCCGCCCGGTGACAGGTTGAGACTTCCTGCGCTGGTGCCAATTGTGGGCGCACTTCCATTACTACCAGTGATCGTAACGTAGCGATTGGCGCTGGCGGTGTGGGTGATGGATACTTGCAGCGCATTTCCGTTGTCTGTGTAGAAGGTATATGGGCCGCTTCCTTTTGTGTTGAAATTTAACTGTATGTTTGTGTCTGTTCCTGAGGCATACGCACTCAATACTCCCGGTGCGCCAGATGCTCCGCCAAAAAACTCCCAAAAATTAACGGCAGTAGCAATATTGCCAACCTTAACCTGAGTTCCCCCACTCGTCGCCAAACTCAGCGCAGTCGTGGAGCCGGTGGTGATGGTGGCGCCGTTAATAAGCAAATTTCCAGCACCGGGATCAGTTGTGCTGTTTAATGACAATCCACCAGCGGTAGAAAATCGCGCACGTTCAACATTATTTATTCTTATCGCAAATGGATAATTAGTTATACTGCCCGCACTAATAACATCCGCAACGGCGTAATATCCGAAAGCAGCAGTGTGTGTGCCATCACCGATTAAAAAATAACTATTTCCAGAATTTCCGAGAGCTTCAATTAGTGCTGCTGGGCTTGCAACATTAACGCCAAATGCACCAGTCACCGCGAGGCCGGTGGAGGAAAAGGTGCCAATGTCTCCAGTAGAGTCACAGTGAATTGCTAACGTATCCCCTGTCTGTCTGAGATACCACGCGTCACCTACACCGTCATAAATACCAATCTGGAAGTCAGATGCGTTAGCGTTGATGCGTTGGGTTGCGGATATGGTTCCAGTCACCGCGAGGCCGGTGGAGGTAGTGCGCTGCACCACACCAGTGCCAGCAACGACAACAGAAAACCCTTTGCCAGATGGAACATAAAAAGCACCGTCATACGCCGTTGCGCCAAAAGACCCGCCGACAGAATCCTCTGCGCCAACCAAATAACTGCCACCTGTGTTTACAAATCTAATGTTGCTTCTGTTTGTTCCAGTAGACGAAGTAAAATAAACATCAACAAGCGGGGCCGTAACAGAGAAATCTGTCGTCGCACTCAGCGTCGTAAAACTCCCCGCAGCCGCACTAGACCCGCCTATAACTGCACCGTCTATCGTGCCGCCGTTGATGTCTGTAGTAGTCAGGACAGACGATCCAATCGTCATTACACCAGTGCTATCCGCAATCGTCGCAGATGCAGTGCCATCCTTTGCTTTGATGTTCGTGACTTCTACGTTAGTCGCATCCAGCGTCGTTACGTTAGCAACGTTAATCGTGACATTACCGCTGCTAATGGATACGTTGGACAGACTTGCGTTTGCAATCGAGCCGCCAGTAATGTTTACGTTTGCCAATGCTTCAGCGCCATTAGCCATGCCATTGATAGCAACAGCTACAGTGCTGAAATTGTTATCAAGCTGACTAAGAGGGATGCTTGCGTTTGCGTTAGCAAAAGTATTCGGAATAACTACGGGAAGTGCCATGATTAGAACCTCGCTCTCAATTCGTGTTCGTATTGCAATCCGCTGATCGTAAATGGAGTTGCATTTGCAGTAATCGTCATGCCAAGATATTTGCCATACATTTTTGCGTCAGAACGATACAGATAATAACCGGCACCTGGATTAACACTATTCGTCCATATAACAACATTAGAACTATTGTTAATCCAGTTAATAGACGCAAGACTGTTATTTATCCATTGCGTCGAGTTTGCAAATACAATAGGTGGTGATTGTGCCGATTCAGAATCTACATAACCAACCATTACAACAGGAAGATTGCCAAGTGTAGCCTCAATACCAATTTTTAATGCCTGCTTATCCCTGATTGGATCGCCCATCGGCATCAATGCAGTTTCTATCAAAACATCTACGCCAGTTGTATTGTCGTAATAAAGGCGATGAAGGTCTGTTCCTGTCGTGGAATAAGCGTTCAGTATGTTGTCATCAAACGCATTGGTTATGAAAAAACCATTAGTAAGCTGGTTAGAGAAAAACCACTTTCTCTCGAAAAACACAGCCTGTATCCACTCATCTGTTCCATTGTTGTCGTATTTAAAATTCCATACGGCACACAAAATATTGTTTATCAGGCACTGCCCTCCACTAACCTCAGTATTGAAGTCAATCAGAGGGAAGATTCCATCAAGAGGATCGCTAATCTTTGTCGTAGTGGAACCTACCAACGCATAAACGCCATACTCGTTCATAAACAGGATTGAACGAAAATACGGGAATATTGCGTGGTTTAGCTTTGTGCCAATAGACGCAGATACGTTTGTATTCGTGAACAGAGATACGCCAGTAGCAGGATCAATGCGTACGTCAGAAAATACGTTGATTGAGTCCTCGCCAAACACATACAGGAAGTTATTTGCAGACAGAATCCTGATAATGTCTGTGCGAAGCGTAGAGTCTGTAATGGTAAGGAATCCAGCAGATACGTTGTAGAAATCGTTGAACGTATCAGCCGCCGAGTAAAACACAGTTCGGCCATCGGCAATCCATGAACGACCAGAAAATGTGGCTACATCAATACCGTTTTGGTCTAGGATCGTGCAAGTTACATTGGCATTGCTACCAGAGCCAGTAATAGTGACTGTCGGGGCGCTTGTATAGCCGGTTCCTGCTTCTGTAACTACAATTTCTGCGACTGCATTAGCAGTAACAATAACCTCACCAGTAGCCTGTATTCCGTTAGCCTGATTAGGAGCGCTAAAGGTTACGGTAGTATTTGCGGCGTATCCAGAGCCTCCGTTATTGATGGTAATGGAATTGACGCTACCAATGTCATGCAGGTCAGTGCCATCCCAAGTCTTGTATCCGTTGTTAGGATCAATAATCAGGGCGCGTTCATTCTTCCACTGCGTTGCCATAACGCCAGTGTTTGAGAATGTTCCTGCATTTGCAATGTTGCCAACAGAACCTGTGCCTACGTTCACATACTGTGCGCGGCCATTGTCCTCAAATGCCAATATATACTCAGTGTTATTGATATTTACACTGGTCATATATGTCACGGTATTTGCAAACGCGACATTGGCAAGCTGACTGGCTGCGTTCAGAATCTTGATATTGCCGTAGCCAATCGGCATGGCGTTTTCCATCCAGGAAAACTCGCCATTATCAATAACGGTGCGATTGTTTTTGGTGTTTACGCCCTTGAAGTCTTTTACTACGGCGTAATTCTTTTTCTGCTCAACCGCAGCCATTTAGTACCCCGCTACATAAGGTGTGGGTAGCCTGCGTGTAAATGTAGTGCTTAGAATCTCGCGCACATGCTTGTTGTATTCTTGGTTGAATATCTCTGCTTCTCCATACGATTGTTCCTGATACTTGGCAATGTATGCGGCAAAGAATGGCACGGCCTCAGTAAACGGTGCGGCAAGCACCTCAACCTCTGCGCCAGTAACCATCGGATCAACCTCAACTACGGTATCAAACTCCATAACGTAGGTTTGATCTGGAGTCGGCCCAATAAACAGCTTCTTGGGGCCATACATAGAGTATGCAATCGGCCTGCCAGTATAGTTCTGCCAGTAACGCAACTGCGCGTTAAAGTCAGTCCAGGCAAGGTAATACAGAGGAATACGGGAATTACCCCAATACAGATTGACGTTAATTACATCAATCGTGTTTGTGCCTTCCGGCAGAACAGAAAAATCTACTGTTTCAACGCCTGAAGGAACTGTATAACTTTGAAGAACGCGGTTACACCCCGTATCACGGACAAGGGTGTTTCTGCCATCGTTAATGTAATCCGTTAATTCAGCATCAGTCCAAAAATTGCCATTAACGTCATGCAACAAACGACGGGTCTGCGTAATGTAACCCGATAAAGTCTGAGCCATGTTTACTCATTTATTGCTGAAACTTTCGCCGCTCCCTTTGCTTTAGGCATAGGGGCGGCTACTCGCTCCACCACAGGGGCTGACAAGTGGACTGGCTTGGAAGGCTCTTTTGAAAACGAAAACTTGCAGAGTTTTTGCATTGCTGCATCAAACTCATTGCTCATTTTCATCCAGCCGAGCCTGACCAAGTAGGGTTCTTTATTGTCATCGCCATAACCGAAAATATGCTTTGCCGCCACTTCAGGCAGTTCGATCTCTTTGCCAGGAAGGAAGTCATATTTGACTCCATCAAAGCTGTCAGAAAGCGCGTCCTGACTGTTGTTGCGGACATAAACGGTCATAGCGTAACAATATCCCCATAAACGGCAACGTCACAGGTAACAGCGTTGGTATTCGCAACCAGCCGCAGATACAGCGGTTTGGCAGTCAAAACCGAGGTGTTACCCGATGCACTCAAGGTGAGATCAACGAAACTCGTATTTGATGTGGCACCAGAAGTCACCTGCGCGTTAGCAACAGCAGTGCCGGTGCCTCCCGCAGCAGGATACAGCGCGACGTTAGCGTTTGACGCTGCGCCGCTGAAGTTTGACAGGGTTACACGACGAACAATGTATTTCGATGCTTCTTGAGGAACGAGAGTAGCAACATCGCCAGTCGCAGCAAGGCTTACGCCAGTTTGCGATGCCAGTCGATAATTACCAAACTCGTCAGGGTATGAACGTCCTACTGCATTTGCGTCCATGACCGCTCCTTAAGCGTAAGTTTCGCCAGCAGCCTGACCGCCGTTAATGTCCAGCATGGTGACGTTTGCGTTACCGCTGCTGTTCTTCACATAGACGTTCACGCCATCCGAAATGACCACGCCGCCAGTGTTTGCAGCCATCACAGTAGCGTTGGAGCTACCGTTGTTAGCAAGCACAGTGACGTTAGCCGAAGGAAACATCACATAAATACCAGCAGGAACCACGGTGCCATTGCCAGAATCCACAGCCGTTACGGTAACGGTCTGGAAGTAAGCGCCAGCAGTATTGGTGGTTGCACCGGCAAGAATGATCTTGTTAGTAGCAAGTGCCATGTTTGTTTCTCCTTACAGGCTCAGAGAGTTATAGCCGGTAACTTTCGTCATGGCCTTCGGCTTCGTATTGACGAGTTCAGCAATCATCAGCACGGCACCAACGTAACCAATCTGGAAGTTCGGCAGGGTGGACTCAAAGCCAGTGAACGCAAACGAAGCCTGTTCATGGATATACATGGACATATAGTTCGTGTTCAGCAGGTAGAGCGTTCCTTCAGGGCAATACGGATCAGGATAGATCGGCACACCGGCAACCATCAGGGCGCGGAAAGCAGCCTGCGGGCCATTGGCTTCACCATCAAAACCGGAGCCAGGGGTAATCATGTATTGCTCTTGACCAACATAGTCTTGAGCCAGCAGCGTCCAAGTGCCGAAGCCGCAGACACCAAAGGTCGGAACTTCAGCGCCGTTTTTCACGGTGCCGCTGATGTATTGCAGCACGTTCTGACGGGTCGGGTTGACCGAACCAGCAGCATACTGCTTTGACTTCCACCAGGTGTTCGTGGAACGGTTAATGTTGCCGTAGGTTGCCGTGCCAGTGCCATCATCAACGGCGGCAGGCAGACCAATGAATTGCTGGTTGTTCGTGGTGTTGGTGTAGAGGGCCGTTGCCATCGAATCCATCATCACGTTGGTCGCATCGTTCATGCGAGCTTCGATCAGGGGGATGATTGCATAGTCCTGCTGCACGGCACCCTCCATGCCGAGGAACGGCACCGGAGAAACCAGCAGTTTCAGGTTAAATTCGGCGTTATACGCACCCTGTTGAACCGAGGGTTGAGCGAAAGAGCCGGAGTAGTCCGACCATTGCGCGTTCACGAATTGCGAACCCTGCACCGGAACCGTCACGCTCGACACACCGCCAGAAGCAGTCTGAGAGTTAGCGATCAGCGCCGCCATCAGGGGCGTCGAGTTATAGATTTGAACAACCAGCTTCGGGATAAACGCACGGCGAGTGACGTAGGTCAGCTCGTTGTATTGATTAGTACCAGAAGCCGGAAGAATACCGCCGCCAATAGGCATGATTTACCTCCGAAGTTTTAAAAGCCCCTTACAGCCCAATGGGTTTAGGATTCTTGCGAAGTTCTGCAAGAGCCAGTGCCGCGTTTTCACGCGCAGCACCCACCGGATTTTTCATATAACCTTTAACATCCATACGCGACATCACAGGCTGCGGATACCCAGGCGTAGGAACAGCGGACTGTTTCATATACCGGAAGTAGTCGGCAGCAGTTTCGTGATTTGCAATCCCTTTTTCAGTCATGAGCTTTTCAATCTCCTGAATTTCCTCATCGGATTGAGCGTAGCCCTTTTCCTTCAAGGCATTGCGTCGTTTTGAGAGTTCTTCGCGCACCTCACGCTGACGGAGTTTGGCTTCAAGTTGCTGAACCCGCTCCTCGGCAGCAGATGCACGTTTATCAACCGCTTCTTCCATTTCAATCTCAGGAACCGGCAGATCAGGCATTACCTTCTTTGCCAGTCGCAGGTAATCCTTGCGAGTAGCAGGATCTTCTGCAAGCCGCTTGGAAAGTGCGGCAAGTTCTTGGATTGCTTCGGGAGAGTAGTTTTCAAGACTCATAATCAGCCCCTTATCTCAGTCTTAGTAAACTTTTTTCGTATCGCCAGGCTTGCTCATGGTCATGCCATTTCGCTTGCCCACTTTTGCCGCATTATCCAGCCCACCAAACGGCTCAAAACGAGGCGTATTGACGATCTGGCCGTTCTGCTGCGAGTTGTCCGTCGGGCGCCGAGGTTGCAGCGCACCTTTCGGTTTGAAGAGTTCCATTAGATTCTCCTTACATTGGAAGAGGAGGCGCGGTAGTTCCCGCAGCCGGTGCCATTGCCATTTCCCTCTGTGCAGGCGAGGCACCACCAGCCTGCGGCAGAGTTTGAATCATTTGCAGGATTTCAGCAGGAATCAGTTGTCGCGTATCTGCTTCACGTTCACCAAAACTCATCGTGATGCTACGCACAACATCTTCCAGCGTCTTAGCTTCCTTGGATTTTTCTGGAAACATGCCAATGGATTGTTGCAGCATGTCCAAGGCCAACATTATGTTAAGTCGCGCCTTCTCTTGCTCACCTGCCTTCGGCTCCGGCGTACTCATCGGGGAGGCCATCGGTGCGGTAGTTTCGTTCTGCTCAAACGTAGGCGTGGTCTGAATATCAGTCGCGGAGTCTTTTTTTGACTTACCGCCCTGTTTCAACATATTCATCACTTCTTCATTTTTCACAGCCATAAACTACTCCTGTTTTGCATAGTGAAACGCCATTATTCTAAAAAGTCAAGTAAATGCTAACTAACCTCTTGAGCTACTACGAGAAGAGTTATTACGCACACTTGCGCCGCGAGGCTGGTAGCGCACGTAACTCATGGATGGAGGAGCCTTGGATTCGCTTACATCGCGCTGTGTTACCCTGGGTTGATCTCCAGATCGAAGCATTGACTGACTATTCATTGCGCCTGAGTTTTGGTTCATGCGACCGCCTTTAATTGTTGAGGGCTAAGTTCGCCCGTAACATCAAGATTTTGCGGGGTTTCCGGCCCCGCAGGTGTTTGCGGTGCAGGTGCCGCAGCAGCTTGCTGTGCAGCCTGTTCAGCAGCCATCTTTTCAGCCCGTTTAATGTCCTCGATGAGCATTTCCTTCATCGGAACATCCATCAGGTCAATCAGTCGGCTCTTGGTAATTGCACCAGCGTTGAACAGATTAAACGCCAACTCCCGCATATCTTCCATGAAGATCGGGCTATTAGAGTGAGCGTCCACTTTCACTACAAAGTTCGGGGTAAACTGTGCAGCAATAAACTTATTACCATCAGTATCAACATACGCTGTATCGTCATACACCTGCATCATTCGCAGGTAGAGGGTAGCTACTTTCTCCAAGCTATCCTCAACAACCATAGCGCGTTTCTTGGCGCGGCTGGAGCCTAAACGTGCAAGCTGGCTGGCATGGCCTGCTGAACGCACTCCAGTTTCTCCGCGACCTTGCAGCACAGAGACAATGCCAGATGCTTCCTCAAACATCCCGTCGATTGCGCCGATCTCTCGGAACAGGTCGTTGGGGATATTGGGTGAAAACTCTTCCACCTTGGCGTTTGGCATATCTGAAGCAATCATGCCTCCAGCGCGATTCAGGGCAAAGTTCTTTTCATCCAGGATACCCGTAAAGCCCATCATGGCTTTAGGGGGATTTACCTGCTTGTCCAGCAGCTCCAGAATTTGTCCGGTACGCTTGTTCCGCATGTCTTGCAGGAACACCAGTCGCTGCACTTCAGACTGGCCCCAATAGTAGTCGTACTGTGGTGACGGGCAGATTTGCACAAACGGTTGTTCGCCCTTGAGGAAAAGACTTTCCGCAGGACGGTCATAAATAAATACTTGCGGGTCAGCAATGGTGACGCAGATGTAATCATTGATCTCGTCATCAAAAACCCACAACTCATACATTTTTACGGTGGGTTCACCAATGCGCGGCACATAAGTATTTGTGCCAGCAAGACTCATTTGTACGTTACCGTAAATGGTCGGGCTGATTGCAGAGGTTACAAGTCGCTCAACACCTTCTGGATATTCCTTGGTGTTTTGTTCTGCCAATGCAATGC
>Ga0075473_10001170_pt1 | contig 10903 bp, 8 predicted proteins | sample DEB19_08_DNA_FD_76340 | JGI IMG/M metagenome (GOLD analysis project Ga0075473, IMG submission 76340) | Aqueous microbial communities from the Delaware River and Bay under freshwater to marine salinity gradient to study organic matter... | ecosystem: Environmental > Aquatic > Marine > Coastal ... | reverse complement strand
TATCTTACTGTTTGAACAATAACAAAAGCCAACTAAATAACTTATTATGCGAGCAACAGAAATCATTAGAGGTATTCTAGATCTTATTGACACTATAGATTGTGCTCAATCTGTACCAGTTCAGCCCGACATCATAGTTCCTATTGAAGAGCCCATTCAAACCGGTGTTGATACTAATCGATTTAAACAGATATTTGACCTGCTAAGCCAAGAACACGAACAGATGTATAACAATAGTCCTGCTGAAAAAGTATCTGGTATAGAATCTGTTACTACACAGGCAGGCGGGGGATGGAATGGTCCTAAAAACCCTGCAGATATTAGGGCAGATAGCATTTCAATGTATCCTAATCATCAACATAGCCCGGAGTAAGCAATGGATGTCTATGTTCAAAGTTTCTTAAACAGTGCTACGAAGTTAACCTTATCAGTAACATCTTCTACTACTTTTGCCCAGTTGGCTGAATTAGTTTGGGCAGCAGAAGGCACTACTAGCACCATAATGCAATTTTATGTCAATAACGTAGAAGTTGATACGAGTGCTACCATGGGCACATATACAATTACAAATGGTACTTATATTGGTAGCAGTAATACTATTGCTTTGTTGCCCACCAAAGAAGAGAGACAGATAGCAAAACTAGATCTAGCAAAACTACGTCGTAAGGCAGGCGGAAATACATCGGCTGATTATTATCGTGCTGCTAACGATTATGATAGAGATCTACTTGCGGCAAAATACATAGGAAACACAGCAACCAATATTAGTAACACGCTAACTGAACAGCGTCCTTGGATCTAATCTATGCCCGTAGATCGCTATCAAAATAGCACAAGTTATGAACATCCACAAGAAAGTAACCTACTTAATGTTCATAAAGCCTTAGAATACAATGACGCAGGTGAACCTGTCCTGCGTACCAGTATTGGCACAAGCACAATAAACATTTCAGGTCCGGTTACCATACCGGGCACAGTAGAAATAAGCAACGATGAAGGCAATCCTATTCCTATAACTGGTACTGTAGAAATATCATCTGCTACAGTATACCAAGGGACAGATCCGTGGGTTATTACTGGAACAGTCATAGTAAGTAATTTTACATCAACAGTCAGTGTTGATAATTTTCCCGAACTACAGGCCGTAACAGGAACTGTAGCAGTTGTTCAAGGTACCGATCCTTGGGTGGTCACTGGAAATATAACAGCATCTATCACTGGAACATCGACTGTAACCTTTCCTACCGGCGGTAATGATGCGTTTGGAAGGCTTAGAGTAAGTGATTCTTATACATTATTTGATACACGAACAAGGTATTACGATCATCAACAGTTTAGCACTGCCACATCAACCGGTGGATTGGTAACTTATAATGCCAACGAAAGCACATTTGATCTTACAGTAACGTCCAGTATAGGTAGCGAAGTTATTCGAGAATCCAAAAGGGTATTTCCTTATCAGCCTGGAAAGAGTTTACTAATTTATAATACCTTTGCAATGGCAGCGGCCACTACAGGATTAAGACAACGTGTGGGGTTCTTTGGCAGTCAAAACGGTATATATTTTGAACAGGATAATTTTACACAATATCTTGTTATAAGATCATATAGTTCAGGTAGTCTAGTTGAAGAACGTGTTGATCAATCACAATGGAATGGCCCTGATGCAGCCTATACAATATATCCTCAGGCAACACAAATATTTTGGATTGATGTAGAATGGTTGGGTGTAGGTAGTGTACGTTGTGGGTTCGTCGTTAACGGAACTTATAAATTAATGCACACCTTTCATCATGCAAATAGGTTTGAGTCAGGTTCACCTGTCTATACAACGACCTATATGACCACTGCCTGTTTGCCCGTGCGCTATGAAATTACCAATACAGGTGCTACAGGGTCAAGTCATACACTAAAACAAATATGTTCCAGTGTTATCAGTGAAGGTGGATATAATGCTTTTTCTACTACAGAGACAGCAGGCACAGGTATTAATGTTTTTAGATTAGTTACAGCAGGAACTTATTATCCCGTGGTCAGCATAAGGTTAGCCAGTTCTAGGCTTGATAGTATCATACTACCGAGGCAGGTCGACATTCTCAGTCCGACAGTTAATTATTATAGATGGGTATTATTACAAAATCCTACTCTAACTGGAGCAACATGGACCGGTCTTAGTGCTACAGGCAGCGTGGAATATGACACTGGAGCGAGAATTAATGCTGTAAGTGGTGGCACTGAATTAGCCAGTGGATATATCAGTAGTAGAGAACTTAGTGTGTTAGGAGCGGACTTTTTCTCATTTCAATTAGGCAGATCATTGGCAGGAGTTAGCGATGTTATCACTCTAGCATTAGCGGCAACAAGTAATAACGCTGATGTTTTAGCACAAATAGGTTGGCAAGAAGTAACATAGGACATAAAATGAAAAAACTTATAGCATTATTATTTTTATTACCCATGTTAGCATGGGCACAACGTACACCACAAGGTGTTACCTATACAGCAGAAATTGTTAGAGTAAACGATGGAGACACAGTGGTCATTGCAGCACCCTTTCTACCTGCACCATTAAAGCCCGAACTTGCTGTACGTATATATGGTGTTGATACGCCAGAGAAAGGTTTTAGAGCACAGTGCCCTAGTGAAGATCAACGTGGACAAGCCGCTACGGTTTTTACAAAAAATGCCGTGGCTCAAAGCCAAAACCGTCAAGTCGTTCTTTATGGATGGGACAAATTTGGTGGTCGTGTACTTGGTGATATTATTCTAAACGGACAGAGCCTTAGAGCAGCACTAATTGCCAATGGTTTCGCTCGTGAATATTACGGAGAAGCCAAACAAAGCTGGTGTAATTAACATGCCTTGGCATCTCCATGCTTATCACTTAGCATGGGCCTCGCTTGTAGGAGCAATTTGCTATTTTTTCGGGTGGATATGGGCGTTTGCCCTAATCGCTCTAATAGTATTCACAGTATTTTTCACCAATTGACTCAGTTTTCAATTTGGCTTGATACGCTAAATAATGAAGTATAGGTTTTACGCCAGTTAAGGACTAGAGATGAGAAAAGGTTCAGCCACTAGAATAGGCCAAATCACCCCAAAGGTAGGTGAACTTGTTTATACAACTGACACTAAAGAACTTCGCGTAGGTGATGGAATTACCTTAGGTGGTAATTCTGTAGGTGGAGAAGGTGGAGGTGCGACCAACCTTAATGGTCTAACAGATGTAACGATCACTGGCGTTCCAGCCAACAATGATGTATTAGCCTATAATTCAAACACTACTCAGTGGATCAGAAAAAGCATTAATAACATGCTCAGTATATCCACTTCTAATTATGCTACCTTAATATTCACTGCCACAGGCGTTACAAGCACATTTGCTATTGGTGCTGGATATACATCTGATACTGTAATTGTAACAGAAAATGGTGTAATGCAGGTTCCGCATAATGACTATGAAGTCAGTGGCAGCAATCTTGTAATGAACTACACACCCGAAGCGGGTGTAGTTTTACAGGTAAGAAAATTAGCCGCAGTATTCCAGGCAACCACTGGTACTGCTGTTTCCTATCTAGATGATATTCTTGATGTTGATCTTACAACACCACCTACTAATGGTCAATATCTTAAGTACGATTCTGCTACTGATACATGGAAAGCAGGTAGTCTCAGTATTACCACATCTACCTATGACACAGATATTTTTACTGGTACAGGCGTAACTCATTTATTTCCAATTGGTGCAGGATATAATGTAGATAATATATTAGTAATAGAAAATGGTATTGTTCAAGTTCCTGGTGTTGACTATACAATATCTGGAATCAACGTAAACTTTGCTGAAGCACCAGCAGGTGGCATGCCAATTCAGGTTAGAAAATTGGCAACTGTATATGCCGGACTAGGACCTACTGGACCACAAGGGCCAAGTGGACCTAGTGGTGTTGCAGGACCAAGTGGACCAATAGGACCAACTGGACCTGTTAACCCTTCTGCGACCACTGCGCAAAATATAGGAGGTGGAAGCGCAGGCGCTTTGGTTTATCAAACAGCCTCATCAACTACAGGATTTTTAAGCCCTGGTTACTCTGGTGGAATATTAAAGAGCCAAGGACCAGGATATGCTCCAACCTTTACCACAGCAATTAGTCTTGGTAATACCACTGCTACAGTAAGTTTAGATTTGGTTCCTGGTAATGATATAACCTACGACCTAGGTAGTTCAGATAAGCGTTGGAAAAGCCTATATGTCAGCAGTACTACAATTTACATCGGTGATTATGCTCTAGGTATTAGCACTGCTGGTAGTCTTACCATTCAAAATACATTAGATCCTTATAGTGAACCTACTACACAGATTGGCCCACAAGGACCACAAGGACCGAGTGGTCCACAAGGTGATACTGGAGCACAAGGACCACAAGGACCAACTGGACCAAGTGGCTCTAATGGAACTATTGGTGTAGATGGTGCTACCGGACCGCAAGGACCACAAGGTGTACAAGGACCACAAGGACCAACAGGTAATACCGGCGCACAAGGACCACAAGGACCACAAGGACCAACAGGTAATACCGGCGCACAAGGACCACAAGGACCAACAGGAAATACCGGACCACAAGGACCACAGGGGCCAAGTGGTGCACAGGGAACCACAGGAAATACTGGACCACAAGGACCACAAGGCCCCTCTGGACCGAGTGGCGCACAGGGAACCACAGGAAATACTGGACCACAAGGACCACAGGGTGTAAGTGGACCACAAGGACCAAGTGGACCAAGTGGACCATATGTTGTATGGAGTGTGGTAAGCACTGCTACAACCTGTGCAGTATGGAATGGTTATTTTGTAGATACTTCAAGTTATCCAATAACAATGACACTGCCCGCCAGTGCTACTATAGGACAGCAGATAAGATTTAACGATCTTGCAGGTACATTTGCTACCAATGCTATGACTGTCTCACGTAATGGACATAAGATACAGGGTGTGGCAGATGATCTATTAGTTTCTAACACGCAGGCCAGTTTTGGTCTAGTATATAGCAATAGCACTTATGGTTGGAAGTTAGTTGAAGTCTAATCTATGCCACAAAATTATAACAAACTTCGTAATGTAGCAGGCAGCACTTGGTATAGTACTAGCACTAGCCAAACTGACTTTCTCAGCCTGCCCATAGGCACCACAGCGCAGCGTCCCGCCAATCCATTGGGAGGTTATACACGTTATAATTCATCACAGAATAGGTTGGAATATTACGATACACAGTTTCAAACTTGGATGAGTGTTGAACGTGTTACCAGTGCTGCGGCTGCTGTAACATTTAACATAGATTATCTTGTTGTGGCAGGTGGTGGTGCCGGTGGATCTGGTAATGGTCCTCCTAGTGCCAGCGGCGGAGGCGGAGGTGCAGGGGGTTTTAGGACCAATGTCAGTGGGGCAACCTCCGGTGGCGGTGCTAGCGCAGAAGCAGTTCTACAAATCACAGCAGGCACCAATTATACTGTGACTGTTGGTGCAGGTGGATCTCCGGTTTATGATGCTAATGGCGCCAATGGAAGCAATAGTGTTTTTGCAGGAATCACCAGTTTAGGTGGCGGCGGCGGGCAATGTGGTACAGCCGCAGCCCAAACTGGCGGATCGGGAGGTGGTGCAGACTATACCTCCGGTGGTGCAGGAACTACAGGGCAAGGGTATTCAGGGGGAGCAGGTCGCAGTAATCCATACTATGGAGGTGGTGGAGGCGGAGCCGGTGGACCGGGTGCAGCCTATAACGCTAATCCTGGGCGCAACGGTGATGGAGGTGTTGGTCAACAATCGTCAATAACAGGATCACCGACTTATTATGCAGGTGGTGGTGGCTCTGGAGTCTACAGTGGTAATGACACTGGGGTTGGTTTAGGTGGCGCTGGTGGAGGCGGAAATGGCGGCAAGACCGGTGGCGGTGGTGCTAGTGGTACTGCAAATACTGGCGGTGGTGGAGGTGGTGGGCCTAGAACAGCATATAGCGGTGGATCTGGTATTGTTATATTAAAATATCCTATAAGTTTTTATATCTATGTTGATGCCGGAATAACCTATAGTGAAGTAACATCAGGTGGATACAAAATAGCCACATTTACAGCAGGCACAGGTAACGTAAGTTGGAGCAATAGCCCACCTATAACAGTAGAGGCTCTTGTAGTAGGTGGCGGTGGTAGTTCGTCGAATTATGCAGGAGGAGGTGGAGGCGGCGAGGTAATATATAATTCTGGTATTCCTACTATTAGATTAGATACTGTATATTCAGTTACAGTTGGTGCTGGTGGAGCAGATGCTGTGGTTAATACTGCTAATGGTATCGGAGGTAATGGATCACCAAGTTCAGTATTTGGTGAAACTGCCAAACCTGGTGGAGGTGGAAAAGGATCTGATTATACAGGATCAAATCCTGCCACCAGTGTTATAGCCAATGGTGGTGGTGGTGGATCAAGAACCAGCGGTTATGCAGGTGCAACTGGAACAAATGTTACCTATGCATTTTTACGTTATGGTGGATATACAGGAGGATCTGGACAAAATAATGTAGGATACCCTACAGGCGGTGGTGCTGGGGCAGGCGGTAATGGGGCATCTCCTCCTAGCAATTCATCTCCTGGTGGTAATGGAGGCTCGGGTGTTCAAAATAGTATTTTAGGCACAGCATATTATTGGGGCGGAGGTGGTGGTGGAATGACTTATTATTCTTCTACATCGCCTGGCGCAGGGGGATATGGTGGAAACGGAGGTGCAGGAGGTGGCGGCGCTGGTTGGTCTGAAAGTAGTAGATTTGGAACGCCGGGCACAGGATTAAATCCTGGATCTTCTCCTTCAGGATATAATGGTGGAAACGGTGGAGCAAATACCGGTGGCGGTGGTGGTTCTGGGGCAGGTAACAATAATCCTTCTAATAATATTTCAGGAGGTAGTGGCGGTTCTGGTATTGTTATATTAAAATATAACGAACTATATTATATCAACGTAGGAACAGGACTGACAGCAGAAACAATATGGTTAAACACTGGGTATAAAGTAACAAAGTTCACTGCCGGCACAGGGAATATAACATTTACAACGAACCCTTCATTACTGGTAGATTATCTTGTTGTGGCAGGTGGGGGTGGTGGTGGTGCTTGGGTTGGCGCAGGCGCAGGCGCCGGTGGTGTGAGATATGGTATGCTTAATACTTTGGCGGTAAACACACCTTATACAGTAACAGTGGGTGCTGGCGGAGTAGCAAGTTATATCACAGCAGCCAATGCTAACGCTAATTCCTATACAACCTTAGGAACAAATGGCAGTGATTCTGTTTTAGCCACAATAACATCTTCAGGCGGAGGTAGAGGAGGTAACTACCAACAATCTGCAAATAGCGGTGGTTCAGGTGGAGGTGGAGGTGGAGGTGATTCATATAGTACAGCAGGAGCAAGCGGCAATACTCCTGCTGTTTCTCCTAGTCAAGGTAATAATGGAGGATCGGGTACCGGATCACCGTCATATTCGGCTGGGGGCGGTGGTGGTGCTGGACTTCTGGGGACAGGTGGAACCGCTTCTACCACAGTAGGTGGAACAGGGGGTGATGGTGTTTCTTTAACTATTACAGGCACATCTACCTATTATGGAGGTGGTGGAGGTGGTGGTGTAAACACAGGAGTAGGTGGCACAAAATCAGGAGGTGCTGGCGGTCAAGGAGGTGGTGGTGCAGGAAGTGTAGGTATATCTGCCACCGCAGGTTCTGCCAATACAGGAGGTGGTGGGGGTGGTTCAGGAACACCCGGTGCCAATCCAACTAGCACAGGTGGTGCAGGTGGGTCTGGTATAGTTATTATACGTATTCCTACAACATATACAGCCACTTTTTCTGCAGGACTAACTACAAGTTTAAGCACTAGCCAAACAGGCTACAAAACATATTCTGTGACAGCGGGAACTGGCACAGTTACATTTAGTTAAAAGAGGAAATATAAAATGGCACATTATGCTTTTTTAGATGAACATTATGTAGTAACAGAAGTAATCGTGGGCAAAGACGAATCTAACTACGATTGGGAAGCACATTACGCTCAATTCCGTGGACAACTCTGCAAACGCACCAGTTATAACACAAGAGGTGGCGTGCATTCAGAAGGTGGTACACCATTCCGTAAAAACTATGCGGGGATAGGATACACCTACGACCCACAACGTGATGCTTTTATTCCACCCAAACCATTTACGAGTTGGGTATTGGATGAAACAACCTGCTTGTGGGCAGCACCGACACCGATGCCTACAGATGGCAAAATGTATCGTTGGGATGAAGATACTACCAGTTGGGTAGAAACAGCAGGAATGTAATCAGTGCCTCAAGACTACGGTTATCTCAGATCTCTCAGCGGCTCTGTATATGTAGGAACTGGTTCTACTTTTACCAGTTATATGCCTATACCTGTAGGAACTTCAAACCAAAGACCCAGCAATCCTACAACAGGTGGAATACGATATAATAGTACAAACTTGCAGGTAGAACATTGGGATGCTACTTATAACACTTGGATGAGTGTAACAAGTTTTTCTAATACCAATACTTTCGCTCTAGATTACCTTGTTGTAGCAGGCGGGGGTGGAGGTGGTGGTGACCTAGCAGGCGGGGGTGGTGCAGGTGGTTATCGTGCCGGAACTAGTTTAACTGTAGGTGTTAATACTCTATATACAGTTACAATAGGAGCAGGTGGTAGTGCTGGTGCAGCATCTAGGCCTTCAACGGGTGGAACTGGTAGTAACTCTGTTTTTTCCTCTATTACTTCAGCAGGTGGAGGTGGAGGAAGTGGATATAGACATCCAGGACCGGCGCCTGGAGTAAACGGAGGATCAGGTGGCGGTGGCGGAACCACTGAAGGGGGACAGGGTGGTGGCCCGGGAGGAACAGGAAATACACCGTCAGTATCTCCTAGTCAGGGGAATAACGGTGGAACTGGAACTGCAATTGCTGGGAACTATTGTGGCGGAGGTGGTGGTGGTGCCGGATCAGTAGGAGGAAATGCAACTAGTACTAACGGTGGAAATGGAGGATCAGGAACTAGCAATTCAATTTCTGGTGCTTCAGTAACATATGCCGGGGGTGGTGGAGGTAGTATATATCCGCCAGGAGGACCTTCGGGCGGAACTTACGGAACCGGAGGTTCCGGAGGTGGTGGTGATGGAGGTGCTGCTGCAAGTCCTGCTAGAGCCGCAGTAGCAGGAACAACTAATACTGGTGGCGGAGGTGGAGGTGGTGCTTATAATAGTGGCTCATCGTCAGCCGCAGGTGCAGCAGGTGGTTCGGGCTTAGTGATATTAAAATATCCTGCGGCTTATTACATCTCTATAGGAACTGGACTTACAGCCTCTACAGTAACCTCTGGCGCATTTAAAATAACAACTTTCACGGCAGGAACAGATAGTATCTCGTTTAGTCCATTCCCTCCATTTGATGTTACCTATCTAGTAGTGGCAGGAGGTGGGGGCGGTGCAGGAACTTACCACGCGGGAGGTGGGGGAGCCGGAGGGTTGCTGACCGGAACTCAAAATATCAAACTTAATACAACCTATACCGTTACTGTGGGCGGAGGCGGAGTAGGTGGAACTGGGGGCACTAACCCAAGTAGTAAAGATAGTCGTGGAACAAATGGAAGTGACTCGTCCGTAACATTAGCATCTACTGTTACCGCAACAGGTGGGGGAGGTGGAGGATGCTATGACGGATATGCTGGAAAGGCTGGCGGTAGTGGAGGCGGGGAAGGCGGAAACGGAAATAATGCAGGTTTATCCACTAGAAACTTATTTGGTGCCGGTGTATCAGGTCAAGGAAATAACGGAGGAAAAACAGCAGGAACAACTTGGTCCGGTGGAGGAGGTGGGGGCGGTGCCGGCGGTGTAGGTAGTGATGGCTCAAGCAATAGTGCTAATGCTTCAGGTTGTATAGGCGGAGCTGGAGGAATTGGTGCATTATCTTCTATTACAGGAACTTCTACCTATTACGCAGGTGGCGGTGGTGGCTCTGGGGCTAATGTTGCCTTCCCAAGCGCGGGTGGTCAAGGCGGCGGCGGTCGTGGAGGTGATGCTTACGGTGAACCGGGATTCGTTAATACAGGGGGCGGTGGAGGTGGCGCTGAAAGAGGGATAGCCTTCAATGGCTGGAATTACATTAATCAAGGTGCTGGGTATAATGGTGGAAATGGGGGATCAGGTATCGTTATACTTAGATATCCAGCAAACTACATGATTAATTTAGGCAGCGGATTAACGGCCGAAACTATCGTTATCAACGCAGCAGAAAAAGCCACTAGATTTTTATCAGGAACGGGACAGATAACTTTTAGTAATCTAGTACCATTTATTGTGGAATATCTTGTAGTTGCAGGAGGTGGCGGTGCCAGTTCAGGTGGCGGCGGTGCAGGTGGTTTATTAATGGGATCTTTAACTACGTTGTCTACTAATGTAGCCTACAGTGTAACTGTGGGAGCTGGAGGGAATGGAGGTAGCAGTGGATCACCTGGAACAGTTGGATCTTCCGGTTCATCTAGTACATTTTCAAGTATTACAGCAGCAGGTGGAGGTGGAGGAGGAAACACCAATTCTAATAATGCTACATCAGGTGGTAGCGGTGGAGGAGGTGCTCGAGCAAGCGTAACAACAACTACTGGAGGATCTGGGAATACACCTTCTACATCTCCTAGTCAGGGCAATAGCGGAGGGAATGGATTTAATGGAGCCCCATATCCGAGTGGTGGAGGTGGTGGCGCCGGCTATGCAGGTTATAGCGGAAGTAGTGGAAGTGCATCGGGTAATGGTGGTATAGGATTACAAGTTTCATTAACAGGAACTTCTACATATTATGCAGGTGGAGGTGGAGGTGGAGGA
>Ga0075473_10001168_pt1 | contig 10914 bp, 15 predicted proteins | sample DEB19_08_DNA_FD_76340 | JGI IMG/M metagenome (GOLD analysis project Ga0075473, IMG submission 76340) | Aqueous microbial communities from the Delaware River and Bay under freshwater to marine salinity gradient to study organic matter... | ecosystem: Environmental > Aquatic > Marine > Coastal ... | reverse complement strand
CACGTAAGGAATAGTAATCGGTATTAAATACAAATTAACCTTAAATTTCATTTCGATTTTAACCTTGCTCTGTTCAGGCTTCAAAATTATGTCAGTCCAATTTAATTTTAAAACTTTCAATACAGCAGAAGGATTAAATTTCACATTCACTCCCAACACCGAACTTGACTTAGGCTCAATCTTATTGGTAGAGTAGTTAACAGCATCACTCACAAATTGATTGTTGATGAAAACCTTGTACTTTTGCTCTGTAATATCGAATTTAAGTTTAGAAGGATTATTGAAAAGCAAGAAAACATCTAATACAACTTCGTTTAATGAAACTTTCTTTACCTTCATGCTTTTGAAGCCTAAAGTGTATTCCATTAACTTCTTGTATTGCATATACAGAAAAGCACCCGTTATAGTAACGAGCGCAATTGAACCTGCAATGATATGTTTCTTTTGAATTTTCATTACTTACCTTTTTTCATTTTGTAAATAACTAAACCTACTCCTGCTAATACAAGAACAACACCCACTCCAATAGCAACTTTAACTCCTGTACTCATTGGTTTTTTACTTCCTTTTGTTGGAGGAGGCGTAGCCAATGCTTGTGCTAAAGCAACATCACCTTTTTCAGAAGATTTAGCCATAGCCGTTTTAGATTTTTGTTCTTCTAATTTAGCCTTAGCCTTTAAAACTTTCGCAGTATCTTTAGCTTTTCTTTTAGAGTTTAATCTCGCTCTTCTATCAGCTAAAGTTTTACCAAGAAAAGTATCTCCAAAAGCATTAGAGAACTCACTTGCTAAATCTTCACCGTCAAAGTTAGAAAGGAAATCATCACTTTCTTCTGCGGTTGAAAATTCATCATAGTTAGCACCTATGTTTTGGTTAGCTGGCGTTGCTACGTAGTTCACCAATCCATTAGCTGAACTCTTAATTTCGATTGGATTTTGTGTAATTACTCTCATAATCTTTAATTTACTTTTTACTTTTAATCGCTTTATACAGTACCCATGTTGCTACCGTTAATGTTGCTACTAAGGTTATTGTCAACAAGGGTTTTTTTTTACTTCTTCAGTAGTTTTTTTTGCAACTGTTACTACATCTTCAAATTTATCAGATATACTATCCTTCAAACTTTTATAAACTCCGCTAACTACTTTTGCGTAATCAGGTGCGGTTGCGTAACCTGCCTTTTTAAGTGCAGCAGCTTGTTCTTCTACTGTTTTAGCATTAAATACCCCTGCATCTCTGTATCTTTTATTGTTGAGCAAAAAGTTTACGTAGTCCTTTATACTATCTTTAACAGAATCATATTTTCTAAAATCATCTTTTACGAACGTATCTTTACCTCCATAAACCTCTCTCGTTTTGATGTTATAGGTTTTACCCTTCCATCCTTTATCGGCTTTTATACCAAAAAAATTATTCGCTTCTTGCGCCAATCTACTACCGCCAACTTTCCATTGTTTGTTGGTATTGTAATTACCTGAACTTTCAAGAACGGCTTGTGAAAATAAAGTCCCAGCAAGAATACCTGTCCCTTTAGTGATTGTGTTCACATAAGGACTAAATTCCTTAACAAATTCTTCTCTTGTATATGTTTTTGCTGCCATACTTTATTCTATTTTACATTTACATAGTAATCCTTAACCCAAGCATCGGAAAAATTCTTACTTATATCGTAAGGGGCAGCATTATTTCTAACAACCATTGTAGGCATATTTAACCTTACTTTGTACCACCCATCAACATAATCAATAACTTGACCTAACTTAACTTTAGGGTATTGCATAACACCTATAATGTTATTATCACTTTCTTTTGCAGAACTTCTTAATTTTAAAAACTTAACATCTTGCGTTGTAGCAGTTCTTCCAACAGCATCTTTACCTTTAAATATAGGCACGTAAACAGAACCTCCTTTAGTGTAAGTTTTACCTTTATATGTAAAGGTAGCAGCATTTGAAGTGTTAGCTTTCCATAAAGCAATTTTAAATTCATCATCAAATCCCAACATAGGTGAATTTGCTCCTTTAGCAGTTCTAATCCAAGTGTTAGCTAAATCCAACTCACTTGCCCCTCTCGCCTTTTCAATAGCTACGGCAGCATTAGCAGCAGCCTCATCAGCTAACTTTTGTGCCTCACTTTTTACCGCATCTAAATCGGCTTGAATCTTAGCATCTTTTTCCATTTTCTTTTTCTTCATATAAGTATAAAGAAAATATCCGCCCACACCTGCGATTACAAGTGAGCTAACAATTATCAATGCTTTTTTATTACTTTTCATCTGCTAAAATATTTTTGTAAAAAATGCAAAACTTCATGCTTCAAAAAAGAAAATAGTTTTCACTATCTCTTCTCCACACGCTTAACTTCCCCGATTTGCTTAGGTAGCGTAGTTAACTACTTCTTTACTGTGGTTGCTGTAACAGCACCTTTTTTAGCTTTGTAAGCAGCTTGCGCTAAAGCACCTAAAATACCACCAGCAACAGTCGCTCCGATAAGAACATATTTGTTACCTGTTTTAGACCACTTTTTAGCAGCCACGAAACCTAAACCAGCACCTGCAATTAATCCTAGTGGATTTGCAGTAATTTTTGAAACTTGTTTTTTGATGTCCATGATGTTAAAATTTAACGGTTAATAATAATCTTTAATATTTTTATAGTGAAACTCCTTTTGTGTTTAAGTAATCTGAAAGTGCATTTGCCCAAGTATCACCTCCGTAATAAGTTTTATTGAATGAACCAACTTTGAATGAACTTGGCGTAATAAGCCTAGTATCTAATTGCTCTTTCAATAATTCAGGCAAACTATATTTAGTTTTAGATAATCCTAAACTGAAAGCATCAGCAATATCTCTTTGTCCAAAAGATTTAACTAATTGCGCCCAATCTAATTTATTTCTCACCGCAGTAGCTACCGAATGTGCAACTCTGTATTCACTAAGTGGGGTTTCTGCTCCATCTAATAAATTAGCAACTTGATTTGAAACACTAGCATAATAAGAAAGAGGGAAACTTAATTTTAATCCCTCTTTTTCATATTGTTTTATTTCATCATCCACAGCATCGGTAACAGCTTTGATAGGCTTATCCTCTTTTACATCCTTCGTCTTTTTATATATAACGTAAACAACTCCTGCTACGCCAGCAACTACGGCAACGGCTAAAACTCCTTTAGCCCAACTTGGTAATCCTGTATAGTATGTATATGCCTTGCCCATATAATAAAATTATGGGGTAAAAATACGAATAATGAAAATAAGTTTTGAAAATTTAAGTGTTACGGAAAATATGTAACATTTGAACAATCAATTTAATACATAGAAAGAATCAGTAGATGTTTGATACAATAGCATATACCATCCATTTTGTAGCAATTGCCCAATAGAAACTGCTGCTCCACCGTTATTTAGAATATTCTTTACGCCTATTCCATTTGGATTTAATGTAGGACTTGTAGTAGTATTTGTGATAGGCATTTTTACTAAGTATATTCCATAATTAGTTAGTGCCGTATCATTAACACTAAAAGTACCTGAAAAATCATCTCCCGAATTAGTTAAAACAGAAGAACCTTTAATGATATTGTAATCCATAGACTAAATCGTTACTCCGTTATTAAATTGAACATTTGAATCAATTAGTATGTTTCCTACATTTACACTACTCGATGGATTGGTTAAACTGTAATTTCTATTAGAGTAAGCCCCGTAAGAGTAAACTTTAATTGCGCCTCTATCGCTAATTGAATAGTAATCATTTATGCAACCAGTAGTAGATGAATAAGCCACGTTTGAATAAATTATAGTATTAATAAGTGTTAATTGGCAATAACCTCTCGAATTTGGCGTTCCTGAATATGGATTAGGACATTCAATAGCTGCTCTTCCTGACGACCAACTTCCTATTTCGCAATTCACTAAAGTTATTTTACAATAACTTGTTTGTAAATTTTGCCCTAGCAATCCGTTATAAATTTCAATAACGCTATTGGTAGAACCACTTTGTAGCGTGAATATTTTAGCATTTCTTACCTCTAAAACAGGTGGTTGACTAAAAGTATTGTTGGTAGCTAAATTAATACATTGTCTAAGTGTGTCGCTTGGAATATTCATTGAAATAGTATTTGCTATAATAAGGACATTGCTCGTTCTCATTAAGATAGCTTCGTATTGCTCACCGTAAATAGTGTTACAATTAACAACTAAATATAAATTTTCACCTCTCGTTTCTAAAGTTGCTGTGTTAGCAAAAGAATTATATATTATAGCACTTCCATAAATTATGCAGTTAGGCACTCCGTTTGTCGTAGCGGTATATGTTATTTGTGGGGCATAAATTGTTGGCGTTCCTGCAACACCATTTATAATACTATTTCCTAAATCGTAATCAATAAAGTCATCTATGTAAATAGATTCATAGTAATTACCACTTTCTACAACAATTTTTACTCTATTGTTTTGAGTTCTTGATGTGAAATAAGCTAATGCAGCAGTACGAGCAGCAGCAATAGTTAAAAATGGTTTATCTAACCTTTGAACTAAGCCCGTAGTATCATCACCGTTTTTCATAACAAAAACAGTATTATCAACCACCAATTGAGTAAGTGAATTTATATTTGCTTTTTGTGCTTGGTTTGCAACGTATGAATTATTTGAAGATACAGTAATTATTAAACTATCAGAGTTTGTTGTAATAACTTTACTCGGAGCATTATCAATAGTTTGGCTTGTACCTGCATTGATAGTTATATTGTTTGTAGCAGCGTTATTTCCGCTATCCACAATGTAAATCTTATATTGAGTACTCCAATAATTATCGGGTATTTGAAGTAAGTTTACTACTACGGGTGCGTTTGTTGTATCGCAATACAAAACAACATCATTTTCCTTAACGGTAATTGTACCCGTTACGGTTCTATGATTATTTGGATATTTTGTTGACGGTAATGTAATTGCCATAACTATAATAAAATTTTGCTTTTGTCAGCCTCTTCGTAAAAGAATTTTTTTAATATTACTTGTTCATAGTAAAACGCTAAGGCAGCATTGTTGCCAGCAAGAACGGTGTACTTTATAGTGTGCATACCATCGGGAATGAAAGGTGCGTTTAATTGCTCAAACATATTAAAGCAAACTTGGTTTCCTTGTGATTGGTAAATATCAATCATCATTTGAACTTGAACGGGGTCTATCTTTAATTCTCCCGTAATAGCTTTGTTTCTAAAGAATAACGCTTGGCTCAATTGTGAACTTACGCTTGCTCCCGAAAACTGAAATTGTGCATTAACGATATGTGTTGGATTAGCAAGTATGTACGCTAATACCTCCGAATAAAGAACTTGCGAACTACTCACGGAAACTTTATCGTCTAAGTTCAATGAATTGTTGTACAAATAGTTTAAAGGGTCGGTAGGATTAAAAAGTTCTAAAGTGAAATCAACCTCACTATCTGTATTATCAATCAACAGCACTAATTCCTTTAATCTCTTTCCTTTATGCCAACAAATATTTTTTACAGAATCAGCACTTTCCTCTTTTGATAGCATAAATTTATCTACGCCCTCAATAATGATTTGTCTGTCATCGGGAATAATTATTCTTTTTGTTTTACCACCTCCGCCAAGTTTAGTACTTCTGCTAACAGGTACATCAACAGTATTTCTCAACTCTCTTCTTCTTGCATTTCTCGGTGAAACAAAACCTTTCTTAATTGCAGTTTTTTTTTGTCCTCTTTTAGCGAACTTTTGAGCATCGGTAAGCATAGGCTTTCTACCCTCTATAATTATTTTCCTATTGTTAGGTATAATTATTTTATGCTTGTCCTTTTTTACTCTCTTAGTAACTTTTCTAAGTGAACTTTTAAAGTCGCCCTTGAACTCTGAAAAGTCAATATCATTAACTAAATCTTGAAAACTATAATCGGCAGCATCATTAGATTCATCTTCATCAAAATCACTAATATCGTTACCGTCAAAGTTTAAATCTAAAAACTCAATGTTTCCATCAGCGTTGCTTCTAAACTCTTCTTTAGGTTGTGTGAATGGCTTTGTACCTTCGGTGCTAGTAATGTAATTACGCAACTCTTGCATAGCCTCTCCTTCCGATAATATGTTTCTTTTGTTTTTTGCCATAATGCCTAGAAACAAAGATAATAAAAAATATGAAAACTACTTCAAAATCTGTGCAAATTGTCCTTGCTCAAATCTGTAAATGTAATCTCTAATTTTTCTCATTCTCAAAATGTTTTGGTCTGTTTGTGCTTTCAAGAAAACTTGTGCATAAACGTAGATAGCATCAATCTTAGAGAATCCATTACCTAAGTAGAAATACAATGAGTTAATATCAGCACCAAACTCATCACTAATTCTCAATTGAATCTTAGGGTTTCTGTACTTGTGTGAATACTCATGTAGTAAAATACACAATCTTGCTGGTATAGTGTAATTGTTGTAGTGGTACGCACTAACATCAATTCTACCCGTGTTGTGTCCTATACGAGAAGGTGTGTTTAATACAGCACCACTCGCACCATCTTTAATAACAGGCAAATAGTTTATTGTAAATCTTCCACAATCTGACTTGTAAACTTTACCTCCTTTTGGTGGTTGCATATTTTGAAAACCACAAGTTTGACAAAATTTAAGAGCAAACTGTAAAAAAGACAAAGTTTCTTCATCTTGCCAAATGTTGTACATAGGAAGTGGCGATTCAGAAAATACAATATCGTAATAATCTTGATTAGGTGAATTTAAGTTATAAGTTTTAACTACCATTCCCTTTGGTGAAACGGGAAAAGAAAGAAAAATATCTTTAGTGCCAATAACTTCAACCACCCTATCACAGTATTTACTGTTAGGCTTATCCGATTCTTCTGCTATAATTCTAATTCGTTGCTTTCCTTCGCAAGTTATCTTAGCACTAAGGCAAGTTTTTTTATTATTTGAATCCCAAAAAAAACTTTTCATTATTTCTTAGTTGCTTTGTAAATGATAAATCCTAAAACAACAGCAACACCCACACCTATTGCTACTTTAACACCCGTACTCATTGGTTTATTTTCTTCAATAGTAACTTGTGTTGTTGTTTCAGGAGTTAAGCCATTTGATGAAGTATTTTTAACACCTAGCTTATTGGCTATTGCTTGTTTACCCATATCCGCAAGTCCTGTATCTTTCAAGAAAGTTCCGAATTTAGTTGCGTTCTCTTTAGCTTTGCTCCAATCAACTTTTTTCTTTTGTGGCAATTCAGGAGTTTCCATTGATTTTTGAGGAACAGGAATTTTCGTAGGCGTTTCAGGAGCATAAGAAAATGATTCCCCATTAGCATTAGAGTAAATAATATCTCTATTTTGTGCAATTACTTTCATAGTTTTACTTTTTTTTACGAGCGATTAATATTATGATTGTTGTAAGAGCAATTGCTCCACCTGCAATTAAAGCTATCTTAATCATTTTCTTTTTCTTTTCTGCTTTCTCTTGTTCGGGAGTTTTAGTAGCACTCACGGGAGGATTAGTTTCGTCTTTTTTAAATAAAGCAGTTACCGTGTCCATAATTCCGTTTTTCTTTGGTTCATCCTTCTTAGTTTCAGCAGTAGTACCATTGGGATTTGGCTCACCTTTAGCAATACTTGCGACACCAGTATTTTCTGTTTTAACAGGAATTCTAATAGCATCACTAGCTACAAGCATATCAAACTCTTTCCCGTATAAAGCAGCAGCTTGGTTTGTGTTTCTATCCCATTTTCCATTCTCTACTAAAGGTTTACCACTTGAATCTTTAAAGCCTTTTTTATTAGCGAATTTTTGAAACGCTAAAATAGTAGCACTCGTGCTATTGCCATCTACATTTAAGTAGCCATCAGCGTTTGAACAACCGCATGAGTTTGAATAAATAATATCTCTATTTTGTGCAATTACTTTCATAGTCTTAAATTTTAAATTATTTTTTATTTACTTTTTCGCCTTTGAATCTGTACATAGCATAAACCGCTAAAGCAGCACCTACACCAGCACCTATCAATTTGTTTTTATTGCTAGAAGTTTCAATCCATCCTTTTTTCTCCGCACCATAAACAGCTAAAGCACCAATAAGCCCACCTACCAAAAGTGCATCCATGTAACGAACTTTATTTTTCTTTACATCAACACTAATAGGCGCAAGTGTCTTTTGTTGCACCGAACCTCCACTAGCATTTGAATTAAGTTCAGTTAGCTTAACTTCTTGTAAGTAATCAGCAGGAACTACGATTGCAGCACCTTCAGAATTTTTCATTAAAAGGAAAGCAGGTCTGCCATTAGCACTTTTCAAAACACCTTTCAAAACCTCGCCTTTTTTAATTCTTTTTACTTTTTGTATTACAGGATTTATGGCTCTCCCTGTACTAAGTACATAAGGCACACTAAAATCACAAGTTGCTACGTATTGCATAATCTATTATTTGTTTATAGTTACTCTCGCTTGTTTCGCTCTAATCTTTTTGTACTCTGCATAAGCGTAAATAGCTACACCTGCCACAGCTACATAAATCAATATTTTTTTAAACTTATCATCCATGATGTTATTTTTTACGTTTTTTCAAATAAATTACTAACCCAACAATACCAAGTACAGCCACAATACCACCACCTACTAATAAAGCAGTTCTAATATTTTTAGACTTAGCTTCTTTCTCCTTCGTCTTAGCATCAACAGCTTTTTGCTTACTCGCTATGATACCTTGCATCAATTGATTTTTAGCTTCTCTCTGTTTATCAAAACTCATTTGCGCTCCGTACTTTCTTTGCATCTTTAGGTTTTGCGCTCCACTTGTAATTGTTGCAGCAGACTGTCCTAAAGAACCTAAAGCCTTTGCAACAGCACTAACTGGGTCAGCAGTAATAGTAGCATCAGCATTTGAATAGCCTCCACAGAAATAAGAACTCATCACTTTATGACAAGCCTTCACCCCTACATCGCTTACACCTTCAGTACCATCAGCATTTAAAACCTTGTTGTTGTGGTTTACAAATAATGAAGCACCTAAAAGAAGTTCATCGTTTTCGTCCGCATTTTTAACGAACTCATTTACAAGTTCAATATCACTTGCATCTTCATCAACTTCAATATCAGCATTAGTAAGAACGGTAATAAAACCATCTTTATCATTGCCAATAGCTTTGCCAAGTTCTACCATCACAATGCTATTCGCCTTGTTAGTATCTCTTGCTTTTAGCGATTCGATAAGGTCATTATAAAAATCTTCATCTGTTTGCATTACGATTGTTTTTTAAGTTTCTCTAACTGCAAAGTTTTTATCTCTCTATCTAACTTCACTACATCAGCGTTCATGTTTCGCCATTTCTTGTTGTCTAAATAAACAATAACAGCAGTAACAGCAGATACAATACCCACTAATACCGCTATTTTTTTTATTTGAGTTTCTGTAATTTTCATTACTTAATCAATTTGTATTTTTTAATCAAATAAATTGCTAAAACACCTACGGCTATACCTGCACCAATCTTTAATGCCATATTCTTGTTACTTGACTTATCGCCACTAGCATTAGAATAGTTCACATCAATAACCTTAGTTTCAGGTGCGCCTTCATCATTAGTAGCATCTAAAGCAATAACGCCTGTACCGCCAGTTAAACCTACTTCATCATCGTTCATTTGTAAATCATTCACCTTAACAGTAGTTGTTTCACCTTCAGCATTTGAAGTAGGGTCGATTACTATTTTGTTTTTAGAAATAGCAGCCTTTAAAGACCTTTGAACAGGAGTGATAGCCTTCTTACGTTTGTAATCTAATCTTGCTCTCAATGCTTTTGCTCTAGCAGCCTTAACCATTCTACCTCTTGCCTCTGAATGTTCTCCATCAGCACTTGAAGTAGCATAAGCATCTAAACCGCTATCAATAGAGTGCATAGCTTGGTTATGTTTACCAATCTCTCTCATCAACATAACTCTTCTCTTTTGCTGCTCACCATTGGTAACACGCATATTGTCAAGCATATTTTTTAAGCCTTCAATCTTATTTTTATGCCATTCAACACGCATTGCAGCAGCCTTAACTCTTGGGTCAATAGAAGCATCACCTGAAGCCTCACCATTAAATGAACTTTCATCACCCGATTCATCTAAATACTCATCAGAACTTTCAGATTCATCTTCATATCCACCTTCATCTTCATATCCACCTTCATCTTCATATCCACCTTCATCTTCGTAGCCTTGCTCATCAGCATATCCACTACCTGCATCTTCTTGTTCATCATCATATCCGCTATTATAACCTCCTTGTGGTAATTCACCTCTAGAACTTTCTTGTGCATAACCTTGTTCTTCAGTAGTTTCGTTTTCTAAAACTTCTTCAGGCTCTTTGTATGCTTGTCTAAGTTCCTTTCTTTCAAGTCTGCCAATAGTTCTCATTCCTTTTCTTTCTTGACGGGCAGCAGTTCTACTTGTTCTTCTACCTTGTCTTGCATCAGAGCGTAATGCTTTTCTTTCTTGACGTGCCATAGTTCTTGCAGTACGTCTGCTTGCTCTATCCATTTGCTTTTCCGCCTTAGCTTCGCCTTTAGCTTTTCTAAGTTCTCTTTTCATGGCAACTTTTTCAAGTTTTCTAGCTTGACGTCTCCTTCTTCTATCACCTCTAGCCTCTGAAAACTCTCCAAAAGCCTCTTCAAAGTCAACAGAAACTACCGCTTGGTTTGGTGAAAGTCTAACAATAGTAGATGGCGTATCTCCATACACATCTTCCGTTGTCTGTGGTTGTATTACTCTACTAATTTCCATAGCTTATTTTTTTTCGATTAGAACACCTTTGTTTTTTTCAATTAATCTACCTGCGATATAACCAAGCACACCGCCAACAGCTACCGCCAAAATTTGTTTTTTAGTTTCATACTTTTTCTTACGAGCAAACATGAATCCACC
>Ga0075473_10001162_pt1 | contig 10951 bp, 6 predicted proteins | sample DEB19_08_DNA_FD_76340 | JGI IMG/M metagenome (GOLD analysis project Ga0075473, IMG submission 76340) | Aqueous microbial communities from the Delaware River and Bay under freshwater to marine salinity gradient to study organic matter... | ecosystem: Environmental > Aquatic > Marine > Coastal ... | reverse complement strand
TGCACGCCATATTTGGTTTGCAGACTCAGCGATGCCATGTATTGCTTGGGCAAGAAATTAACAGCATACTGTGAATACCCTTTCATTCTCACTCTGTAACTCAACTGCCTCAATTCTGTTGCTCCAAGCGTCCATCGAACCGAAAGCAATCCCAGTTTTTCAAACGGTGAAGCATAATTGATGGTTTTATTGCCCATCACCCTGCACTCAAATCCCTCAATCCAAAAGTTGGTGCCCATCAAATTGACCGGCTGCCATGGCGCAGTCAATGAATCTTTGATCCGATCAATCATTTGTTGCTGCGTCCTGCGAAATATCCCTGCTTGAGCGTGGATTTTCCGACCTGTTTTCCGCAATCCCATTTCAATGCTTCGCGCCGATTCTGGCAACAAACCTGGATTCCCCACATTAGACGGTCCGCTGTAGTACAAATCGGTGAAGGTAGGCAGTCGCTGTCCGTTCCCCCATGATGCAAAAAAATTGAGTTTGGGAAGGCCCATCTGATTTCCCCGAATCAAGGCCACCAATAAATCGGCGCCAGGGTACAGTTTCTGTCCGATGTCCTTGTTGTACAGTCGATACGCACCAAAGCTGACTTTTACGCCGGGGAGTGGTTTCGTGGCGATGTCTACATAATTGGCATAAAAGGTACGGTCGTGGTTGCCCAAATTGCTGCTTTCCATCCATTCTTTCCGCGCCTCCAATCCCAAAGCCAATTGCCAAAATTCTCCTGAAATGTTGTACGTGATTTCGGGCATGAAGGTGGTGCTGTTGTGAAAATTCTGGTATAGCGCTGGGTTGGTCCGCACAAAAACATAGTGGTCGTTGTTGTATCGGGCGTTCATTTTGGCTTCTAACTGCCCGTTTTTTAACTTTTTTATTGCCCCAACGGAACCCAATTGCGTGTTCACTGTTTCAAACGAGTTTTTATCGGCTGGCGCAGCGTAAAATCCATTGGCGCCAAAGGCGTTGTGGACGATACCGCCCAAGAAATACAGCTGTACATCCGATTCTTTTACAGGGATTGAACTCAGTTTTACGCTGCTGCGGAAGGTGCGAAAATCGGTGTTGTGTCGGTAGCCGTTGCCTTGGTCATAACCCGCGCTCACCCATCCTTGGACACCGCTGCCTTGCAATCCTGCCATCAGTCGAATGCCCTTGTTGTTGTAGGTGTTGTTGGTGATGGAGTCTTTGTCGAATCCGCTGCCCACGTAGCCTGTGGCGTAAACGCCAGGATTGGCCGATTTTTGGGTAACAATGTTGATCACCCCACTCAGCGCATTGATGCCATATCGGCGGGCTGCCGCACCTTTGATGATTTCGATGCGTTCGATGGCTTCCGGAGGCAGCATCAAATTGAGCATGTGATGTCCGGTTTGGGGGTCTGTTAAACGTACGCCATCAATCAATACCAACACTTGATCAAACGTACCTCCCTGAATTTGAATGTCGGCCTGCACGCCGTTCGGACCTCTCTGCCTCAGGTCAACCCCTTCGATATAGCCCAGCAATTCTGCGGTGGTTTGTACGGGGATATTGGCGATGTCTTTTCGCGAAAGTATGGTGATGTTGCTGCCAAGGTCTTCCGCGGCGACGTTGAGTTTGCCGGCTTTGATTTCGGCGCCCATGATGGGTTCCACCGATTGGGCGATGCTGGGGCTAGCGCAAAAAAGGGCGCAAATGATTGCGCCCTTTTTGAGTGAGTTGAAATTCAATGGTTTCACGTTTAGTTGTTTTGTGCCTTCTCGATGGCTTTGAGCAACAAAGCGCGGTGGGCTTTGGTTTCGCCGGAGCCTGGATTGGCTTTGAGCAATTCCTGAATGCGTAGCACTTCGCTGTACATTACGGCTTTGGAAGCGGCATCGTAGGGGTTGCGCTCATTTTGCAACGCACCGGCCAGCAGGCTTTCCATGTACATCTCTTGTAAGACCATGCGATGGGTATTAACCATGCCTTTGAGGTCTTCCATGAAGATGCCATTGCTCAAGGCGGTCATCATTTCCAACAAGGTGTAGCGGTTGCCGTATTCGCGGGTATCGTTGATGCGCAACAAGGTCTTGGGGTTTAATAAATGGGCCAATACTTCGGCTTGCATGCGCGCCACGCGGTTGTGCAATTTGGGGTCTTCCTCTTTGCCGAAGAATCCAAATCCCCTGCGCTGTTGTTGCAAGAAGGGAATCAAATCGCTGGGAACTTCCATCGCATTGGGTGCGAAAGCAAACTTGTTGATCGCCTCCATCGCACGCTTTTGCTGGAAATAAGGGATGGGTTCGTATGGCTGCGGCGCGTTGGCTTGGCCGGGGATCGGACGGTTGACATAGATACCACCAACGTACCGACTCATCACGCCCACCATGGTGCTGTATGCGCCACTCAACGAATTGTAGGCGCCCACCATTGCTTGGTAGCTGCTTTCGTCTTCGGTGTGGGTGGCTTTCAGGTTTTTTATCAACTCTTGCGTCATTTCAATGCGGTCGATGCCATAGCCTACGGCGTCTGAGCTCAAGTCGTTGACCATCACACGGGGGTCGATGCCTTTTCCGGGCGAACGCATATCATCGGCGTCGTTGCCAAAAGTGAGTTTGGGTTCGATGCTCCGCTCGGTGATGGCTTTCAAACGTGCGGCTTCTGCGGCGGGATCTTGCAACGCCTGGCTGTATCCGTATTCGATGGCCCAAAGGTCGTAAGGACCGGGTTCGGTCTGACAGTATTGCACATTGGTTTTGGTTTTGTGCAGGTTGATGGCGGGGTAGTCCATCACCGAGCCAATGAGGCCTGTTTTGTAGGTGAGGCTGGGGTCTGCCAATTCTGCGGGTGTATGAAGTTGAGAGGCTTTCATGTTGTGCATGAGGCCGAGGGTATGTCCCATTTCGTGCAACACGAGGTAGTAGATCGATTCGTTGATCAGGCGCGATTTTTCAGCGGCAGGGGCATTTTGGGCGTTGAGCAGTGATTGTGCAAACATGTGTTCGTTGTGCATGCAATCGGCGGCGTAGCAACCTTGGAAGCCGTGGAAATTGGCGTGAGATTCTTCGTTGCGAAGTGCTTCGATGAGTTCGGTAGGGGTTAGGATTTCGCCACCATCGGTTTTGAACAGTTTTTGGGCACGGAATCGGTTGGTGAGGAACACGTATTCAAACATGATGTCGGCACCGAGGATTTCGCCTGTGCGGGGATTGGTGAAGCTGGGGCCGTAACCACCGAAAGGGGGATTGGGCGATGAGGTCCAGCGGAGTACATTGTAGCGAATATCGCCGGCGTCCCACGAAGCAGTATCGGGCTGTTCATATACTTGTACGGCATTTTGGAAGCCGATGGGTTCGAAGGCTTTGTTCCATTGGAGGGCGGCCTTTTTGATGGTTTCACGGTATTCAACGGGGGTGGTATTTTCGATCCACCAAACGATGGGTTTTACGGGTTCTGACAAGAGGGCGTTGGGGTCTTTCTTTTGAAGGTCCCAGCGATGGATTACGTCGCGATAGTTGGTGGCGTTGGGGGTGGTCATGTCGTTCACTTGTTCGGTGAAGAAACCCACACGGGCGTCATCGTAACGGGGTTGGAAGTTGTTTTTGGGTACTTGGATGATGGAGTGTTGCAATTCCACGTTCACGGCGCGGGCATCGGTTACATCTTCACCACCACCGGCAGAGGGGGCGGGGTTGTCGTAAACGTATCGAACCACGAGGTCTGTGTTTTGGGGGAAGTTGCGGATGTTGATGTATTGGGTTTTGCCTTTGGAAAGCATGCCCAATTTGAAGCCTTCTGAACCGGGTCTGCCACCTTCTTTGATTTGGTGGAGTTTTTCGGTGAGGAATAGTTCATCGGCATCGATGAGGAAGTCGCCCGTTTTTTTGTTTTCGGCGATGATTTTCTCAAAGGCAAGGGGAGCATCGGAGATGTTGGCATTTTTGCTTTTTGCCAGTGCCGAATTGGGATCGAAGTAAAAGTTCGTATTGACTTGGGTGAATTCAAGGTTGCTATACGATTTCCGTATGGTGAAAATGCGGGAACCACGGAATTGGCCGCGGTGATGTCCGCCCGCAATCACGCCATTTTCAGTATAGGCGAAGTGAATGAACTCAGTATTCAGTTGAGCGGCATTGATTTGAATGTAGAGTTTGCCATCGGTAGAGTCGAGGAATAGGGGGAATAGGCCATCGATGCGTTTGGCATTTTTGGTTTTGGACTCGATGGTGGCGGTTTTGTCTTTGGGTTTTTCGGTGGCCGCGGCTTCTGTGGGTGCTGCGGGTGCGGCACCTTTTTGTTTTTTGGGTGGCTTATTGCCATAGGCATTGGCGCTGATGAGGGCGAATGCCAAGATGGGTAAACAGATTTTTTTCATAAAATGGTGTTGCAATTTAACACAAAAGGATGGTATTCGTTTTTTCCGATTTTCGTTTGAATTTTCTCCAACAATGATTATATTTGCACCCCTTTCCAGGGTTGTTCCCAACCCTTGCAGCCTTGGAGAGTAATGCATGCGTAGCTCAATTGGATAGAGCATCTGACTACGGATCAGAAGGTTTGGGGTTCGAATCCCTACGCGTGCACGATCAAGAGCAAAGGCCTCAACGAAAGTTGAGGCCTTTTTTTATGCGCTGATGGAGTCAGCATTCAAAGAATGCTAGCGACGGAAGAGAATAAAAAAACCAACGCGCAGCGTTGGGCTTTGGTATTGCAGGACTAAACAGTAGGGAAAGCCGCGCGCAGCGCGGCAATCCCGTCACATCAATCGTAAAATTTTCCGTCTTCGTCAATTTTGCCGATGTATCCGGCTTTGAAGGAGGGTGCCCGATCGGGAAATGAATCACAAGTTCTCTGATTAAATGCGTCTTTGGTTGAAAATGCCGAAATGATGACCCAACCCTCTGTTTTCATGATCTTCCTTAGCAAGGTCTCTCGGTCTGCTGCATTTACCTCCCTCGTAATGGAAGGGATCAACACATCTCCGCACTTGCCATGCCCCGTATACAGTCGCACTGCGGACAGAGTGGAGTACTTGGGTAGCTGACTTTGTATGGGGGTGCCTATGTTGGATTGATTTTGATCGACCTGATTACAGCTAGTGATCCAAAAGGATCCAACGGAAATCATGCAAATGGCAATTGTTGTAAATAGTTTCATTTTAAATTTGGGGGTTCAGGGTATTCATTATTTTGTTAGAATCTGATTTGTGCAAGATAAAAGAATTAACTCAATGTCGATACCCCTGCCAAGTGCCACCGTAACGGTAGTGGGGGTTGGACTTGGCAGCAAGGCAGCAGGCTTCACAAACAAAAACCCAGATTTTCCCTTTCTGCAATTGCACCCGATACAAGGTGGTGTGTTCTTGTTTGCAAGTAGCGCAGGGTTTGGTCTTCATGGCAGAAAGGTTGATTTAGAAAGGCTGTCGTTTCCAATCAACGCTGATGGCAGAACCTTCCGCAATGATAACGGATCTGGGGGGTTCCGGACTCAAGTGGGCAAAAGCCTTACCGTACATCGCGGCAAAGTCACAATCGACGAAGGCCTCCAAAACATCGTTGACCATCCACCGGGGGTGATGGATGCGGTATTCTTGTGAGCGATTCTCGTTGATACGGGTATACCCAAAGTAGTGTTCAAATATGAATTCTTCCAAACTGCCACGATCCATGTGGCGCTGCGCTGTTCTTGCCTTTACCTCCATGTGGTTCCATGTCTCACCCATCTTCCAATCGTATTGAATCAGCTTGGTTTCTTCGCCAATGACAATGTTGTGTTTTGTAGGTATGGCGATATAATGTTCTCTGTAGAGCTTATTCGCCAGCCACGCTACGGGTTTGTAAGGCACCGTTTCATTGATGAAGACAACCCCTCTGCGGTATCCATCAGGTGTTTTTCGTTTGACATAAAAGCGCAAGTTGATTTCTTCAAAAGTGCCCAAAAAGGGGATCGGAATGTTGAAAATGCTACTGCCTTTAAACATGAATCCCACCAAGCTTACGAAGGCCTCACCCTCGTATAGATCCAATTCCACTCCCTTTGGTAGAAAAGGTTTCAGAACTCGGGGCTCTACCACGTAGTTCGCCATGATGAGGTTTTCCCACCTGGCTGTTAAAAAGGTCTTCACCTTGAAATAACAAAATTGGGCGGTTATTGATTTATCAAGGGGATGTTGTTGTAAATGACAATTTGTAACTGATTTCTTTGTTGCGTATTTGTTGCTTGGTTCATCGCCCCAATTTCAATTTTTACATTATCCGTAAGAACATAACCCAGCGCTCCATAAATTCGATTTCGGTCGAATTTTGCCTGCGGCACATTGAGGAATAGTTCGTTGTACGCAGAAAAATAAACCGTTTTGGGTAGCATTTTGGTGTGATTGATTGGGATATTCACGTTCAAAAAATAACGGAATCGGGTGGAATAAGCGTTCGGGATAAATCGCTCCTCCAGCCTAAACCTGTGCAATGCATGCAAGCGTCCGATTTTATTTTTGTATACATACTGCTGGTAAATCCGATGCTCCTCGGTTTTTACCTTATTTGAATTGTTGTTGGGGTAATTCTGAGATTCGATAAAACCATAGCCAAGCAGTACATTGTTGTTGTCTTTGGATAGGTTCGTTCCTATGCCTGTTCTGACAATCAGTTGCTGAACATCGCCAAAGAAATTGTAATTCCTGTGCTGAAACTCGTTGTACCAATTGAGTTGTTTGCTGATTTTTTGATTGCCAAAATAAACGAACCAGTTGCCCAAATCCGACGATTGTGCATTGGCCGAATTTTGTGTTAAGGCCAGTCCAATCATGACCAATAATCTGTGTGCCGTATTCAATTTGTTTTTATTTACTTCACCACCTTCACCACCTTATGCAAAGGTAGCTTGTCCGATGCGGTGCCAATCCAAACATCGTAGTAGCCGGGCTCCAACATGGGTTTGCCTGTGGCATCGTAATACGAAAAATCGTTGGCCCCTAGCGTGAAAGTTACAGCCTTGTGCTCTGAAGCGTGAATGTTATCTTCCGCATTCAATGCAATCTTTTGGAAGCGCTTCAACTCCTTCAAAGGACGGGTGAACGTTGCACTGCGCTGGTGCGTATACAACTGAATTGTTTCGCTGTGCGATAGTCCTTCTGTATGCAACACCACAACATCGAATTGCACTCGGGCGTTTGCTGTTGTTGCGTCTAAAACCAGGGTATCGCTGTTTGCGCTGTTCCCGGCGAATCCCAAAGCCGTTCTGCCGTAACTCAGCCCATGTCCGAAAGCAAATAAAGGCGTGTTCTGGATGTCCAAGTATTTCGAGGTGTATTTCTGCTTCTCATCAAACGGACGGCCTGTATTTTTTGCATTGTAGTAGATGGGAACCTGTCCAACCGATCTTGGAAATGTCATCGTCAATTTTCCGCTGGGCGATACCTTGCCAAACAACACATCCCGCACCGCCAATCCCGCCTGTGTGCCGGGGAACCAAGTCACCAAAATGGAGGAGGCCAAATTCGTTTCTTCGCTCAAATCCAAAGGACGGCCGTTCATCAACAACAAAACGATGGGTTTACCGGTTGCGGCCAGCGCGCGCAACAACGCTTTTTGGTTTTCGGGCAACTGGATGTTACTCCGACTGGCGGCCTCACCACTCATGCCAAAGGTTTCACCCAAATACACCACCACCACGTCTTTGGTTTTTGCCAGAGCCACTGCTTCATCAATCAGTGTCTGGGGCGATTTTGTAGATTTTTCAATCATGCCGCCGTGCTCGTTCAACCGGGCAATCAGCGCTTCATCTTCCAGGGCATTGCATCCCAGCGCATAATTGTTTTCGTTGTCCCAACCCCGCTGTTCCCAGTCATTCAGGGGCTGTCCTTCCCACTTTTTACCCGCGTGCAAGGCTTCCCACAAACTGATGGCCTGCTTGTAATCGCCGGCGCCACTCCAGTTGCCAATGAGGTTGCGTTTGTCTTTGATGTATGGACCAATCCAAGCGATGTTCGCACTGGGCGACAATGGCAAAACAGATTTGGTTTCGCCCTTGGCAGTTTGCAGGTATCCGTCGGCTTTGGCTTCATCCATCACCCAATCGTTCTGTAACAAAACAAACGACTCCACGGCTGCTTGATAGGCGATTGCGCGGTGCTGGTTCGACAAATGCACTTTCGCCGGTGCAGCGTCACTCAGGCCACGGTAAGGGTCTGTAAACAATCCCAAGCGGTATTTGGCATTCAAAATTCGGCGACAAGCCAAGTCCACTTCCGAAACCGGTACCATGCCTTGTTTTACCAATTCGGGCAGTTTGTTTAAGAACAATTCAGAAACCATGTCCATGTCTGATCCCGCATTCAGTGATCGTTTTGCCACGGTGGATTCGTCGCCCATGCCGTGGTTGATGAGCTCAGCGATTCCGGTATAGTCGGTGCAAACCATGCCATTAAAACCCCATTCTTTGCGCAACACATCGGTCAATAACCAGCGATTGCAGGTGGCGGGCATGCCATTGATGTCGTTGAACGATGCCATAGCCGACCCTACACCTTCGTTCACGCAGGCCCGGTAGGGAGGGAGGTAATCGTTGTACATTTTGTACAAACTCATGTCTACGGTGTTATAGTCCCGACCGGCTTCGGCCGCGCCATACAGTCCAAAATGTTTCACACAAGCCAGCAGGTTGTTGGGCTCATTGAGCTTGTTGTGAATGGCGCCTTGGTAACCTTTGACCATCGCCACACCCACGGCAGAACCGAGATAGGGGTCTTCTCCCGCGCCTTCGCTCACCCGCCCCCAGCGAGGATCCCGGGCAATATCGACCATCGGCGAGAATGTCCAATTGAGGCCATCGGCGGTTGATTCTGCAGCGGCAATCGCGGCGGTATTTTGTATCAAATCCATGTTCCACGTGCAGCTCAAACCCAGCGGGATGGGGAAAATGGTGCGATGTCCGTGTATCACATCAAACCCAAACAACAGCGGGATGCCGAGTCGGGTTTCTTTGAGGGCTTTTTCTTGCAATTTGCGCACAGCCACTGGCGTGAAGGTGTTGAAGACGCCGCCGACCAAGCCTTTTTGGATTTTGCCTTCCACGTCTTTGGAGAGCACGGGGCCGGTGACATCGAATCCCACGGTGGGCAGATTCAGCTGTCCGATTTTCTCCTCTAACGTCATTTTGGCCATCAGCGCGGAGACGTATCGGTCCATACCCATCGTATCCGGCAGGTACCATTTTTGCGTGTTTGTGGTTGCAGTGGAAGTTGCCGAGGGTTTGGTTTGTTTCTGTTTAACATTTCCTTTCCCCGGTTGGGCCAGGGCAACAGACGGCGCAAGGATGGCTGTGAGGGCGATGGCCAGCGAGAAGCGGAATGTACGTGAAAGAGTATTTGGTTGCATGGGAATGTGTTGCATTGGGTCGTAGTATGGGATAATAAATGGGTTATTTAACGATATAATACGATGTGAAATCCAGCGATTTCAGTCCGTGTTGGATTTCGGGGATGCTCATGAACAGGTTCCAAAGTAGGCCGGAGCGGTAATTTTCAATCATGATCACGATCGGACCTTGGTCGATGGCGAGGTAGCTGTTGGCCACCCAGTTTTCATTCGCACAGAAGGCATCGCGGAATCCGTATGGCCCCCAGATTGGGTTTTCTTGGGGATGGGTGTTGACGTAGCGATTGCTGCTGCCACTGCCGTTTATGGTGGCCTTGTTTCTGGCGGTATCGTTTGCCGGAAACAGGTTGCGCATCGCGCCCACATCGAAGAAATTACGCAAGGCGGCGAGACTTTGCTCAGGCAGATAGGGCATGGCAGATAGAGCGGCCGTGGGGGAAATGACACCCAAATCTTCCGTGGGAGAGTGTGCCGCATAGCCCAAATGGTTATCGGAGGCGGTGAGTCCCCAGCATCCTGGGCCGTACCCTTTGAATTTTTGTGGGTTTTCTTGGCAATGTTTGTAATTGATGAGGGTGTGCGCCACGTTTTGATCGAAATAGTTGGCATAACGGTCTTCGAGTCCGCGTGGGTTGAGTCCCAAAAAGCTGTAATGCGAGAAGAACAGCGGTCCGCCGTAATCAAAGCCGAGGGGCAAAGTCACGCCGAGGTAGGTTTTGCCATTTTTGAAATGGTTGCCGGCGGTCCATCCTTTGTGGTATACTTTCGCATCGATGGCAAATCGGGGGTGGGAGGCGGCCATCACATAAGCGATGAGGCACTCGTTCCAGCCCTGAATTTTGTGGTTCATGCTCCAGCCGTTGTTGGGACTCCAGTGCCAATACAGGGTGTTTTGGTTTTGGGTATACCAGTTCCATTCGCAATCGCTCCAGAGCCAGGTGATGCGATTTCTGAGTTCGGTTTCCTTGGGCGATGCTTGGTCGAAATACGCCCGCACGCAGAGCAGACCTTGGAATAAATAGGCCGACTCCACGACATCGCCTCCATCGTCTTTCCGTGAAAAGGGGATGGTTTTTCCCGTTTCGCCATTGAGCCAGTGGGGAAAAATGCCATGGTAGTGGTCGGCTTTGGCCAAGAATTTGACGGATTTTAGAAGGTGATTTACCACGTCTTCGCGCTTCAGCCAACCGCGTTCTACCCCCACGATGAGGGCCATGAAACCCATGCCTGAACCCCCGGTGGTCACCACTTCGCTGCCGTAATCATAAGCGATATTGCTACGCTCTCGGGCCAATCCAGAAGTGGGGTGGGCGAAATCCCAGAAGTATTTGATGGTTTGTTTTTGGACAGAATCCATCAAGATGCTGTCTTGGGAGGGATTGTTTGATTGGTTGGATGCGTTCCCCAAAGTGTTGGTTGTCTCTGCGAGATTTTCTAGGGTAGACATGGGTTGAGACGCTTCCGCGTGTGTTGATGCAGTCCAACTGAGCAGGGGTATGACCACCAATCCCCACAGAAGAAGTTTGGGGGTGGAGGGGCTGAATCTGTGTTTATAATGGGTTTGGGCCATCGCAAAAATTACAAGTAGGGCGCAGTGAATTGGAGTTTTT
>Ga0075473_10001161_pt1 | contig 10954 bp, 18 predicted proteins | sample DEB19_08_DNA_FD_76340 | JGI IMG/M metagenome (GOLD analysis project Ga0075473, IMG submission 76340) | Aqueous microbial communities from the Delaware River and Bay under freshwater to marine salinity gradient to study organic matter... | ecosystem: Environmental > Aquatic > Marine > Coastal ... | reverse complement strand
CTTGTGGAAGAATGGGGCACTGCTCTAGACATAGTTGCAAATCTACCTATCTCCAGCAAACTAAAATACGTTAAAACACTTAATGATAGTGCAGATACTATCATGCTAAACTATCAGCTTATGGACTTAGTTACATACTGTGCAGATGCACTAGGTTCTAATACACAACAAATAGACACTATCCTACAAGAGTATATTAAATGATAAACGGCGCAACATTAACAGGAACAACTAATATAGCAGGGTTTTATAGTAGTACACTTAATATTCAATGTTTACGACTAACGGCAGATGCAGAATTACCTAAACGTCAGCATCCCACAGACGCAGGAGCAGACCTGTGCTGCATAGAAGATATAGATCTGTATCCTGAAGAAACCAAAGCTGTTGGTACAGGTATAGCAGTCAAAATTCCGGTAGGCTTTGTCGGGTTAATCTTTAACAGATCCAGTCAAGGAAAAAGGGGAATCATACTGCCTAATAGCGTAGGCGTTATAGACAGTGATTACCGTGGCGAACTAAAAGTTCTACTAAAAAATATTTCAGGCGATAAGTATAAAATTTCACAAGGCGACAGAATTGCACAGCTAGTAATAGTACCAATTCAATTAGCTACATTTACAGACTGCTGGAACGATACCCAACGAGGTACAGGCGGATTTGGCAGCACAGGAACATAGAGGAGTAACATGACAAGCACACGAGCACAAGTAATTACCCGACGAACTTATAATAGGCCCATCAGTGATGATGGCAAACAATTTGAAACTTGGCAGGACACAGTTAGCCGAGTAATATCACATCAAGCTTGGTTATGGGAGCGTGCTGCAGGTAGACAGCTTCTATCTAATGAGTACGCAGAACTAAATCGCCTAGAACAACTTATGCTTGAGCGTAAGGTTTCTATGAGTGGACGGACCTTATGGCTGGGCGGTACACAAGTAGCCAAAAATCGTGAAGCATCACAGTTTAATTGTAGCTTTACAGAAGTAGAAACTGTGTACGATGTAGTAGATGTTCTATGGCTTCTATTGCAAGGTTGCGGCGTAGGCTTTAAGCCTATTGTAGGCACATTAAATGGATTTTCAAAACCTATTCAAAATATTGAAGTGATACGATCACAGCGTACTGAAAAAGGTGGTTGTGAACACAATGTAGAAACTTGGGACTCACAAACAAAAACTTGGCGTATTCAGGTCGGCGACAGCGCAGAAGCATGGGCTAAGAGCATTGGTAAGCTAATGGCAGGAAAATACCCTGCTGATACTCTTGTCCTAGACTTCTCCCAATTACGTCCTGCTGGTGAAAGGTTAAAAGGCTATGGTTGGATTTCTAGTGGAGATAGTGCTATTTCTACTGCTTATGTTGCTATTGCCCGTATTCTTAATGGTCGTGCTGATAGCCTTCTTACTCGCATGGACATCATGGATATTGTTAATTGGCTTGGCACTATCCTTTCAAGTCGTAGATCAGCTGAAATTGCTCTTTTCGACTATGGCCAACCGGAATGGCAAGAGTTTGCAGTAGCTAAAAAAGACTGGTGGTTACACGGTAACGCACATCGTCAGCAAAGCAATAATAGTCTAGTGTTTAATGAGAAGCCTACCTACGAGCAGCTAAGTGAAATTTTTGCAATTATGCAAGAAGCTGGCGGTAGTGAACCGGGTTTTATTAATGCACAAGAAGCACGTCGTCGTGCACCTTGGTATAAGGGAGCAAATCCTTGTGTTGAAATTTTACTCGGAAACAAATCGTTCTGTAATCTTACAGAAACAGATATTGGAAAATTTAAGGGCAATACCGCAGGACTTCACGAAGCTATACGGCTTGCCGCCCGAGCTAATTATCGTCAAACCTGTGTTAATCTCAAAGACGGTATCCTACAAGAAGCATGGCATCTCAACAATTACTTCTTGCGACTGTGTGGTGTAGGCCTAACTGGTATAGCTAAGCGTCCAGACATGACTGGTTATGATTACGAGTATCTAAAACGTACAGCCACTAGTGCAGCCATTGGCATGGCAGATGAGCTAGGCTTGCCTCGTCCTAAAAATATTACTTGTGTTAAGCCTAGCGGCACACTAAGTAAAATTATGGATACAACTGAGGGAGTACATAAGCCTCTAGGCAAGTACATTTTCAACAATGTACAGTTTAGCAAGTACGATCCAGTTGTAGATAAATTGCGTGAAGCAAACTATAAGGTATTTAATCACCCCACAGACGATACTGGTGTGTTAGTAACTTTTCCAGTTGAATGGTCGGATGTTCCCTTCCATAAACAAGATGGCAAAGAAGTTAACCTAGAAACTGCTATTGATCAGCTAGAGCGTTATAAACTGATTCAAACTTCGTGGACTCAACAAAATACATCAGTAACTATTAGCTATGAGCCACATGAAGTTCCAGAAATTGTGGATTGGCTAATGAATAATTGGGACTGCTATGTTGGGGTTTCATTTATTTATAGAAGTGATCCTACAAAAACGGCCAAAGATCTTGGCTACTTATATTTACCACAAGAAGTTGTGGATGAATATACATTTCGCACATATGTTCAAGACTTAAAAGCTGTTAATATTGATAGTGCAAATAGTTTTGACGCAATTCTAGATGACGAATGTTTAACCGGCGCATGCCCAGTAAAGTAACTATGAACGATACACCTTTAACTTTTACAATTACTGTTCAAGAAGCTAATACTATACTAGCAGGTTTACAAGAATTACCAGCTAAATTATGTAATCCGCTTACTAAAAAACTTCAAGAACAAGCACGAGAACAACTAAAAAGTCAAGAAACTACTCAACCTGAGTAATAAAAAAGCCCCGTTACCTAACAGTAACGGGGCTTTTCTTATCTAGGAGAGTCATCAGTATCTTGATCACTATCCTCATCATCCATGCTGTCCGAATCGTCTTCATCGCTATCATATAGTGTACTAACTATTTCTACTAGTACGTCGCGATAAGGTTGATCTACATCTGGTAAATCTTGTAGATATATATCAACATGACCATTACGTAGTAATTCTGCATGGTACATAAATTGACCAAAAGCTTCTACTTCTTCTCCAATGTTTTCATTAGCATAGTCTTCAATTGCTTGAGCAACTATATTCAAGTACTCTTGTTTTACATATGCTTTTACTGTTAAACTTAGTAGTTTAAGAGCTTTGCCTTCACGTTCACGCATAATCTGATTACGCTTAGCACTACTCCACGAATAACCACCATCACCGCCCCACAGATCCCAAGCTACTCTACCTTTAGTAGGAAACCCTTCTTCACCACTACGAAATCCTGTAGCTTTTTTATCAACTTCGTGACGGGAGAAAAAACTGTACATTCGTAGGACAGTAGAAGCACTTAGTGGCTCTCGGTCTTTTAATTGATTAGCTCTGGCTAAACCTACTAGGGTGCCGCCAGGCTTACCTTCGTCTTTCCACTTTAAGGCTCGACGAGCTGCACTCGCCATACCGCTAGTGGGTTTGTAAGTTTTTGCCATTTTAATCCTTATATGCTAAAATTATTTGTTTACACATTTTACTACGTACTATGTCTTGATCTAAGAATCTAATTACTTCAATACCTTCAATACCTTCTAGCCGTTTTATAGCATCTTCTAGTCCTGAATTATTTAAGTCTCGTTGGTCTGGATCGCCGCTTAAAATTACTTTACAATTTTTACCTATTCTAGATAACAACATTTTTAATTCAGTTTTAGTTAAGTTTTGTGCTTCGTCTACTAAAACTATTGCATTATCAAATGTTGCTCCACGCATAAATCCTATAGGTCGGGGTTCTATATCTTTATTTTTAAGTGCATATTCATAGAATCCTTTACCTAAAGATCGTTGAAACACGTTATCAAATGGTTCTAAGTATGGAGCATACTTTTCCTCTAATTCACCTGGTAAAAATCCTAACCCGCGGCCAGTTTCTACATTAGGCCTGGTTAATATAATTTTATTTATGCGTCTATGAAAAAGCTCTCCTGCAGCATAGCTAGCAGCTACAAATGTTTTACCTGTACCTGCACTGCCTACTCCAAAAACTACCTCATTTTGTTTTATAGCACTTAAATATTGTTCTTGTATAAAATTAAGAGGTTTTACATCTCTAAATCCATACTCAATTGGGTTTGATTGAGTATTGGTTTGTTGTTTACGAGCTTTTTTACCTGATCTAGTTGCCATTGATTCGACCCTGTTAAGAAGTTAAGGTTAAACACTTGGATTACTTTTTTGTGTCTGGTTTTACCTCACTAGGCTTTTGCGCACCTTCTAGTTTTTTATGCACTTTTATTGTTTTGCAGACTTCTTTTTCTTTGCCTTGGCTATCTTTTTGCACCTCACAAACTCGTTTAGTTTCAGGTTCGGCTGCCACATAACTTGTGGCAAATAAGGCAATTAACGCGGCTAAAATATATTTCATGGTTAGTCCTTTTTATGTGGGCTAAACTTTTCAGTAACAATTACACCTAAACCTACTAATACTATATACATCATACTATCGTATAATGTTCCGTCTATTTTATAACCAAAAAATAAATTAGCTACAAAACCTAGGCTACATAGCATAAAAGCTAAAAATGTTATTACACGTTTGCTGCTTAGGCTGCCGTCTACTCCGTCTTGTAGTAGTGATTTAAGCATTTAAATCTCCGGTTGTGGTGCTTGTGGAGGTTTTGGTTTTCCACCGTATCCTACATCTGGTTGATTACTAGCAAATAGTGCTGGCTCTTGCCTAGTCTGCTGCGGTTTAGGTTCTGGTGTACGTATAGCCTCTATAGTAGTTTTAAATCCCTCTTGTTGTTGTTTTTGTGCTTGAAGCATTACTTCTTGATCTTCTTTTTTAGCTCCTGCAAGCATAATACCACTAAGTGTACCAGTTAAGAATGTTGCTATAGGTACAATAAGTTCAAAGAACTTTTGATCAATTGGACTCATAGCATTAAGTGGCTGTGTAACAAATATTATAGAGTAGAGAACTACAAATACAATGCCTGTTAGTGTAAGTGCTAAACAAACTCCTATAAAGAATTTAAGTCTAGCCATTAGTTGTTCTTCGGTATAAATTAGAGTCTCCTTATTTTGCACCTTTAGCTCCTCCTTTATCTGGTTGACACTGTTGGCAAGTTTGAGTCATTGGCTCCTGCCGGGTCTCTGGCGGCCCTAGTCTAGGATCACGTTGTCCTTTAAATATGTGTTCTGGACAAGTACGAGTAACATCACATAGTGGTTTTTGACACTGCTTAGTTTCCCAATTTTGTGGATCTTGACAAGGATATCTAAACCTATCGCTACCAAAAGCAGCTAGTGCAACAGGTAGTGCAAGTAAAATTAGCAAGAATAGAAATAGTTTTTTATCACTAATCACCGTTAGCCTCCTAGTATGTGTAAGGCGTGCTCGTAGTGTTTTTTACGATCTTCTATGCCTATTGTACCACCATTAATTCGTTTTGTCAAGGTTAAAATATCCCCTTGGTCTGCCCAACGATTTAAGCTATTAGTTTCCCAAAACCAGCATGCACTTTGAGCAGCTCCTTCAAAGGTTTCTAGGTAATCTGCTGCTTCTTCTGGTTTGATTTCTATGCTATGTGCAAACCAAGTATAATTGTCTTTACCAGTTAGCTGAATAAGTCCACGACCCCGGTATCGCCACCCATCACCCGAAGCCTCGTCACCATTACCCATACGATTAGCATATACTCGGTTAGCTATTGCTTCTTGCTTATTAGGTTTATTAGCATATTGTTGAGCAAGCTCATCAGTAGGAAAATATTTTGGAAATACTTTGCGTAGGCTTTGCCAACGATAGTTAAGATTTTCTTGTAAGACTGTAAACTCAGCCGACTCATGAGCACACTGTGCGATCCAAGCTGCTTGACGTAGGGGAGTGTTAATCTCATAATCAGGAAATAGCTGATTAATAACTTGCAACCAATAGCTTGTATACTTATTTCGTGGTATTAATTTTTGTAATTGTTCTAGGGTTAAGGTCATTTTACATCCTCAAATAATTTACGTTGAGTTTTGTACCACTCCTGCCACATACTGGACTTTAAGCTACAATCATGGTAAAGGTGATAATTTTCTGTAACCGTTTTAGCTACATCACTAAGTTTAGCATTTTGTTCTAGTGGTTTTAGTGATCTGCAAGGCTCTAGTAATACCTGTGGTGCTTCCGGAAATTTAGGTTTTAGTGGAACAGGAGTGCTACAGCCTACTAACACTAGTGATAATAATATTACTATCGATTTCATTGTATTTTTTCCGCCGCACGATTATGTGCGTCTACAAATGGTTGTGGAATTTCACACTTAGTATCATACTTAACTACTTCTCGGTCAACATACTGTACTATATTTTGACCGCGTTCGCGTACTATTTTCTGTTGCACAACTACTTTTTCTACTATCTTAATATTTTCTTTTGCTGCCTCAGCTTCAGCTTGTGCTAGTTTAACTTCTAGCTCTTTTATTCGAGCTTGCCAAGCCCGTTCATTAGCGATTGAACCTAGCATATAAACTCCAATAACTACAAGTATAATAGACCCAATTTGTAGTGGAGTTTTGTACACATGAATAATAGGTAGTGGAATAAACTTAAGTAAATAAGTTACCACCAACCCAATTAATCCTAAGGCTAGTACCACATAAAATAGCCACCAAGGCAGCCATTGAAGAATCCACATTGTATCTCCTACCATCGACCAGCTTCGCGGCCAATATCAAATAACCATACAAAAAATCTAATTGCAATACTAAGTGTTATAACTAGTAAGGTTCCCCAGAATAGGTTTTCAATAAACCGCTTTCTACGGCGAGCTTGATCACGAATCATACGCTCACGGCGCTCACGAATTTCACGACGTAGCTGATTAAATTGACTATATCCTTCAGCTCCTAAGTGTTGAAGTTCACCATAATAAAACATTGTATGAATTTCAGCTTCCATTTCCCTAAGCCGTTGTTGTGCTATAATTATATCAAAGGCTTCTCCGGTTTCACTTTTACCAAATCCTATTTTTTCAAATAAGCCAGGCTTCTGTTCACCACTATCAGTTTTATTATCATTAATTAGCTGTTGAAGCTGTCCTGCAGCATCCGCCCACTTACTTAATTGACGGTATACTCCCTCTACTTCCTGACCTACTTTTACAGCAGCTTTTAAACCATTAAATGCTGCTGTTACCGTACCCATTAGCGTTAGCGGATCCATTGTACCCCCTAGTTAGCAAGAGGATTATCTAATGCCTTTTTAATCTTGTCATCTACTTCACGACGAATAGCTCGTAGTTCACCATTAGTATCACGTTCAATTCTGTTTACACGTTCATTTACACCCTGCACTGTACTATCAACTTGACGTTGCATCTCTCGAACACTAGTATCAGTAGATTTCCTAATTTCTTTAATCTCTAGGTCAACTTGTCGTCGAATATCATTAATATCTTTTTCGGTTTCACGCTGAGCAACTTTAGATCCCCGCTCTACACCTTCTAAGACAGTTTCTGTGCGACGAATATCGCCTTTTAGATTTTGATTAATATCGCGAGTATATCCCAACATTTTTTCATTATCTGCTTCTAGTTTAATTATTCTGGCTTCATATTCACTAAAGTCGGGTGCAACATAGTTAGCAATCTTTTTTTTCATATTTTCGTAGTCTTTGTAGGCTTCAAAAACTCCGTACATACCTCCGACCACGGACGATACAATACCTGCAGCAATCATTAGTTTAGCAGGTGTAAAACTGTACCCACCAATACTAATAACAGTATCTTTACTCATGTACTGTTTTTGAGCTTGCTCTAGCTTTTCTACTTGTTTATTTAAGTCTGTATTGCTCATCTACCATTCTCCCATGATTTAGGTTAGAGCTACCAGTTAGGCCACGAAGTAATCTTTGATTGTCTACTGGCTGAACATTTTTATAAATATCTTTTGTTACATAAAATGCTGCATCTAAGATTACTTGTTGCTGGTACTGATCTAGACTAGGGGCTTGGCTAGTCATATTTGCAATAGTTACTAGTTCATTAGTAGTTTGTTTATTGTTGGATTGCTGCCTAACCTGAGTACTAATTCTTGTAGCTGTACTGGTTCTGGGTTTTTCTTCAGTAGTTGTGGTGTTAGATATGCCCCGGTTTAGGGTTGGTGCTTGGTATTCTCGTGTTGTTTCTGGTTTTTCTAGGACTTGATTAACTATAGGATCTTGTACTAGTTTTGGTAGTACATCTTTAACCGGATCAACATAGGTTCCTAGTACTTGTTCTGCTTTTTGAATATTAACTTGCTGTGATATTTGTGGCGGTTTTGGTTGTGGTACTTCTGGTTGAGATATAGTATTAGGCGTATAGGTAAATCTATAATATGGATTAACTACACTAGGACCCTGCCACTGCTTTTCTTGCCACAATTGCTGACCTTGAAATCGAAGTTTAAAAGTGTCCAATGTAGCAGCCTTTAGTTCTCCTAGTGTTACTTTTTCTACAATATTGCCGGAACCTGTTAGCGTATAATTTTTACTATAAATAATACTTGTTTTATCACTAAGTGTAGTAGTAGCTGTTAAGTAGTTTTTACAACCTGTACAACCTAGACTGTAGTTCCAGCCGTATTCTAAACCGTTAATAGTTACAGGTATACCTGCATCTTGTAGAACTTTTTGTGTAAATATGCCTGTATAGGTTAAACTGCCACCACCTTTTCCAAATACTACAGCATCCCCCGGTGAAAATTTAATATTATCCTGTAAGGTTATACTTGAATAGGGTATTAAATTAATACTTATTTGACTATAGGAGTAGGATGAGTAAGAGAATAGTGCCCAAGCCAAAACTAAAATTTTTCCAAAATGATTCATTTGTGGTAGCCTGTAGAGGTTTTGGTTGTAAATTTGGATTATCTTGCCACAGTTGACGAGCTTGTTCTCCTATTTTTCCTTGTATAGGACAAGGAGTACCTGCATCCATCATAGCATCAAATACTCTAGGATCTTGGCACAGGGTACTTACAGCAGCTACTTTCATGCCCATATCGTATAAATTTTTAGCTAATTTTAATCGCTCACAATTTAAGTCACGAACAGTACTGCCCCCACTAATACCTAGGATTTGAGTTTGCACAGCTCCCGAAACTCCTACAACACATAGGTCATTACTTATAATTGTTATAGGAGGACTAGTAGCACTTGGTGGAGGAGATTTAACTGTAGTTTCATTTATACTAGTACTAGTCGAATTAGATTGACTATTACTTGTTGATTCTGAAATAATCCTGTCTGTTGTTTGTGCGATGGAAAGGGTTGAGATCAAAAATAATAACCAAACTAATTGCCGCATAATTACCTCAATTATTTACGAATTATATCAGACTCTATACACTGTTCACCATATTGTATTTCTATAATCTCTAAGGGCTCAATACCCGTATTAGTAATTCTATGCCAACTTCCTACAGGTACTTCAAATAAACTATGTGTGCTTATATTTTTAATTACTTTTTCAGTTTCATCAACTAGAGTACTTATGATACCATTACCCTTTTCTATAAACCATAACTCAGATCTATAATTATGATACTGCATTGATATTTGTTTACCTGGATCAATAATTAATCTTTTAATTTTTGCTGACCTAGAATTATAATAAGTTATAAAGCTACCCCAAATTCTTTGCTCTTCAGGATGCTTCCAATTTTCTAAAATCCAACTTGAGCTGTTCTTTTTGTCCTCACCACCAATTCCAAATAAGAATTCCACCTTAGGATCATCCTGATATCTAGACATTTCAGGTATATTTAATTTAGTGCGATCTCCTCCGTTAGCAAATATAATCTTTTGGTTTGGAAACATCTGTTTTACTTTGTGTATAGCATCACAAGCTGAACCGTCTGAGTCATCAAATTCAATAGCTGTCATTACATTTTTTATATTGCTCATAATAGCAATACGTTCTGTAATAGACATAAAAGCTTGACTCTTTTTACGTATAAGCCAAGCATCGCTATTTACACCTACTACTACTCTACCATACTTATGTGCATCTTGAATATATGCAATGTGTCCAGAATGTACTGGATCAAATCCACCTGTAACTACAACAATATTATCTGTCATCTATCATTCCTATATTTAATATGTCTTAATGGATTACCACCACTAATACTATAACATTTTACTTCACTTTTTACTAAAGACCCTGCTCCTATTATGCAGCCCTTACGTAGAATTGCACCATCTAACAATACACAATTTGCTCCAATCCATACGTCGTCTTCAATAATTATTCCACCTTTACTTGGTCTAAAACCCTGATATCTCATAGGAATGTCAATATTACTATATTCATGATTTAATGATGCAAAAGTACAATTAGCCGCGATAGCCACATCATTTCCAATCTTTATGCCATTTCCTGTATAAAGTACACAGCCGGAGTTAATGAATACTCGCTTACCTATAACAAGATCTTCTATACCTCCTGCAGGTCTTATTTTAACGAATGAATCTATTACTGAATCTTCGCCAATAATAATTTTAGTGCCTCTAACGGAATCTTCAATGTCTGCTAGTTTAGATATTCTAGCAGATGGATGTATTTGTATCATGTTAATTTATGTAGAAAAATATGTGGTAAGAGTTTAGATCTTGTCTGCCAATCATATGGATCATCAATGTCGTCTGTTAAGTCATTCCACTCATACCAATGCTCTGGTTCAACTACATTGCCAGGTGCTTCATAGGGTATTCCAACAAAATTTCTATATGTATATTTCGACAAATCTTCATAACATGCAATACATTTTTCAACTAAATCTGGAAGAACTATCATAGCTTGTTTTAAAGATTTAAAATATTTTGCAACAGAATCTTTAGTTAGTACTTTTGCAAACGGTTCGCCTTGTCTCCAATTTCCAGTTAGATAAGACTTATCGCATCTACCAT
>Ga0075473_10001160_pt1 | contig 10954 bp, 19 predicted proteins | sample DEB19_08_DNA_FD_76340 | JGI IMG/M metagenome (GOLD analysis project Ga0075473, IMG submission 76340) | Aqueous microbial communities from the Delaware River and Bay under freshwater to marine salinity gradient to study organic matter... | ecosystem: Environmental > Aquatic > Marine > Coastal ... | reverse complement strand
CACACGATCGACACGACCGAGACTTACCCCTACGGAGTTGCTGTGAGTCAACAACCCCCACGTACCCACAGGTACACAGGACCCACCACTTGACCGCACCCGTGTGACCGGGTACTCGCTCGCATATCTTGCGGACGGTCCACTCTCCGAAACGTTGTCCCGTGAGGTCGATTCGTTTCCTACCGGATCCTTCGCGTGCTGGCATTACTTACTCCTACAGATAACGTCGATTAGATGGGATTCGGGGTGCGGACCGGGCTGGCAGTCGCGAAGCGAGCCCTTCGCCTGGCCATGTCCCGCTGGATCTCCTTGAGCACACGACGTGCCTCCGCCTCACCCCAGAGCCCGCGACAACGGCGGGCGAACGCCGCGGACCGCAACAGCACCAGTCGATGCGTGCGGTAGTCGTCACGCATCACTCCTCCATCGGCGGCACGTAGCCGCGCAGCTGCTCCGGGGTCATCCCCGACCCGGCCACCTGCGGCTCAAGGTGGGGCTGGCGCTTGAGGCGAGGGCGCTTGGGTTCATCGGTCACGGTTGGGGCTCCTCCTTGAATTCCGCCTCGTCGCACGGGTCGGCGTACTGGTATCCCTCGCGCAGCACGTCGGCCTTGGCGGCGTTCAACGTCTCGAACGGGCCGCGCCACGTTGCCTGACGCATGCAGTAGACGAGGTGCGGCGTGTTGCGCTCCGACACACGCCAGTAGTGGCCCGGCGCGGGTTCCGCCACCTGGCATTGCCCCAGGGCTTCCTTCAACCGCTTCCGCGCTCGCGCCTGCTCAATGGGCGGCCAGGGCACGTCGCCGCCGAACCACTCGCGATCTTCCAGGTCACCCAGGCCAGCGGCCTCGCAGACCATCTTGCGGAAGCGCATGAAGCCGCTGTATGCCCAGTGGGCCTCGCCGTGAGAGAAGTCTAGCCCCATGTCTTGTTCCTCCTGTCCGGGGCGCGCGCCCCGCATATTTGCTGTTATCCCTACTTACCCTTGCTCGCCGGCATCAGCGATGCGTGAATCGGCGGGGCAAGGAACTCGATCGTTTCCAACACATCAAGCAAGCGCCCAACGGTCGGACCAGGCTTGCGCCGGTTCGGGTTGCCCTCGGGGAGCAACCAATTGCTTACGTTAGGTTGACTCACTCCGAGGTAATCCGCGACTTGCGTTTGACTCCATCCGTGGCGTTCCATCAAGGCGCGGATACGGTTAGTTGTGTCGGGTGTGGTCATATCAGTAATCTCCATCGCGCAGAATACGGACTTCTGGTTTGGTCGGGTCAAGAGGGACCAGTGTGAAGTCATCCAGTGATTTCCCCGGTGGTGGCTGAATCTTTCGCTCGCCAAGTGCCGCGATAAGTTTAAGGCGAGCGGTCGCTTCATCGTGAGCAACGATCACGGCGGCGGTACCGACGGGCCAGAACCCGTGAAAGTCGTTTGATGTGTAGATCCTCATTACTAAACACCCTCCGGCTTTTCGTGCGGCCAATCCCAGCCGAGACGCTGGAACGCGAGGTAAGCATCAACGTTGCGTTGATCGATCGTATCGTGGTGCATCGGTGCGTAAGTGCGTCCCGCGCTAAACTCGCGCCAGAACATTTCGGCGTCTCGGTCCGCATCTTCCCCGGACAATTTCCCGAGGAAGATCTCTCGCGCTTCATTGAACGTGGTGTTGATCATCATTACGTTCCCTCCTTACTGACGGGGTACCACCGACCATCCCGAGCCACCCCGACGATAGTGCAGGCGGGCAAACTGTGACCTGCGACGTAGGTAGTAGGGATTCCACCCTCGGCGGGGATGCGACCAACCACCTGGATACCCCGAGGCGTCAAGCTGGCGGTCACGGCCCAGCCGATCACTTGCAAGTAATCGTGGCCGATGAAGACTGGTGATGTGTTAGTCATCTGCAATCACCACCAAGTGTTCCGCATAGCAGGCGGGACACAGCGTACCCGCGGCGTGCTCGCGTTCGTACCGCTCGTCGGCGATACCGTAATGTTCACCTGTATCATCGGGCTGGCGCACTTGACCGCAGATCGGACGACCAGCGTAGTAACCAGTATGCGTAAGGTGTTTCATTACCATCCCCCTTCCCACGAACCATCCTCGGCGCCGGCCTCGCGCTCGTATCGCGCGTGGCTGTCAAGGTCGCGCTTTTTCTGCGCGTGTTCCCGTTCGCACGCGGGACCGTAGACCGGTCGCTCGCCGCTACCTTCGTACCAGGCCGCCATTGCTTCGTGGTAGGCACGAAGTGCGGGGTAGTGGGTCAAGTGTAGTGCGTAACGGCGCTCGGCCGCGGCAGATTCAAGGCTCATTGGTTCGGCTCCTAGCGCCAGGTCCTATCGGTGCGATTCATCGAAAAACGCTCTAGCGCGTTCAACTCGCCCATTTCGGTGTCGGTCAAGCCGCACAACATACCGAGGGTGTACGCGGTCTCGAAAACCATATCCATCCCACCACCAGTGCGCACGAAGCAACGCTCGCGAAGGTTGAACCCGACCGCCTTGGCGGCGACGTCGTAAGACTCGGAACCCAGCAGCGCACGCGCCGATTCGCCGGGATCATCCGTCGTCCATTCGGGCGCCGGGGCAGGCCAGAAAAAGTCGAGTTTGTTATTGATGCCCGCAACAACGTGCGCCAAGGTTACCCAGTGATTATCGCCGTTCCGGTTGACGTGCTCCTTGCTGTAGTACAGCGTACCCGACTTGATAGCCGAGCGAAGCCACGCGGCGCCATTGTCCCGGGCGATCTGCTCGACAATGGCGCGAGCTTCCTTCTTGGTCATTAGTTCTATTCCTTCCTTAATTCACGCGGATGGGCATAATCAAACCCATCGTTTCGCCGCCAACACGCACACTAACTGGGTTCGTTCCACCCTGGCTATGCAGGCGAACAACGCCGCCTAGCGTGGCCGTCACATAGGCGAGGAACACACGCTGTACAACCTGCCCGTTGGACAACTCGACGCAATCGGGGATTGGCGTCTTGTCCGTGCTACCGATCACCGTAACTTCTTCACCGGGATCGCTCGGGATCACCGCCATCATTTGAGCGATGGGCAGATCAGTGTAATCGCACGGCTCGAATCGCTTGGACGGCTCGCCCTTCACGGCGTAGTGTCCCGTGGTATGCCACACGTTGGAACCATCACCACGCGCGACAATGAGACTCGGGTTACCCTTTTTAGTGTTCGCCGACTTAGTAAGATCCTTTCGAGCCGTGACCGTCCACTTGAATTCCCCGATGCCCGGTTGCGTAGCCTTGATCAGTGATTGGGCAAGCGCGACCATTTCCTTAGCACGCGCATGCGTGGCGGGCTTATCACCTTCGAGGTCCACCAGATTCTCGGCGAGTTTGACCATAAGAGACTGAATTGACACTGTATCAATCCTCACATCGTGCTCGGTGCGTCCGAGCTAGACCCTAGCCGCGTCGTGACACGCGGCGCCGCCTGGTTAGCGGTCTAGGGTTAGAGCCGATTGGATTCGGCGAAGGATCCCCAATCGGTGATCATCACCGTACCGGTGTCACACTTGCGAACAAGGGTCGTGGTGTAGGTATCACCGAGGTTGACGTATTCGGCGATGGGATCACCCGAGGGATTACCCTCCTTGTGCAACGCCTCCCAACCGAAACCGTCAAGGATCTCATTAAGCGCGGTACCCAACCGATACGCATAGTCGGGTTTGTGGTAGCACCGCGCCATCAGCTCCTGCACAGACTTGTATTCACGGGTCTTCTTCTCACCCTTGAGAAGCGCACGAATCTCGGCGCCCTTGCCAGGGAACGCTGCCTCAAGTCGCTTAAGGCTCGGCACAGGTTTGTTCGGCATTGTTCTATCTCCTCTAACCCAGCGGACCATCGGGGCAACCGTTCACGCGCCACATATGCTCGGTGTGAGGCGAGCACGCCTCGACTTCGCAAGCGTAGCAGTATGCCTCGTAAGGCGTGGTGGGCGTAACGGGCTCAACCCAGTATTCCAACCCGAGGTCACCCGGATCATCGTAGGACGCTTGCTCGTCACGCAACCATTCGCGCGCTTCCGCCTCGGTCTCGAACGTGGCAGGCTCCATCTCGGGAAGACAACCCGGGATGTTCCATCCGGCGACGTAGTACGTGGGGTAGGTTTCGGTGGTCATCTTAATCGGCTCCTTATCGAATACGAATGAGGGTCAGCGGGTAACTCACCACGAACGCGAGCGCGATGATCGCCGGCAACGCGACGATACCAATCAACGCCTCGCGCGGCTGGTTCAACGCCAGCCCGAGCGCGACCTGTACGAAGGAATGAACGACCAGGATAGGCGACAAGGCGCCGGCAATCTCGCGGAACATAGAACAACCTCCAATCGTTGATAGGGCTCACGACGAGGCACCCGCGAAGGATGCCCCGGATGTGAAACCTAGATACGGATGGGGTTGTACTGAGTATCGTTCACGACTGGGGCGGCCTGTCCTAGTGTGAACCCCATACGCTTGGCGTACAATAACGCTTGCACCCGCGGGATGCCGGTGCGGGTGCCCATCCGCTTACCGTTCTTGGCGCACAAGAACGCCACGCGAATCGAGACCATTTGTAGCCCGGTCATAAAACCTCCTAAGCCGGGAACTAGCCGGCTGCATTCCCACCCCTGCTAGTCGAAGCAGGCACCACGGCTGGCCGTGTGATGGGCTCGCGTACCACCCGCAACCGGGTACGCTCGGCGAAGGGACACAGGCGCCCTCTAGCTTGTCAAAGTGCGAAGGAAGTGACCGTTGGTCCCGGTTGAACCGCCTCGCGCTCGCTTGGGCTGAATCGCACGAGTGAAGCGACGTAGTAAGGGAACCACCCGAGGCGAGCGAACCAGGTGCGCTTAGGCTACCGTCGCGGTCCGGTCTCGACTACAAAACCACCTTATCACATCCTGATAGGTGAGTCAATACCCCTATTTCACATCGTCCAAAACCGAATGGTCGCCCGCATCGTAGCGACAGCCGGGGCACTTGCCACACCAACCGTCGTCGCATTCGAGCACGCCGAGCGAGCCGATGCGCCAGGTGGATTCGAGCGAGGGCAATTCGGTCTTCACCACCGCGCGGGGGGCACGGTAGACGACGGGTACGCGTGGCGGGCCCAGCGGCGGCGCTGGCTTCTCGCGGGGGAGCAACACGCGACGGTGGGGCGAAACGATGGCTTCCCAGACGGCTGGGGCTTCGCGCTCCAATCGAGCGAGCACCGTCAGTAGATGCACCGTTTCCGCGCGCGGTCGGCGGCGACCTGCTAGCCAGTGGCCAATAGAGCTCACATTGACGCCGAGCAACCCGGCGAGTTCGAAGTGGGTCAGGCGCGGGAGCGTCAGGGTTTGCATTGGTTGCTCGCTTTCACGGTACCGGGGCACAGTAAGAGGATTTGGTGCAGGCGATCGCCGCTGCACTCGGGCAGGAAGCGGAGCAACGCGGGATCGATGTGTGGTGCAAGGCGGATAAGCCACTGCCGACGGCTCGATGGTCGTTCGTGTCCCTTTGCCCAGCGGTTCACGGTGACGCGCGATACCTGTAGCCACGCGGCCAAGTCTGCTTGGTTGGTGACCTCCAGGTGGTGTGCGAGTTGTTCGAGTTCGAGGCGCATTTGTAACCCTCCGGTTGTAGTGTACCACGTTGTAGCGGTTTGACGGTTACGCCTAGTCTTTGGGTAAAGGGGGAGGTTTACAGGTTTACACTTCAACATTGAATCGTTAGAGGTCGAATGGTTAGGGTTGGGATTGTTGGTTTACTAGTAAAGTAAAGTAAGTCTACCTCACCTGCCCTGCGCTGCCTTAACAGGCAGAACACTACAGAGTGCTCCCACTACAAAGCGTGGTAACCGCTACAGTGTGACGCCACATCGTGATACTCACCGCATCCTGATACCACTTATCACACTCGTACACTTCACGCTGTTATCGCTCGCACAACCTCGAACCTGGAGAGCCGCGCTGTGACTGGTTATGCAGCATATTATCAGGATGGTGCATTTCAGCGTGGTAAGGTACCCCGGGGGGAGTGAGGGCCTTGGCGGTTTGGTGGGGTGGCTTGGGCTGGCCCCAAGCCACCAATTTTAAAATTTTCCTGAAAAGGTGAGTCATCACAAACTGATGACTCACCAATTTTAAAATTTTCCTGAAAACCAATTATCACAAACTGATGACTCACCTTTTCAGGAGGCATTATCACAATGTAATTTCCGCTGTTCACGGTTCAGAATTTCCGCGGACCTATTTTTCAGAAACCCATTATTTCAGTGTGATATTGTTCTACGTAGAGCGATTCGCGTTCATATAGTGCAGGTAAACCCAAGACCCACTTGAACTCGTCTGCTGTTTTCGGGCATACTACCTATATGAGCGCCGATCTCCCCGCGTGGCTTGCCGCCGCCCAACCTCGTCAACCGGAAACGCCTGCGTGGCTTCGTACCTCGTCGCGACCGGAACGGACTACCCAGTCGGCAGAGGCCAAGGCGTACCTCCTCGCACGGTACGAACTCGTCTTCCCCCGCGTGCTGGACGCCATCTATGGAGGATCCACGCTGACGGCCGCGCTTCGTAACCTGCCGGGGGAGTACGGTGGGATCGAATTCGGCTCGTTTATGCGGTGGTTGAGTAAGGACCCGACGAGGAAGCAACTCTATAAGGAAGCGAAGGAGATTCGCAGCGAGGCATACACGGGTCGGATGATCGAACTTGCCGAGGGTGGCGAGGACAACCCCGTCGAACTCGAACGGGCCAAGTTCTGCGTCGAGACCTACAAGTGGCTCGTGTCGCGCGAGAATCGGAAGGACTACGGCGACACCAAGACGCTGGAGGTGAACCAGAACATCTCCATCGTTGGTGCGCTTGAAGCGGCGAGGAGTCGCCTCGGGCAGGTCGTGGACGTGGAGTTGCTGGACGACCCGGTGCCGTTGATGCTGAACGAGGCGGTGGACGACGAGTATGATGAAGGGGACGAGGACTAGGTGCAGAAGACCCAGTACAGCCCCGAGGAAGAACAGACCATAATGACCGAACTCTGGAATCCGCGGATTGCGGATGATCCGGAGGCGTTCGTGATGTACAACTACCCGTGGGGTGTGAAGGACACCCCGCTCGAACACTTCAAAGGTCCTCGCAAGTGGCAGCGTCGGATTCTGCGGAAGGTGAAGCAGCACATCGAGCACGGGAAGGTGCTGAATCTCCCGAGGCTGCTTCGTCTTGCTCGCGCCTCGGGTCGTGGTATTGGCAAGTCTGCCCTCGTGTCGTGGCTCGTTCAGTGGTTCCTCACCTGTCGCATCGGCGCCACGGTCATCGTGTCGGCTAACACCGAGGACCAGTTGCGGAAGATTACGTGGCCCGAGTTGGACAAGTGGGTCACGATGTCGCTCAACTCTCATTGGTGGGAGGTGGTGGGTATCTCGATGAAGCCAGCGAAGTGGTTGGCCGACCTCGTTGAGACGCAACTCAAAAAGTCCACCAAGTATTGGGGTGCGGAGGGGAAACTCTGGTCGGAGGAGAAGCCCGACTCGTATGCAGGCACGCACAACCACGACGGCGTGATGGTCATCTTCGATGAGGCAAGTGGTATTCCAGACTCGATCTGGACCGTTGCCAACGGGTTCTTCACCGAGCCGACGTTCAACCGCTTCTGGTTTGCGTTCAGTCAGATGCGTCGTAACACGGGTCACTTCTTCGAGATCTTCAACAAAAAGCGCGACCTGTGGGACAACGAGCAGATCGACGCTCGTACCGTCGAGGGTACCGACCAGGCCGCGTATCAGGAGATTATTGACGAGTACGGGGCAGACTCCGACGAGGCTCGTGTCGAGGTCTATGGTCTAGCACCGATGAACGACGAGGAGACGTTCATTGCACCGAGTATCGTCAACGAGGCGGTCGGTCGAGAGGTGATGGACGACAAGACGGCTCCAATCATCGTTGGTGTTGACCCCGCGCGTGGTGGCTCGGACAAGTTTGTCATCCTCGTGCGGCAGGGTCGTAGGATCCTGGATATTCAGCGGTACAACTTGTCCGATTCCGAGATTGGTACGATGGAAGGTGTTGGACACGTCATCGAAGCGATCCGTAAATATGACCCGGATATTGTGGTTGTTGACGAGACGGGTATGGGTGGTCCCGTTTTAGACCGTCTCAAGGAGCAGAAGTATCCTGTTCGTGGTGTGAACTTCTCGTGGGCGGCTCGGAAGAAGCGTCGGTATGGGAACAAGCGCGCCGAAATGTGGGGTGACATGAAGGACTGGCTTCGCATCGCGCAGATTCCAGACGATAAGTACCTCAAGACCGATCTCTCGGGCCCGAAGAAGCAACCCGACTCCAAGGGTGTGGTTTTTCTGGAGTCGAAGAAGGATATGAAGAAGCGCAAGTTGGCTTCTCCCGACTCGGCCGATGCGCTGGCGGTCACCTTCGCGTATCCGGTTGCAAGTCGGCACGAGAGCGGGTATGATGGGCAGACAAGCGGACGAGACGACGGTAATCTCTGGCTCTCGGAGCCGGCCACACACGGGTGGATGAGTCATTGAGCGACTTTCTGGACGACCCGGACGGGCCTGACAGCAAGAACCCCGACGGGAGGACCGAAGCCGACGTTTTGTCGGTGATGCGCGACCGTCTGGACACCGCTATGGCCGCCTACGCCGACTCGCGCACGTCCCAGTTGGACGATTTGCGCTTCGCGGCGGGCTCGCCCGACAACAACTGGCAATGGCCGCAGTACGCGGTCAACACGCGCCAGATCGGGAACGGCGACAACGTGATGGCGCGGCCGATGCTGACCGTCAACCAGTTGCCGAAGCACATTCGTCAGGTCACAAACGATCAGCGGATGAACCGGCCGGGCATCAACGTCGTGTCGGCGAACGGAGACGCACACGCCGAGGTAGCCGAGGTGTTCGAGGGTGTCATTCGACACATCGAGCAGATTTCCGATGCTGATGTGGCCTACGACACCGCTTGCGAGTCCTCCACGACTCACGGCGAGGGGTATTTCCGCATCATTACGAGGTACGAGGATCCCTTCTCGTTCAACCAAGACATCTACATCGTGGAGATGGACAACCCATTCTGCGTCTATCTCGATCCGATGGCGTCCGCGGAGGGTGAGGATGCCGACTGGGCTTTGATTCTGGCTGACCTGACTCACAAGGAGTACAAGGCGCAGTTCCCCAAGGCCAAGTCGGTCACGTCGCTCGATCTTGAAGTCGGTGTTGGTGACGAGAAGCCTTGGTACAACGAGAAGACCATTCGCATCGCCGAATACTTCTACCGCGAGGCCACTCCTGCAACCTTGTGCATGTTCGCGCAGGGTCAAGTCGTATTCAAGGATGATCCTGAATACGAAATGTACGAGATGCAGTTCGGTCCTCCTATCAAGGAGCGTCAGTCCTCCAGGAACAAGATCTGGTGGATCAAGAGTAATGGTTACGAGATCCTTGAGAAGAAGGAGTGGGCGGGAGATAGTATCCCCATCGTCCGCGTGATCGGTAACCGTTTCCGCATCGAGGGTCAGGTGTACCTGTCCGGTATCGTTCGCAATGCGAAGGATCCCCAGCGGATGTACAACTACCAGTGTTCGCAGGAAGTCGAGATGCTGGCCCTTGCCCCCAAGGCACCATTTGTTGGTGTCGCTGGTCAGTTCAAGGGGTTCGAGAAACAGTGGAAGACGGCCAACGTTCAGAACTGGCCTTATCTCGAATACAATATGGTCGTGAGCGATGATGGGCAACTCGCGCCGCCGCCACAGCGCGTGCAGCCGCCGATGGTCCAACAGGGCATCATCGAGGCCAAACGTGCGGCTCTGGAGGACATCAAGAACGCCACGGGGCAGTACAACGCGAGCCTCGGGCAGGTGTCGAACGAGCGCAGCGGCAAGGCCATCCTGGCGCGTCAGCACGAGGGTGATGTCTCGACGTACCACTACGGGGACAACCTCTCGCGTGCCATTCGTGCGCTCGGGAAGAAGTTGGTGAATTTGATCCCGAAAATCTACGATGAGCCCGGGCGTGTGGCGCGGACCATCGGACTTGACGGCAGCGAGAAGATGGTCAAGTTCGACTCTACTCAGCCATCGCCCGTCGCGTCGGTGGTTGATTCCCAGGACCCGAACATCGTGATCGAGAAGATCTACAACCCGAACGTCGGTAAGTATGATGTGGTCGTGGTGACGGGTAAGGGTTACGCGACCAAGCGTCAGGAAGCTCTGGAGTCGATGGCGCAGTTGATCCAGACCAACCCCGACCTTTGGCAGATCGCCGGTGATCTGTTCGTCAAGCAGATGGATTGGCCCGGTGCTCACGAACTCGCCAAACGGTTCGAGAAGACCATTGCTCCCGAACTACTCAACGATGATGACCCGCAGATGCAGAAGGCGAAGCAGATCATCGAGCAGATGAAGGGTGAGTTGGAGAAGGCTCACGGGATGCTCCAGAACGCGCACAACTCCATCGAGGCGCGCGAGGTCACGGTCAAGGAGTTCGAGGCGAGGATCAAGGCGTACGATGCCGAGACCAAGCGTCTTGTCGCGATGAAACCCGCGGACCCCGTGCAGGCCGAGGCGGTTCAGCAGCAGGTTCCTCCGATCGACCCCACGAAGCAGATGATCGAGGAGAACAAGGCGATGATGCAGGACCGTCAGCACCACCACGAGGCGATGATGGCGAAGTTGAACGCCGCTCATGCGTCGGAACAAGCCGAGCAGCAGGCCGCGCTGCAACCCCCGCAAGCCCCGGGAGAAGTGTAATGTACCAGTTCGTCAATGCGGGTTCACAAACGGCCTTTCCGGGCCGTACGGTGGCCTACACGGGCACCGCGGGGAACACGGGGACCTGGGCTCCCGGTCCTCAACTCGTGTGGGTGTTCTCGACCACGGCGGCCTACATCGAGGTCGGCGAGAGCGTCGTTGCCACGACGGCCAGCACGCCCATCCCGGCGAACACCCTCGTCTGCTTCAAGGTGCCC
>Ga0075473_10001157_pt1 | contig 10974 bp, 21 predicted proteins | sample DEB19_08_DNA_FD_76340 | JGI IMG/M metagenome (GOLD analysis project Ga0075473, IMG submission 76340) | Aqueous microbial communities from the Delaware River and Bay under freshwater to marine salinity gradient to study organic matter... | ecosystem: Environmental > Aquatic > Marine > Coastal ... | reverse complement strand
GATCCACCCGTTGATCCTCCAGTAGATCCTCCAGTAGATCCACCCGTTGATCCTCCTGTTGATCCTCCTGTTGATCCTCCTGTTGATCCTCCTGTTGATCCTCCTGTTGATCCACCCGTTGATCCTCCAGTAGATCCACCCGTTGATCCTCCAGTAGATCCTCCAGTAGATCCACCCGTTGATCCTCCTGTTGATCCTCCTGTTGATCCTCCTGTTGATCCAGAAGACCCTGAGGATCCAGAAGACCCTGAGGATCCAGAAGATCCAAATTCTGGGCACAACAATAATGGATTTGGTAATGGAGATCAAGATGCTCCAGGCAATTCAGGACCTCATAACAACGCAGAAAATGACCAAACTTCAGGAGAGCAGGGTAATTCTCATCAAGATAATAGTAATAATGGAGGAGGTGGAAGACCAGATTCTCAGCAAAACAACGGATGGGGAAATGGAGATCAAGATGCTCCAGGTAATTCAGCACATCATAACAATGCTGAAAACGATGAAACTTTGGATAGAAATACTGCAGATTTGATTGATAAGTTTCTGGAAAATCATCCATCTGATAAACACCAAGAAATTCATAATTTAGAACACAATAATGATAATCACTTAGATCATGATAATCTTCCGATGGATAATTTAGAATTTATTACACACGATGTTATTGTTGATTTCCCTCATGGACATGATTATCACGATAATCATCATGTAGGAACCGATTTTTGACAGGTTCATCTTTTAAGCGTTATATTATCCTCACAAAAAGACTTTAGAAAATGAAGAAATACAATAGTGAAGATTATTTTTCTGTAATTGAAATTAAGACTGGAAGAAAAATTGTAGATTGTGGGGAGGAATCGGATGCTCTTGCAATGGTCTCTTTTGACCCACAAAATCGAACAATCACCCGAAATAAATTTATGATGGGTCCTGTGGTTGATATTGAAATACCAAAAGCACTTCCAACCACAAATATTACTGCAACTAATACACAAGAAAATGGATGTGCTCCAAGAAAAGAACAGTTGCTTGATTCTGGTCCAATTCGTCTCCCAGAAGGTGAAGGAAAACCTGTAATTGTATAAGAATTTGCAAAGAATTTTATAAAAAATACTTTTTATAAAATAATATACATAGATGTAAGTTATTTCATTTTATGGAATTTTATTTTTCTCCTAACGAATATCTTTTTAATTTGCATACCTTATCTTCACAAGATGCAAAAAGATTATGGAGAAAATCAATAAAAGAAAAATGGGATAATAAATGTGCTTATTGTGGATCAGAAAAAGATTTAACAATTGATCACATAATTCCACAACGTAAAGGTGGAAATACTGTTATTACAAATGTAGTATCTTGTTGTTCAAGTTGCAATAAAAGCAAAGGACATTCTGATTGGGAAGAATGGTATTCTTCCCAGCACTTCTTTACAGAGGATAGAAAGAATGCTATAGTTGAGTGGATTGGAAGAAAAAAACCACAACAGTTATATACATATCGTCAAAGAAAAAATAAAGTTTTTTAGGATTTTACTATTATGAATTTTGTAATTTATTCTAAACAAGGTTGTCCATATTGCGAAAAAATCAAGGTAGTTCTTGGTGATTTATGCGAAAGAAATGGATTTCCTTTAGTTAAATATGAACTTGGTGAGGACTTTACAGGGGAAGAGTTTTATGCAGAATTTGGAGATGGTTCAACATTTCCTCAAGTAATTTGTGAAAAGGATCACATTGGTGGATGTACCGATACGATTAAGTATCTACAAGAAAACAAAATGATCTAGATGTCTTCTATAAATAATTTTAACAATCACGGTATTAATCGTGGTGTTGAGTTAATTCTTCGTAGGGGGGTCAAAAAGAAAGGATCAAATCCAGAAGATAAAAAAATTGATTTTTTTAAACATTTTTCTTTCTTTAAAAAAGAAATATATTTAAAAATTCAATTATATGTGAAAGATAAAAATTAACTCTCGGAGAGAAAGCAATGTTAGCATCAGAAATAACTATCTTTTGTTTATTAACATTTTTGTTTTTATGTGTAGGTGGTATGATAGGTTGGCTAACAAAGACTCACTTATATGAAACTCAACCAAGACAAGTCTATGTTCATCCAGAAATGTTTGATGAAAATGGAAACTTGATACCAGATGAAATATTAGCAGTACGATTTGAAAACGATTATGACGACAACCAAAACGAGGAAGACGAGTAGAACTAAAGCAGGAACTGCAAACGTAATTGTTCAACTTCCCCCAAATCCATTTGCATTTGAAGTTTTACAACTTACATCAGAACAGAAAACTTCTGCTAAAAAAGTAGAAGTTCTTAAAAAATATGAGCATGACTCATTAAAAGCAATTTTTATTTGGAATTTTGATGAAAGTGTTATCTCCATGCTTCCAGAAGGAGATGTTCCTTATTTTGGAGATGATTCAAATGCAACAACAATTTCAGAAAGAATTGCTGAAGCAGTAGATTCCATGAAGGAATTGAAAACAAATTCGATGGGTGCTACTGATGAAAAGCACTCATCTATTCGTAAAGAATATGCAAAGTTTTATAATTTTATTAAGGGTGGAAATGATTCTCTGAATAATTTGAGAAGGGAGAATATTTTTATTAATATTCTTGAAGGACTTCATCCACTTGAAGCAGAAATTTTATGTTTAATTAAAGATAAAAAATTACAAACACGGTATAATATCAGTAAAGAAGAAGTCTCAACGGCATATCCTGATATTACCTGGGGAAACAGAAGCTAAAAGTTGTTATGTTAATTATACAAAAAAACTGTGAAAAAGTTGATGCAAAGAATAAAAATTTGCCTAGAGATTCTTATATTGTAACATATGAGAATAAGCAACAAGTATCATATGACATTGTTCAATCTTCAAGTAAAGTAGAGATATTTGATCATTATTATGACGAATACGGAAAAGTTTTGGCCATAGAGTGGACAGAAGGGACGATTAATCCTAAAGTGTATGGGTATCAGGCAAAAGATAAAAAAAAGAAAAAATAAACTATTTTATTGATCTTAATTAATTTTGATATGGACAAAGAAAAAGTTAAATTAATTGTAAGGAATATTGAACTTTTAGTTGAGTCATTGAAGAAAGAAATTTCTTTTGATGAGGAATTTGAAAAATTTGAAATTCCAGATATTTCAATTAATGACTATGATGAAATTTTTGAAAATGATGATGAATAATCCAACTAATAGAGCAAAAGAATTGGTAAAGTTGCTGGAGAGATTAACCAAACAAGAACATCTTTATACAGATGAGCAACTTAAACAAATGAAATCTCAACTGCGGGTAGTAAAAGAGGAACTTGCAGAATTGGAAGCAAAAACATCGAAAGGATTTGGAAAGAAATGAGACCTATTAAAGCAAAAGATTTACTTGAACTTGATAAAAATCTGGAAGTAGTAGTCCTAGATAAGTATGAGTATCCTCAGAAAGTTATTTGGCAAGCAGGTAAAGGTGATTATTCTGAGGTCCCAGTTCATACTTTAGATATTCCTAATCATTCTGATTGTGGTGAATGGATTGTTGAACAACTTTTGGGAAATGAAAGGGGGCACTATGGACCTTTAGAGCATCCTGCAATTACATTTTCTGTTGCTGGGTATGTTCATAATGTGATGGTTCAAGCAAGGACGCACCGAGTAGGTGTGACTTTTGATGTTCAATCACAACGATATACTGGAAAGAGAGTTCTTAAGGTTGCAAGTGGAGAACTGAAACCAGAAGAAGTTTTTTATGTTCGTCCTCCTGGTTTTTATGTTAATCGGAAAGGAAAAAAGTATGATTGGACTCAAGAAGAATATGAAGACGAACTGAAGTGGATTACGGAAGGATGTAAAAGATATGCTGTAAAATATAATCAAGGAAAGTGTGAAGAACATATTCGTGATTATCTTGCTCAAGCAATCCGTCAGAATTTTGTAGTTTCTTTTAATCTTCGTTCTGTACTTCATCTTATGGATCTGAGAGCAAAGATGGATGCTCAACTTGAAATCCAGGCACTTTGTGAACAACTTGCTCCGATTCTCCAAGATTGGGCACCTGATGTTTGGAAGTACTATGAAGAAAAACGTCTACATAAAGCAAGACTATCCCCCTGAGGTAACATGAAAACTTGGTGTGTCAAAGATCATCTTACAGGACATGTATTTAAAATTCTTTTGACAGAAGAAGAATTTAAAGAATTTCTCATAAAAAATCCTGACATTGATGAATGTATTGACTGTATTGAATGTGATGATGCACCATCTATATGCATTGAATAAATATCCTTATACACTATGGAGGTTTAGAATTGCCTACTTATAAATTTCAAAATACTGAAACTGGAGAAGTTTTTGAAAAGTGGATGTATATGTCAGATAGACTTTCTTATCTAGAAGAAAATCCACATGTTAAACAAATGCCAACTATTCTAAATTCTGTTAGTGAAGTTGGAGATTTCCAAAACAAAACTGATGGTGGATGGAATGAAGTCCTCCATAAAGTATCAAAAGTTCCAGGATCCGTTGTAAAACCATACAAATAATGGCTAGAAAAAAAAGAAGTAATGACAATCATCCAATAGGAGTCGGATTGACTGCTAGGCAGATGAAAAGGAAAAAACCAATTGGATTAGATTACCTTATTAATATCGATCCTCTTACCGAAAATCAAGAAAAACTTTTTTCTTCATATAATAATCAAAAACATCTTGTTGCTTATGGATGTGCAGGTACAGGGAAAACATTCATAACACTCTATAATGCAATTAAAGATGTCTTAAATGACATGACACCATATGAACATATTTACATTGTTCGTTCATTAGTTGCTACAAGAGAAATTGGATTTCTTCCAGGGTCTCATGAAGATAAAGCAGATATTTACCAAATTCCATATAAGAATATGGTAAAGTATATGTTCCAGATGCCAAGTGATGCTGATTTTGATATGCTATATGCAAATCTAAAAGCACAAGAATCCATTAAATTTTGGAGCACTTCATTTTTACGTGGAACAACTCTTGATAATGCAATTATTATTGTGGACGAGTTTCAGAATCTTAATTTCCATGAATTAGATTCGATTGTTACTCGTGTTGGAGAAAATACAAAAATATGTTTCTGTGGTGATGCAACACAATCTGACCTTGTTAAGACAAATGAAAAGACAGGTATTGTTGATTTTATGACTATCTTGCGTAAAATGCCATCTTTTGATATAATTGAATTTGGAGTCAATGACATTGTTCGTTCAGGACTTGTTAAAGAATACATTGTTGCAAAAATGGAAGCTGGTTTTTAATGTTCACACATGTTGATTTGAATCTCCCTAAATTACAAAGGGAGACTATTGATGGTATTAGATATTATAAAGTTCCCGATAGAGACCAATTGCTGAGATTGGTCTCTATTACTTCTGTAACTAGTCACAAAAATAAACAATTTTTTGCAAATTGGCGTAAAAAAGTTGGAGAAGAAGAGGCAGATAAAATTACAAGACAAGCAACTAGTCGTGGTACTGACATGCACACTCTTGTTGAAAATCATCTTTATAATATTCAAGAACTTCCTAAAGTTCAACCGTTGTCAGAATTCTTATTTAAAATTGCTAAACCAGAATTAAATAAGATAAATAATATTCATGCTTTAGAAAGTTCTCTATACAGCAAAGTGTTAGGTATTGCAGGAACAGTTGATTGTATTGCAGAATACAATAATGAACTTGCAGTAATTGACTTCAAAACTTCAAAGAAACCAAAACCAGTTGAATGGATTGAGCATTATTTTGTTCAATGTGCAGCATATGCTTGTATGCTTTATGAAATGACTGGTATTAAAGTTAAAAAATTTGTTATCTTAATGTCTTGCGAAAATGGAGAATGTACAGTTTATGAAGAATATGATAAAGCAAAATATATTAAATTACTCACCGAGTATATTAGAGAGTTTGTTAGAGATACCATTAGTCAGTATGAATAACAATTTAAAAAAGGAATTAAGTAATAAATTTTTATGCTCTCAAAAATTTTCTCAAGATATTGAAAAAATTGTAAAAGAATCAAAAATTAATTATATTGATGCGATAGTAACTTACTGTGAAGAGAATAATATTGAAATTGAAACAGTTTCTAAACTGATTTCAAAACCTTTAAAAGAAAAATTAAAAAACGATGCTGTTCAATTGAATTTTCTTAAAAAAACAACTAGAGCAAAATTGCCTTTGTGAAATGTGACACCTTTTGATGTATATAAAACTTATTTGGCTTTTAAAAATCATTTTACAAATCCAAATTATGATTACTTTAAATATTGTGGGAAATCAAGAGCATCAATAGATTCTTTTCATAAAAGAAAAGATAGATTTTTCTTTGAACGTATGAGTCGTCAAAAAACTGATGATGAAATAAAATATTATTTTGTAGCAAATTTTGTAGAGTGTGATGATCCACAAACACTTTGGATAGGTGAAATTATCAAAGATGGAGAGACCACATATAAAGAATGGTTGAAAAAGACTCAAAGTTTGTTTTATCTATTCAAAACAGAGTCAGAAATCTTTATAGGAAAAGATAATTTCGAAGAACTTTTTAAGTGTAAAAAAGGACAGCATCCAGAACTACTTAAAAAGTACTTGCAAAAAGGGATAACTCTTGAAACAATGGTGATTTTAAATAAAATTTTAAACTACGTTGAAAAATATGATTCTAAAATTACCGATCCAATTTGGAATTTTGTGAGTTTAAGAATAAAGAAATATGATCCTTTCATAAATATTGAAGTAGCAAAGTACAAAAAAATACTAAAGGAGATAGTATTATGAGTGGATTTTTTGATTCAGAAGTAGTCAGAGAATCTTTACTTGAATTAGATGAAATGCAAGAAAAGATATTTGATGATATGCTTCAACTTCCCTTTTTTGGTAAAGAGGAGAAAAGAGAGCATCTTGAACTTATGAAGCAGTTTTTAGAAAAGCAAAAACTTTTTATTTTTAGACTTTCATTATCAGATGATCCAAAAGCAATTGAAATGAAAGAGAAGATTATGGAATCTGCAAAAATGTTTGGACTAAAACCTGATGAAAGTTTGAATGTATTTTTTGATAATATGGAAAATATCATCAAAAATCTCGAAAGAACCCTTGACTAAAGAGGGAGTACCTGCTACACTTAATAAGTAAAATACACTTCAATACGTTAAATACGGAGAATACGATGTCTTTTCAAGATCTTAAAAAGCAATCCAAAATGGGTTCTCTCACTGAGAAACTCATCAAACAAGTAGAAAAACTGAATGATTCTACTTCTAAAGATGATGATCGTTTTTGGAAACCAACAATGGATAAAGGTGGAACTGGTTCTGCTATTATTCGGTTCCTTCCTGCTCCTGCAGATTGTGAACTCCCTTGGGTTCAGGTTTGGTCTCACGCGTTTAAATCTCAAGGTGGTTGGATGATCGATAATTGTCTGACTACACTTGGCAAAGCATGTCCAGTTTGTGAGGCTAATCGAGAACTTTGGAATACTGGAAGCAAGGATAATCAAAACATTGTTCGGGATCGTAAGAGAAAACTTTCTTATTACAGCAATATTTACATTGTAAAAGATCCTGCAAATCCTGAAAATGAAGGAAAAGTATTTCTTTATAAGTTTGGCAAGAAGATTTTTGATAAAATCACTGCCGCAATGAAACCAGAATTTGATGACGAGGAACCAATCAATCCTTTTGATTTTTGGAAAGGTGCTAATTTCCGACTGAAAATTCGTAAGGTTGAGGGTTATTGGAATTACGATAAATCAGAATTTGATTCTGTTTCTGCACTTTCCACTGATGATGATGAACTGGAGACCATCTATAATTCTCTTCATAATCTGAATGAATTTGTTGATGCAAAAGAGTTCAAATCTTATGATGATTTGAAGAAACGTCTTGAGTATGTTCTCGGTATTCGTGGAACAACTAAAAAGCAAGATCCTGAAACTCTTGATGAAGAGGATGAATATGAAAATTCATCTGATTCTGAATCTTCTTCCTTTGCTTCTACTAGCAATAAAAAATCACCTTCGTATAGTAATACCGAAAGTGAATCTGTAGATAATGAAGATGAGGACGATGCCCTGTCTTATTTTGCTAAACTAGCTGAAATGGATTGATTTTTGGGAGGGGAAACCCTCTTTTTTATTTTAAATTTGGATTATAACCACGTTTTGTTTTCTTATCTATGAATTGAGAAGATTCATCATAGGTCATAATATTTTTTGTATCTGTTAAGAATACAGGAAGATATTCATTTTTTAATATTAAAATGTTTCTTTTTTCTTCATTCAGACTTACTTCATAATCATAGTTTGAAACCTCTTTTAGAGGATTTAAAAATTCATTAACACCTTCACCACCTGTGTAAGTTACATTATAACCTTTATTTTTAAATACTATTCTGATATTTGGTTTTGGTGCTGCCATTTTTTATTTTTATTTATACTGGGGTTCCTCTTACGAATATAAATGTAGGAACGATCTTTCCATTCACATCTACACCTATAATTTTATATAAAGTATCTGGTATTTCAATTTCTTTTGTTCCAGCAATATCATCAACTACCACTGCAAGAGTTCCTGATCTTGCATTAACATTAATAATTCCACCCCAACTTGATGGCCAATCATTGAAAGTATTGAAGATGTTTACTGTTACTTCTAAGTCTCTTCCATAGATGGTAATTTTTGATGTATCTATATATGTATCAACTGGAATACTAAAATCATTTTGATTCCGAGTTAAAATTAAAACCTGGTTTAAGTTAATTGATACTGTAAGTTTGTCATTTGAAGATGGAAATGCGGATAATGGATACTCACTTACTCCTTCTACAGTTGTAAATGCTTCTGGTGATTCAAATGATTTATCAGTAATTAATCCTTCTGGGAGAACTACTCTGCCATAATTGTCTATAATATTATTTGTTTCATAATGATGGATTGCATATATTTCCTCTTCGGAACCATATTTTTCCAACATGTAATTATGTAAGGTATTATTATCTAAGGGCCATTGTTCATTTACATTGGTAATGTTGTTTGTTGTTAATATTACCCAATCTAAATTTTCATCATTATAAACTTTTTTCGCAACTTGATCTGGTCTCTCGTTATCTTCAATGACATACCGATTGAAAACTGTTACGTTGTTTGCAATATCTTCACGGAGTTTTACTCTTTTAAAAATATTTTTTGATTTTATGTAATCGGTATTGGATGTTTTGTCTCTAAACGGAGAGACATATTCTAAATCTGGAAGTTCTCTGAAGTATGACATTTTAGTAACCTACGTCCTCTGGTCCTACTTTTGGATTATCACCTGAATTTATTAGAACACCAGTATTATTATAATCACTTTCATATACTGGTTCTAGTTCTTGGAAACTCATATTTATGGTTAACGATACTGGTTGTCCTTTTTCATATGCTGCCCATTGACCATCTGGGGCATAATTTACAGAAAAACCAGTTAATGCACATATTTTAAATTTATTTAACGCAGATATTTCTTGATTTCCAGTTTTGTATTGTAATTTGAATACATTTGGTGTTCCTAAGAACAATGAGGCAGCACCTGATCCAGTTTTTGAATTTTGTTTTTTTGCTGCCATTCCTTGTTTAAAAAATCTAATAATTTTTTTGATATCTTTTGCTTCCAATTCACTTCTTGGACTCATTCTGTAAGCAAAGGTAAACTGTCGAAGAGTTGGTCCATTGAAAAGTAATTCTAGATTTGAGTTAGGAACGATTCCCTCACTCCTTGCCAGAATTGATTCTGGGGAAACTTCAAATCCTGCTTGTTTTAGTATTTGTGATGCAAATGCAGTTTTTAGTAGGGATTGAACTTCTGGACTATTTCCTGCTTGCCCATATAAAAGTCCTGCCATTACAGCTGGGGCCATATTTGGGAGTCCAAAAGCTTGTCCTAATCCGTTTGCTCCTGCACCAGCAACAGATGCTGTCATATTGTTTAATACTTGACCAGTAGCAGCAGCAGATAATGATGACATTTGATCTCCACCCCAATCAGTGTTATTCGAATCCTGAACACCACTTGGGATTGGAAGAATAACAATACCAATTTGTCTTTTTAATGCTGTTCCTCTTTGTACTCCCTGCGTTAAAAGATTTCCTACATTTACATTTCCACTAAAAATTTCTCCTTTTGGTGGTTGGTATTCAAATTGAGTTATTTGTAATGTATCTTGTTTATCTTTAAGTAAATCTTTTGGATATACTGTAGTTCCTCCATAAACTTCAGATGCATTAGCACTTGAGAAGTCTACATTTATATTAAGTCCAGGAGAAAGTATTGAACTAATTGCTGCACCAACTCCTCCACCTGATACTGGTGCTCCTGGAATTGGATTAATTGTTGTTCCTGGTGCTGTTCCTATTTGAGATGTTTGAGCAAAAGATGGCAATATATTATTATTTGCTGTTCCTCCATAAGATTTAAATGCTGAATTTATATTGTTTTGAATTTTTAGATATAATTCATCTCTTTCTTGATTCGTGATTCCAAGACCATTTAAAAAATCTTGTCTGAATGTTCCATTGAAAAATACTGGAGTGGTTCCTATCGCAGTTATTCCAGTTTCATATAACCGCACATCACCGGTTCTTGAATCATATTCTAAAGTAAAATTTTTCCCATTTTTTGTATAATAAGGATTTGGGGAAATTGTTTGATATGCCATTAAGGTGCGTCCCAAACTTTTGTTTTAAATACTGGTTGCCCTCTTTTATCGACAAATCTTTCAGTCGGGAGTAATGAAACTTCTCTCCATTCACTTTTTGGGACTTTAAAGAAATCTGTCATTACATTTGAGAAGAGGTATTTATGCAAAGTTTTTTTGGGGGCATTTATAATACCACCTTTATTTAGATAAGATTCTGCAACACCACCACGAT
>Ga0075473_10001150_pt1 | contig 11033 bp, 2 predicted proteins | sample DEB19_08_DNA_FD_76340 | JGI IMG/M metagenome (GOLD analysis project Ga0075473, IMG submission 76340) | Aqueous microbial communities from the Delaware River and Bay under freshwater to marine salinity gradient to study organic matter... | ecosystem: Environmental > Aquatic > Marine > Coastal ... | reverse complement strand
ACAAATCACCGTAACCACCATATCCACCACCAGAATCAGACTGTCCATTGGTTGTTGTGGTTGTTGGATTCCCTGCACCAGTTCCACCGCCTGGATTAAGTAAAACTTCCCCGCCGCCAAATAAACGATCTACGTTTGCTCTATTGCGTGCATCAGTATAGGTATTAACAATATTTTGTACTTTATCTAAACTTGTTCTTGCTCGTAATGTTGATCCAATTGTTTTATTTCCTGGTCCAGGCAAACCAATACCAGTTTTTTGAATATTCAATGCTGCATTTGCATAATTTACAGCGGCAGCAAGATTTCCTTGCCTAACCATTTTTTCTGCTGTCTGAAGTCTTTGCTGAACCATTGAGGTTTTCTTAGACTGTCCAACAGTTGGAGTATAAGATCCTGGAACTGTGGGATTATATCTTGGTCCCGCTATTGTACCAGGACGTGGAGCACCAGGACCAGGAAAAGATTTAGGCACTGATGCTGGCGCTTTACCCGCATTTGTACCAGTACTTGGTCTATTGCCGCTTTGTGATGCTCCCTGTGCTGGTTTCGGTGCCCTCCCAGCCGTTGAAGCACCTTGCGCTGGTGCTGATGCTGGCTTGCCACCTTGTGGAGCACCTTGTGCTTTTGGAGGTGGTGGCGGTGAATCATTTGGTTTTGGATTACCCTGTGCTGGTGGTGACGGCTTTGGTTTATGTGCTGCTCCTGATGCCATTATTACACCTCCGCCAAGTACATAGTATTATTATACCCGTTAGCACCCTTGCTGTAATCTATTTGATAGACTACGAATCTTTTGTTTGGATCTGTAATAACGTTAATACCATCATTACTTATATAGTTTACTTTTAATATATCTCCAAGTTGCAGATTAGATGTTGCAAAAGTATTGACACCAATCATTTTTCTAGGTTTAGAAATTTTCTTGACAATCCATCCAAATACATTTTCTGCTGCGTCAGTAGATTGAATATACATGCTTTCTACTGTAAACTCATTTTTTCCATATTTAATTCTGCTATTTTTTAACTCATTATATTCTTCATTGACTCTCAATGGATTGTACAATGTTACATCTTTGCCTATCGCTGTATCAAGTAGATTTGATCTCTTTTTATATAAGTCATCAACAGTTAGTGTGTATGTGGTATTTTGAGTAAAGGCTACTCCATTAATCCTTAAGAATCCTGCGGCTGTATCATCCAACTTTACTGTCAAATCTGTCGCATTGAATATCAAGAAATCTGCACCATACGACCACGCATAGAAGCCAGAAATAGTATACCCTCGCATATTATTAAATGATGGAGCAATTTGTGCTGAAAGCGCTGGATATGCACGATCATATTTAATATTAAAATATGCTGCCTCTCTCATGATTGTTCCAAATTCATCAAAATAAATTCTATACTTTGGATCTTCAAAAGAACTAATGCCAGATAGATAAGTATTTTGAACAAGACCGCTCATTGCATATTTATTAAATGCTTCAGTAGCGTCAATTTGAGAATCACCAAATACCTGTGAAACGCCTTGTTGAACTGGGAAGTTCGTGCTTTGTGAATAATTATTTCCTAAAGCATACACATTTTCAAACATACATCTTGATTGTCCACGAACAAATGGTGCTAAATTATTTCTTTCAGCAAGTGGACTGGTATCGTCAACAACTGCTATCTGTTTTCCATTAAGGTATAAGAAAAATCTTCTTGATGTTCCAATGGGAACATATTCAGCAGCCAAATCATATACTGTTGGATGCTTCTCACCCATGAATCTACCTTGACCGTAGCCTTCTCCTGTATCAGTAAGTATTTCTGTTAATCCGCTCCATAACTTAAATGGAATGGCAGTTGGATAAACAAGGGCAATGTCAGTAGTCACACTTGCAGCCACCGTTCTATTTGTCAATGCAATATTTGCTCCCGTAGCATTCATTATTAATGATTGATTACTAATTGACTTGATGCTATATTCACCATTAATGCTTGCAGACACATTGCTTATTTTTATATAATCTCCAACGGCAAATGTATTTACATTTTTTAATGTTACCGTCAATTCAGTTTTTAATGTAGCACCGCTACCCGTTGTTTGTCTTTGATAACTTGTTATGCCATTTCCTTTGTCTGAGGATAAAACTTTGTAGAAAAACACATTAGCAATGTTTACATCTGAACTAATGTCAACCATTGCTACACCACCAGTTTTTGATGTTGTTGTGAGTGGTGATGGTGGATTAATCTTATATTTAAATCTCTTTCCATCACTATATGCAGCAGTAATGGTATATTCTCCATTTAATGGTGTTAATGTATTTGTTGGTTGATTTGTATCTACTAATCCACTTATTACCACCTTTTGTCCAACTTGCCAATCTACTGAATCTTTTGTATATATTGTCACTTCATTGTTTGTACAAGTTGGCGCAGGATCAGATAAAATATTAGCGCTTACAATATTTGAGGTACTTATATTTTGATAATCACTAATATTCTTTACAGAAAGAGCAACAATTTCAAAGAAATATCCAGTATTGGCTGAAGCATTTATATTAAATGCTATACCGCCAGATCCCCCAGTAACCCCAGGATTTAAATCTGGAGTTGTTGTTGAGGTTGATGAATTTGTTATTGCTGTAGTTCCTGTATCAACAGTATCTCCATTATATATAGAATACCCACCTATTGGTATCAATGAATCATTTTTTGAAGTACCAATTTTTCCTATAATTCTCATTCTTGTTCCATAATGCTTGAATGGAATATAAGCATTATTTTCATCTTTAAATTCTTTTATTATATATGAAACAAAATTAACATCCTTGATTGGATCAGTCATTCTTGGTCCAGAGAAACACAATGCAGATGATTGAACGCTTCTTGGACTGGTTGTTTTAATATAATCAAATGTCTTTTCTGTTGGATTTTTATCAGTTAAAAATGTTTTTATGCTTCCTGTTCTAACTGATTCTTGTGCAAAATCATCTGCATTATATACGATTGGCTTATCAGTTCCATCTTGTGATTTTATCAAAACTCTTTTTTGCTTGCCAGAGGTTGACTGAGTAATATTAGCGGGATAATTTATGTATTGATTAGTTGTAAACAGATATGGTCCAGATTCTTGAAAACATCCTCTTACATTTATATTTGATGTTCCATCAGGATTATATAACCAATAAGAGTTTATTCCAGCAGAATGCGAGGTAACTTGAGTACCAAACTGCCCTCTACCGTGTTTCTTTATTGGAAAAGCATTTTTTATTCTTAAAATTCCCCCGACACTTTCATATTCTGGATCTGTATAAATTCTTATTCTGCCAGTCGGATACAATTTTCCATTAAATGGCAAGTTGCCAAATAAATCCTGATATTGATGATTGCTTGTTACCCATATATTGCTTGATCCAAGCGTATGCTCAGATCTCCATTTTGTTACATCTTCTGTTCCAATGGGAGCAAATAATCCACTTGGAACTACTATTGGATGATAATAATCTATTGAACCGCTTGCATCTACTGGATACCAAATTGGAACATTAACACTATATTCGATTGCATCAAATTTTATAATTTCGCCAGCAGAATACAAATATCCTTGAAATGATGACATCCAATATACATTTTCACCAACGTCTATAACGTTTTTATATATTCTTCCATTTGTTGCATATGGCAATTCTTCTGTTAAATCAGAATTCAATGGTACGGCGCTTAAGACATATCCACCCTGTTGAGCAGTTTGATCATTCTTAGTTTTTGTTTGTTGCTTACCCTGAACTTCCCACAACAAAGATGGCTTATATATATAATCGTGATATTGATCTGATTTAAGTGTTGCGTCTAATGTTCCCAAACTTCTTTGTAAATATCTAACCGTATAGTTTATTTGACCATCATTATATACTCTTTTTTCTTTGGTAGAAATATTAGTAATGTTGGGAGCATATACTTTTTCTGCATAGCCTTGGTTAACCCACTCTGCACTTCCGCCTCCATTATCTACCCACTCAAATATTTGTTCACCAATCGAATTTCCAATAATGAATCCTGTTGCATTTAGATTATCATTAAGTGGCAACTCATCTTCAGACATAAGATATCCTAATATGGTTACCTCTTTACCGTCTGCTTTTAATGCTTGTACCTGACCATATAACGCACTATCAGATGACCTATCCTGTTCTGAATTTGGAAGAATATATTCTTTTGACATAACGACAAAGTTATTGTATTCATCGAAGAACATAGCAGTTTGACTTGCTACTGCTAATTCCATCAATACTTCAGCACAGTTTTTACCAGGCTCAACAAAGAAATATGGAATAATAAGTTCTGGAGTTTTCTTAACTCTTCTAAATACATAATTATCGAATCCAATATAATCAAGAAGCAACGTTACTGCATAACTAATTGATACATCTGTTAAGAAAAGTTGTGGTGCTGGAGATGCTTCCAAGAAGAAAAAGAAATCTCTTAGTTGCAACTGCAACAATGATGCTGCCGACACGGTTTGAGGAAAACCGTTTGCATACATAGACTTTACTGGAATGAAATAATCATAGTTATCTACATTTTTTATAATTTCATAAAAAACAAATTTAATCATATTGCTTAAATAATTTTTTGACGAAGTTTTTTGACCAGTTGTTGAATTTGTTGTAACATATCCAGATACTATGCTGCCTTTTCCAGTTGCAGGATCAAACGGATTATTTTCATTAAATGAGAAATTATCATCGAATATTGTCATGCTTCCAGTTGTTGCATATATTCCGCCTACGGGCAAAGATCCATTTCCAAGATCAGACATTACCTTGCTAATAGAATAATCAGAAACAGATTCTGTTATGTCAGCAAAAAGTCTAGGAGAAAATTCAATGAGATCAAAGGTACAGTTTGCCTTATTCATAGTTTTTACAACAATTCTTAGCCCACTAACAAACTCAAATTCCCTATAAATTTTTTTATCATTTATATTTAAATAGTAGTCTGGATCTACCAAACTTGTAACGACATTACTGTTTCTATTTATCTGTTCACTTGAAATGTGCCAGTTGTATGCTGGAAGAAATTGTTGCCATGTCATATTTGTATAAATATGAAAGATTCCTAGATCTTGCTTGTTTGCCCTCACCAAGTATGCATATCCTTCTGCTGCTGTATCTGGAAGCAATTCAACTGATGATATTTCTTCTGCAAAGATAAATATATCTTTATATTGATCTGGAATAACAAGTCCATACGATATTTCTACATACCCATCTGGTCCAATAAGAGGAGATCCATCTGTTTTTGTGCTTGTGCTATTAAAAGATACTAGATCTTCCCATGATGCACCCTTTAATGCCTGAATCTTCCACTCTACAGGAGTTGTTTTATTTACATTTCCGTATAGTGGGTCTGGACATGATCCTCTTTCATTCTTTACATTTCCGTGACTTGAATCACCGATGTTTGTTTGCATTTTTACAACAACTTTATTTGCTGGAACTGGTGTGCTGTATACAACAAACGGACAAGCATCTTCTATGTAGTTAACACTGCTTGAGGAATTATAAAATGAAAATCCACGAGCCACTTGAGTATTTGGATTTAACAAGGAAACTGTTGCAGTTACCGATGCAGATGCTACTGGGCTAAGCGTTGGAATGCTATAGTAAATTTCATTTGAAGTTGTTGATAGAACCGTATGAATGCCATCAAATGTTTGATTTATTCCATTAACATATATGTTGTCTTTGGGATTTATGCTATGTGATATTGATGTTGTTATTTTGCCAACACCATCAACTGCCTCAATATTTGTTACGTTATATGATAATACAGTTGTTGAAGTTACTCTTCCATACTCAGTTCTATAAGAAGTCCAATACTTAAACTGATCATCACGAGATCCCATGTAGTACCTTGGACGCCTTGCAATATCTGGTCTTGAATCATCAATATACTGAGCACTGGCAGGAACTGTTCCATCATTTCCAAAGTATATAAGTTTGTTGATTCCAGATCTTGGTCTAAATGGTTTTACACAGTCTTCAAGAGAATAAAGCAATTTCATTTTCTTTTTTGGTTCTAAAAAGATAGTTGGTTCATCTTCTTCATTTAAACCACTTTCAATTACAGTATCAGCATCTGTTGCTCCTGTATACCAATTTGCAGAATCATTTGGATCATAGATATTGGTAAGTTTATTATAGTTAGACGCTATATCTGTTGGTCGATAACGATAGTTTCCTAATTTTTCTATGTTATCTGGATCATTCATGTTCCATTCAACATAAACTTTAGTCTCTAATTCAATTGTATCTGAAGTCTTTAGATGATCATCAAGTTCTTGTGATTGAAACATTTATACCTCTTCTAACGACATGCTGACATTCCAAAAGTCGAATCCACCATTGCTTCTTTTTTCAATATTATAACTAAATGCAGAAAAGTATACTTTTACAATTTGATTATAAATATTAAGCCTATCATAGTTAGATATATCATTGATTCTATACTTGTCATAAGCAAGATAACAATAGAAGGGACCAGGATGCGATTCATACCAAGAAAGCATGTCTACCCCGCCTGCTGCGCCATCTACGGTATAAGAAGTATAAGGTTGTGATTGTTGAATATCTCCAGTATCTGGATCAAACGTTATTTCCTTATTATATGGTCGTGATGGAAGCCTATTCCAAGATGATGAAATTCCTAACTTATCAGAAATAAAGTATGATCTCATATTCCCGTTAATCATTCTTTGACGAGTTTCAATACGGGTATTATTAATGGAAATGTCAGACCTATTATGATCTGAAAGAATAATAAAGTCTGTACCCTCATATCCGTTAGGAACATATACGCCATTATCTAGTGTGCCTACATTATCAGACCACAACATCGCCTGTGGACGACCACCACCGACAAGATATTTTCTACGTCTTGTCATGTATGCATTATTAGCCACGAGCGCTCCTTATGTTCACGTTCTTCATGTCCTTTATTTTCATGATTGTTCTATTAGCGATTTCGTCTGCACTTGCATTTGTTCCAGCAACGTTGACATTGACACTGTAACTATTATACACTGGAGCGCTTACTATGCTTGATCCACCACCGCCGACCCCAACTCCTGAACTAATTGTTGGAGTAACTGGGCCACCAATATTATACTTAGGCATTTGATATGTGCCCATACTCATTTTTTGCATCATGTCTGACTGTGGCATTTGATATGCTCCCATATTCATTGCCTGCATCATTGCTGGACCATACTTATTTACAGCAGCCTTACGCATAACAAATTCTCCGGGGGCAGCAAGAATTGGCACACTGTCCATTCCACCACTTCCTGGGACCATCATTCCTGTGGCAGCACGAATCATACCGCCAGTAAACATTGGTGTTGTTACTGCCGCAGTACCTGTTCCTGCATTGTTAGCGCCTTGCATGTTCGCTGCCACACTTTCTCTAAATGCATTAATTCTTGCTGCATATGCATCCCAAGATTCTCCTGGTTTTATTTCTGGAATTTTAATTCCAGCGGGATATGTTTTCTTATCAAGCATTTCATTTATTTGTCTAACTTGATCAGCAACACCCTTATATTGTTGCGCTAATGCATTAACTGTTTTTCTTTGACTATCCAACATCTCATTGTTTAATTTTTCTTCTTCAAGTTGATCAATTTTAGACTTATGAATTCTTTCCATTGCTTTTAGTTGATCATCATATTTATCTATTTGATCTTGTAATGGTTGAATTTTATCTTTTTGTATTTGATATATTTGTTGATCTCTAGCATAAATAGCATCCTTGATTGGAAGTTCCTGTTGATCTATATTATATTGTTGATCTTTTAATGCAGTCATTTCAAGATTTCTTTGATATATTACATCTTCAATATCACGAATCTTAAGATTTGTTTGATAAGACTGTTCTTTAATATCTGCAATTTGTTGTTCTGCCTGTTCACGAGTTAATCCGCTAGCAGTTCTTAATCCAGCAACAGCATTTTCTTGCCCCTGCTGTAAAGCATTTTGTTGTTGTTGTGCAGCAAACTCTGCATTTGATTGACGTGCATCCATTGATGCATTGGCAGCAGCATAAATATCTCCCTGACTTAGCGCCTGAGATAAATTAAGTTGTTGTCTTTGTTGATCAATTTGATGTTGATTGATTTCAGAAATCTTATTTAGTGCATCAATTCTCTTCTGATAACCAGTCTTTATTGATTCTTCTTGCTTTGAAAGAATTTCAAGATCGTGAGCGTGAGCATCAGCAACTCTGTTTCTTATTTCATCTTCACGACGCAGAGCATCGGCCCTACGTTGATCCATATCATTTTGTCTTTGCAGGCCATCAATTTGACGCTGAATCATTTCTTTTTGTCGTTCAAGGCCATCAATTCTATGCTGATCTGAATCATTTAATCTTTGCAGTTGATCTATCTGCTTGTTATACAAATCAATTTGATCTTGCAGTGGTTGTTTTAGATTTTCAACAACCTTTACTTGCCTATCATATGCAATGTTCTCATCATCAATTGCTGCTTGAATAGGATCTTCCGCCCTTGCTCTTTCTTTTGCAAGTGCAATTAATTTCTTTTCATCTTCTATCATTCTTCTCTTCTGCTTTTCATTTGCTTTTAAGAAGTCAGAAGCCTTTTGTGCGTCGCCAGCAATTGACTGAATTACTTCGGCATCTCTGGTTCTTGCACCAATTTGCGTGGCAGCAGAAAGTTGATTTCTACCATACTGAAGTTGTTTTGCGTTTTCGTCTTTATAGGATTCAATGTTTGCAAGAACTTGTGTTCTTTCATACATTCTTCCCCTTTTATTTAACTGTCCTCTTTTATTTGTATTTTCTTTTAGCCATCTCTTTTGATCCTTGGGGTCCATTTGAGAAATGGTTTCCATCATTCCTGGATCTAATCCTATACCACCAAGACCTTTGATGGCAAGTAGTTTGTCTGTTAATCCTTTACTCTTTAATATATTTTTGATGAAGGCAAATTTTCCAGCGTCAAGTTGTTTCATTGTTGCATTAAGATCTTCATACTGTTGTATTTGACGCAATAATCCTTTTTTCATTTCTGCTAATGCGTCTGTACCGCCTCCGGCGCCACCAGTAGGGGTAGGTTTGGTAGTAGTAGGTTTTGGTTGTTCTGAAATAACCCCAGCCTCTTGTCCTTCTACTCTTCCCCTAGTTCCTTGCAAAGAATAAATTGCATAACCAGCCGCTTCTCTTTGAGCATCAGTAGAATTTGGATCATTTAAAATTCTTGTTTGCTCCATTATTTTTAGATCTATATCTGAAATAATGGCTCTAAATTGAATAACCTTGGAAATAATATCTGGTGGCAAATTTTCAATTCTTTGTTTTCCATAAGTTCTAATAAGTTCGTCATACATATCTGTTGCTTGTTGACCTGTAAGAGGATTTCCCTTTGAATCTTCCATTTGTGTAAGAAGAGATATTATTGATCTCTTCTTTACAACACTATCTCCTTTTTGAAAATCCGTAAGCGCTTTTCTTACTTTCTTTGATCTATCTGCAAATTCATTAGATGATATTGGTTTTCCATTATCATGAGTTGTCATTGTTGCTATGACATTTCCATATGCCGTTCCAATGCCTGCCTGATTTGCTTTTTCTGCTTCAGATGTAAATATGTCAGTAGATTTTCCTTCTCTAACCATTCTTCTGTATGAGGCAGATGATTGAACCCTAGATGTATTTTCTGCTCCAATTCTAGCAGAAAGATTTTGTTGATCTTTAATCATAACACTTTGTTGTTGAAAATTTAATTGCTTAAATAATTTGCTCATCATTGGCTGTATTGCATCTGAGAAAGATGCCATGAATGTTTGAGCATCTCCAATATTTCCACCATTTTTTCTATAACTTGATACTGCTGAAATATAATCTTGAGACATACCTTGTTCTTTTGCTGATGCTTGAAAATTAGCAAGAGCAACATCGCCAGTTTCTTTAATTGTTTTTACTGCATCCATTGCATTTTTAGTTCCAGATTGTAAATATGTTTGAAATGCCGTTGCCTGCTCTATAGTTAATTCATTGCTTAATATGGCAGCATCGAATTGTGCTTGCATTCCGTTTTCCATGGCCGCTTGAAAATCTGCTTGACCCTTTTCTGCATCTGCTCTTGCTTTTTCAATCAATGCAAGATCTTCTTCTGTTTGATATGCAATAGTTATTGGTCCCATACCTCTTTGAGCCACAGTTTGTGTACCAGTGCCCTTCATGGCAGCCGCTAATTTTGGATCTTGTGCTGCTTGTGCTGCAATTGACTGAGTAATAAAAGCAGAATCTAAACCAAATGCTTGTCCTGTACCAATATCAAGTCCATGGGCGTAAGTGTCATATTGCTCTTGAGTCATTTTCCCACTAGCAATTAATTGATCTGCAACTGCTTGCCTTGTACCACCTTGTTCCATAGATCCAGTATTTGCTCTTGTATATAGACTCATATATTTTTCTTGAGCAATTTTACTTTGATTAATAATATCGTTATATTCTTTAAATGTAATTATTCCATTTTTATAATCTTCGTTTGCAAGAGCAACAGTATCAGCAAGATCTGAGAATACCTGCATTGATCCGCCAACGGCTGCCGCAGCCGCTGCTGATGTTACGCTATCTACGGCACCACTAGCAGCCATAGCCTGCCTAACAAGGGGGTCAGCCTCAACAGCCCTCATTCTTTGTTTTGTAAGTTCAAGCATTCCTGCCGCGCCTTCTTTTTGACCAGTAATTGATCTTGAAAGTTTTGCTCCAAGACTAATATTTCCAAGTTCTGAACCTACTGCTTTTGCAAAAACAGCAGCCTCATCTTTACTCATCATTCTTGTAGCAACAGCAGATTTAGTATAATCCTCTAATCTCTTTTGCTGTTGTTGTGGATTCATTGCTTTTAATTCTTGCAAAAGTTTTTTCCCACCCTCAGATTGTAGTTGTGGAATTACTGATTCTTGAGCAACTTGCTGTTGTTCTTTGGTAAGCCCCAGTTGCTGCATT
>Ga0075473_10001146_pt1 | contig 11055 bp, 10 predicted proteins | sample DEB19_08_DNA_FD_76340 | JGI IMG/M metagenome (GOLD analysis project Ga0075473, IMG submission 76340) | Aqueous microbial communities from the Delaware River and Bay under freshwater to marine salinity gradient to study organic matter... | ecosystem: Environmental > Aquatic > Marine > Coastal ... | reverse complement strand
TGATAACTATGGATTTATTCATGAGTTCGAAAGCAATGTGTAATGAAAAAGCTAAATCAAATTTTAAACATCCAACCAGATCCTGATAGACAATATCTTCCTATGGTCCAAGATAGACCAGAAGATCCTACTATACAGAATGACTTTGACTATGCCCGTGAAAATCTGATGGATGTAATAGGCAAAGGCCAGGAAGCTTTGTTTGATCTGATGGATGTGGCCAGACAGTCACAACATCCTAGAGCATACGAAGTTCTTTCGACTATGATGAACACTCTGGTTGGTGCTAACAAAGATTTGCTTGATCTACAGGCCAAGAAGAAGAAACTTCTTGAGACGGAACCAGAGGCCAATAATCAGCAGGTAACCAATAACCTCTTTGTCGGATCTACTGCCGAACTACAGAAGATGATCGATCAAAGAAGAAACAATAGTGAAGAATGACAGTAGTAGACAAGCTTAAAAAGGCTTTTGATAAGGGTTACAACGGCAACCCACTTCTCAAGAAGGCCAGAAAAAAGATCGAATGGACGGCCGAACAGGTCGAAGAATGGCTTAAATGCGCCGACGATCCCATTTACTTTGCTGAACGTTATATCAAAATCGTCCATGTTGACCGTGGCCTAATTCCGATTGTACTTTATGACTACCAAAAAGAAATCATTGTCAAGCTTACTAATAACCGCCGCGTCACGGTGGTCACCAGTCGTCAGGCTGGTAAGACTACTACGGCTGCTGCTATTATCTTACATTACATTCTCTTCAATGAACATAAGACAGTAGCACTTCTTGCCAACAAGGGTGATGCGGCTCGTGAAATCCTGGATCGTGTTAAGTTATCATACGAATCCCTTCCTGACTGGTTACAGCAGGGCGTTGTCGAGTGGAACAAGGGTTCGATCGAACTCGAGAACGGTTGTAAGGTTCTTGCTGCAGCGACAAGTTCATCGGCTATTCGTGGTAAGTCTATCTCACTACTGTACATCGATGAAGCTGCGTTCGTTGAGAACTGGGACGAGTTCTTCGCCTCGGTTTTCCCTACGATTTCGTCTGGTGAAACAACCAAGATTCTGTTCACATCTACTCCGAACGGTCTGAACCACTTCTATAAGACCTGTACCGGAGCCAAGGAAGGCAGCAACGGTTACCAATATGTCGAGGTTCCTTGGCAGATGGTTCCTGGCCGTGATGACAAATGGAAGCAAGAAACACTCGGTGCGATGGACTTCGACTACGAGAAGTTTGCTCAGGAATTTGAATGCGCATGGCTTGGTTCATCGGGTACACTTATCTCGGGTGCCGTTCTTAAGACGCTGACTGCACAACGTCCTCTATCATCGACTGATGGATTAACTACATACTTCCTTCCTGAGAAGGATCACCGTTATGTTATGACGTGTGACGTGTCTCATGGTAAGGGTCTTGACTACTCTGCATTCCAGGTGATCGATGTCACCCAGATGCCGTATAATCAGGTCTGCGTATACAAGAGTAATGTCACGCCACCTGCCGAATACACCCAGACTATTCATCAGACATCTCTGCAATATAATAATGCCGTGATCCTGGTTGAAATTAATGACATCGGATTAACTGTTGCCGATGCACTATACATAGATTATGAATCTGATAACCTAATCTTTACCGAGAAGGCAGGTCCGAAAGGCAAGAGAATCTCTGCCGGTTTTAATAAGAATGCGGAACGTGGATTGAAACAAACGGCGGTTACTAAGACTGTTGGTTGTTCACTACTTAAATTGCTGATTGAACAGTATCAGCTAATCATTAACGATCATGACACCATCTATGAACTATCCAGGTTCTCTAAGAAGAACGCCTCGTATGAGGCAGAACCTGGTGCACATGATGACCTTGTCATGGCTTTGGTATTGTTTGCTTGGATGTCAAACCAACAATACTTCAAAGATTTTACAGATATTAACACACTTCTAAGATTAAGAAATAGAACTGATGAAGATCTTGAGAATGAAATGTTCTCATTCTTTATGGATAACGGAAGAGAACTTGCAGATCCGGGCGCAGTTGAGGTCATCGATATGTCCCAGCAGTGGAATCCCGAGTTCAGAGGCCTCTTTTCGTAATCTGGGCAAATTATAAATAAAAGCAAAAGTACTGGTTAAACACCTTCGATTAAGGGAGATTACAATGGCGTTTCAAGTCAGCCCTGGAATTAACGTTTCCGAGATTGATCTTACAACAACTGTACCGGCTTTAGCAACCACTATTGGTGCTATGGGCGGTGTATTTCGTTGGGGTCCTGTCGGCAAGTTTATTCTTGTAGATTCAGAAAATACACTGGCAGCGCGTTATGGCATGCCAACAAATAACAACTATGAAACATTTTACACTGCAGCAAACTTCCTTGCATATGGTAATGCTCTTTATGTAAGTCGTGCAGCCGTTACAACCGGTTTCTCGAACACGGTTGCTTCATCAAGTGTTAACCTACAGAGCAACTCGACCGTTGTTCTAACCGGCAACAACCATGCTGTTCAAGCAGGTCATGCAGTCTTTGGTGTTGGTATTCCAGACGGAACGTTTGTTTCGACTGTAACAGCCAACTCGACTGCTCTTGCAGTTGTTCTGACTGCAAATGCTACCACATCGACAGATTCACAACTTAACTTCTTTGCAAATACACTTGCTCTGAACGCTGTGGCAAATAGTGGTGTTGTTGAACTTGCAGATTGCATTGTCAAGAACGCAGACGACTTTGAAGACAAGGGTCCAGCAAATGCTACCTTTGCAAGCACACAGTTCGTAGCTCGTTATCCAGGCGATCTTGGCAACTCGCTTCGTGTTTCTATGTGTGATTCTGCAGCTCAGTATAGCCGCACAATTAACCCATTCAGCAATACTAGCGTTGGTGGTACTGCGGCAACATATCGTCTAGATCAGCTTGCTGCAGCCGGTATCGCAATCAATGTTAACGAATCAACTGCAAATGTCTTCCTTACATGGGATTCGGGTGCATCTACTCTGACATATGCTGAAACAAAGACTGCTGCAAACACTGTTCTTCAGTCTCTGTCGGTTGGTGACTACATTGAACTAGGTAACACAACAACTGGTACTCAGACTCTTAAGATTAAGTCACTTCCAGCAGTAACCTCAGACGATACTGCTACGCAAGCATACTTCAGCATCGCGTTCGAAGATACTTGGAACCGTGCACAAAACTTTACAGCTAATACAATCGCACGTAAGTGGGAATTCTTCAACACCATCCCAACAGCTCCAGGCACATCACGTTATCTTTCAGAGCGTGGTCTAACTGTTGTTGACCAGGTAAGTGTTGTGGTTGTAGACGAAGATGGTATGTTCTCTGGTACTCCAGGAACAGTTCTTGAAGTTTACGAGAACCTTTCACGTGCTACAGACGCTATCGGTGAAGATGGTACTACATCCTTCTACAAGACAGTTGTCAATGACAACTCGCGTTATGTATGGGCAACTAATGACCGCGCCGAAGCTCCAACAACAACTGCTGCAAGCCTTGCAAATTCTACAACCTCTCTTCCATACTTTGAATCATTCATCGGTGGTCGTGATGGTATCACAGAAAGCACTGCAACGGTTGCTGCTCTAGCATCTGCTTATGATCTCTTTGCTGATGCCTCTTCGGTTGACGTATCGCTAATCATGGCTGGTAAGTCGGTTGGTGCATCGAACGGTGCTCAGCTAGCTAACTATTTGATCGACAATATCGCCGATGTTCGTAAGGACTGTGTGGTATTCGTATCGCCTCAGAAGGAAGACGTTGTCGGTACTGCTGTTGAAGGTGCGCAAGCTTCAAATATCGTAACATTCCGTCAGAGTGTACGTAATAGCTCGTATGCATTCATCGATTCTGGTTACAAGTATCAGTACGATAAGTACAACGATGTATATCGTTACGTTCCACTGAACGGTGATATTGCTGGTCTGACAGCTCGTTCAGACAACCTTCGCGATCCTTGGTACTCGCCTGCCGGTTACAACCGTGGTCAGATCAAGAACCTTGTAAAGCTCGCTTATAGCCCAAGCAAGACAGATCGTGATCTTCTGTACAAGAACGATATCAACCCAGTAATCACACAACCAGGTCAAGGAACGGTTCTGTTCGGTGACAAGACCGCTCTCGGTCGTGCAAGTGCATTCGATCGTATCAACGTACGTCGTCTGTTCATCGTTCTAGAAAAGACCATTGCTACTGCAGCAAATCAGATGCTCTTCGAATTCAACGACGAATTCACAAGAGCTCAGTTCCTAAACCTGATTGAACCATTCCTCCGTGATGTTCAAGGCCGTCGTGGTATCACAGACTTCCGTGTTGTTTGCGATGAAACAAACAATACTGCAGAAGTTATCGATACAAACCGCTTTGTTGGTGACATCTACATCAAGCCTGCTAAGAGCATCAACTTCATCCAGTTGAACTTCGTAGCTGTTCGCTCAGGTGTAGAGTTCAATGAAGTTGTTGGCCAGTTCTAATAAATAAAAGAAACTAGGAGGAAAAGCAAATGGCTTTTAATATTAATGAGATGAGAAGCCAACTGGTCTACGGTGGCGCTCGTCAGAATCTATTCCAGGTGCGTATCAACAATCCTGCGAATGCTTCTGCAGATCTCAAGACACCATTTATGGTTCAAGCTGCCCAGATTCCCGAGTCACAACTTGGTGTGATCCCTGTGTTCTACTTCGGCCGACAGATGAAGTTGGCCGGGGACAGAACGTTCGGTGACTGGACTGTTACAATTATTAACGATGAAGACTTCCTGATTCGTAACGCAATGGAAGAGTGGTCGAACCGCATCAACCGTCTAGAGCGTAACGTCCGTGAAATCAATCGTTATAAGTCCAATGCTACTGTAATTCAGTATGCTAAGGATGGTACACCTATTCGTGAATATAAATTCGATGGAATCTTCCCAAGCGTTATTTCACCAATCGAACTAGATTGGGCAAATACCGACCAGATTGAATCGTTCCAGGTTACCTTCTCGTACGACTACTGGACAGTCAGTGGTGGAAGTACAGACAGAGCCGGTGGCGCCTAATAAGTAAGGGGTAACCATTCCCCTTATTTTTTTGTTATTTAAATTGGAGAACCCATGGCCGAATTATTTGGTTTTGAAATCAAGAGAAAAGTCGAACCAGTAGACATCCCTTCGTTTACACCTAAAGCAGCCGATGACGGTGCAATGGTTGTGGCCGAAGGCGGTGTTTATGGTACATTCGTCGATCTTGATGGTGCAGTTCGTACAGAAGCAGAGTTAGTAAATAAGTATCGTGAAATTGCAATGCATCCTGAGGTCGAGATGGCCGTCGATGATATTGTTAATGAGGCTATCGTTGCCGATCCTAAGAAAGAGATTGTCAGCCTTAATCTAGACGATCTTGAACAACCTGATAAAATTAAAAAATTAATTCAAGACGAGTTTGATAACGTTGTCGATCTTCTTGAGTTCAATCAGCATGCATACGAGATCTTTAAGAAGTGGTATGTTGATGGCCGTCTGATCTATCATGCAATGATCGATGAAGAAAATCCACGCGAAGGTATTAAAGAACTTCGATACGTCGATCCACGTAAGATCCGTAAAGTTCGTACCGTCAAGAAGAGAAAAGTTTCTAAGGGCTCTAACGTAACCGTTCCACAGACCGGTGAAGAGTTCTACATCTATAACGAGAAGGGATTCGCCAAAACAGCCGGCGTTCCTAATAACGTTGCTCCCTTCCAGGATACCGGTGCACAGGGTCTAAAGATTGCTATTGACTCTATTGTCAACGTATCATCTGGTCTTGTCAACGTAAACGGTGACCTTGTTATTGGTTACCTACAAAAAGCAATTAAACCACTGAACATGCTGAAGGCGATGGAAGACTCGTTGGTCATCTATCGTATCTCACGTGCTCCTGAACGTCGTATCTTCTATATCGATGTTGGTAACCTTCCTAAACCGAAGGCTGAACAGTATCTTCGTGATGTTATGACACGTTTCAAGAACAAGGTTGTGTATGACTCATCGACCGGTGAGATCAGAGATGACCGCAAACATATGACCATGCTAGAAGATTTCTGGCTTCCACGTCGTGAAGGCGGTAAGGGTACAGAGATCACCACCCTCCCGGGTGGGCAGAACCTTGGTCAGATGGATGACGTAACGTACTTCCAGAATAAACTCTATAAGTCGTTGAACGTTCCTATCGGCCGTATGGATCCATCTGCACAGTACAGCTTCGGTCGTGCTACAGAGATCACCAGAGACGAAGTTAAGTTTGCTAAGTTCATCACACGTCTAAGAATGAGATTCTCGGATCTGTTCACACGTATCCTTGAGAAGCAACTGATCCTGAAGGGTATCATTACCTCAGAAGATTGGGCAGAGTTCAAGACCAACTTCAAGTTTGAGTATGCCGAAGACAACCACTTCGCCGAACTGCGTACTACTGAGATCCTTCGTGATCGTGTTTCGATGCTTCGTGATGTGGATGACTATACTGGCAAGTACTTCTCACATGAATGGATCCGTCGTAATGTTCTTTATCAGACAGATGAGGACATGAAGGAAATTGACGAGCAGATTGCACAAGAAGTAGATAATCCACAATACAACCAACCAGAGATTGGACCTGATGGTCAACCAGTTCCTGGAACCGGCATGCAGCCAGATGATGCAGGTACTCCACCTAGCGAACCTGCTGCTCAACCACCTAAGGATGCGGACTTTGGTCCTGCAGTACCTGATGTGGTGAAGAAACCGGCTTGATTATAAATAAAAAGAATATGGAGAAAAGTTATGCCAACTGTTGACGATTTAATTAATACAGCACTAGAACAGCAACCAACCAAGTTTGCTTCGGTGTTTAATGATATTATGGGGCAAAAAGCCACTGAAGCACTCGACGCGATGCGTACAGGTGTAGCGCAGGGCATTTATGCTTCGGAAGAAGATTTAGAACCAGAAGATCAAGACACTGAAGATCTTGACGATGACATTGACGACGACGAGTTCGATGACGTTGATGATCTAGACCTGGACGACGATTTAGAATTTGATGACCAAGATTTAGAAGGACTGGACGACGATGGCGAAGACGCTTAAGGATTTCTTAGAAGGTTACTTGAAAGTTAAGTCTGCCGATGAACAGAAGTTTATCGACAAGCACGTAACTGTAAAGAATCCGGATCGTAACGGCAACGGCGATGATGTCTTCAAAGGCAGCACCAAGGCTATTGACCGTCGTAAAGAACGCAAGGGCTATAACCCAGGCGAAGACGAAAAGGTCTATGAAGAGCTAAAGGGTAACCAGCACAAGATCGATGCCAACAAGAACGGCAAGCTCGATGCTCATGACTTCAAGCTTCTTCGTAAGAAGAAGAAAGTTGCTGAAGAAGCTGAACAGATCGACGAGATTCTAGATACGCCAGAAAAGGTTGCCGATTATAAAGCCAAGGCTGAAAAATCTTTCAAGAAAAATATCTGGAAGGGTGGAGAAAAGGCACATAGAACTACTACAAAACGTCTCTATGGACTCTCTCATCCTAAGGTAGCGAATGAAGAAGCTGAGCAGATCGACGAGCTTTCGAAGAAGACTCTTGGGTCGTATGTGAAGAAAGCATCCGGCGCTGAACAGCCAAAGAATGTAATGTCACCAAAGAACGTTCCTCTGACTAAAATCGCTGCATACCAAGGCGATAGTGAAACAGGACACTTCGGTAAAAGATTTAACCAAGCAACCTACGATAAAGCAGAACGTCTTCGTAAGAACCGTCAGACAGGAATTACAAGAGCTGCTGATAAACTTGCCAAGGAAGAAGTAGAGCTCGAAGAAAAGCTAACTGCCAAGACTCCTATGGGAACATACATCAAGGACTTCCAAAAGTCTGATGCTCCACAGTTCAAGGGTAAGTCACAAGAAAAGCGCCGTGCTATGGCAATTGCTGCTAAGCTCACTGCAGAACGTGGTGGCAAACCACTTCGTAAGGAAGAGCGCCTGCAAAATAACCTAACTGATATCTCTGAATCACATCAGCGTATTATGCTAGAAGTATTTGAAAAGCTCAACGAAGACAACAAGTCAAAGTTCATGGAAGCATGCACAACTCCTGAAGGTGTTGAACAGATGCTTGACTTTGCTATCAGACACAGAGGTGAATAATGGCCGTAACAATTTCTAGCAGAAAAAATACATCGTTCGTTATTCACGTATCTTCTGCCAATAGCGGAAATATCGTTCTTGCTGGTAACAGTACTACGACTAATGTCAATGGTACGTCTACATGTGTAGCTATCGATAACGAAATCTTTTCCGGTGCTTATATCACACAGGCATTCTGGGGCTGTGATGGAACTGGAACTATCCAAGTTCTAAGAGGATCTACACTAGTTGCCGAATATGATTCGACAGGACAAAAGGATTATGCTGGTTGCGGTATGCCACTGAATGTTAATCCTACTGCAAACCTGGTAGTTAACTTCGTAGGTTCATCTAATGCATATTGCATGCTTGAACTACAGAAGCAAGGCACATTCACTTCAGAATATAACCTTAGGTAAGAAAAATGAAACTAATTACTGAACTTACTGAAGACGTCACAGTTGTTACCGAAGCCCGTGAAGACGGGAAGAAGAACATGTACATCGAGGGTATCTTCCTCCAAGGTGGTATCAAGAACCGCAATGGTCGTATGTATCCTGTAGAGACTCTTGCCAAGGAAGTAGAGCGTTATAACGAAGCCTACGTCAAGTCTGGTAGAGCTCTTGGTGAACTAGGTCACCCAGACGGTCCTCAGATTAATCTTGATCGCGTATCACACGTAATCACAAATCTTCGTCAAGAAGGTCAGAACTGGATTGGTAAGGCAAAGCTGACAGATACCCCAATGGGTAATACTGCTAAGGGTCTTATTGAATCGGGTGTTCGCCTTGGTGTTTCCTCACGTGGTATGGGATCACTTCGCCTTAATAAAGAAGGCATCAACGAAGTTCAAGACGATTTCCATCTAGCAACAGCAGCCGACATCGTTGCTGATCCTTCAGCCCCTGATGCATTCGTTAATGGCATTATGGAAGGTGTCGAATGGATCTGGGAAAACAGCATGTTGGTAGCTCATAAATCTAAGTTGCAGGTTGAATCTGCTGTAAGATCACGTGAGCTTGAAGAACGTAAATTACAGATCTTTGAGAACTTTCTCAACGAAATTTCCAAATCTTAATCAAATATAAATAAATAAAATTCACAAGGAGTGTACAATGTCAGATAAAGATACAACCGAAATCGTTGAGACTGCTCAAGACGAAATCGTAGAATCTGCAGGTTCGGATACGCTTAAGCCGAATCCAACAACTGTTGAAAAGCTTGCTACTTTCACATCACTGCTAGCACAACTTAAGGGTGAAGATCTTTCTCACTTCCTTAATGATGCGCTTGCACAGATCGGTAAGGAAGCTGCTCTAACACCTTCAGCAACCGCTCCTGGTAAAACAGGTATGGGCCAGATGCCACGTGCAACTCTTGGTGCTGTCAAGGAAGACATCAGCGCAATGTTCGCTGGTGAAGATCTTACAGAAGAATTCAAGGAAAGTGCATCGACACTTTTCGAAGCTGCTCTTACAGCTCGTATGAATCTTGAAACTGTTCGTCTTGAAGAAGAATTTGCTGAAGCACTTTCTGAAGAAGTTGAAACAATCAAGGAAGAAATGACAACCAAGATCGATCAGTATCTTGATTATGTTGTTGAACAGTGGGTTGAAGAAAACAAGCTTGCTATCGAAACCTCACTTCGTTCAGAAATTGCTGAGAACTTCATGGAAGGTCTCCGTAACCTGTTTGCAGAATCATACATCAACGTTCCTGATGAAAAGATTGACGTTCTTGGTGAACTGCATGCAGAAATTGAAGAGCTTACAGCTAAGCTTGACGAATCGATCAACACAACACTTGAGCTTCAAGCTGTAATCGACGAAGCAACTCAAGAAGCCACATTCGACGAAGTAAGCGAAGGTCTTGCAGCCACTCAGGTTGAAAAGCTTCGTACACTTGCCGAAGGCATTGAATTCAGTGACGCTGAAACATATGCCAAGAAGTTGAACATCATCAAGGACAAGTACTTTACCGAAGGTAAGAAGGTTGTCTCAACTGGTGTTATTGCTGAAGAAGCTGAAGAACTAACTGAACAGGCCGCTCCGGTACCTGCTCACATGGCTCACTATGCTGCAGCAATTTCAAGAACTTTAAAATAATAAATAAAAATACCAAAACCAAGATACCAAAAAGGTAAGGGGAAAATACAATGTTAGCTGAGGAAGTCCAAAATAAGTGGAAGCCCGTTCTTGAGCACGCCGATCTCCCAACGATCGACTCTGCCCACAAGCGCGCTGTCACAGCACAAATTCTAGAAAACACCGAAAATGCTCTTCGTGAAGATGCACAGAACGGTAATTCACAGCAGCTTCTTGGCGAGTCGCCAACGAACGTTGCTGGCAACGTTTCAAACTTCGATCCAGTGCTTATCTCACTTGTTCGTCGTTCGATGCCAAACCTGATCGCATACGATGTCTGCGGCGTTCAGCCAATGACAGGTCCAACAGGACTTATCTTCGCAATGCGTTCGAAGTATGCTAACTCAACCGCTCTGGGTGATGAAGCATTCTACAACGAAGCAAACACAGGTCACTCTTCGCGTCTAGGCGCTGGTGTTGACGCTGCCAACACTGGTGCAGCTTCTGCAACTGCTGTTGGTGCCAACACTGTTGGTACAGCTCCTGGTTCTTCGAACAACGCAGGTAACTCAACGTATAACTATACAATGGGTCTTCTGCTTGGTACTGGCGAACTTCTTGGTTCGAACAGCACTTACATCTTCCCAGAAATGGGCTTCAGCATCGAGAAGGTTACAGTATCTGCAAAGACACGTGCCCTTAAGGCTGAATACTCGCTTGAACTTGCACAGGATCTGAAGGCAATTCACGGTCTTGACGCTGAAACAGAACTCAGCAACATCCTTTCGGGTGAAATCCTTGCTGAAATCAACCGTGAAGTTGTTCG
>Ga0075473_10001145_pt1 | contig 11056 bp, 19 predicted proteins | sample DEB19_08_DNA_FD_76340 | JGI IMG/M metagenome (GOLD analysis project Ga0075473, IMG submission 76340) | Aqueous microbial communities from the Delaware River and Bay under freshwater to marine salinity gradient to study organic matter... | ecosystem: Environmental > Aquatic > Marine > Coastal ... | reverse complement strand
GCATTTTCGGTTTGAATAGCACGAACAAAAGTGGAATCGGCAAAATAAGTACCGGTATCTTTGTTGAAGTGTGTATTACCAATGAGTGATGAACGAGGGTCTTGTGTAGCACCTAAGTTGAAATAAAAGAACGGTCTGTCCATTGCCTTAGCGATAGTGGTAACTGCAAGAGTTTTACCACAACCAGCAGGACCCGTAATCATAAGATTTTTACCACGGAGGACGCCCCACACTAAGTATGCCCACTTTTCATCTGAAATAATCAATGAGTTTGGACGGAATGACGGTGCAGTAGAAATAATTTCTGCAACTGATTTTGTTTGTGTTGTGTTGTTCATAACACGATTTCCTTATAATATTGGTTGTTGATTAACTTACGATACAAATATAATGGTTTTCACAATAAGATCAAAGCATTATTTTTTATTATTTTTAATTTTTATCAAGTTGTTGATTGCAAACTCATGGATTAGGTATTTTGGTTTCTTTGTAGTTCCACCAAATTTTACCAAACTCTTCGGAATTATACCGTCATTTGTTTTAGTTCTGTTGGGATATATTCTATTTCTACCAGCGATTAAATATCTCACATATTGAACCGAGCAATTCAATATCTCAGATGCCTCTTTTACGGTTAGCCACGGTTGGTACATTATTTTTTCCTTCTGTTAGACTTTGAGGGTTTTACCGATTTAGTAGTTGTCTTTTTAGATTTTTTCTGTTTGAGTTTTTGATAATATTCTTGTTGAATTTTATCATCAAGTGTTTCTTTCTTTTTCTTTTCTCTTGGTTCAACTTCCTTGATTTCGGTTGCAGGTAATGTACCAAACAATTCTGGTTGTTCTACACCTTTATGAAATACAGTTCCATCTTCGTGAACAAATTCCTTGAAGAATTTCCAACCACGAGGAAAACCAGTGGGTTGTTGTGAACGAGTTGGTGGTGGTGGAATTTTACGAGCAACACATTTCCAACAGATAGCACTAACAACATTATCCATCACTTTCAATCTTTCGGTACATTCGTAACCAGGATACCATTTACTCATGGGATTGTTACCTTCACAAGTTATTGTTTTCATCTTCATAGTTTTATTTCCTTATCTTAATAAATTTTCTTAATGGGGTTTTCTTAATAGGTTAATAAATAATAATGGGGACGCCATTGTATTTGTGATAATCATAATTGAATTTACCAATTGGTGTCCAAATATATGAATTTCTCCAAAGACAATTGTTTAGATACCATTCGTAATTTTTTTGGTGAATACGAACACCCGGAATACCATTAAGTCTTTCTTTGGTTGTTTTGGTTTCCCAACCAGCAGAACGAACATATACCAAACCATCACTATCATCAATTTTTGCAATAGGATTACCATGTAGGTATAATGTAGTTCCGTCTGTGTGGGTATTGCCTCTGCGGAATTTCTTACGCATTAACCAATTTGTTACGGCGAGTTGTGTTACTTGTTTCATAGATGTTTCCTTTATTATTGGTTGTTCAAAACTTACATTACAAATATACAAAATTAATTGATACGATCAAAGCATTATTTTGTTAATTCTAAACAAATAATATATTTTGGGTCAATTAATAGTGAAACACCAAGTGCTCTCTGAATAGCGATACTTTTTGAACGGGCTTCTACGGTTACTATCTCTTGAACTCGTTGTGGTCCTACATCAAAAGCGTCTGATATGCCTGAAACTAACACATTGTAGGTTTTTTCTTCAAACTTTTCCATAACTAACTCCTTATTTGGTTGTTCATCAATTACGATACAAATATAAGGATATTTTACAATAGATCAAAGCAAAAAATAAAAAAACCTCAAATTAATTGAGGTCTTTTATTATCATACACTTAGGAGAACATCTGGTCTTTTTACTATCTCCAAACTGTTGGATTCGTCACTTAATAATATATTCTGTTCATCCCACGATATTATTTGGTCTGCCGTAAGACAACCGTATCTTTGAAAATATGAACCGTAGTCTTCAAACATTTGGTCTATATCTTCAAATGAACAATTATCATCGAATATAGGAATACCGTCTGCTAATTCACCCTTATCGGTATCAACCCATAGACCGTGTTCAAAAACGGCAAAATCGGTAAGATATTGACTTCTTACTTCATCTTCCTCGTTTTTCATAAATACCCATTCAAGAATATCCTCTCTTTTGTTTTCAAATGAGGAATAAGTTCCCTTCAATGTTTCTAAATTATCAGAATTACTAACTTCACTAAACAATTCTGAGAACTCTTCTAGCATTTTATTAAAATCACTTTTCATTGATGTAATCCACAATTTTTGATTCAGAAATAGTTTTTACTTCAAATGGTTCAGCACTATGAACGAGATACTTGTTCACTTGAACTTCAGCATCTGTAACGGAAACTGCATTTACAATGTAACTGCGTGAGTGTTTTTTGACTTTACCATTATCATTGGTAATTTCAAATTGAACTTTAGCGAGATAGAACGCCATAACAAATCCTTTGGAAATGTAACAAAAAATGTTTATATTTGATACGAATATACAATTTTTAGAAATACCAAACAAGCATTTTTTAATTTTTTTATGGATAGTTATTATTTTAATATTAAGGGATACAATGAAACGAATTATTATTTTACTATTGTTAGTAGTATCACCTAATCTTTTGGGGAAAGAATGGATTATAAAGTTACCACTTGATAAGATATATGTATTTTCTTCGGACACTCTACGCCATCCATCATGGTATTCGGTAAAATATAAACTGAGAAATATGATAAATTTATCATTCTTTACTACGAAATCAGTAGTTCCACCATTTAAGAATCACAATTACATAAAACCGAACAATCCTCATGGATGGCCGTTTGTTTCCATCGATGATCCACATGATTTCGGTGTCCCATATCTAAGACCTCATCTACACTTCAGTGACCACACTGGTGTACCAGCGATATGGTCAAAATACATCTTTGCGGGAACGCCACTACTTGTTAAAGATAGTTTACCACAAAAGATACCCAACAATAAGTTTACTCTTGCCAGGCGTCCCAGAACTGTCTTTGGCAGTCATCACCAAGATAGTGTGTTTATTTACATCAATGATGGTATCAGAGTTGTTGATTTACCCAAGAGATTATTGGAATTGGGTTGTAAGGATGCAATCAATATGGATGGGGGCGGTTCTACATTTCTATATCAAGGTAACAGATATGAGTATGTCCAACAACCAATTAAAAAAATGAGAAAATATCCAAATGTTTTGGGTTGGTAAAAAATATTGCTTTGATCATATAGGTAAAATTTATTATCTTGCCAGTGAACACGGAGAAAGTGTGAACACAGAGAAGAGTGCTAATAAGATCTAGATCTAATATAGATCTAATATAATATAGATCTATAGATCTAATACAAATTATTATTAAAAATATTGCTTGGTTTATATTTATATTTTCCGTATCTTTGATAGATACTCAAAGAATGTTCTTTGAAAACATGGTCGGTATATGTTTTAACCATATCGAGATTATTCTCGAAATGGTTCGTTAAATATATTATCCATAAATGAGGACAAGGTATGACTAACAAATGTAAACGGGTTGTAGCATCGTTCTTTCTTGTTTTTTGTTTACCTATGGTAACTATGACTTCCGTAGCAAATAAAAACGCTGAAACAAAATCAGCAACAATTAAGAAAGTGTTATATTCATCTATCGTTTGGGTTGAGTCTAAGGGCAATGCAACCGCACGATCAAAGGATGGTTCACTTGGCATAGTACAAATTTTACCGGTTATGGTAAAGGAAGTGAATCGCATCTGTAAAGCAAAAGGTATTGATAAACATTTTACTTTACAAGACAGATTAAATCCTGATAAGTCTGAGCAAATGTTTTGGATTTATCAGAATTTTTATAATCCCAAACTTAACTGGGAAACCATCACAATGAGTGAAATGGAAACACTTGCACGAAAGTGGAATGGAGGTCCTAATGGACATAAAAAAGGTGCTACTAAGCACTATTGGAAAAAAGTATCAAAATTAGTTTATTCTGATTTAAAGTCTAAAGGAATTTTGGTATAGATAAAATAAATACGAGAGAATTTTTTACATACCGACCATTTTTCTCTCGTGAACTTTCTATTTATTCAAAATAATTAACTGAATATTTGGAGATGGAATTGGACATTTTAACTTCGTTTTTATTAGGATTCATAAGTATGTGGTTAATGTTGAGAATGGATTTCAGCAAACCACCATGTCCTGTTAAAGAATCGATGATTGGAATTGCAAACACTTATGGTACTAATAAAAAAATTTGTAGAGAATTGAAACAGTATTCTATGAATCAAATTAAACATGGCAATTATGAGTATATTGAAGTCTTTGAAACTATAAAAAGGCAAAATAATGACAAAACAAGAGCATAAACTAAAATCCATGTTAAACTATCTCGAAGTAGACATGGGTGGAAAAAAAGATGAAAAGATGACTAAGAAAGAACTTCAAAGGTTCTTAGACAGCTTCAATCAGATACTTGATTTTTATATGCTCCAAGAAATAATGAAAAAAATCAAGGAAAACCGTCAATCTCAAACAGATGACGAAGAAAAGGATGATTTTATGTTTCCATCAAAAAATGATGAATTTAATGATGAAAATGATAAATTTGAAGAACACATGAAGAATCCAGAAAACTTTTTTGGTAGTGGTAATCCAAAAAACAATTCTCCAAAAAATTGGAATGATCCAATTGACACTGATATAAATAAATTTCTAAAATGGTTGACTATGGTTTTGTATTCAGGTGACCATTCAGTTATTATTACAGAAGATAAAACTGGTATCAATATAAAATTGGTAAAAATAAATAAAGGTAAAAAATAAGTTATGTCCGTAAAATTAGTTTCAATTACTTATCCTAAAATGGATGGGTTAAAAACAGCGGAAGAATTAATTTCTTATTGTGCAAGAGTTAGTAACCCTTCCAATCAGATGAATATGGATTCATCATCTAAACTTCTAAGTTATTTAATTAAGCATAAACATTGGTCTCCATTTGAAATGGTAGATATGACAGTCGGTATAGTAACAAGAAGAAGTATTGCAGCTCAAATTCTCCGTCACCGTAGTTTTTCATTCCAAGAATTTTCTCAGAGATATTCAACTGCAACCGATATTCAACCAGTAGAACTGAGAAAACAAGCAAAAACAAATAGACAGAGTAGTGAGGATGTAATAACAGATTCGTCTTTAATTTCTTTAGTTGAATCTCACATGAAAAAAGGAAAAGAACTTTATGATTTTCTCATTGAAAATGGTGTTGCTAGAGAAACTGCAAGAGACATTTTACCACTGGCAACAGAAACGACCATGTATATGAAGGGTTCAATTAGAAGTTGGATTCATTACTTAGAACTTCGTTGTTCTGATGATACACAATTAGAACACAGAATTATAGCAAATAATATAAAAACAATATTTATTGATAACTTTCCGAGCATAGCATCGGCATTAAAATGGAACATTCAATAATTAGGATACAAAAATGTTTGAAACCATGGACGATAATAACACTGAAATATCTCGTGAAATGATATACTGTGGCATAGGAAATCACGAAAGTGTATTACATTTTGGAGCTTGTGATAAAGGTTTACATTTCATAAAAGTTTTGGATGAATTTGGTCTCGATGTTCAATACACGGCGGTTGATGTTGATGATGAAGTGAATACTTTATTTTCTGATTACGAACCGATAGAAAGAACTCACCCATGGATTTCTGTTCAAGAACCTATGCAAGAATTCATTGATAATAATGATGGTGAGAGATATATGTGGACATTGGTGACTGGTATATTTGACAAACCACTTTATAGTGAGAGACAATATCAATTCATAGACACTGTTATCAATTCATGTTTTGCATTTTCTGATAATGTTATTTTTACAATAAAAGAACAGGCAACACCTGTTTTTAAATATAGTATGGTATATTTATTTCAACATTTTAATATGCAGTATAGAAAAGTTACTGTTAAAAAAGTAGAAGACGGTAAATATATTTTTCATGTTTCAATTTAAGGAGTAGGTTATGTTAGAACAAATTTTAATCATTGTATTACAAACAGTAGTACCATTTTTAATAGGTTCGTTTGGTGTTTGGTTTTATTATCGTCATAAGTTCACAAATGTACTAACTGAACTTGAAGATAAGAAGGCGATTATTGCTGCATTGGCAAATCATTCGGATGAACAAGAAAGACAGACTGTAAAAAAACTTGCAAAACAACACAACAAAAGTGTTGTAGAAAAAAAGGCAATTACGCCTAAAAAGACAAACAAAAAAAGTGTTTAATATTCTTATTAGTATATTTATATGAGAATATTTGTTTGGTCAAATCATAGGAGAGTTTAATGGCAATCGTTCAAATCGGTTCTCAATATTGGACAAAAGAAAATCTAGCAGTTGAATCATTTCAAAATGGAACTGCAATTACAGAATGTTCTAGTTCTGAACAATGGGTGACACTTGCAGCTAATAATACACCTGCATGGTGTTATTATAATTTTGATCCATCACATGAAGAAGAGTATGGAAAACTTTATAATTTTCATGCAGTTACTTCTGCAAATCAACTTGCACCCGCTGGATACAGAATACCAACAACGGCTGATTGGGATACATTGATAGCTGGTTTGGGTGGGGAATTGGCCGCTGGTCATAAACTAAAAAATACCAAGAACTGGGAAACACTCAGAAGAGTATCTGGTAATGGGGATAATCAAAGTAGTTTTACTGGAAATCCAGGTGGATATATTAAAGAAAATGGACAGTTTTGGGATTTTGGATGGAGTTCAAACTATTGGACATCTGTATCATCATCCACCAATGATTCAACATCTGTTAGATTATATTGGTCTAATAAAAATGCTATTAAACTTGATGCTCCAAAAGATATGGGTCTTTCTGTTAGGTTGATTGCGAGTGGTTCGTTTACAGGTAGTTTAAGTGATATACCTGGTTCTGATTTTTAATTTTAATTAAATGGAGTAGTTATGAAAACTATTATTAATTCATTGATTGTTTTATCATTACTATTTGCTGTTGGTTGTAAAGAACAACTGACACAAGTGAATGATACTGGTGTGTTTGAAAAAAGAAATCCAATTAGTAAAAATGATTCACTTCATAAACCACCAATCGATTCTCTTAAAAAGAGAATTCATGTTGACGCCGTAATTACTTGTCTTAATTTAACAGACGAACAATCAGTTAAAATTAAAACAATTATTTCTGAACACAAAATTTGTGAGAAGGAATGTAAAAAAGAATTTAACGAATCGGTGAACATACTTCGTGGTGAGTACAAGGCTAAACTTTCACAATACCGTGGACAAGAGAAAGATAGTTTGATTAGAAAACAAATTGAAATTATTAATTTTGAATTCCGTCAAACTCTTCGTGATTTAGAAAACGAATATAAATTGAAGATGAAAAAATGCATCAGTGATTTATATTCTCAGATTGAAGGTATATTGAATGAAAGACAACTTATTTTGTGGAAACAATGGAAAGAAACAGGTAAGTTACCATGTAATATAATCAAAGGTTAAATTTCCTATGGAATGGGAAAAGGGGTGAACCCAAAATAAACCTCCAACATTGTTGGGGGTTTTTTATTTTTTGCTTGGTTGTTATTAATAGAATTTGTATATTTGTAAAAACAATTATTAAACATTGAGCATTGATTATGAAAATTGGTTATGCCTGTATTAACATGACCTTATCCAAGGATAAGATTACTACCAACCGTTCCATGATTAAGAAAACTTTCTTAGAGAAAGGTATTAATTATGCTTCCGAATTAGCACTTCTAAATGTTCAAGACATGGAAAAAATTATCCATTGGAATGTCCAACATGGTATTTATTTTTTCCGAACATCATCAAATGTATTTCCTTGGGGTTCTGAGTATGACTTGGAAACTCTACCACACATTAACGAAATCAAAACAGTTCTCAAACGAATTGGTGAGTATGCTAACCAACACGATGTTCGTCTTACTTGTCATCCTGGTCCTTTCAATGTTCTTGGTTCACCTACGGAAAAAGTAGTTAAGAACACCATCATTGACTTAGAACTACATGGTAAAGTATTTGACATGATGGGTTTGTCTCATACACCTTACAACAAAATCAATATACATTGTAATGGAACATATGGTAATAAGATTGAAACACTTGACCGTTGGTGTGATAATTTTAATTTACTTTCCCATAGTGTTCGTTCAAGACTAACCATTGAGAACGATGACAAAGCCAGTATGTACTCAGTCCGTGATTTGATACGAGTACACGAATGTACAGGTATTCCTATCGTGTTTGACTATCACCATCACAAGTTTTGTACAGGCGATATGTCAGAAGAAGAAGCACTCAAACTTGCTGCTTCAACATGGAATGGTATTACACCCGTTGTTCATTACTCAGAAAGTAAAGCACTACACGAGAATGACACTAAAATAAAAGCACAGGCACACTCTGATTATATCAACTCTTTACCCGATACATACGGTGTAGATGTTGACATTATGGTGGAAGCAAAGATGAAAGAACTTACCATATTACCTTACATAAAATAAAAAAAAATATATTTATCGGTAGTGTTTATTTAACCAATTGGATTTAAGGATGATAAAGTTAAAACATCTACTGAATGAGACACTTTATGAAAGTGTAAACGATAGAAATATATTTAAAGCAGTTTTTCTTGCAGGTGGTCCCGGTTCTGGAAAAGGTTTTATTCTTACTGGATTAACCGGCGGTGGTTCTATAAGTCCATTTGGTGCAAAGGTAGTTAATTCTGATACATTTTTTGAATATCTACTAAATAAAAATAACTTACCATTAGTAATGAACACATCATCAGACATATATCCACAACAAATGGCTATGAGGTCAAGAGCAAAATCACTTGCTTCAAACCAATTTTTCCAAATAGTAAATGGTTGTCTTCCTGTTTTTATAGACGGAACTGGTTCGGATGTGGATAAAATTAAAATGACTTCTGAAAATCTTAGAAACTTAGGTTATGATACCCGTATGGTATTTGTAAACACTGCATTAGAAACTGCATTAAAAAGAAATCAAAAGCGTGCAAGAAAAGTTCCAACCGAAGTTGTTACTCAAAAGTGGAATGAAGTACAAAATAATATAGGTGCGTTACAATCATATTTTGGTAATCAAAACATGATTATAGTAGATAATAATGTAGAATATACTTCCGAGTCAGAGGAGTATAAAGACTTAGTATTGCAACTATTTAGACAAGGTAAAAGATTATTAGAATCCCCATTAAAAAATCCAATTGGCAGAAAACTTATTCAATTAATGAAACAAGAAGGGGTTGCCTATTTATCAGACTTATCGATTGGATCTGAACTGTCTACCTTTATGGGTGGGTTGAAACCATAACAATAAATCCCAAAAGTTCATATTTATCTGTATGTATTTATGAACAATAATTGGGATATAAATGTCATACAAATTATTTTCTCTAAAAAATCTAATCTGGTTTTGTGCTATTGGATTAGCGGTTTTTTCGGGATACTATTCGGTTTACGGTATATCTAAATTATTTTCTGGTGGTTCTTGGTCAATCGTGGGGATGGCTGGGATGTTAGAATTTTCAAAATTAGTGGTTATCACCTTCCTACATGACCACTTCAAAACACTAAAAACCCTTTTCAAAGTTTATCTTATGAGTGCCGCCGTTGTCCTTATGATATTGACATCGGTTGGTGTTTATGGTTATCTTACCAATTCTTATCAAGAAACTGCAAAATCAATATATGAAACACAAAATAAAATAGTATTGATTGATAAGAAAAAAGAAATCTTCATTGAACAAAAAAATCAAATAGATACTCTCGTTAAACAAAAATCTGAGAGAATATCTTCCTATGACCAATTAAGACTTACCCAAGAAAATTCTCTGAATGCACAACTTACTTTGAAGAAAGGAACAAAGGGTTTACAAAAAAATATCCAATCTGTTGATAATTCAACTCAAACACTTAATAAAGAAATATCGGAACTAAATCAAAAATCTATTGGTTTATCCGATAGTGTTGCTAAATTAGAACAAGAAAAATTAGTATTAGAAAATTCAACATTCACATCAGAAATAGGACCACTTCTTTATTTGAGTAGACTGACAGGCACACCTATGGATATTATTGTGAATTGGTTTATTCTGATATTAGTTTCAGTATTTGATCCTCTTGCAGTTAGTTTGGTTATTGCAGCAAACCATCTCCGTCATAAAGAGATGGAAGAAAACATTGTTCTTAATAAAGTAGAACCACAAATAACTGATGCCGTAACTACGCCAAAAATAAAAAATAAAATCATTAATAAAGTTGATAAAGGGGTTGACTTAAAAGAAGATAAAGAAAAAAATAACTTTGATCTGAAAGAAGAAATAGTTAATTTTGAAGAAAATAAAAATGAACAAAATGAATTTTATAATGAATCTATTAATAGAAACTCTGGATATAGAAGAGGAGTTTCTTTATAATTTGAATAATTTTAATTTAAAATAACAGGAGTTTTATATGGAAGACTTTTATGATGGTCAACTAAATGATGAGACTAAAATTAACAAACAAGAAAAAGTTACGGATGATATTCCTGTTAAATGGAAAGAGACAACTACACAAATAGATTATGGATTTGATGTAGAATCATCTTCTATTTTTTTATTTGGTGAAATAATGGATGGTACTCTATATGATGTTATGACACGGATTCGTGGATTGATTCACATGAGAGACGGAGACGATAAAAATAAACCAATTAACATGATTATTAATTCAGGAGGTGGTTCTGTATACGAGGCACTTGGAATTATTGATTATATGCAGAGTTTAGATATTAAAGTCAATACTATTGTAAGAGGGTGTGCAATGTCTGCTGCTGCTCTTATTCTATGCGCGGGGACAGGTATTCGTGCTGCTTCACAAAACAGTACAATCATGTTTCACGAAA
>Ga0075473_10001140_pt1 | contig 11070 bp, 20 predicted proteins | sample DEB19_08_DNA_FD_76340 | JGI IMG/M metagenome (GOLD analysis project Ga0075473, IMG submission 76340) | Aqueous microbial communities from the Delaware River and Bay under freshwater to marine salinity gradient to study organic matter... | ecosystem: Environmental > Aquatic > Marine > Coastal ... | reverse complement strand
CGGGGTATCTTCTCGCAGCACACCAAAGACACCAGGCTCAACCATGTAAGGATGGATGCCATTGCGCCAGATCAGCTTTACAAACGCACTGTTATAACAAAGCGCCCAATTTAGTGCCTGACCAAACACCTGATCTGCATTGCTATTAAGCCAGTAGTCATGCAGCGCCCTGGTCAGGGCGGGAATCATCTTGTGGTAAGACTTTGGTTCAGAAGCGCCGATGTTGATTGAAAACCGCGTCGTATCTGCGGAATACATAAACGCAGATAGCTGGTCAATATGCGGATAAATCTTATTGAAGTGCGCCGGAGATTCGCTTTGCCCTGCACCGTGCAAATAATAAGAGCGCAAGGTTGAGTAATTCGCCATGCGCTCATTTTGTGATACCAAACATTTTTGCAGCAGGTCAGAATAAAAAGCCTGCCGATCAACAGGTTCTTTTGGGATTCTCATTTAATCTTTAGTCCTTCATGGTCGGCCATGTAAGAGCCAACTTTGGGGCCGGTAAGTGATTGCCCACTTCCTTTTACAGCCTGCATACCGGAAACCGTTTCACCATTAACAGGTTTCAGATTGTAGTTTCCGACTTCAGCAGGTGAACCCCAACGCGGAGCAAAAGGATTATTCGGCGTTGCGTAGCGCGGCGGCTGCGCTTCACCTTCTCTGGTTGATTTAATATCACCCATCTTAAAATCCTTTGCCAAACTCTTCAGAGTGCTGTCATTATGCTTGGTTTTGTCGCTTTTTACACCAATAGGCTTCAAAAATACAACAGAAACGTCAGAACAGCCAGCAGGACACACGGCCTGGGTTGATTCAAAAAAACCATGCACAGGGCATTTGTAATCCTTCAAAACAGCCATCTTGCTCTCCTATTTAAGTATTTTCTTATGATTAAATGAGTATTTGTTTACAATTCCAATACGCATCTTTATCTCTCCACCTACACTTTGCAATCCCATGCTTCTAGCCATTGCTGGCCGCTGCTCTTCCCTGCGGTGATACCCAACACTTTTCCTTCCAGCAATATCTCTGCGGGGGCCAGCCTCTCCATTTTCCAGCGCAGTCAGTGCGCGTGACAGTTTCCGCTGCACCGATTCGGTCATTGGCAGCTCCTGCTTGTAAACGCGCCGAAAATGGGTGTAATCAATCTCTGCAAAGTCCGTGAATTGATACATTGTAAATCCACGGTTCCTATTCAGATACATTGCGCTAATTCTGTCAATAATCTGCTGTTTTGTAAGGAATTTCATCAAAAACCCAGTGCTTTTAGGTAACTTGACACCTGTTTCTGCACTTGTTGACCGCTTGCACTGTCATTTTCGTCAGGTTCAACCTGTTTTTTGTCTCTTGTAAGGCGCATTTGGATCAAACGGGGCTGAATTTGCTCTGCATAAGCAGCCGCAGCCAGTGCCGAAGCGATAACGCGATCATCTTTTGCCCTGCCAGCAGCGGCAATCGTGCCGTTATCCCTGACGATACCCTTCATTTCATCAATGCAATCAGTGGAATACACATTGAGCATCCCTCTCTCGAAGTAATCCTTGAGGTAATTTAGCATCCTCTCCTTGCTGGAGTGGGTTGTCACCCAACCAATGCTATTAGATATATTGTAGGTATCGTTTCTACGCCACAAATAGTGCTTCATGTGACTCAAAACATCATGCAGGTGCTTCGCATCCCCGCCTGGCAGTGCTTCAGCCTGCCGTTTCAGGTTACGCATCTCGTTTAGCACGGCCTGACCTGGGCCATTGACCTCAAGATTGAGGGTAGAGTTGACGTAGGCTCCAGCCATGTAACAGATTACCCATGCAAACTGGAAGGTATTGAGTTCGCTGGTGCAAAACTCAGCCACCTGATCCATGCCATCGGCATAGCAGCGATAGACCTGGATGCAGAATCGGTCAGCCCAATCGCTAGAACCGTAAGCAGGATCAGCGCCAATGACGTAGTAGCCCGTTGATACCGGCTCCTCCCATATCTTCAGGGTGGATAGGCGCTCATTGGACTGGATAAGGCTGGTGTCCTGAAAGTTTGCCCCCATCGAGAAGCGGTAGGGAACAAACGCCTCTCGCTTGGCAATCTTCATGGCATCAGTACAACGGGCGGTAGAGAAGAAGCTGGAGCCTGTCATTACGAAGGCATAGTCCTCTGTAGGCGGGAACTCTTGATACATCAGCCCTTCGTCCTTCAGCCCTTCATGGAGCTTCCAGCGCCACCATGCCATCTGCCTGCTATTGACCTCTACGCCATAAATCTTGCGTATGTCTTTAGTCCATTCCTTCTCTTCGGCAGACAGCTTGCCATCCCAATACACCTTATAGATATCGGAATTCGGGTCAGCAGAATAAAACTGGTTACGCCACCATCCTACGAAGATTGCCTTCTGCGTCCTAGCCCGTTTTGCAGTGATCCACATATCATGGAACATATTGAACCCACGGGCAGTTGACTCAAACATATAGTAGCGAAGCGGGTTTGTCTCAGCCAAGGAAGCCAGCAGTGAAGCCAATCCCTCCTCGTCACCCCATGAGCTAGTCTCTGTGCCGTGCAGGAAGGTAATGCCCTTTCCTCGCCCAAGGCCACCCTTGGCGCGAATACCGGCTACCTGATAGAACATACGGCTGCGGTTCTTCAGCACCATCTGATTACGGTTATGGCTCATCAGAGGAATTTTGTATTCCTTCGGCAAGCCATCCATATACATCTGAAGAGTGCTTCTGAACTGTTCCCTGTTCTCTTCCGTATCTGTAGTCAGGGTGCCCTGCATACCAGGATGGATAAAGTGCCAGTAAAGGTCTAGGGCAAGGCTAATGGTCGTAATACCCAACTGCCTGCCCTTCAGCACTACAAAGAAATGTTTATCCTCTGCCAGCCCCCGTGCCACCTCATCCATGACGTAGGTCTGTGTACCAAGCAATTCGTTGCCTAGCACAACCATCCCACGTTCCTTGGACTCAATCTTCAGGTTTTTGCAAAAGGTGTAAAACTTGTCACGATTGAAGTCCATCAGCCCTCATCAGTGCCAGGCTCGTAGCGGAAGTCAATACACCGCTTGAACGCCAGCCGATTGTGTTTGCGACACCAGAGCTTGCACCCCGCAGACTCAGGGTTCCTCAATACAGCTTCTGTGCCAATGCTCCAGTAACAGGAGGCGCAACTCACTTGCGGACGATCTGTACCGTCTTGCCCTGCGGCCCATCCTGAGACACCAGCTTGAAACTGGCATCAGCATGGATAGCAACCACCGTATTGCCAAAGACTTCCAGGTTATACCCAACCCCGGTCAGCAGGGACTTAATCTCTTCAGCAGTCTCCTGATACCACTCAAACTGTGTCCATGATTCATACACAATCGGCGGATACTTGCTCTTCTTCAGAAACTCCTCACCTCCCACCAGCACCGGCAACTCAGAACCCTCTACATCCATCTTGATCAACCGCACCGGCTTATCAAACGCCAAATCATCCAGCTTGATGCACTCCACCGCTTCCTTCACCCCACCAGCCTTGGCCTCCTGACTATTTTCCCGCACCTTCGGACTCATACTCCAAGCCCCAATATTCGTATTGGTGTTGTAGTCAGGCATATCAATATCCACACAACCCGTAACACTACTCACCGCCTCGTTGTAAGCATGGACATTATGGCAATGATTCAATGCCACGTTCCCGCACAACTGCTGATACACCACCCGCTGCGGCTCCCAAGCATGTATCTCATACTGCGGATTAGCCTTCGCCATCGGAACCGTCACCGTTCCAATATTGGCACCAATATCCAACACCACCCCACTCTCATACCCACCAGCAATCATCGCGCACAGATTCACCACATCCCACTCATAATGCCCATACAACGCCAGATTCGCACTAATCAAATCCTGACCAGGCCGAACCATCATCCTACCGTGTCTTGTCTCTAAAACGTTCATATTCCCTCCCGTCCTCACTCATCAATAAATACTTCAACTGTTCACGATACATCCCATACCAAGGGTCAGCAGGATCAGCATCCTCCAACATCCTGATTGTTTCAAACACCACCCATCTACCCCTGGCTATCGCAAACTCAGAATACCGCTTTCCCCACTTCTTCGGGTCAACCCAATCCAACTCACTCAACCCGCCATATCCTTACACCATACCCCTCCTTCTTCGCTACAAACTTCATACCGAGCTTTGCACCATTACGTTTATTGTAATTACACATGGCCCCGATCTTCATATCACTCACCATAAAACTATCACCTACATTCATATCACCATACGGGAAGTTATGCTTCCTACGCGCCTTCGGAATCTCTACTCCACTCTCTACGTTATACATCTGCGTCTCCTATTTAGTTATCCAGCAGATTTAGTGTAACACAAAAAGGCAAATTCCTTTGGGGCGGGGAGGGGAGGGAATTCCAGATTTTTTATGTGGCGGGGAGCGGGATGGGGCACGCACGCTCGAAGGCTCAAACCCATTCGCATCGCCACACTCTGCGCCGTCCAGTCCGGCCTTCCCGATGCAATCCATCTATCCGGTGCAAGCTCGCATCCTAGGGCATCCTAGCCAATCGTCGGGCCGGATAACAGATGGCATGGCCAATGCCCCATGCGATTGTAGGGACTATTTAACATAATATAACCCTACGGGCAGTGTGGCAGTATCCCTCAATCCGCGAGCGCTCCCTCATATAGATATAGTCCTACATACCTACAGGCATAAATATTAAGGGCCTTATATATTATATAGGGGCCTTATATCATATATGGCGCTTATCAATAAATTCTACTTATGCTTAGATTAAAACAATCAATGAAAATTGTGTGAACTATGCTTGCGTTCATACGTTCATATATGTATATTGCAAGTGTAGTATCTTTCAATCCTAATGAAAGGGCATTAAATGGACATTGCACAATTAATCACTGATCGCATCATTGGTGAGCTAGAAAAGGGCGCGACACCTTGGGTTAAGCCGTGGCGCACTCTTAAACAAGCGCCAGGTGCGGGGATGCCGTATAACCCTGCATCTAAGACTGTTTACAGGGGTATCAATCATACTTGGTTGAGTATGCAGCCGTATGCAATGCCCTGGTACGTGACATTTAAACAAGCTCAACAGCTAGGCGGTACGGTAAAAGCAGGGGAAAAAGGCACGCCCGTCGTATTCTGGAAAATAGGTAAACGGGAAACCGTTGACGCTACTGGTGACAAAACCACTAGCGCCTATGCCTTGGTAAAAAATTATTGGGTATTCAACGTAGAGCAGTGCGAAGGTATTGAGATACCGGCCTTGCCTGAATTGCCTAAGCCAGAATTCGATCAAAGCCCTGCAGTTATGGGTGTTGTCGATAAATTGGCGTTATCCGGCGGATTAACACATGCCGGCGATTCAGCCTACTACCGTCCCTCGTCGGATGCTATCGTTATGCCACCAATGGCAGCATTCACCAGTGCAGCTAACTATCACGCCACACTTTTACATGAATCTGTACACGCTACAGGGCATAAATCCAGGCTTGATCGGCTAACTCCGGCACGGTTCGGGAGTGAGAATTACGCTTACGAGGAATTAGTCGCTGAATTAGGCGCAGCAATGCTTTGTTGCAAGCTCGGTGTCGATGGCGATCTACGCCATGCCGACTATATCGGATCATGGCTTAAAGCTCTCAAGAATGATAAAAAGTTTATCCTGAGCGCATCGGCAAAAGCTCAAGCGGCAATGGACTGGTTGACAGATACCGATGAACAAGTGGATAGTATGGCAGCCTGATTGTAGCGTATAGGGTATCAATCGGTACCCTATGCGATACCATTCCGGTATCAATCCTAACAAAAGAGGCAATCATGGAAATCAATCTTAAGACTGTAAACGCGCTGGCGAAATACATTGCACCAAAAAGTGATACCCGCTTTTATCTGAACGGCGTACTGATTGAGATCACGGAAAACGGCAGATTCTACGCTGCAACAGACGGGCATAAGCTCGTCGTAATCCGCGAGGCAAGACAGGAAACAGACACGAACGGCCAATGGATTCTGCCGCGTGACGTTATCATGGGTATCAAGCTGCAAAAGTCAGGGCGTACTGTTCTGGAAACCGCAGATCTGGAAACCGATGGGGCAAAGGCTAAACTAGACTATTGCGGTACCGGTACCGTATTTTCCTTTGTTGATGGAAAATTCCCCGATTGGCGTAGGGTTGTCCCGTCGAAAACGTCGGGTGAAGTAGCGCAATTTGACCCAGACCTGCTAGTAGCAGTCCGTGACTGTGCGGCCGCTACTGTTGGCGTAGGCAAATATACCGGCCTTTCTATCTTGCATAATGGCGGTAACGCTTCCCTGTATCAGTGCAATGACCATAATTTCATTGCAGTCATCATGCCCATGCGGATAAACGCGGCCGACGTTTATAAGCCGGTACCGGACGATCTGCACCTATTCTGGGGGCTGTCTAAGCCCCTGCAATCTGTAGCGGCCTAGTGTCCGGCCTGGTGCGCCCTACGGGGTGCACTTGGACGCGCATTAGCGTCATAACCTAACTATGAGGCAATCATGCAATTAAACATAAATGCAGAATGTATCGACGTACGAGATGTTATTGAGCGTGTGGAGAGTCTCGAGGATGTATTGCTTGCCGCATTTAATGAGCAGCAAGTGATTGAATGTGATGACACTGAAACAGATGACCCGATGGATAGTGCTTTTCGGGAATGGTGCAAAGTTACAGTGCATGAAGATGCAATTGAATATCTGTCTTTATGCGAACTGCTTGATGGTCTTTGCGGTAACGGTGGTGATGAACTATGGCGCGGTGAATGGTTCCCTATTACTTTGATATCAGAGGATTACTTCGTTGATTACGTTAAGGAATTGCTTATAGATTGCGGAGATTTGCCGAAAGACATACCGCATTACATTGAAATAGACTGGCAGAAAACGGCAGAAAATATCGCGGTTGATTATTCTGTTATTGATTTCAATGAAAAAACATTCTTTTATAGGTAATTCAATGCTTAACAATATCCTGCAATACCTGGCCGGTATGGTTTGCGCCCTGCTGATCTTGTGGGCTTTCTTTTCTAATATCTGAATGGGTGAACCAATGGAACAGCGGATAGACATCCTACGCGATAAGACTAGCGCCCTGTGCGACAAAGTGGACGAGCTACTGAACCAGGTCGAACGGCTAATGCCGGCGGATTATCCGGCCCTGCTGAACCTGATCAACGATGTTGACGATTGCATTAAGAATGCAAGGGAGGCGCTATGGAAATAGGTAAATATTACAACCATGACCCTAATCACTACCGCTTCAAGCGGTGCATGGATGATTGCGAGGGATTAAGGCCAGAGCGCCGTAGTCGATTGTACGACGCGCTACTGGTTATCTTGGCGATCATCTGTATGTTAGTGATAATGTTGTAAGTAAATGCTAACATAGTTTCAGATACAGAAAAAAATCGGTTTGGGCTGTCCGTACGTACGCGCCTATACGCGCCTATGTTCGAGGCCCTGCCGATGCAACAGCGGCCAATTAAAGGAATCCTATGCTTATTAAATGCCCTGCTTGCTATCAGAAGATCGGCCCCTATGACCGTAGCTGCCCCTGTGGCTGGTCGATCAGCGAATCAATGGCCCCTCCCTCCCATAATTGCGGCTGGCCCGATTGTACGGGCGCTGCTGCCACTAGCGTTATGGCGGCAGGTAAACGGGTGAACCTGTGCATGACGCACTATGCAGAATACCATCGCCGCCAGGCTAACGCGGGTGCGAAGGCTAAAGGACTGAATACCCCTGAGGCTTGTAGGGAATGGCTGAAGCAGAACAAGCTGCGCCCCATGAAGTTTTTGACTTAATTATTTTTCGGTGGCAGAATTCCATTGCCTGTGAAAAAGACAGGTCGCTTCAGCGGTGGAGCGTGGAACACAGAGAAACCATACGCATTGGGTTTCGGTCTTGATGTGCGACATTCTGTGTTCTGCGCCCATCATAACCGCGACCTGAAACCCAAGCCGTATGGTTTTTTCTTTTTCCTAGCTAGTAGCAAACACGGGGGTGAGGCCCGCCCCTCGCGTCGGTAGAGGCGACCAAGCGAATAGACGCTGCATTAAACGGCATGGTGTCCGTTGCTGAGAATATCTCGGCGTTGCAACCGGAAACGAGAGCCTCCCTCAATTTTTGAGGAACCCCACATATATACGTGGGGCCGTTGACTATGTGTGAATGTAGGAGATTAGGAAAAATGATTAGGGTGTTTGTAAATATAGACTTCAAACACAGGGAATCAGCAAAGAGAGCCGGAGCAAAGTGGGATTGGGTTAATAAATCCTGGTATTTTGAAAACTCAATCCCGCCTAGCTTCAGGACAGGTAAGCAGGCTAAGTCATTCGAGCAGCGGTTAGCAGAGGCCAAGCAGAGATATAAAGAAAAAAATAAAGTTTAAAAAAATATATGAATGTAAAAATAGGAACTCAAGAAGCTGTTTACCAAGCGATCAAGTCAGGTAAACGAAGTGCAGATGACATAGCCGAAGCAGTGGGTATTGATAAGCGCCAGGTGTACGGTTGTTTGCGTAGGCTAATCAGCAAAGGATTAGTGGAGAGGTATGAGAAACTTTCTAAAAATACTTTGTTTGAATACAGGCAGAAAAGTAATAAACGGTGTTTGTTGGCGGAACACTGGCGATGATGTTGAGAGATAGATTTTTTTAAACCCGCAGCATCCTAACTAGGGGGAATCATGCAGAAGCATGTGGTCGTGACGAAACAGAGGATACGGAACCATTTAATAACTGGTTTCTTAGCCGGAACTATTACCGCTATGTTTGCCTGGGGATTGTGGTCGTTAAACGCGATTGCAGATCAGGACAAGGTAGCAGCCAGTGAAGCAAGCATTGTGTCTAGTTGCCGACTGCCAGACGTAAATGGGGCGATGACCGTATTTGTCATGGAAGATGGCAAGATGAAGTGCTGGAGGTGGAAATGAGCGAGCCGCTTGATTACAAACTATTGCGGACACCAAAATATATTGCTGCATGGTGTTTCAATGGTGATTGGTCATTTCAGGTAAACACTCAATCAATACCCTGCTGGTTTTACAGAACAATGCAGCGATTGATTCTTGGTATTCATTGGAAAAAGCTATGAACGAGCCGACGATTGATGAACAGATAGTGGCGCTTTCAGAGTGCACTAACGAATACACGCCAACGAACCGCGCCATCCTCGCCAGCCTAGAACGCCTCAAGCGCCTCGACAGCCAGCCGGTGCCGGTGGAGCCAAGCAACGTGGCTATGACGCTGTTTGGAAATCGTAATCTTACGCACGTAGCTGACTACATCGACACCCTGCAATCCGAACTCAAGCGGGTGACGGAGGAACGGGATAACGCAACCACACTCTTAAAACAATGGAAAGAGGAAGGAAATCATTTATTTTGCCAGACCTGCGATTCCTGTGGCATTGATGATTGCTGCCCACCGAACCAATGTTGGCAGACTCGCGCCGAAGCCGCCGAATCCCTCAACAAGCGTCTGGTGGACGCAATACGAAATCTGCGGGATGTTAAAGGCAGACATAACACCGAAATTGCAACGACACGGTTATTTGAACTGCTCAAGGAGGTTAAATGACCTTCCCCGATAAGCTGACAGAGTTACTTGACGCAATCAAAAACGAAGTCAATCCATTCAAGAGATTCTCTTACGTTCAGCAAATGGATGCCCTGCTTGTCAACCACGCCGAAGCTATCAGGGACTTGGTGGTGGCGGCGGAGGAAATACACGCAGAACGTGACGAGCAAGGGAGGACACTTTGCTGCGAAACCCGAGGCGGACACCACGCAAAATGCGAACTAAATAATGCCCTCGCCAAATTGGAGCAACCATGACCAAAGCCGATGAACTGACTGAGCGCATTAAAAACGCCCTTGTTTACGGAACATCACACCCAGAGGCTTACATGACAAAGATTGATGAACTGTGGGAGAAGTATTCCGAAACGATAGGCTTTGGCATTGGAACGCAAGTATGCGTTGACCGTGCCAAATTCCTAGCAGCCCTGACCGAATACGGAGAACACCTCAAGTCCGAGGCGGTTAAGGTGTGCATAAACCTTCCGAATGGCGTAAGCAACATTAACCTAGCACCATATAAAGACTGCGCCGCTGCTATTGAACGGATGGAGATTAAATGACAGACCTTTTAATGCGTAATAATTACGACAATCCTGGCCATGCCTCAGCTATCAATCAACCAATGTCTTACGAAGCGATCTGTGTTCGCTGTGCAGGAATGTTGGGCGGCAAGATTACCGATCAACCCGTACACTGGAGGGTCAAGAAGTGCGACTGCTGCAACATCAAAGAACAGGTGACACACCCTAAAAACTTTATCTGGAGAACTTGATGCAAACCGTTGACATTCTAATGGTTGTTTGTGTTATCGTATTTATTGTGGTTGCTGTATTCCTAACTATGAAGCGAGTTTCCGACAATGACCGTGTTACCCGAATCATGGCCGTTTCCAAGCCTGGAAAGCCTGCAAAGAGCAAGCGCAGCTATACCAAGCGCAGTAACTACTGGAACAGAGAAAGACAAAAAAAGGCTGGAAAGAAAGCCTAAAACAGCAATCAATCTTAACGATATCGAGAGGGCACCCCTATGAGCGACTTTACCCCTGAAGTCAGGAACAAGGCACTTTGGTCTGGTGATGCAAGACGTTTCGTAGAAGGCAGAGGTGGCGAGGTTTACGCTGAGAAGATCGGCCTGAAGGAAATGGATGATCTAAGTGACGTTGAGGCTGTGCAGATGGGCTTGGTGATGCAGGAGCCAATCATGCGCGAGTATGCCAGGCGCAATCGCATTGAGTTCAAGGATGCAGACTATGCGCTCTACCACCCTCGAGAGTCATTCCTTGCAAGCCACTTCGATTACATCAGCGCCGATGGCAAGACGCTGTATGAGGTCAAGAACCTGGGTGTTCACCAGCGCAAGAAGTATGGTGACGATGGTACTGACCAGATCGACATTGGCTACCGTGTACAGTGCTTGCATGAGGCTACCGTGCATCAGAT
>Ga0075473_10001129_pt1 | contig 11145 bp, 9 predicted proteins | sample DEB19_08_DNA_FD_76340 | JGI IMG/M metagenome (GOLD analysis project Ga0075473, IMG submission 76340) | Aqueous microbial communities from the Delaware River and Bay under freshwater to marine salinity gradient to study organic matter... | ecosystem: Environmental > Aquatic > Marine > Coastal ... | reverse complement strand
CGAATTTTCACAGACCCTTGGCCCGGCGCTCACCGGCGGTTTCTCGACCTACCCTGTTATTGCAACGATTATGGGAACCTTTAATCACAAGCGCTTTGGGGCAAGTGCCGCAATAAGCCTCCATCATGGGCTGATGCAACGTCTCTACATCACCTCAATAATCCTTGGTGCCGTAGCGATATTCCTCTAGTTAGAATCAAGGCATGTCCGGCACCTCGCTCATCGGCAAAACCGCGCTCATTACTGGAGCAGGTTCAGGTATTGGAAAAGCATGCGTGCAGGCATTTGCAACTGCAGGTGCGAAGGTAATTGCGGTAGATCGAGATGAGATTGCGCTAGCAAAATTGGCGTCAGGACAAGTTACAACAGTGGTGGCTGATTTATCTGACCCAGAGAGATTCTTTCCAGATAATTTAGAGATTGATATTTTGATCAATAATGCTGGAGTCCAGCATGTTTCGCCTATTGAAGATTTCCCAATGGAGCAGGCAGATTTCATGCTCTCGCTTATGTTGCGAACACCTTTCTATTTAACGAAGAAAGCGCTACCGCACATGTATAAAGCTGGGTGGGGACGGATCATTGGAATTTCGAGTATCCATGGCCACGTCGCATCGCCATTTAAATCTATTTACGTCACTGCAAAGCACGGCATGGAGGGTTTACATAAAGCGATTAGCCTTGAAGGTGGCGCTCACGGCGTAACTGCTAACACCATCGCTCCTTCTTATGTGCGCACTCCACTGGTGGAGAAGCAGATTGCTAATCAAGCTCAAGTAAATGGGTTGAGTGAAGAAGAGGTAATTGATCAGATTATGTTGGCTCCTGCGGCAATAAAACGATTGATTGAGCCGGAGGAAGTTGCGGCTCTTGCCCTCTATCTGTGTGGCCCGCACTCGGGATCAATTACCGGATCATCCTTTGGCATTGATAATGGCTGGGTGGCTCGCTAAAGCCTCATCTAAGAGAGAAGCTATTTCGCTCCTCGTCTTATCATCAACATTTAGACGCGGTGGTCGCACTTTTCCTCCAGTAAATCCGACAATATCCATCGCTGCTTTGACTGCGGAGGCATCATCGGCAGCACTGCGTAATCGCGAGAAACCTGCACATATTTTTTGAAGTTTTAGAGCCTCATCTACGGCACCTTTTTTGCAAGCTTCATGTAATGCGAGTTCAGGCTCAGGATAAAAATTGGCCATCCCAGAGGTAAAACATTCCATTCCTGCCTGGTAACGAAGATGTGTTACCGCTGGATCAAAAGATTTATTTCCAATCCAGGGGAATCTCTTACCCAGTCTTTGTATTGCGCGGAATATTTGTAGTGGATCGAGCATCGCATCTTTGATCGCGATAATTCGAGGATTGTCAGCTAGGCCAAGGTAGAAATCTAAAGGCCATGCCTGATTGTTGTAGGGCATAATTGGCAGATCAGTTGAATCAGTTAACACTTTAAAATATTCCACTATGCCAGGCGCTTCTATAACTGCACGACCTCGAATTAGAGGCGGTAGCGCCAATGCAACCTCAACGCCCATTGCGTGGTATTTGCGAGCAAGCGGCACCGCTTCACCAAGATTGCCTGGAAGCGTGGCGATTACCAACGCCCGATCGCCAACTGCCTCAAGGGCTAGCTCGGCGATTCTCAATTGTTCTTCATGCGAGAGAGCATCTGCCTCTCCAGTGCCCCCACCCACTGCGCAAATCTTTACCCCACGCTTCACAAGTCCATCAAGATTTTTCTGAAAACCTGCTACATCAATGCTGAGTAAGTCATCGGTAAAAGGTGTCGTGATGTAGACATGAACTTCTTTCAGTTTATCGAGCAAAGCTTTAGGGTAGATGTTGTCAGCCATATCCAGATAGTACTTCAAGGTTCATAATAGGAGAATTTTTTCAAGCTATCATTTGTGATAATAAATCGTTTAGTTTAGATAAGAAGTTGGTAAAAAGAATATTATGTGCATATGAGTAGCAATCCCTCTTGGATGCCAGACCCCCAGCTCAGAACGGCTTTGGGAGATTTTTTAGCGAGAACCAAGAAATTTCATAAAGGGTCCACTTACAAGGAGTTGCATAATTGGTCGGTAACGAAACCTGAGGAGTTCTGGAGTGAGCTCTGGGATTTTGTGGAGGTTATCGGTGATAAAGGTGAGCGCGCATATCTCCCAGCGCAACTCCCAGAATCAAAATTCTTCCCCGATGCTCACTTAAGTTATTTAGAGAATCTTTTAGCGCCTAAAACTGATATTTCACTTGTAGTTGAATCGGATATAAATAACTCTGCTGAAGTTCTAAGCCATCAGGACTTAAGAGAAAATATCGCCAAGCTTTCCTCTTTCATGAGAACGGCGGGCTTGAGCGAAGGGGAGCGAATAGTTTCGATTCTTCCCATTGGTTTTGAGGTCCTCTCCTTTCTTCTTGCTGGTTTTGAAATTGGTGCAACAGTTGCCGGCGCTTCACCTGAATTTGGTGATAGCGCAATAATTTCTCGGTTTAGTCAACTAGAGCCTCAAGTCTTAATTGCAACTACGAACTATCAATGGAATGGCAAAGTTTTTAACAGGAGAGAAACTATCGAAAAAGTTCTTGCAGCTATTCCTAGCATCAAAAATGTAATTCTTACCGATAGCAGCGAGCAAATCTCGGTGCCTGAAAATGTTAAAGTCACGTTCTGGAGCGATATTCCACTCTCTAATTCCTTGAAATTTACTCGAAGATCGTTTGATTATCCGGCTTATGTTCTCTTCACCTCTGGGACTACTGGAGTTCCCAAAGGTTTGATTCATCGTTCCGGTGGCGTGATGATCAAACATTTACTGGAGCAGAAACTACATTGCGATATTCGCCCAGGAGATCGAGTATGTTTTTACACCACCACTGGTTGGATGATGTGGAATTGGTCAATCTCAATTCTAGCAACCGGTGCCGAGCTTGTACTTTTTGATGGTTCGGCAAACTTTCCTGATGTCCTGAGATTGTTTCACTTTGCTGAAACTCAAAAGTTAACGCATCTTGGGCTCTCGGCGCGGTTACTAGATGTTGTTAAAGAGTCTGGCAAATCCATAAAGGAAGTTGGCGACCTCTCAGCGCTACGAACCATCATGGTGACCGGATCGCCACTTTCAGCGACGACTGCGCAATGGCTTAGCGAGCAATTTAACGGAGAGATTTTTATCGCGCCATTCTCAGGCGGAACTGATATTGCAGGAAGTTTTACCGGCCCCAATCCGTTATTGCCGTACTACCCAGGTGAGATGCAAGGACCACTTCTCGGCATGGACTTTGATGTCTTTGACGAGGAGGGTAAATCCCTTGGTGTGAATGAGTTGGGTGAATTAGTCTGTAAAAAACCTTTTCCTAGCGCGCCACTAGGCATCTGGGGAGATGAAGGTAATTCTCGGTTTCTCTCCACCTATTTCCATACCTGGCCCGGTGTTTGGGTACATGGCGACCTCACTTCCCACACTGAACATGGCGGGGTCATTATCCATGGACGTTCAGATGCAACTTTAAATATTTCAGGTGTTCGAATCGGCACTGGTGAAATCTATTCTGCACTTGAGGGCGTTGCAGAAATCTCCGGAGCGCTTGCCATTGCACAACCCTGGCAAGGGGATCAGCGCATAGTTCTTTTTCTCGTCTCCAACAATCAAAGTCAGGTTTTTTCGCAGGAAATTAAGGCATTGATACGAGGCAAGACCTCACCAAGACATGTTCCTGGAGTCATTCATTTCGTTTCAGATTTACCTCGCACCTTTAATGGCAAGTTAGCAGAAGTGGCGGCTACGGACCTTGCAAATAAAAGGCCTGTCCGGAATCTGGCGTCACTCGCAAATCCAGAGTGTTTGCCCGAATTGGCTTATTTGTTAGAGAATGGCCATTGACTTAGCTCACGATTAGCTCCAACCTTATACATATCTGTAAGTCGCTCAGGGAGGTGGTTGGCGTGGAGGAGAATACCTCTGTCAACTCAGTACTCGTAGGGCTTAATGCAGTAAAGCGAATAAATGAAGGCGAAGAATCCGCGAAAAATAATTATTCGCCCCATTTAAAGTGGCTGACCGAGTGGCTATCCAAATTGGGCCACGGCGCCCCCGATGCTCGCCTACTTCAAACGCTCATCTTGCGCAGCCCAAGCCATTTAGGTTTGCGAGCAATTTCCATCATGATTATCGATGAAAATGACAATGCACGAAATTTTGCAGCTCACGGATATCCAGAAGATGCTTTGAAACTTCAAAATATGTATACGACTATCGAAGAGAAACTTCCCTCGGTCGATGCGATGTTAACGGGTAAAGCGGTTTTTCTTCGCAGTCGTGAACAGCTCGAGGGCTACAGCAGTTATTTACGCGCCTGGGTCTCATACATCCCGTGGATGACTTCTTTGATGGCCTTTCCTCTTGTCGATAATGAACGTTTGCGGGGTTCAGTCGTGTGGGCGTTTGAAAACGACAATGCCCAAGAGGAATTTGGAATGCAATTATTTACCTCCCTAACAATGATTATTCAATCAATGATGTCAGAAGAATTTAAAGATTTACGAGGCGGGCCCAATAATCAAATTCAAAAAAATGTGAATCCGATTTCAACTAATGCACTTAAAGAGAATTACCACATGTCAGATCGTCAGATTCGAATTGCTGAAATGATTGCCGACGGTGCGACCAATCGTGAAATCGCTCAAACTCTTTCATTTAGTGAATCCACTGCTCGATACGAAACTATTAAGATTTATGAGCGACTTCAAGTAAAGAACAGAGCGCAAGCATCATCGATGATTCGAAGCTACTTAAGACCGAATTAATTTACGTGTCTTAACACTTCTCCAGGAGTTGTCCCCATGTGGTCGCCGTTCTTAATGACTATCTCTCCATTGACAACGACATAATTCACGCCAGTCGGGAACTGGTGGGGATCTTCATAGGTAGCCCAGTCGCTTATTTTGACTGGATCAAAAATAACGAGATCCGCCTTAAATCCGTTTTTTATCAAACCACGATCAGGAATACGGAGTTTTTTCGCTGGCACGCTTGTAGAAATTTGAATCGCACGTTCTATAGAGATTTGATCACTCCCTACATAGCGACTGAGCACGCGGGGAAAAGTGCCGTACGAGCGAGGATGTGGAACTCCGATTCCAGTTGGACCATTCGGATCAAGAGAGAGTCCATCTGAACCGACCATTGCCAACTGATGGGCGAAGACGGTACGTACATCTATTTCATTTCGCCCAAAGGCGATGATTGCAAGGGCGTGGCCCATTTCAGAGAGGAGTTCTAAAGCCAAATCATCCGGAGCTTGATTGACTTCACTTGAAATTTCGGTAATTCGCTTTCCCACGAGATGTTGAAATTCGGGAAAGACTGAGGCGATTTGATAATTCTCCCAAACTATTCCAATTTCTATCCAGCGAGCTTTTATCTTCTCGCGGACTTTGCCATCTTTTAGGCGAATTCGCATTTGCTCGTCGCCTCCCTCCTGAGACCAGTCAGGAAGTATTTGACTTAAGGGACAAGACCCAGCGATATAGGGATAAACATCAGCGTTAATTTCACATCCCGACGCATTTGCTTCTTCAATTCTGGAAAACGCTTCTTTTACTCGTCCCCAATTTCTCTCTCCAAGAGCAACAAGGTGACTTACTTGAATCCGAGCTTTAGATCTCTCAGCGATTCGAATTATTTCTTCAATCGACTTCATTAGGTTATTGCCATATTCCCGCATGTGAATGGCAAAGATTCCATCGAATTCTGCTACCGCTTCACCTAGAGCGACAAGTTCATCTTCTGAAGCGTATGAAACTGGAGTTAAATTTAAACCGGTAGAAAATCCAAAAGCGCCACTCGCAAGATTTTCACGGAGTAAATCTTTCATTCGGGAGATCTCTTGTGGTGAAGCAATTTTCTCACCAAAGCCAGCAATCGCGGTGTGTATTGGGATGTGACCAATTAACGTAGCGACATTTAAGGAAATGCCGTTATTTTGAAGAACCCTCATAAAATCGCTTTGAGTTCGCCAATTCCAATCAATTGCAGGGTCTACATCAATAAAAGCCAGACCCGACCGGAGCGGATTCTCCCGTTCTGAATAGGGATTAGGCGCGACTCCATAACCACAGTTCCCGATAACTTCGGTGGTGACGCCTTGCCTAATTTTGCTCTGGGCTAGTGGATTTGAAAGAAGCGTCAAGTCAGAGTGCGTATGAATGTCTATAAAACCTGGGGCGAGAATCTGGCCAGCGATGTCTATTTTCTCCTTCGCAGGCAAGTCCGAATTGGTTATTACAAGCGAATTGTTTTCAATTCCCACATTGACCTTTATTAATGGAGAGCCAGATCCATCTGCTACTAGCCCTCCACTAAAAAGTACGTCGAGCATTATTCTTTAATTCTGAAAATTGCATCAACTTCAACTGGAGAATTCAGTGGCAACGATTTAACTCCAATTGCAGTTCGTGTGTGCTTACCTCGTTCTGCCCCGAATACATTGAGAATGACTTGACTTGCGCCATGTCCCACTAGGTGTTGATCGGAAAAACCATCAGCGCTCGCCACATAAAGACCAAGGCGCACAACATATTCAATTCGATCGAGGGAGCCAAGTTCTTTTTGAACCGATTCAAGAACGTTCACCGCACACTGCCAGGCGCACTCTTGGGCTAGCTTCATGTCTACATCTTTACCAACAAGTCCAGTAGCGAGCATTTGATCACCCCGTTTGGCGACTTGACCAGAGGCATAAAAATTCCGATCCATAAAACGGATGGCCGACAATGAGATATTAAACGGTGAATCAGGACTCTTGCTTAACGATTCTAAATTCTTATCTGGGTTCACGGGGGAGCCTCTCTCTGAGATTGGACGAGTCTGGACGAATCTGGCTTGGGAATGTTTCGCCTCATTATGCAGGATATTGCTTCTTTACACCAGGAGTTGATTCACATTTTATCTAGTATTAATGGTGATCAAAACCTCTTCCCTCAGAACGTAAAAAGTCTTTATGATTTTGCTATGTCGAACACAATTGATATCAAGCGCGAGAATTTGATTGAACTAGCTAAAAAAGTAACGAGTTTCAAAAGTGATCTGGATAACGAGGGTGACTTAGCTAATTACATTTCAACTCGACTAAAAAAAGCTGGAATCGAAGTGCATGATGAGGAAGTCGTTGCAGGTCGACCAAACGTTATTGCGACGGTGCGGAGCAAGGATAGAGATCAATTACCTTTGGTGATAAATGCACATATGGATGGCGCATTCCATCTCACAGGTTGGTCAAGAGATCCGCTTGAGGGCTGGCAAGAGGGCGATAAATTATTTGGAGCGGCGATTTCGGATATGAAAGGCGGCTTGGCGTCAATGGTCGCCGCAATTGAAGCGCTCAACGAAAGAAAAGATCTTCCACGTGATGTGATTCTGCAGGCAGTTATGCATCATGACACCGTAGGTTTGGGTACAAAATATGTGCTTGCATCAGAAGGACCCTACGAAGGATATGGGATCTGTGGCGAACCATCTAATATGAAAGTTCATTACGCACATGGTGGTGCAGTCAAATTTAAAATCACAGTACGCGGACATGCTGCGCACGTTTCCAGGATTGAAGATGGTGTCGATGCTCTCAAGTCGGCAGTTGGTCTGTATCAAAAAATCTCGAATATGAAACCTACAGGCTCACCAAATCCACACCTGCCCAATCTGCCAACGGTATTTGTTGGAATTCTCAATGGCGGTTTTGCTGCCGGCTGCGTCGCTCCACAAGCAGAGCTTTTAGGTGATATTAGAACGTTGCCAGATATGAATCGAGAGACTGTTTACAGGGATCTGCAGCAGATAATTTCTGAGAACCAAGTTCCGGGCTGTGAGTATGAAATTAAGATTACAGCCGCCCAAAAGGGGCTCCTTGGAACATCAGATTCTGTAATTATTCAAGCGCTTAACAGTTCTTTTCAAAAAGTGAGGGGACATGCAGTAGAGATTTCTCGTGCCATGCCGACGCAAGCTTTTGTTACTGACGGCGCAGATATGGCCGCAGCTGGTTTAGAAACTGTTGTGATGGGTCCGGGGGATTGGAAATACGCTCCAGATGAATTTATCTCAATAAAAGATATGCATGACGCAGCTCGTATCTATGCTCAAACCGCCTTTGAATTGCCGCTGAGGTAGCTAGTGAAAATTGGTTACGTCAGCGATGAAATGTTCGTGGCAATTTCTGATGCTCACCTAGAATTTAGAGATGCCGTAAACGCGGGAATTTATCTCTTTAAATCTGCGCCATCTGGTGCCGTATACGGCGAACTGCCTTATGGCAAATACCAAGTAATTATTAGTCATCCTGATTTCGGGTCAAAAATAACTTCATTTGACTATTCACCTGACGGGAAACCAGCTCAGTTCAGAATGATGTCCAAGAAATTAACTGGGTACATCTGGCCAAAATGGAGTCAATCTGGCGAGAGCGCAGAAATGAGATTTAGTTCGCACGAAGTAATTGATGTGACGTTATGGAAAATGGGATGGGAAGTTGAAAAAATTCGCGAACTTGGACGTTTTGAACCTTTCGCACCGAGCGGTGATTGTCAAACACTTCCTGATGGTGACATCTCACAAAGCGGAGTTCGGTGGAATCACGAACGTTTTCAATATCCTCCGGATCTAGAGGCTCGTACAATTGTGGCCCCGGAAGATTCAGGTCTCTACTATATTCAACTTAAATCAATAACTGGCGAGAAATTTTCTTTTCCTTGGATTGTTGCCCCGAAAGTTCCAACTTCTGAAATTGCGGTTCTTACTTCAAATATCTGCTGGAATGCCTACAATGATTGGGGTGGCCGAAGTAATTATGTCGCAGCAAATAAGTTACCGGACGCACCAGCGATATCTACAACGCAAGAATCTCCCTGGTTTAGACCGACGGGTGCAATCTGGTGGGTTGACAACACCTTCGAACCATTATCTTTTGACCGCCCAGAGCCAATTAACAATATAGATCTTGACGATGACATCACTTCACCAATTAGAAAGATTGGATCTGAACATCTTGTAGCGGGCGAGTGGCGATTAATGGGGTGGATGGAGCGTGAAGGGTTCAACTTCGATCTCTACTCGGAAAATCAATTTCATGACGGAATTTTAAATTTAAAGGAGTACAAAGTCCTCGTTTTAAGTACTCATCCAGAGTATTGGACAGTTACCATGTATGAAAAATTGAAAGCATGGGTGCAAGAGGGTGGAAAACTCCTCTATCTCGGGGGAAATGGCATCAATTGCAGCGTTGAATTACATGATGATGCCATGACGGTCTTTGATATGGATCTGAGCGAATGGTTGCCTCATCGCGCATATACCGGTGAAGGAGCTTTGATACCTAGTCGTTTTGGTCTCAGGCACGAAAACGAGAGTAATTTACTCGGAGTGTTAATGAGTTTTGCTGGCATGGGTAGTGGAGCCCCCTACCAAGTGAAATCTGCAAACCATCCAATTTTCGCAGGAACTGGACTTTCCGATGGTGATCAATTTGGATTCGAGACTCTCGCAGTTCGATGTCCTGGCGGAGCATCCGGTCATGAAACGGACAAGATGGATCGATTCACCCCCAGTGGGACGCAGTTACTTGCCCAAGGTTTAAATGGACCAGGTGCCGGAGCAGATTTGGTCACCTATTCGACTCCCAATGGTGGATTAGTGATCAGCGTTGGTTCCATAAATTGGGTTGCTGGGCTTCCCATAGATAGCACGCTCTCAAAAATCACCAGAAATATGTTTAAGCTAGCTCTTGGTAATTAACCAAATGATTAGTAATTTTGTCGATACTTCTTCTAGCATTATTTGAGTTGGGCTGACAAACTACCGGCTATGACTAAATCCCTCCATGCAACCATTACAAAAATTGAAACTGTTGCGGTAAATCCAGTTGTCCACCCTTCTCTAGTTGTCCAGGGTTCGAGTGGAACTCACGATAAATCGAATTTTCTTATCGTTCGAGTGACAACTTCAGCAGGCGTTACTGGTATTGGTGAAGTGAGTGGAACTTTGGGGTGGAGTGGCGAAGATAGTGGCACCGCGCTCCATGCCATCAGAAGTGCGATTGCGCCAAAACTCATTGGCAAGCCCCTTGCACCAGTAGAAGGGTTGCAAGATTTGATGGAGACGGCGCTCGCCGCGAGCCCTTTTACCAAAGCGGGAGTGGCTACTGCACTCTGGGATGCATATGCGCGGACCTTGGATATCAGTATGGCGGAGGCGCTCGGTGGGGCGATTCGCAAGGTAATCCCGATCAAATTTTCATTAAGTGGCGATAAAGATCGAATTAAGTTGGTCTATGAAACTGCAAGCAAGATGGGTTTTCATGCCTTTAAGTTGAAAATTGGAAAAGATCCAGTCGATGATGGTGAGCGCTTTGCCTTTGCACGTAAATTAGTAGGGGATCACACATTCTTGGGAACGGATGCTAATACTGGTTATCGAAGAAGTGAGGCGCGACTTGCTGTTGATTTAATGCGCCCTTACAAGCCGGCCTTCCTTGAGCAACCAGTTGCTGCAGGAGATCTTCAAGGTATGCATGAGTTAAAGGAACTTGGAATTCCCGTTGTTGCAGATGAATCTGTTTTCCGCCTTGAAGATTTGGTAGCTGTTCTCCGCGCTGATGCTGCTGATGTAATGAGTATTTATGTTGGAAAAAGCGGTGGGCCAAATAAGGCAGTGCAAATGGGGCGGATTGCTGATGCCTTCGGTTTGGATTCCGTTATTGGATCAAATGGTGAGTCTGGCGTTGGTGCAGCTGCGCAACTTCAGGTTGCAGCTGCGATGCCAGGCCTGTCTATGCGTTTTCCTTCAGACATCATTGGTGAGTACTACTATTCCGATGGAATTCTTGAGAAACCGTTAGATAGCGATGGAAAAGTAGTTCGTATGCCAGACGCGCCCGGGTTAGGTGTATCTCTCAAGCCGGAGATAGCCGCGTCCTTCGCTGAAATTTAATGTAGTCGCTGACTATGGTGCGAAGTATCCATGCTCCGATAGTCGATATTGAAATTCTGCCAATCAGCCCGGTAGTGCACCCTTCCCTTGTGGTGCAGGGGGCCAGTGGAATTCATGATTTTTCCAATTTTCTTATTGTCCGGGTCACCACTGCAGCGGG
>Ga0075473_10001128_pt1 | contig 11146 bp, 5 predicted proteins | sample DEB19_08_DNA_FD_76340 | JGI IMG/M metagenome (GOLD analysis project Ga0075473, IMG submission 76340) | Aqueous microbial communities from the Delaware River and Bay under freshwater to marine salinity gradient to study organic matter... | ecosystem: Environmental > Aquatic > Marine > Coastal ... | reverse complement strand
GATGCCAAAAGAGGTGCAGTACTTCAGATAAGAGGAGACTCATATCAAAGTGACCAACTTAAGGTTGTGTCAGAACAAGGGATGAGGACATGGTTTAGAGATATGTTCAACTCATCGTTTAATACGCAGAAGCTAGGTGGCTTTGATCCTTATATGAATGAGTATGTGCTATCTCCGAATGACACACTACTTCCGATAACTCAAGAGTGTTTACCTTGTGGAACAATTCAAACATTTAATATTTCTCAGAAATCTAAGGATCCTGAAGAGGTTAAATACTGTGTTGATTTAACAGAGGTAATCGGTGAGGTTGTTATTGAGTATAATGTAACAAGCATAGACGGTACATTTGCGATGTATGCAACATACAACGCAAGCAGTGTGGCTACTCCATCAATAGACTCTGTTGGTAGTGGAACTTTAGATTTTTATAAGGATACAAATTATATTGAGAACGCTGATATAACTATTACAGTTACAGGTAATGTTGTTGTTACAATAAAAGTAAACTGCCCTGTACCTCAACCAATGAATGTAATAGAGATTGTCGTGACAGCAAACTATCAGGCAACCCAAATGATTCACGCTGAGTATAGGTACACAAATGGTTTTTACACTTCGCCTCAGCAATCTAACTTAGTAACACTTGTTTCAGGTACAAATAATCCATTGGTTTCTAGATATCAAGTTAATTCAGGTTATACAGGTAATGCAGGTTTCCCTCCTCCGGGAAGTAATATGACTATTAGAACAAACAAGATAAGTCCTGATAACTTTAACTTTGACCCTACAAAAAATAAATTAAGATACTTAAGAAGCTCAACGCTTTATAGTAATACACCTGTAGACGTTCAGTCTGCTATAGACGCATCTACAATTGTGCCTTTAATTGTATCGGGTCCTAACATTTACAGTGGAGACTTTTATGTTCCTTCTGATACACTAGGAGAAAATCTTTATTTGATTTGGGATTTAAGATGTTCTACTAGCACAGAGATGTGTTACTACGAGGAGGGAGAAGAGTTTGTGCTTAAGGATATATGCTGCAATTGTTTTACTTGCCTTGGTATATCTCCTTGTGTTTCTTACAAGGTTAAGAATCTTGGAATGGTAGACCTAGTGGTGTCGTTTCCTTCAGGGACCTGTGGCTCATTAGAGCCTTATATACTTACAGTTCCTGTAGAGGGACAAGAAGCAATTTGTGTAAACAACGGGTCTTATACAATTACTGAAGGATACGGTCAAATAACTCAAGTTAGCTGTAACTGTGAGTGCACAGAAATTTGTTGGCAGTGGGTTATAACTGTTCCTAACGGAAGTGCTGTTGTAAGGTACGATGAATGCTTTGGAGTTAGCACACTTGTAACTGTGGTTGAGGATCACCCTGTAACTATATGTGCAAAGATAGACACTGAACCTGTTGTGATTGCCGGAACAGCAGAGTTAAGTTTAGATATGTCTTGTGGATGTGGACTGTGATAAATAATAAAATAAAATAATATGCCATTAATACAATCATTTTATTTAGATGCCCCAACCTTTAGTCAGGCTACGGCTGTTTTCTTAGATGCGGGACTTACTATATGTGCTCCTAATGGATACTATACAGACGGAACAATCGCTAGGTTTCAATTAGGATGCGTACTTCAATTCATTGAGAGTTGTCCTGACTGCGGTCTTCCTTGTGATGGATGTCTAGATGTTGTTGGGCTTGAAGAAGGATATCTTTTACTTAATGCTAGTACAGGAGAAACCTCTTCTGATGTTGGCGCAATAGTAGTTAGATTTAAACCAAATTTGAAAGTTAGTGGTATGATGGTTCAGTATAATTCAGTCATATATAACAAGTTCAGTTCACAAAACTTTGGATTACTTTCAGGAACAGCTAACCTTCCAATATTTGTTGGGGATGTTATAGGGGACTGTAGTATTGGTGGCAGTTCTTATTCATTAACTGAGTATGGTTATGATGGTGGGTCATATATTACAACGGGTGATACGGTTTCGGTAACAGTTTCTACAGGTCAGGTTGTTACAACAATAGGTGATCCCGGATATTGTTATATGGTTATACCAAAGCCAACTTCAAGTCCGGCAGGTATACTAATAACAAACATTACTCCTTGTGTTGATACAGAGTTTGAGATTCAGGTTAGTTGTCCTAAACCATTAAATCCATTTACAGGTTCAATAAAGTTTACAGAGGAGCCCCCTGAGAGTGACAATGTTTTTTGTAATGAAACGGAGTGGGATATTCCGTATTACTCAGTGTCAGTTAATGGAAACATGAACTTACCTTGCGACACTGCTAGTGAAGGATATGATTTAGGTTTATATGATTGGGTGTTCTATGACCCGTATGGTCAGCAGGTATTACAGGATGGTTGGTATAAGACATACAACTTATCGGGAAGCAATGATACCATAAGGGTACAGAACGGAGTGATAATAGATATTAAACAAACTTGTATATAAATGGAATATACTTTAACATATAGTGAGTCGGTAGAAGGATGGGTATCTTTCTACTCTTATTATCCGGATTGGATGATAGGCATGAACAACTACTTTTACACATTTAAGGGTGGTGATTTATATAGACATAATGTTAATAACTTAAGGAATACATTTTATCAGCAGTGGTGGGACAAGAAGGGTATGTCTAGTTCTAGCTTTACAAACACATCATTAACTAGCGTTTTCAATGATAGTCCTCTAGAGAATAAGTTGTTCAAAACAATTAACTTAGAGGGGGACTCTATTTGGAACGCAACACTAGAGTCTGACTTACAGTATTCAGGGTATATACAAGACGATTGGTTTGAAAAGAAGGAGGCATCATTCTTTGCTTTTGTTAGAAACACAGGGTCAATACCTATGACTCAGGCTGAATTTGCATTAAGGAGTCTTAATGGTATAGGAAGGAGCACGACTGTATCGGTTGGTGTTGGAACAGCTACAATAAACTTTTCAGTATCACCATTAATTGCAATAGATACCATAATGAGTATAGGTGACTACTTATACTTCTCGCTTCCTCCAACATACAGCACACCTCAGTTTGCGGGTGTGGTTACAAATATTATAAGGAATTATCCGGCAGGTATAAACAGAATAATAATAGATACCACTAATCCTGCTAGTACTTTTATACCAATACAGGACCCATACTTCTTGTATATTAAGAACTCTATAGCTGAGTCTCATGGTATACTAGGACACTACTGTGTATTTAATTTGACTAATGAACTTACTAGTAAGGTAGAATTATTTGCTGTAGAGTCAGAGGTTATGAAAAGTTTCCCTTAAATTTTATATCTTTGCGGTAAGATGGATTTAAACATAAGACCACTTAACGATACTGACTATCAGGACACACTTGTTGGTTGGTGGAAAGATTGGGGGATGAGTGCTGTTCCAAGGGATTTTCTACCCGACAACGGCAAGGGTGGTATTATGGTTATGGACGGAGAATACCCTGTGTGTGCAGGGTTTATATATACCACCAATTCAAAGGTGGCTTGGGTTGATTGGATAGTTTCTAATAAAAATTATAGAAAGAAACCTCAAAGAAACAATGCTATAAAGTTATTACTTATGACGTTAACAGAGATAGCATCCAAGTCGGGATATATATATTCGTATGCTTTAGTAAAAAATAGTAGCAGTCTTGTAAAAAGTTATGTAGATTTGGGGTACACTAAGACTTGCGTATACACTAATGAATTAATAAAAAAAATATGGGAGTAGAAACAGCGTTAGCAATAGGTGGTGGCTTAGTAAGTGTTGTATCAACAGTAAAGTCATTTTCAGAAGCTGAAAAACAAAAATCATTAGCAAGCGAAGCGGCAACTGCCGCAGCTAAAGCTATGGAAGAGGCTAGAAAAAAACTAGATGTTAATGTTTATGAACAAATAGGATTGGACAATGAGACCTATCAACAGCAACTTAGAAGCAATGTGGTAGCAGCAGCTCAACTTATAGATGCAGGTGGGGAAAGCGAGAGAGGTGCAGCGGCTGTTGCAGGTAAAGTGTTTGCGGGACTTACAGAAGCGCAGCAGCAAATAGGTCAAGAAAAACGTGCAGAAGTTCAAAGACTAAAAGAAATTACAGCAAAAGAAGAAGCTGATTTATTAAATCAAAAAGCTCAACTATATGTATCAGAAGCAAAAGCAAAACAACTAGAAAAAAGAGATGCTGAAAGGGCTGCTGCTATGTATGAGCAACAGGGATGGGAAGGTGTAACTAGTGCGGTTGGTCAGGCTGCACAACTTGTTCCTTTGTATTTAAAAAATAGAAAGGAAATTAAAAGACAAAAATTATTAGATGAAGTTGCATTTAATCCAAGGAAAGATATAAAATTCGATACAGGAAATGACTTTGAATCAAACCCATTTCAAACATATTAATAAACAATGGCTACATCATACTTAGGACAAGAAGGTGCGTTTTACGCTGAGAGGAAACCAACAGATTATGTTGATTGGTCTAAGATTGGAAAGGACCTATCTGACACATTAAATGCTGAGGCTAAGAAAAGAACAGAACTAAAGGCTCAACTTGACGAAGAGAATAGGAAGGCTATAAACTTCTTGCAGGAAGCTCCTCAAGGTGAACACAAGGGAGCTAGCGAGTGGACATTAGAGTATGGAAGCAATGGTTCTCAGTATATGCTGATGCTAAACAAGAAACTTAAGTCCGGAGAATTGAGCGTAAAGGACTATACTGTGTGTGTTCAGAACATGATGGACGGTGCTAAGAATGTTTATGGCATAATGAAAGACTATCAGACAAAGTTCAAGGAGAAGATGGACAGATACAAAAAAAATGATTCTCAAAGTTTTGAACTTTGGATTAATTCACAAGCCGAGAAATATTCTGACTTTACTAAGTCTCAGGTTTATATTGACCCACTAACAGGAAGGAACAGTATTGCAATAAAAGAAAAAAAGATTATTAATGGTAAAGAGGTTTATGTTATGTCAGAAAACCCTACCGATGTAGCCTCTGTTGACGCATTAAGGAACGACATTAATTCACTATACGATAGGTTTAATGTTGACGGAGCAACTGATGCCTATGTTAATTCATTAGGTAAAGAGATAGCGGCTATAAGGTCTGTTGGAGGGGCAAGTAAGTCGGGTCAAATAATGTCAATAGAAGACATAACTAGTAGGCAGTATATTGAGCAGTTAGATAAAGATAAACAAGAAATAATATATAACTTTAAGAAGGCAGAGACAGCCCAAATAAATGCAATGTTGTCTAATAATTTTAATAGACTTTCTGTTCTTACAGAAAACATGAAATTCATTGATGGTAAACAGGTTGGTTTTACTTATGATATCGAAGAGGCTAAAAAAAATAAGAACTTGGTTTTAATGAGAAAGGACCCTAGGTCAAACCAATCCTTTCCTGACTTTGAAAACTCTCCTCATGGTGAGGAACAGATGGAACTATCAACAGAATGGGTTAGACAACAAGCTAGAAGTAAATATGATAGAGTTCAAAATGTTCAAACTTACACCGAGCAGACACCTAGACCACCTACTGCTGCTGAAATTGAAGCAGGATTAAATAAAAAACAAATAAAACAAGGAGCAACCATATTAGGTAAACTTTATTCAGGTAACGCTGCAGAAATAAAAGAAGCTATAGGGTATATAAAGAGTACAGATCCTAATATAGTTGATGTGCAAAGAACAGCTACGGGTGTTGTTGTTTATAGAAAAAATGAAAAGACAGAAAAAGTAGAAGGAGATCCCGCAGACTTTTTAACTCCTGATGGAAAGCCAATTGGTTATGGTGGATTCTTAAATTCAATAACACCTTTGGTATTAGGTGTAACAGATACTGATGTGATTTCACAAATAGATAGATCAGCAACATCTAAAGACTTTAACCCAACAAATCAAACTTTTAGAGTAAGCAAGACTGAGGTAACAGAAAAAGAAGGTCCAACTAAAACAAGTGACTATACAACTTTTGAAACCGAAACAACTACAACAGAACAACCTGTTTTGAAGACGGGTGGTGGAAGAACAATAAGACCTACTTTAGGTGGGGGTACTGTTAGATAAATAAAATAAAATAATAAATCATGCCTGATTTAAAACAAGCGTTAAAAGATTTTGTAGCCACATCAAACAGTGGAACATATACTGACGAAAAAACATTGCTATCCAAGTTCCCTGAACTTTCAGGATATGACATTAATGTATTAAAAGATTTTGTTGCTACAGCGAACAGTGGTAATTATCAGACAGAGGATGAACTATTTTCTAAGTTCCCTGAGTTTGGTTTCCAACAACAACCAACTGAACCCGTAAAAAAAAAAGAAGTTACTTCTATGGTATCGTCTTCGGGGACTACTCCTTCGGTCTCACAAGGAGAGCCTCCTAAGATTACAGACTATCTTCAGCAGCAAGCTGAGATTCCTATTAAAGAAGAGCCTATTGCAGAAATACCATTTCAACAAGTTAAAAAAGTTCAAACAAAAGATCAGGTTGGGGAAGTACCTAGAATTAAAGGGTATCTTGAAAAACCTGATAAAGTTCAGATAGAAGTTCCATACAAAGAAGGAGAGGGTCCATTAGCAAATAAAAAAACAGTAGAGTTTCAAGAACAGCTTATATCTACAATAACACCTGATTTAATAGGTAAAACAGAAGAGTATGTAGTTAATGAGTTGAAATATAAATTCGAACCCCTTGGTTTTAAATTTGAAGAAACAGGGGCGACAGGAGACTTCATGACTGTTACTGCACCTAATAATGATAAAATAGAAATTTCTTTAGACCCATTTACTTCATCAAAAGAAGTTAGCGAATCAGAAACATTAAAGGCATTTATAAGAAGAAATCTTCCTGCACCTAATTACCTATCTAAATTAGAAAGTCAATACATTGGTGAGGGTAAAAAGTTTAATAATCAAAAAGAAGTAGATAATGCAATTAAAATTAGTAATGATGAAGCTATTAAAGTAAAAGATGATTTAAACTTATTCTTAAAAGATAAGAACACATTAGATTCAGAGTTTAATTATCTTAATTCAGTTCCTGAAAACCAAAGGATGTCAAAGGATTATACTGATAGAGTTGATTTATATAATAAAAAAGTATCTGAATTAGGGATAAAACAAAAAGATTTTTTAAAAAAATATAATGATTTACAACAAAAATCTAATCAATTAAATAAAGCTATAGGAAAATATACTGAAATGAAAGCGGAACAAGGAACTGCTGAGGGCGGTCTTTGGAACTCTTTGTTAACAGGATTCGGAAGGATTGCGTCAGGTAGAGCTAGTACAATATTAGATGTAGCTTCATGGTTTACACCATCAGAATTGTTGGTTGGAGAATATGAGAATGAAGAACAAAACATTATATCAGTCGCAAAAGAAAAAGGTATAGAAGGACCTAAAGAAAAAGAAAGTTTTTCAGAGTGGGCTAATAGAGTTGGGTTTTACATGAAACTAGATGAAGGTAAAAGAAAAGAAATAATAAACGAGGCGAGAAAAAGATCTACCAAGAGAGAAATAACAGAAGAAGAACTAGATAAAGCATTAAAGTATACAAAAAAAGAAATGCTTCCATCAATAAGAGAAGGATTAAAAATTACAATAGGAGACCCTAGTACAACTACTGAATGGACTAATGCAACTAAAGAAGGATTTTGGGGAGGAGCATTATTAGGGGTTTCAGAATCAATACCTGCAATGATAGGAGGAGCGGGTCCTTCGGGATGGGCTATGAGAACAGCACAAATGTATGAACAGGTTAGTGATGCTGTAGATGAGGAGATGATGAATAGTCCTGAATTTGAAAACATATCTGAAAAAGAAAAATGGGCAGTTAAAGCACCTATAGGTATAGCTGTTGGTGTATTAGAAACTATAGGATTAAGAAATGTAGTAAATAATAAAGGTTTATTGAACAGGGTAATATTGGGTGCAATTGGAAAAGCAGGTGTAAAGACATCAGCTAAAACATTTGCAGATTTAGTAAAAAATGAAGTTGACGGAATGATAGCTAGAGGAGTGTTAACTTTAGGAGGAGCTGTATTAGCCGAGACTGAAACAGGAACACTTCAAGAAATAGCTGAATTAGGATGGAAGGATATATATAGTAAAATAAAAGAAAAGAAAATGTTTGATACCCCTGATTTTATGTCAGGAGATTATGTTAAACAAGTGGCAAAAGCAGGACTTCAAGAAGGTGTAGGTGGCTTTGTATTAGGTGTACCGACAGCTATATCTGCAGCATATAGAAAGAAAGGATTTCTTGGTATGGATGATGCTACATTTAAAACATTTGAAGCAGCAGCCAATGATGATAATATACAGAAGGCATTTGTATCTAAACTAAAGAACAATATTGTTCAAGGTTTAATGACAAAAGAAGAAGCTGTCACAATGCTTAATGATTACAGAAATTCAGTTAAATTATTTAGAGCATTACCTGAAGGTCTTTCCACTCAGCAAAAGAAGGAGGCAATGAACTTACTTAGAGAGAGAGAGAATATTGAGAATAGTATAAAAGGTAAGGATGTTGCAATGGTCAAACCACAACAGGATAGAATAAATAAAATAAACGAAACATTAAATAAAATAAGTCAAGATGCCGTTCAAGAGCAAGCAGCAGGTCAAGTACCTGTTCAGCCAACAACCGGAGTTGGCAAAGAAATGGAGGGAAGAGAACCCCAAGCAGGACCTGAAGTTGTTGCCGAGCAAGGTATCGAAGAAACCATCACTGATGAGGAAAAGGTCAGGAGGGAAAAGCTAAAAGAAAATAGAAGAGTAGATTTATTTCCTGAACAATCTGAATTTGCAAATGCAATAGGAAACTCAGGAACTAATTCTAATCTTTCCTCTTACAATGAAGTAAATGGTATTGGAGTTGCATCATATACTAATCCTGATAATGGATTGGTAGATGTTATAATGTCGGGTACATCAGATAATGATTATGTTGGTTTTGTAAGGATATACGAAAATGGAAAACCAACTAATAGGTTTACATCTAAGATGTCAAATGAGTCAGGCAATAAGGAGAATTTCAAAACAATGATTTCTGAAACTCAGTCTTTACTACCTGCTAATCATGAGTATACCGAAACAACAAACATATCATTAGATGGTGTAAGAGTTTTTTCAAACCAACTTAATCGTGGGTATGAAGTTGCTACAGATGAGAATGGTAATGTAATTACAAACAATGTTACATTAAATAGAGCAACAGTAGAAGGTTTAAGAGAGGCTCAAACTCAACAAGAAAAGGAAGACTTATATAATAACTTAACAGTTAACACTCAAGAAGAGTTTAATAAAATAAAAGAAAAAATAAATTCTTTATTACCAAACACTAGAGTTCTTTGGAATCAAGCAAATAATACTGTTCAGATAGCATTGCCTGTATTAAAATCTACAAAGGTTACAGAAGGTGTTGCTACTACTGAAGTATCTCAAGAAGTCTTAGATGAAGCCGCAAGGTTTGAGCGTGAGCTTGGAGGTCCTACTGTTCAGGTTACACCATCAGTTGGTATATCTATATCAAACGATACAGAGATTGAGAACCTAAATAAATCAGTAATGTCTAGGTCTCAAGAGGCAAAGACTGATGAGGAGAGACAATCTAATGAAACTAAAGTTAAAGTAATTGGTGTAGCTAAGAAAGTTCTAAATACTGTTAAGTCTATATTCCCTGAGATTGACATTGTTATCCACGACAACGAGGATAGCTTTAACACAGAGATGGATAGGCTTAGAGGAACAAGAGGTTCAGGTGGTAACTATGCTGTTATAACTAATGAGGATGGAACTCAGGCAAGAAGGATAGATATAAACCTTTCTAAAGCAAACGCAAGAACTGTAGCACATGAGGTTGCTCATGCTATATTTGATAAGACATTTGGAGAGAATGTAAATCTGTTTAAAGACTTCAGAGGAAGGCTTTCAAAAATATTAGCCGCTGACAAGAACAAAGAACTTAATGACTTCGCTAATAGATACATTGATCCTAATACAGGTGAGTTATTAGATGTGAACCATGAGGAGTTCTTATCTGAACTTACGGGTATGCTGTCTAACAATGAGACTAAGATTGATACAACTACATGGCAGAAAATTGCTGCGTTGATTAATGAGTTTATGTCAACCATCACTTCCGGAAAGTTTACACCATTCACTGACACTAAGAACACCAAGGACACTATTGATTTCTTTAATACAATTTCAGGAGCTATAAAGGCAGGGGCTGAAGTAAAATTAGAATCAAAAAATAAAGGAAAGTTTGGTGGTGTTATATCTAAATCCCAAATACCTGTAAAAGATATTGATGTAAAAAGTGTAAGAACAAAAAATAGACCGGGTAAAAAAGTTTCAAAAGGATTAGCTGTTTATACAAAAGATAAAAATAAAGTAGTAGAAGAAGCAAAAGATTTATCATTAGAATATGTAAAAGAAAATGCTCCTCAAATATTTATTGATAATGCTAATATATTGTCATCATATCCAATAGTTTCAGGTGTTAAAAAATTTGGCAAGATAAATACAGTAGAACAGGCTCAGGAAGTTTATGATATATTTACTAATCAAGTTTCTGAAAACTTAAAGTATTTAATGTCTGAGTTTAATCCTGAGTATAAAGACATAAGTACTCTTTGGTACGATGGAGCTAATATTATAGCACAAGAATTTTCTAAAACTTATGGAGTTTCTGAAGAGCAAGCAGCAGGAATAATAGCGTCACTGTCACCACAAAAGGATTGGTATCAGAATGTTAGACTTGCTGAAATGGTAATGATGGCTTTTAAAGATAACCCTGTGTTTACAGATAAAATGATAAGCAAACAGAAATCTGTTATTAAAGAAGGAGAAAAGAAAAAGTTAAAAGCAATTGAAAAAGCAAAAACAAAATACAATCAAAGTAGAACAAAAGAAAATAGAGATAATTTATTAGCAAAGAAAAAAGCCTATGAAAAATACATAGGTAAAGCTAACAAGATAATGTCTATGCTTGAGACTTTTAAGGGTAAAACATTGAATGAAGTACCTGCTTATGTTAAACCATATATTGTAAGATTATACCATGAAATAAATACAACAAAAGATTATAATGTATTAAGACCTGATGGTGGTACGATGGGT
>Ga0075473_10001125_pt1 | contig 11156 bp, 3 predicted proteins | sample DEB19_08_DNA_FD_76340 | JGI IMG/M metagenome (GOLD analysis project Ga0075473, IMG submission 76340) | Aqueous microbial communities from the Delaware River and Bay under freshwater to marine salinity gradient to study organic matter... | ecosystem: Environmental > Aquatic > Marine > Coastal ... | reverse complement strand
AATTTATTTTCTCTAATGCTTCAGATAGAGGATCCGAAGGAAATAGCTCTTTAATTGTTATTGGCATCTTTTACTTAATGTCTTATTTTTTCTCTAGTATCACCGTAAATGAAATTGAGAAGTTTTTATCTTGAGGTATATTATATATCAACTGGAAATTCAGATCATCGGGATTAGCAAACTTAGTACTAAAACTTCTAGATGTGGTATATCCATTAGCTATTTTTTGTGAATCCGTCATATTAGTCTGGATTTCTGGGTATGGATCTCCAGCATTCCAGAATTTCTCCCAGAATATGATATTCTTAACAACATATCTCTGTTTAATGTTCTCTAATATATATGCTTTTATATCATCTTCCAGTATAGGATCTCCAAAAGAATATTCAGGATTTATGTACTTAATGAATTCTGTAGAAAATCCATCAGATATCAAATAATCAGCCAAAGCCAAATCGGTGAAAACGTCTAATGTTAGAACTGTTCCGTTTTTGTTAGTTTTTTCACTTCGAACTATATTTTCGGTATACTTAGATATTTGATTAGAAGTAACCAAAGCAGAAGAATTAATAACTCCTTGAGGGAATTTTTCTAGATTAACCGTAGAAGGAATCGAAATTACTTTCGAAGCAAAGAATGCCTTTTCTTCTTTTGGTTCTCTCGTTCCTATCACCGGTTCAAATTTCTGACTCTTGATATATTTTCTAAAATAGAAAGGATCCCAATTAGATCTGAATAAGAAATAATCACTAAAATCAATTGCCATTTCTCCGATAAGAGGGAATATGTTTTGATTTTTTGTAGAAGTAGAAGATCTAAGAATAACGTTAGGGTTTTCTACATTAACTTTATTAAAGTAAGAATTCTTCAATAGAGCTAAATTATCATCTTTAATATGCGGTAATTCAGTTAGAATTTGAATATTGTTATAATCTAATCCGTCTGATTTGATATCCGAAGTATCGATAAATTTAAGAACATCTTTCCATTTAGGGTTATATCCACCTCGGTATCGAGTTATTTGATTTATAACTAATCTTTCTTCATTGGTCATTTCATATCCTAAAATACGAACTGCAGTTTGAAGATCCACTGGCTTATTCTTAAGAGGAATAGATTTTAGATAGCTCGATTTTGTTGGAGTATCTGGTCTAGCTATTTCAATACAGAATTTATTAAATTCAACTACACCACTTTCACTAACACTGATATATCTAATTTCAGGATCTCCACCATTAATACTATCAGAGATTTTAGCAAAAGAAATTCCATCTAAAATAGGTTGGTATGCGTTATAACCACCTAGATCATAATAAGGAATTCCTGATAAAGCGGCATCCCATAAAGGCCATAATAGCTGCTGAGATGGGCTATTCCATAAGTAGTATTTAAGGTTTTGCCAACCGTTACCACCGGCAGGAAGAATTATTTGAGTAACGTTAGTTCCATTTGGTAGGTTAGTTTCTATAGATTTACATTTGAATGTTGTAGGTGTAACGTCGAATATATCTTTGAATATGAAAAGATAATTACTAATAGATCCAACATAAACATCATTATAACCACCGTTTTGATTGAATACGATTTCGTTGATGAAGTTAGGTAAATTACCATTTGAATCAGCACCACCAATAACAGTAAAGAAGTTGTCAATTCCGGTTTGTGTAAAATCAACAATGGCTCCGGAAAGAGTAGTATCACTTATAGTCAAATCAGAATCAGTTCCAATCTGTAAAGAGTTTTGAAGAGTATAAAGTAAAGATCTATCAATAAAAGATGTGTATGGTTCATATATCTTAAATGTTACAAGAGCACCTGATGCAGGAGATATACCTAAAGGTCCACCTATGTAATTTACATCTAATTGAAATACGTTACCTATTAAAGATATGTTCGATATCTCATATTTCCATGTAGTAGCACCAACTGCTAATTCCATTAGAGAATTATCTGCTAATGAATTAATTAAAGCTGTTCTATCGGTTCCTCCATTATCATCTTTATTCACATAAATAACAGTATTTGTGTTTCCGATAGATCCATCATTCGAATACATTCTACCGCTTGGAGCTATAGAGGTAGAACCCCACTTATATGTTAGATCAATTATTGACTTAGTGTATTTACTTAAAGCTAAGTCACTAATATTTGCTTGGATTACCGTAGTAACAGTCTTCCATTTATCATTCTTAATGCAAGTTATTTGAGTTCCGGCATCTCCATATGTTAATAGTGCAGAGTACTTATAGCCGTTGTATATTGGATTTGCTAAGAATTTTAAAGACTCCATATTGTAGTTGATAGAACTGAATTCAGATCTATCTTTTATCAATATTTTAGCTCCTCTAAATAGAGTTTCAGAAAATCTAATATTGTCTCCGTACGAGAATAAAGAATATTTAAAATCTCTAGGAATAGGATATCCATCTACGCTTTCTCTCGTAAAGTAAGATAAGAAATAATCTTCATTAATGGAAAGTAGATTTGCACTAGCACCGGTTGCAGAAACTAAAGCACTATAAATTGCTGTAGATCCTGTCGTTCCGGCCGAAGGGATTTGTGGAAAATAAATATTATCGTCAAAATAAGAGAATGTGTTTATCTTATCTTGAAAAGACATGTAAGGTGGATATTTCTGTAAATAGTACCATTCATGTGTAAAGAATTTAGAGTTTCTAGAAAATTCATCGAATGAAGGAGAGAAATTACTGAACCCAAAAGCTTGGTCGGTATTTAGACGATATCCATTTTCTCTAATATCCACCGATTCATTATCATAAACCCATTTATTTATGAATGGAACTACTCTAGAAGATAAAGCTAATTCAGGTAGATCGTTCTCTTTTAGACGATCATATTCATTAGTTACCGTTTCGTTAGTATCATCATAATCGTTTATCAATCCATTTAATCTCTGGAAACCTCCACCTATTGCGAATGATGAAGTTGGTCCTAAAATAGACGTGATGTAATTTTGTCCAGTTGTACTTAATTCAGTCCAATTAAAAAATGGAATAGCACCACTAGGACCAGTATTTCCTTGATACCAAGAATACAAACCGGTATAAACTGAATCAGCATCTTTAGAATATGAATTATCTTGGAAGTCGAAATCAAAATCGCGGATTGGGAATATTGAAAGATATCCGTTTATGTTTTTAAGAGTTTTGTATAGACCTACCTTTTTAGATGAATTGATATCAAAAGATTGTTTTGTGTCATTTAACTCTATAACGTAGTATTTGTCATAATCAGTAAAGTCAATAATATCCCCACTAGCATTTTTTATTGGCTTATCTAAATATAAAGAGAATTGAGTAGCTTCATCATATCCGGTCAAAGTCTTAACGTAAATTGGTTCTACGTTAGATCTAAATTCAAATATCTTATCTCTTTCAACTATGATTCGAGAATTAGGATTCGTATTAGCTCCAACGAAATGATAGCTATATACATCACTATTAGGAATAATCGAAGAAAGAGAAACTGGTGAAGGTAGGTAATTTACACTTTGTACCGTAGTGTAACCATCTGGCATCGTGAATGGGAATGTCGATGAGGTGCTATACAAAGTATATTTCATCTTATTCCAATTCTCAGCTTCATTAAGAATAAAAACTAAGACCTCATCATTTCTCGATATTGCATTGAATACTTGATAGTCGGATGTAACATCTTGTATATAATTTATAGCTTTTACAATAGATTTAGCCACATCTGATTTCGTTCCATTTGTACTGAAACTTAAACCAATATTAAGCCCAGCACCTATCGATGAGTCAGCTCTTAATGTGTAATTATCCATAACCGCAAATTGTGCAGGGTCTGTCCAATCTACATTCTTGATTCTAATTTCATCACCGGAGGTAACATTACCAGTTACTTTAAATGAGAAGCTAGCCTTACCTTTTATCGATGTAGCAATAGAATCAACATAATTGAAAGGTGCATCTAATCCAGAAAAATTCTTCCAATCAACTGAGGTATTCTTTAATCTCAAATAATTGGAATCCACATATGGAGTCGGAACTCCAGTCGATCCAGTTCCAGCCACATAAAAAGTAGAATACCAATCATTTGTTGCGTTTATTGAATAAAAATTCCCTTTTGTATCTTTGATATAAGGAATTCTAGGGTTTTGAGTTTCACTAAAACTTACCAATCTTCCACTGTAAGGGAGTATTGTAGAAGAAGCTCCGGTAGGTCCAACATGTGGATAAACTTTAACTCCTCTTTCATTAGTTTGTATCTGTGATATTTGAGTGTTTGGATAACCTATGTCGTTTTTTACCGGTCTAGGAATTTGCAAATTCTCATTATCTTTATCTTCAAAAAGTCGATTTCCGTCAATGATAAATTTTCCTAATTCAGCTTCACTAACATAAAGTCCGAAATAACGACTGAATTTATAATCTTGCTGTTCAGTATCGTCAAATAGAAATTCTAAGTTAAGTATGTTTGGATGTACGACTGAATTATCTTGGAATCCTAAGGTAATAAAATCATCATTTTCAGTTATCGTTTTATCTACTAAAACGTAGTCTTTGTAAACGTCTTTAGCTTTTTTACAAAATCCACCTTCATCATAAGATATTCCTTGCCAATAAGATAAGTTTCCTTTATCGAAAGCCATGTAAATAGAAGATTCAGGGAATAAAGGGTCCTGAGCATGTCTTCTTATATAAGAACCAATTTCAGTCTTATAAGACAGATCGAAAGTTTTAATTATCTTAGCTCCTTTTAGGTAATTATTGAAAAATAAAGCAGGATCTACTACTAATTCGTTTAGAGTAGGATCCGTATCTAAATTAGTCCCAGAAGGAATTATGTTAGTATCATTGGCATTAAATGTCGAAGGTCCATCTAATTTGAAAATTAAAAAATAATCTGGTATGTTATCCTTTTCAACCCATAAAGGAAAGAACAAAGAAAATTCTTCAGTGTAAATTCTAGAATTTTTAGGTTGCATTCCCATTGCATACGTGAAATCGTATTGAAAATTGTATCTATTTTTTACATCAGTAGAATCATCTTCTTCAAATAATGTGTATGCAATACTTTTTGGAAGCGGAGCACCTTGATTATAAAATCTTTTTAGGTCTCTAGAATAAGATCCTCCAGTTACCTCAAATCCTTTATAAGTTGATTTACTCAATAATGGATCTGCATCAATTGACTCTAAGTAAACTTTATTCTTAGAGTCAGCGATGATTTTTATATTGGTAGTTAACTTAGGGTTTGTTCTTAGTAACCCGAACGATGTTCTTTTAAGTATTCTCGACATATCATGTTATTTATTCTTCGTTTTCAGGGTATGATTATTGGTAGTTTCTCATGTTTAGATCTTCTCCTGTGTAGTTTATACCACTCTTTAGAATCTTATCCCTTGAAGTTCTTGGTGTTACCACCTTAATTGTTTTGGTTAAGTCATCCAATGCAGTTTCGAAAGTTCTAACTGGAATGTCTTTAGTGATTAATGATTTAGAGTAATATCTTGATGTTAATTCTAAATCGAAAGAGAATCTTTCTTTATCAATCGGGTTTGCATATATGTCGATACCTATAGTTTTTGTATATTCAATGTTTGTACTAGAGTTAGCAGAAGGATCTCCACCAACGTTACCTAAACCACTATCACCTAATCCAAAATAATCGGTCATACGATATTGGAATGTAACAGGAATATTCAATGAATTGTTAGTACCAAAAGAGATAGTTTTTAACGATAGAGAATCCGATCCATCAACAACCAAATCTGTATGTTTACTAGGATTTACAAATAAATAAGCTCCACAAGATTTAGGTCCTATTAAGTATTGGTCATTACTTTCAAATCCAATTTTTGCATATCTATCAGCAGTTCCACCAACACCTTCCCAGAATAAAGCAGTTTGTAAGTTGTATCCTGTAGTTCCTTTCGGAATTGAAGCTAACATAGAGTTTCTAACTTCATATTTTGCTAAAGCATTTGTAACTGAAGCACTCGCACCGGCAGCAACTCCCGAGGCAACCCAACTAGGAATGTCAGGGTGATTTATGTGTATTAGAATAGATCCGTTCGTAGTTTTATTAGCATAAGGTAATGCATTAGCCCAACTAATAACTTTACCAGACAAACCACCACCCCAAACGAAATCCGTAGTTGTATTTCCAGCAGATAAACCTAAGAAACCGGTAGTTGTATATGCATTAGCTTCATGTTCTAGATTTGCAATCGTCGTTGCAGGAACAGCTGAAGTTCCGTAATAAATAGAATCCGAACCATATATAGAATATGTAGATGTTGGATCTATTGCCGAATAAAGATTAAGTCTTCCGTCTACCGTTTTATATCTGAAATTAATAAATTGACTCAAAACTTGAGCAGATTGTTCAGGTGTATTACGGATGAATCCATAAGTAGCTATGTCAGTTGCATCTGGATTAGATAAACCAACCGGAACATAGTCATATCTTCTTAGGATGTTATAATCTGTATCTTGTGCATTGTAATTAACTCCCGAAGAATATGATGAATTGACGATTGTGTATTTAGATCCAAAATTTCTTGAATATAATTCCAATTCACTAGCAGCATCATTTGAAATTTTTACAAAGTAGTTTTTAGAAATGATAACACCTTTCTTAACGGTTAATGAAGAAACTTGATCTTTGTAGTTACCTGCGAAAATCTTAAGTGTTTGATTATTCTCAACGGAATATTCAATACCAGAATCATCAACAACACGTACAACGATTTTTCCTTTTGCAGCAGCAATGATTCCTCTTAGATTTGTTAATTCTCTATCAATAGAAACCAGCTTTTCATAAAGACTGATAACGTTGTTTTCGGCAGTTAAGAAACCAGAAGCAATTTGTTGAGATGAAGAAGTAAAGAATTGCCCATTTTGTGTAAATGAAGCATTAGATATTTTATCCAAGCTCATATTAGTTAATTCCGATTCTAATTCAACTCTAACAGATTCTTTTCTAGCTTGTTCGATAATAGAATTAGCATCAGGAATAGATTCATATTCAGAAGGAAAATCAACTCTTAAGATATCAGTCCAATTAGATTCTAGTGGAGTTACAGGCCAACCTGCTTCAGAAATAGATTTAATTCTGAATTCAACACCTTCACCTTGTTGGATTGGGATATCAATTTGGTTGATGTTAACTACATCAGCATTTTCCATATCTTCAGTAACCCAATATGCAGTTCCGGTAGTAGCATCTATAGATCTTTGACGTAATTCTGTTTTATATTCATTCCATGTAGAGAATGTACCTCTCCTAACAGTTCCGTTGTTATCGGTAAATTCTATTTGTTGTGGTTGATTAGCAGATCCATCTTTTTTTACGTATCTGTATTGAATCTTAAATTGAACAACTTCTTGATTTAATGATCGGTCTGAACTTTTTGCAGTAGGGAAAGGGAAGAATCCTCTTAATCTGTACTTGGTAGTAAGATTTTCTACTGATTCCGAAGCCGCGATCTTATTAATATCGTCAATAATAGAAGCATATAGAGATGACTCCGAAGCTCTTTGATTAATCAAACGAGTCAAATCATTTCTATCCGAATCTTCTAATTTTTGAGAAGAATATTTAGTTGTTTGTATTTTAGTTCTTAGGTCAGCTATAGATTGATCTAATGCCGATATTTGTGAACTAACTCTTAATTTATCTGCATTAAGTTTTTGTAAGTTTTCAATGTTTCCGTTTGTTGTTAAGTGGTCATTGATAGGTAAAACTTTAAAATTATCTACCGATATTACAGGAGAATCAGGTTTAACTCCAAATATAGCAGGAGTAGTTTTATCTTTAACTGATGAATATAAGAATGCTCCAAAGTCAACAACTTCATTTTGGTAATAGGTTGCCAAATCAGTAGTGATTCCATTACTGTCTGTAATGGTTAGTGCATTAGTGAATATACCTACCCCTGGTGACCAATTAACAGATTCTATTTTGGAATCTGGATCGATAGGTTTAATGAAAATAACACAATTTTCGTTGAAACCTACATTAACTTGTGCATAGACAGGAGATTTATCTTCTCCATAAAATGCCATTTTAGTTCCAATACTGATCTTATCAAATCCTTCAACTAACTCAACACTAACAGTAGAAGTTGAAGTTTCGATTCCTGTTATTTTGAAACGTGTATTTTTTCTTTCTGAATTTACGAGAATAAAATCTCCTATTTTCAAAGATACAGTTCCAAGATATTCTGATTGGTTATCGTTATAAACTAATTTGTCTAATTGAAGTTGTAAAGACCTTTTTTGAACTTGTGCATTATTGACAGTTTCCGTTACCGTAGTATCATTAACGTTCATTACAAGAAAATCTCCACTATAACGAAGAGTTCTCGGTGGCATATCAACAACCGATTTATCCAAGAAGTAAGATATGTTATTGTCTATGATAGTTTTAACAAAAGATTGATAATTTATATCAGATTTGTTAAGCATGTCACGATTAAAGAGATTTTGTTTCTCTATCGTATCCAAGTTAAGAATATATCTTGAGACTTCAATGTTTTCGGTATTGTATTTAACTTGATTAGTTAGATCAAACGAAACGTAAAGAAGTGGATTTAAAAACGATTCAAAGAACCAGTTTTCTCTCGTATTAAAATTTAAAGGAGTAGCTAAAGTGTTAATATCTTGTGCTTCCTTTTGTAAAGTACTTACTAAGATTTTTCTAAAAGAACCATCTGACATTTGCACAGATGTATCTCCCTCTCCTATACCTGAAATGGATTTAATGTTATTTTCTAACTGTACAATTTGTTGCTTTAATGAGCCAAAAGAAGGCACATAAACTTTTTGAATAGTTCCTGTACTATCAGCTACGTCAATTTCTACCGTATCAGCGTTAGATGAAACAACGTCAGATAATTTTGTAATGATCTGATATCCGTTGTTTTGTAGCTTCAAAAGGTCATTAAGAAGCGTGGTTAATGAGTATTTAGTGTCCATCTTATCGAATTATATCTATGTTGAATGTATATAAGCTTTCGTTTACGCATGTAATTTCAATGATTGGTTTAGGGAATGTACCCGATCCATTCGTGATTAACATACTAGGAGTTATAATTCCTACTTGTTTTCCGTAAATTCCATTACCAAAAACATTTTCTGAGTCGGTTCTAAGGAAGATACTATATCCGTTCATATTGATAGGTCCGTCGAATACGAATCTAAGGGTTTGTCCTTTTTTCCATTTATTCGTTTTATCTTCAATGTTTATATAAACGTTATCGTTGAATACCTCAACCCCATTTACATCAGGATTTTGATTGATATTCTTAAAGTAATTAGTGTATTGGCCTAAAACTAATATGTTGTTATCAGTTAAGCTTGTCAAAGTTAAACCGTTTCCTGTTGCAGTTGTAACATAACCAGAAGTATTTTTACATTGAGTAAATGTGTTGTATTCTTGGATTTTGTTAATTACTTTAACTTTATTTGGAACTGATTTATCTAATTGAATTCCATCACCTGGTCCTAATACGTCAGTATTATAAGTCAAGTTAACAGATAAGTTTCCAGAAAGGACTTGATTTAAGTTGTTAGAAACTTGATTAATCATATCAATCAGAGTTGTACTAGATTGGAATGCTAATTTAGCATTATTTAAGCTAGATTCTAATTGAGATATTCTTGCACTTAATGCATCTAAACTTTGTTGTGAAAAGTAGAAGTTTTCAAGATCCTTGATTCTAGTTTTCATATCAATGATATCAATCTCGGTGTCTAAAAACATTGCGGCAGCTTCTTGTAATCTCGTAGAAGCATCAATGAATAAGTCCATCGAGAATGTGTTATAATCATTGATAATCGTTTCAACTCCAGCATTAGAAGTAGTTGAATCAAATTTCAAATCTAATTTCAAACTATAACCGTTACCGTTTAATTTAGTAATTTTGTTAGGTTTGAATTTATCAAATCTCTTTAGATAAGCAATACCAGAACCTTGGTTAACATAATCATCTAAGATAAGAATTCCATATAAGTTTGTTGCCTTATTAGTTGGACTTGAAGAAGAATATGTGTCGTAGTAAATTAATGCTGCATTAAAAGAGAAGTCTGAAGCAGCATCAGATGCATTGAATTCAGATATGATTGCTATATTCGGATCATCAACAATTGGTTTATAAACGTTAGGATCCCAGTTTAATACAACTCCATCCATTGCTGAAAGCTTTACCGGTTTTCCTGTTCCCGTAGGAATTGCAGCAGTTCCAGTCCAATTACTAACATTTCCAAATGATGGGGATGTTGTATAAGATGTAGCAGCATCATTATCGTAGAATGCTCTAAGATCTAATCCACTAGGATGTATAGATCCAGCATCTCTACCAACAATATATGTGTTTCCATTATCCCATGCTCTTGAAGGAGCGTAGTTAGGATCCGTGTAAGGTTTCCACATAATAAGTGGAGTACTACCATGAGTAGTAGGAACGTTTATATAAACTTCAGAGTATGCATGACCACCTTTAGAAACGTTGTTTACTACATCAATATCACCAATATATTTAACTACTCTCTTGTAATATGAAGTTGGATCTTCTTCGGTGTATTGATTGCTAATTGTAGTTTCTGATGCGGATGCAGCTCTAAAACGAACCGCATTAATTTGTGTCATCCATCTCCAAAAAATTCTTTCGGATGTTGTATATAACTGAGTAGGATCGTATGCTTGAGCTAAAGTGTTAGTCCCTTGTAAAATCTCTTCTTCGAAGTTAAGAACATAATTCTGAAAGGAAAGAGCTATATTGACGTTGTTATCAGATGATAAAAATGGTACAGATGAAGTTCCTCCTCCAGCCGAAGCACCAATACCTTCCCATACTACGTAGTTTTCGTAGTTTAATGAAGGGGTGGCTACATCAGGAATGTCTAATAATGCAAATTTTGAGAAAACAAAACGCGCATCATCATCCGTAAAAGTTTTTTGAATATCTCTTACGGCAGATGAGAAAGTATAAAATGTACCACCTTGTACTCTAAGAGGATTGATTAACGGTGTTGCCATTTATCGAATTTAATTTAATTTTATAGTGCTGTCCAAGTACCAGTTCCACCTGTTGCAGATGTTGTACCGGTACAAACAAGTACAGACATGTTTGTAGAATCGAATACAATAGCTCCTAATTGAGGATT
>Ga0075473_10001119_pt1 | contig 11191 bp, 8 predicted proteins | sample DEB19_08_DNA_FD_76340 | JGI IMG/M metagenome (GOLD analysis project Ga0075473, IMG submission 76340) | Aqueous microbial communities from the Delaware River and Bay under freshwater to marine salinity gradient to study organic matter... | ecosystem: Environmental > Aquatic > Marine > Coastal ... | reverse complement strand
CTTATTGGCAGATTCGATTACCTCTTTATCTCTTATCGAACCATTTGGTGCAACGAGCGCCTTTATCCCCGACGCCGCAAGCGCCTCCAATCCATCAGGAAATGGAAAGAAACCATCACTCGCCGCTACCGCACCCTGAACATAATCGCCAGCCCTTCGAATGGCATCGCGTGCTGCATCTAGGCGATTTACTTGGCCCGCCCCAATTCCGATTGTGGCCTTACTTTTTGCTATGACAATTGCATTGCTCCGACATCGCGCAACCGTGGTCCAAGCAAAACTGAGATCTGCAAAATCTTCTTTATCGAGCGCATCTCCTGAAACTAGATTGAATTCTTCCGAATTCAATTCCCTATCTGGACTCTGCAATAGGAAGCCACCATCAATCTCTCGCAATTGAAAATCGGGCTCTGTCCGAGCGGTAAATTCCAAAACTCGCAAATTAGGTTTCTTTGCCAGAACCTTTAGCGAACCCTCTGTGAAAGCAGGGGCAATTAACGCTTCATAGAAGTTACCAACAATTTCAGCAGCTACCTCCTCATCAACCTCTTGGTTTGAGGCAATCGCACCGCCAAATGCAGAAACTGGATCTGAAGCGAGAGCTTTTGTGAAGGCCAATTTTGAATCTTCATCAATCGCGACGCCACAGGGCATTCCATGCTTGACGATTACAAATGTATTTTCTGAATGATCTGCGACAACCTGTGAGGCTATGTCGAGATCGAGATAGTTATTAAATGATGGTTGCTTTCCTTGAATTAGCCGGGCCGATGCGACTCCGGCGCTACCAACCAACACGCCTGATTGGTGGGGATTCTCTCCGTATCTGAGTGGCTCGCCAAACTCTTTTAGAAGTGCGAGGTCATACCTTGCTGTAACTTCAATAGCTTGGCTAGCCCATAATTTTCTATCTTCTACTCTAATTCCAGACTTTAAAAGGCTCGCGAAATGTTCATACTGATTGGGGCTTGTGAGTATTGAAACGCTCTTGTAATTCTTGGCTGCAGCTCGAATCAAGGCTGGACCTCCGATATCGAACTTCTCTGGAGAGTAAAGATTGACAATCACAACATCTATATCGAGGGTACCGGTGCGCTCTGCTTCATTTACCTGAGTTGGATCACTTCGATCGAAGAGAATTGCGCCATGAATAAGGGGGTGAAGTGTCTTGACTCTGCCTGCAAAGAGCTCGGGCGAACCAGTTACTTCCTCAATGCTTTTGACGGAAATCCCATTTTTCTCAAGGAAAAGCGCCGTTCCATCTGAAGCTAGGATCGAGTAGTCATTAGAAATTAGTTCTCTTGCAAGTTCGACCAACCCGTCCTTATTGGAAACTGAGAGAAGAGCGTGCCGCTTATGTTTCATGCATCTTGCTTTTTCATTTTGGCAATCAACTTTGGAGCAACCATGAAAATTGCAGCGCCAAGTGCGAATTCTGTAGTAACTATCAGGGGCATCGCCCACCAAACGGGTCCTACTGAGGGCAGGTTTGTGGAGAGTAGTTGACCACTACTTAACCGTGCCAGAACTAATAACAGAACCACTGAGATTAGAGTGGCTGAAAGGAAAAAACGTTTTGTCTCACTAAAGTCGCTATAAGTCGAAACTGCGTAGCGAGCTACTGATGCACCCATAAAAACAATCACGATGGATAGAGTTAGAACGTAAATGTTTCCTTTAACAGGCAAGGCGCCCAGGATTGGTATCGCTGGGATTTCATCAATTCGATGAATGAACGGCGATAGCAGGCTTCCGGTGCCAATAGTTATCCCAGCACCAGATACATAACTAAGGGCAGAGATAGCAACATTTGGAAGATACAAAAGTTGGCCAATCAATAGGACCAGTCCGCCAAAGACACCGGGCTCAATTACCCGGGTTAGATTTAGCACAACATCAAAGTGAAAGGTCAATGATGCAGCAACAACAAGTGAACTAAATCCAATTAGCGTGACACAAGATATCCATACAACTCTTAGCGCTCTCTGCCAAGGAAACTGAAATTTATGCATTGGTAGAGCTCCGCTAACCAAGAAAGCAGAAATCGCAGAGATCGCAAAGAGAATTGGAAGCGCAAAATAATATGGCGCCTCCACAGTGCTTCCGAGTGCTATTAATGAAATAAGGTAGCCGAGAGTCGCATAACTAAATGCGAAAGAAAAAATGTAACGAAATCGATCTTTATGAGCGGGCTCGCCCAGAGTTTCAATCATTCTCATATAACCACTTCTAGTAGCAAAAAATGGAATTAGAACTCCGCCAACCGGAAGAAAAGTAAGTGACCCAGAGAGCGTGGCATCGGAGAGCGCTAGTTGTAGTGGAACTTGATGGGCTGCGAGAAAGAACCAGAGCGCTGCTCGCAGCGGATCAGCTGTATTTCCTGATGAACTTCCCGCCGTCGCCCAAGCGACTAGCGAGAAAAAAGATATGGGTAGAAGAACGAGCGTAAGGCTACGAATCCCTTGTTGGAGTCCAACGCGCAGGATTCGCGTCACAATTATCCCTTGAGGATTCCGCGAAGAAGTTGAGCCGTCTCACTTGGAGTTTTGCCAACTTTTACGCCAGCTGCCTCGAGTGCAACTTTCTTCGCTTCAGCGGTTCCAGATGATCCAGAGACAATGGCGCCGGCATGCCCCATCGTCTTGCCTTCTGGAGCGGTAAAACCAGCAACATATCCCACCACTGGTTTAGTCACATACTCCTTGATAAATGCAGCAGCTCGCTCCTCGGCATCACCGCCAATCTCACCAATCATAACGATCGCTTGAGTTTCAGGATCATCCTGAAATGCTCGGAGACAGTCTATGTGAGTGGTTCCGATGATCGGATCACCACCAATTCCAACAGCTGTTGTGAAGCCGATGTCTCGTAGCTCATACATCATTTGATAAGTCAGCGTGCCCGACTTTGAAACTAGTCCGATCTTTCCTGGACCGGTAATGTCAGAAGGAGTGATACCGATATTGCTTTTTCCTGGTGAGATAAGTCCAGGACAATTCGGGCCGATGATGCGCGTCTTGCCTTTTTCTTGCGCGTGTGCAAAAAAAGCAGCGGTATCGTGGACTGGGATTCCTTCGGTAATTACTACAACAAGCGGTAATTCCGCATCGATTGCATCCAAGACTGCAGCTTTAGCAAATTTCGGTGGTACAAATACGACCGAGGCGTTGGCTCCAGTTGCAGCTACAGCTTCTTTCACAGTGTTAAAGACGGGAAGCGCTTTACCTGCAATCTCAACTTCTTGCCCACCTTTTCCAGGGGTGACGCCACCAACTATCTTTGTTCCACTCGCAATCATTCGCCTGGTGTGCTTGGTTCCTTCTGCACCGGTCATTCCTTGCACAATCACTCTTGTATTTTCATCGATGAAAATTGTCATTTCTGGGCCGCCAATTCTGCTGCACGAGCGGCAGCGCCATCCATGGTGTCGAGCTGTTGGACCAGTGGATGATTCGCTTCGTTAAGAATTCTTCTTCCTTCATTGACATTATTTCCATCAAGGCGAACAACTAGTGGCTTCGTCGCCTTATCACCCAAGATCGCAAGGGCTTGGACAATTCCATTTGCAACAGCATCACAAGCAGTAATACCGCCGAAGACATTTACAAATACAGAGCGGACTGCTGGGTCTCCTAAAATAATTGAGAGTCCATCGGCCATAACTTGGGCAGAAGCACCGCCTCCAATATCGAGGAAGTTAGCGGGTTTAACGCCATATTTCTCACCCGCATAAGCAACTACATCAAGTGTGCTCATAACTAGACCTGCGCCGTTTCCAATTACACCAACTTCACCTTCAAGTTTTACGTAATTCAAATCCTTCTCTTTAGCAAGCGCTTCGAGCGGATTAGTGGCGGCGTGATCTATTAGTGATTCGTAATCGGGGTGACGGAACGATGAGTTATCGTCAAGCGTGACTTTTCCATCCAGTGCGATGATTCGTCCATCTTTAGTCTTTACCAGCGGGTTCACTTCTACCAGAGTCGCATCAGATTCTTGGAATGTCTTCCATAGCGTTACTAGTACATCCGCAACATCCTCACTTACATCATCAGGGAAAGCGCCCTGCTTTACTATTTCAAGCGCTTTTGTCTTATCCAATCCTTTGTTTGCATCTACATGAACACGTGCTAATTTCTCAGGAGTTTTGTGAGCGACTTCTTCAATATCCATTCCACCGGCAACCGATGCCATTACAAGAAAGGAGCGAGCGGCTCTATCAAGGAGGATTGCCAAGTAATACTCGCTCTCGATTGGAGCAGCTTGAGCAATCATCACTTTTCTAACTACGTGACCTTTGATATCCATACCTAAAATTGCTTTAGCTTTTTCATAAGCATCTGCGGGGTCCTCGGCTAGCTTGACTCCACCAGCTTTGCCGCGACCACCAATCTTTACTTGGGCTTTTACAACTACTTTTCCACCCAGTTTTTCTGCTGCTGCGCGAGCTTCCTCGGGGGTTGAGGCAACCGCGCCACCTAAGACGGGAACGCCTTTTGCTTCAAAGAGATCTCGGGCCTGATATTCAAATAGGTCCATAGGTCATAACTTATCTACTGGGGCATAGCGGAGCAACAAACGCTTCTCGCCATAGCTTCCAAAGTTGATTGTGGCTTCTGCTTTATCTCCTTCACCTGAGACAGATATCACGGTACCTAATCCAAAGGTATCGTGTGAAACGCGATCGCCAACAGAAAGTTGTAATGAGGTGCTCTGTTTTCCAGTTGCTCTGGGCGGTGGTGGCGTTGCAAATTTCTTCCTTGTTATCGGTGGAGATGTGAATCCACTTGCAGACTTATTCCAATCAATGAGAGTTTCGGGAATCTCATCGAGAAATCTAGATGGTGGATTGTAGTTAGGCGCACCCCATGCCGATCGATACTCGGCGCGTGAAAGGTAGAGCCGCTCTCTTGCTCTTGTGAGTCCAACATAAGCAAGTCTGCGCTCTTCCTCAAGCTCTTTCTTCTCACCCAAAGTTCGCGAATGCGGAAAGACGCCTTCTTCCAACCCGGTCAAGAAAACTGTAGGAAACTCAAGACCTTTAGCGGTGTGCAGGGTCATGAGCGTTACTACCCCGCCATGATCTTCACCTTCAGGAATCTCATCGGCATCGGCAACTAAAGATACTTCTTCCAAGAAGCCAGCCAAGGTCGGGCTCTCGCCATCGCCGATAATTCGCTCTTCATACTCTTCAATTACCGCTACAAGTTCCTCGAGATTTTCAACCCGCACCTCATCTTGTGGGTCATGGCTATCTCGAAGTTCATTTAGAAGTCCAGATTGTTCGAGGATAGCAGCGGCTATGGTGGATGGCGGACGATTTGCTTCAACTAAAACTTGAAGCGCGGTCAACATTGAAACGAAAGCCTGGATTGAAGCGTTTGCGCGGGGCGATAGCTCTGAGCTAGTGCTCCTTGATAAGGCTTTCCAAAATGAAATTGAATCTCGCTTTGCGATTTCGTCAATCGAATCTAAGGCGCGATCTCCGATACCACGTTTTGGAGTATTGATGATTCTCCTTAGTGAGACTTCGTCATCCGGATTAACAAGTACCCGTAGATACGCCAGTAAATCCTTGACCTCTTTCCGTTCATAGAAGCGGACTCCCCCGACAACCTTGTAGGGAACACCGGCTCGCATAAATATTTCTTCAAATACTCGAGATTGTGCGTTGGTTCGATAAAAGATGGCAGTATCACCAAAACGCGACTTGCCGGAATCACTCAATTTGTACAGTTCATCGCGAACAAATTCAGCTTCATGATGTTCATTCTCGGCAACAAAGCCAGTTAATTTTGTGCCGCTTCCAGCATCAGACCAGAGGTTTTTCTCTTTTCTCGATTCATTTTTTGAGATTACTGAATTAGCAGCGCTAAGGATGTTCTGGGTTGAGCGGTAATTCTGTTCTAAAAGAATGGTTGTGGCATCTGGATAATCTTCTTCAAATTGCATGATGTTTCGAATAGTGGCGCCTCTAAACCCGTAAATCGATTGGTCAGCATCACCTACCACGCATAGTTCTGCGGCTGGGATACCTTCCCTATCGGTTCCGACTAGCTCACGTATCAATATATATTGGGCGTGGTTGGTATCTTGATACTCATCAACCAGAATGTGTTTGAAGCGATGACGGTATCTGGCTCGAGCATCCGGAAACTTTTGCAAAACTTCCACGGTTTTCATTATTAGATCATCAAAATCCATGGCATTGGCGCTTGTTAGTCTCTGCTGATAAATCGCATAAACTTCAGCAACAATCTCTTCAAAGTGATTAGTGGTTGCGTTGCGATAATCAGCAGGTCCAAGTAACTCATTCTTCGCATTTGAGATTAGGGCTGCGACCGCTCTTGGGTTATAGCGTTTTTGGTCAAGGTTAAGCTCGCGCATGACAAGCGTGACCAGGCGGACGCTATCTGCTTGATCGTAGATGGAATAAGAAGTGGAGAAACCAAGTCGACTAGCTTCTTGGCGAAGAATTCGCACACAAGCTGAGTGGAACGTGGAAACCCAGATTGCTTTAGCTCGTTTGCCAACTAAAGCTGCGACGCGCTCTTTCATCTCACCCGCAGCTTTATTTGTGAAGGTAATCGCAAGAATCTCAAACGGTTCAATGCCTCGCTCGGCCATCAGATAGGCGATACGTCGCGTTAGAACTCTGGTTTTCCCTGAGCCAGCGCCAGCAACAACTAGAAGTGGGCCACCGTGATGAATAACAGCAGATTGCTGTTCTGGATTTAAGCCTTCTAGTAATCTGCCCGACACGTAAACAAGTCTAGAATACGTCGGTGACTCCAATCGCTGATGAAGAGATAAAGCGGATTCTTGTAGTAATGGCGCACCCAGATGATTGTGACTTTGGGGCGGGCGGGACGATTGCTCAATGGACGGCTAAAGGAATTCATGTCTCTTACTGCATAATCACAAATGGGGATCAAGGCGGCGAGGAATCTGATGTTCTGTTAGAGGAGATGGCCTTAGTGCGCCAAAGAGAACAACGAGATGCAGGTCTTGCATTAGGCGTTAAAGATATTCAATTCCTAAATTATCGCGATGGCTCTCTCATGCCTTCGATAGAACTACGAAAAGAGATTGTCAGAGAGATTCGAAGGGCACAGCCTGATCGAATGGTTATTCAATCACCCGAGCGGAACTATGAACGAATTTTTGCTAGTCACCCAGATCATTTAGCTGCAGGCGAAACAGCCCTTCAAGCCGTTTATCCAGATTCTCGAAACCCATATGCATTCACAGACCTGAAGGCTGATGGTTTTGAACCTTGGCGAGTGAAAGAAGTCTGGATAACTGGGTCGCCGACACCAAACCACTTTGTTGACATAACCGAAACTTTTTCCAAGAAGATGGCTGCATTACACGCTCACCGGAGCCAAACTGCGCATAATCCGGAGCTCGAGAACATGGTACGTAGTTGGGGCGAGAAAAATGCAGAGGCTAATGGTTTGAGCTCAGGTAGTGTTGTAGAAATATTTAAAGTTATCAATACAGACTAACGAATTGAAACACGCTGGATCACCAAGTTTTTTAATGGTGTTCCATCCACGCCGCCACCTTTAACTCCCGCCTTGGCAATGTGCTCAAGAATTTCGATTCCAGAGGTTATCTCACCCCAAATTGTGTAATTGGGACCTAGTGTCGTGTTGTCATAGACCAAGAAAAATTGGCTTCCGTTAGTTCCTGGAGAACCCGAATTTGCCATTGCGACCGTACCGCGCGAGTAGTTATCCATCTCAGCCTCGGGAAGATTTTCATCTTTATATCGAAATCCTGGATCACCCATTCCGGTCGCAGTTGGATCGCCACATTGCACGACGTAGATTCCATCTGTTGTGAGTCGATGGCAAGTAGTTCGATTGTAGTATCCAGCTTTCACCAGCGCAGAAAGAACTGTGAGAGTGACGGGAGCATCTTTGAAGAAAGTGCGAATTTTTATATTTCCACAATTTGTATGCAGTGTGATTTGGCGTGGGCCACGTTTCAATAAGGCGGTTGGGGGTTTTACAATCTTAGGAGAATTGGCAGCCCATTTGTTCTGACGACATTTAACTATGTCCTTCTCTTCAGCCCGGGCCGTTGGGGCAGAGATCGAAATCGGAAAAATAAGTGCAGTTATGAGAGATAATGAAAGTGAAACACTTAGATGTTTTAACTTCATCTAATTCACTCCCATTCGATGGTTCCGGGCGGCTTTGATGTGACATCAAGTACCACACGATTAACTTCTCTTACTTCGTTCGTAATCCGATTAGAGATTCGAGCGAGAACATCATCTGGAACTCTGGCCCAATCTGCGGTCATTGCATCTTCGCTAGTTACTGGGCGAAGCACAATTGGGTGGCCATATGTTCGACCATCTCCTTGTACTCCCACACTTCTAACATCAGCGAGAAGAACAACTGGACATTGCCAGATAATCCGGTTTAGTCCTGCAAATTGTAATTCTTGCCTGACAATAAAGTCCGCTTCGCGCAGAATTCTAAGTCTTTCCTGAGTAACTTCTCCGACAATTCGAATTGCGAGGCCCGGACCCGGAAAGGGTTGGCGCCAAACAATCTCGCCGGGAAGCCCAAGTTGTAGTCCAACTTCCCGAACCTCATCTTTGAATAAGGAGCGGAGTGGTTCTATTAATCCAAAGTTAAGGTCATCTGGAAGGCCGCCTACATTGTGATGAGACTTAATGTTTGCAGTTCCGGTGCCGCCGCCAGATTCGACTACATCTGGATAGAGAGTGCCCTGGACCAGGTATTTAACTTCACCACCACTAGTTAATTCCCGTGCAGCACTTTCAAAAACTCTTATGAATTCTCTACCGATTATCTTTCGTTTCTCTTCCGGATCGGTAACACCCTTTAGAGCCGATAGAAATCGATCTTTGGCATCTACCACTACCAGATTTACGCCGGTTGCAACTACAAAATCTCTCTCAACTTGTTCTGCTTCACCTTTTCGAAGGAGTCCGTGATCGACGAAGACACAAGTGAGTTGCGATCCAATCGCACGATGTACTAATGCAGCAGCAACTGCAGAATCGACGCCACCCGATAAACCGCAAATTACTCTCTCTGATCCAACCTCTGATTTGACATTTACGATCTCATTTTCAATTATGTTTTCTGGTGTCCATGTCGGTTTGCATTTGATGACATCGATTAACCATCTTCTTAAGATTTCCTGTCCGTTGTCAGTATGTAAAACTTCCGGATGAAATTGAACACCAGCCATTTCACCGTTTTCACTCTCAAAGGCAGCAACCGGGGTGTTTTCTGTTCTCCCAATTGTCACAAAACCAATAGGCGCAGCAATCACGCTATCACCATGACTCATCCAGACATCGAAATTACTTTCGAGCCCAGCGAAAAGTTTTGAAGTTGTGTCCGCGTTAAAGTGAGTCCGTCCAAATTCGGAAATGTCATTCTTCTTCACTTCGCCACCAAGAGCCTGAGCCATGGCTTGAAATCCATAACAGATTCCGAATACTGGAATTCCTAGCTCAAATACTTTTGGATCTATTCGCGGCGCTCCTGAAACATATACTGATGCAGGTCCGCCAGAAAGGATTATGGCGCGCGGATTTCTTGCTTGAATATCGTCTGCGGTCAGAGTTGAAGGAACAATTTCGCTGTAAACGCCAGCCTGTCGTACTCGACGAGCAATAAGTTGGGCGTATTGCGCACCAAAATCGATTACTAGGACATGGTTACTTCGTTGCAAGATTAACCTTTATTCAAGACTATCTCGACACGTTGGAATTCCTTTAGTTCTGAATAGCCACATGTGGCCATAGCTCGCCTCAAAGCCCCAAAAAGATTCATAGTCCCGTCTGCTGAGTGAGAAGGTCCTACGAGAATTTCTTCGAGCGTTCCAGTAGTTCCCACATGTACCCGCGTTCCGCGAGGTAATTCCGCATGGTGCGCTTCGCTGCCCCAATGCCATCCGCGGCCGGGCGCTTGCTCTGCGCGCGCTAACGGCGAGCCGAGCATAACGGCATCAGCTCCACATCCAATCGCCTTTGCAATATCGCCACTCTTTCCTACAGAACCATCTGCAATAACATGGACATAACGTCCGCCAGATTCATCTAAGTATTGTCGGCGCGCTGCTGCTACATCTGCAACGGCTGTTGCCATCGGTACTGATATTCCTAGGACTTGTCTAGTGGTATGAGCCGCACCGCCTCCAAAACCAACCAAAACTCCAGCTGCGCCCGCACGCATTAGATGTAGTGCGCTTTGAGTAGTTGCACATCCTCCAACAACTACAGGTACATCTAATTCATAGATGAATTTCTTTAGATTTAATGGCTCTGATTTAGTTGAGACATGTTCGGCACTAACTGTAGTTCCACGAATAACAAATAGATCGACTCCTGCATCGACAACGGTCTTATAGAACTCTGCAGTTCGCTGTGGCGAGAGTGCGCCAGCGACGGTGACTCCGGCTGCGCGGATCTCAGCGAGACGCTCCTTAATGAGTTCGGGGCGGATCGGCGCCTTATACAGCTCCTGCATTCGAGCTGTTGCTTGATCGACTGGTATCGATGAAATTTCACCTAATTGAATTTTCGGATTTTCGTATCTGGTCCAAAGTCCCTCAAGATTCAGCACACCTAATCCACCTAATTGACCAATAGCGATGGCGGTTTCGGGAGAGACAACCGAATCCATGGGCGCTGCCATTAGGGGCAGTTCGAAGCGATAAGCATCAATTTGCCAGGCAAGCGATACATCTTGAGGTTCACGCGTGCGACGAGATGGGACGATTGAGACATCATCAAAGGAGTAAGCGGTTCGAGCGCGTTTTCCTTCTGAAATCTCGATATCAACCATGTTTAACTCCTAAAGTAGTTTGGCGCATCGGCTACATCCAAAACATCATGTGGGTGGCTCTCTTGGAGCCCCGCACTGGTTATCTGTATTAGGCGCCCTCGTTTTTGAAGCGCTTCAATATTCTCTGCTCCGGCATACCCCATTCCGGATCTAAGTCCGCCCACTAATTGATGTACAACTGTTGAAACTGGGCCACGGTAAGCAACTTTGCCTTCAATACCTTCTGGTACCAGTTTGTCCTCAGCAAGTACATCGTCTTGCATGTAGCGATCTTTAGAGAATGACTTAGTTTCGCCACGAGATTGCATCGCTCCCATAGATCCCATTCCACGATAACGTTTAAATTTCCT
>Ga0075473_10001116_pt1 | contig 11204 bp, 14 predicted proteins | sample DEB19_08_DNA_FD_76340 | JGI IMG/M metagenome (GOLD analysis project Ga0075473, IMG submission 76340) | Aqueous microbial communities from the Delaware River and Bay under freshwater to marine salinity gradient to study organic matter... | ecosystem: Environmental > Aquatic > Marine > Coastal ... | reverse complement strand
ATGTCTTTTTGAACACATCTTTTGAACTTATCAACCATTTCACCAACAACCTGCCATTCTGTCTTGTTTCCAGAACCCATATCAGAAGTAGTCTTGATGTAGTCAAAACTAAAAATCATGCGGTTTCCCCTGCCAACCTTTGAATAGTAAAAACGCTTCAAGGTATTAATCATGGAATCAACATCCATTCCACCAACATTATAATAGTAGAACTGGAGCTTTTTAACCTTGGCCCATACATTTCTTACCTTATCAACTGTTTCCTTGCCTGCTCGTAGCCATTGGCCGCTTTCAATCAAGTGCATGGGAACTCCACTCAATGCCGAGCATTGGCGCATAATAAGCTCTTCCTTGCTCATTTCACCGTTATCAAAGTGAAGTACTGGAACATCATACTCCAAGCTTACCTTGGTGCTGTAATCCATGCAGAACTGCGTTTTACCAACGCCTGAGCGAGCAACCACAACAGTGATGTTACCAGGGCGAAGAAGAGAACCATAAATATCATTAATCTTTTCGTGTGGCCCCATCATGCCAAACTCTGTAACAGGATTGGCACCACGCTCCTCAATCAAGGATTCCATTTCATCATAGATGTTTTCGGGAGAATCGTTCCCTACCTCATACTGATTAATGCGAGCATTGTATTCTTTATCAGCAATCGCGATGATGTCAGCATAGCTGCTTTCAGCAGGAAGGCTTTTCATCTTTTTCGCAATTGACTGCGAAGACTCAAAAATCTCTCTTCTAATGGTGTACTTTTTAAGCTCTTTTGCTGTTTTGATGATGCTTCCGTCAGCAACCTTTCTCATGCCAAGAGACTTTACATACTCTCCAACATTAACAACATCATCAAATGTGATTCCTAGATTCTGAACTCGTTGAGCAATAATAACATCGTCAATATCCTCATGAGCCTCTAGAGCTTGCTTAACAATCGTGAAGATTGTCTTATTGAGAGAATTGTCCTCGCTATAAAAATCTTTTTCATTAATAAATGCAGAAATATCAAAGTAATTTTCTGGATTTTTAATCAATGCAGCGAGAAGCTGCTTTTCTAGTTCATAGGAGTAAATCATGTCTGTGATATGTTAGCGCAATTACTCTTCTTCGTCAAGTCCTTCTTCACCAAAAGATTCATCGCCATTGATTGTCATTTCATTCATGTCTGAGCTTTCCAAGTATTTTTCCAAAGCTTTTCGCATTCCAAATTCAATGACTTGGGAATCATATTTAGCATAAATTAATGGAGTGCCATCTTCTGAAAGATAAGCGACGACCACTCCTTTATATTTATCCGCATTGCCACTCAACTCATAAAGTTGATCAATCAAATTAGGAGGCATTTGGAATTTTGGCATTCCGTCTGTTAGGTCTTTTTTCTTTCTTGCCATATAGTTATAAATAAATTTCTTGAGATTCGAAAAAATCTTTTGTTAGTTCTTTAACGTCATAGATTTCAATTAATTTAATACCGTTTATTTCGCAAAAATCGTATTTTTTTGAGTCTCTCTTTAGCTGCTGTAAAAACTTGTTTCTATTTCCATGGAAGAATGGAATGAATTTTGTATGCTGCTGTCCTTGGACTTCAATGGCTATTTTTTTATTAGCGTTAAAAAAATCAAAGGTTAGTCGGGTTTCGACTAACCTCAATTCTTCAAACACAACATCATCTTTCCAATACTTAAGCAAAAATCTTTTTACTTCATCTTGGAACTTGCTGCGAGTTTTTTTGCGCCAATCAATTAAATACTTTTTCGCATTCTTGAGAGTCTTTTCTTTTCCATAGAGTGTTTTAAACTTCATGCGGGATTAAGGTTCTAAAGTAATTAATTAGGAATTTTAGAAGGTCTTCGTTTTTCTCAACCACCTCAAAGAGCGAGGCTTCACCGTGCATTTTAGCTTCAATAGATAATCCATTCTCTGCTAGAAGCTGAACAAAATCTTCACTTGGAGAAAACCAAGCTCCACTTTTATTGATTAGTTCCCAAGCAAGCAATAGATCAACGATTTCTTTTTCAATCCAGATTGATTTGCCGCCACTTCTGCCATATCGGATTGGGTATGGAATTGTGAGATTTGTTTTCTCATTTGGAGACTTCTTAACAGTAACTTTTGCCCAATGTCCAACTGGAGGATTTTTTTCCAAGTCAATGCTTTTATCAGAAGGATTTTTTAGAATCAAATCTCCCTTAAAGCGTGGCTCAAACTCAAGAATCCAGTTTGCAAAGTGAAGTAGAGCATTACCCCCCGTTGCAGATGTTTGACGAATAGGAGCTTTGGAGTATGGGTCTAGCTTAATATCTGCTCTTACTTGAGAGATAAAAATTGCCATGTGTCCTCGCTTTGCAAGAGCGATAGATAGTTTCTTCATGAATGTGGCAGCAATAACTGCACCGCCAGCAACTTTTGAACTCTCTTCAAAAGACTTGTCCATATCGTTCTTTGCAATCAGACCATCCACAGCATCAAGCAAAAAGCAGAACTTAGTCTTCTCTTCATTCTTGGAAACTAGCTGACGCATGGCATCAACCACTGTTTCATAAATATTGCTTTCAAATACGAAGCAAGTGCCTGCGACCCAATCTTCGGCAGAAAAGACAAACTTCACGCCAGAGCGTTTTTGCATTTCTGGTGAAAGACGACCTTCTGCTTTGATATAAAAACCTTTTGAGTTTGGAACGCTAAGAAGAAAGTTCTTCATAACTTCCAAAGCTTCGCTAGTTTTTCCACCTTCGTTAATTCCAACGAATCGGTGAAGACCAGGGCCGAAACCTCCTCCTAGTTGAAGATCAAGTTGTAAAGAACCACTTGACACCTTATAGTCAATTGTCTCTTCAAAATTGTAATGATCCTCTGCATTTTGCTTTAAAAATGAACTGAGAACTTCGTTTGAAGTGATCTTCTTTTCTTCTGTAGTAGTTTTAGTCTTCGCCATTTAAAAAATCTTTGATTGTTTTGATTTGTTTTGCTACTTGTCTTTTTTCAACAAGCGGATCGTCAATAAGTACGATGGTTTCCTGCTTTTTCTTCCAAGAAGAATTGTAAATCTTGAACCTGAAATCTAGTTCTTTGAGAATTTTATCTGCAAAAAGAATTGCCAAACTTTCTCCTTTGAAAGAAAAAGAAGTATCTTTTAAAAATTCAAGACTGTATCGTTCAATCAAGCGATTGAGTAATACATACTCTCGCTGCCAAAATTCTCTTTTTGATTTTAGAGGGACTTCTACGAACTTGGCAACGAGAGCTTTTTTATTAATTTGCTTTTTTTTCATTTGTAAAAATTAATTACAATTATTGTAACTTAACTTTTACGATAAAAATTTGCTCATATCTTCTGTATTGAAATATATCCAAGAAGTATTTGATACAAAAATTCTTTTATTTCCAAGTAAAGACCATTCATCTACAGCTTTGACAACTCCTTGCCAAGAAGGATGATAATCATGTCCTGCAATAATACCTCCCTTTTTAAGTTTCGGAAACCAAGCTTGAATATCTGCTTTCACGTTTTCATAATCATGAGCAGCATCAATAAAAATAAAATCAAAATAATTGTTTGGAAAAGATTCGCTAGCTGATAACGAAGTATCTCTAACTGGACGGATAATATCTTTTACTGGTTCGATATTACGCAGAAACTCTTCATATAAACTATTTTGTTTAATAATTTCATCTTGAGCATGTTCTTCGCTTCCTTGCCAAGTATCTACACAATAGAAATCTATTTTTTTATTAGAATTTAAAATTTCTACGGCCATAAAGGTCGCGCTTCTTCCTTTCCAACTTCCAATTTCAATAAATTTAGCATTATCAAATTTAGTAACAGCTAATTGATAAATATCTTGAAAATTAAACCAATTTTCTCCGATGTTTTGATAAAAATGTTCCATATTGTTAATTAGTATAAGGCCAACCTAAATCTTTTGCAACCATTTTCTGAACTAATTTAGGAAAAGATGTTTTTGGCTCCCAATTTAAAGAATATCTTGCGGGTGTTGAATCTCCCCAAAGAAGATCAACTTCTGCTGGTCGGTAAAATTGGGAATTGATCTTAACTAAAATTTTATTTGTTTCTTTTTGGACGAAGACTTCATCAATTCCGTTACCAATCCATTCTCCTTCAATAAAAGCTGCTTTAAACGCTAATTCTACAAACTCACGAACAGTATGAGTTTCATTAGAGGATAATACATAATCTTTTGGACTTTCTTGGTTCATCATGAACCAGATTCCTCTTACAAAGTCTTCGGCATCACTCCAATCTCTTTTAGCATCTAGATTACCTAGTTCAATTGGCAAAAATGACTCATCTGAATTGATTGCGTTATGGATTCTGGCAACATTCTTTGAAATCTTGCGAGTGACAAATTCTTCGCCTCTACGAACACCTTCGTGATTAAAAAGAATGCCTTGAACAGCATAAAGGTTATAAGAGTCTCTATAGACCTTCACAAGATGGTGTGCAGCGCATTTTGCAGCACCATACGGCGATCTTGGACGGAATGGATGGTTAATGTCCTGTGGAGAGTAAATAACATCGCCAAATTGCTCGCTACTGCCAGCATTATAGAATCTCGTTTCTGGAGAAAAATTTCTGATAGCTTCTAAGCAAAAAAGAACTCCCATACAGTTTGTCTGCATGTGATTCACTGGCATCTTCCAACTATTACCAACAAAAGAATTAGCTGCAAAATTAATAAAATAATCTGGCTTCTTTTCGCGAATTACCTGATTAATGTTTTCAGGATCAGTGATGTCTAGTTCAATTGTTGAAAATCTTGGATGATTTTTAAGATGTTCAATATTGTCGTGATTAGGAACGCTAAGACGACGATGCGCTCCAAGTACAAAGTAATTAGTATTTTGTAATAGATAATCGGCCATTAATGAGCCGTCTTGACCTGTAATGCCTGTAATAATAACTGTTTTCATTTCCAATAAGAATAAATATTTTTCTCTACCTCGTAGGGCATTTTTTTCACTTCTCTATTTGGTTGATATTTAGCCCAAAGAAACATCTTTTCAACTAAGTTTTCTAAAACCGTTTCATCTTTAAAAAGAAGCATTTCTTTAGCTTTTGTATGATCACAATACGCATGTTTAGCTTCATGTCTAGCTTCTAAATGGATAATTTCAGTATTGTATTGATAGCTAGACGCTATATTTTTTACAATTTTAGCTACTTGATTAATTGACCAGTATTTATCCGCACCAATATTAAAAGTTTCACCATCATATTTATCAAGCAATTGTTCAAACGGTTCCATATAATATTGAACATCTGAAAAAGCTCTGGTTTGTTCGCCATCTCCATAGACAATAATAGGTTCTTTATTCAGGGCTTTTCTAATAAAGATTCCAATTACGTTCCTATATTTATCCCAAATATTCTGATAAATACCCAAAACATTATGAGGTCTAATAATGTTGTATCTCAAACCAAATTGCTCATGAGCTTGTTTAATATCCATCTCAACAGCGTATTTCGCAATACCGTATGGATCAATTGGTTTTGGAGTCATTGACTCCGTAAATGGAGCTTCTTGATCTCCATATACAGCCATAGATGATGTAAAAATTAATTTTGAATCATGTTTAATACATTCATTAATAATAGATGCCGAAGCAATAATATTATTTTGATAATTAAAGCATCTAATAAATGGCGAAAGACCTTCTGCTGCATAAGCAGCTAAATGATAGACAACATCTGGTTTATGCTTTTCAAAAATATCTGAAATTGAATCTTTGCCAATAGTTCTTTTATAAAATGTAATGTCTAAGGTGGTAGGAACGAATTCTTCATAACCTCCAGATAGATCATCAATACCAATAACAGTATGACCTTTTAATAAAAAATATCTACTTAGATGAGTACCTAAAAGTCCTGCAATACCAGTAATTAAAATTTTCATATTTTTTGAAACGACCCCCAAATACTTTTTTTACCTAATTCGTATAAATAGCGTTTTAAATTATTTTCATCAATTGCTGCTTGAATTCTATCAAGACTACTTTCATGAACTGTTTCCCAACCTGTTTCTTCTTGAATTTTTGAATATTCATTTAAATCATCAGCATAATCATGAAGCATTATAATATCTCCAGATTTTAAAAATTTAGAAAACAAATTAAACTCATCATTTTTATTGCCGCCGTCACATAAAATTAAACATTGTCCTTTGGATAGAATATCTTTAATTTTATTAATTGAATTTTCTGAAAAAATATTGTCAATAATCAATTCTCCATCTATCTGTTCTGGACGAATTAATGGAACATGTTTAAAAATTTCAAAACTATAAAGTTTTGTATTTGATTTTTTATTATCATTTAGCCATAAAGTCAATCCACCTCTATTTGTGCCAATTTCAATAATTGATTGAAAATCATTTTCATCAATTACTTTTTGTAAAAAATTAACTGTTGATGGCAGTTGCGCAGATAAAATATTTTTATAAACTATAAATTGTTTCATATTAAAAAATTAATGCTAATGTTCCGCTGTAATGTCCAATCTCTGTTAAGTCTACAATTTGGAGATTATTTTCTTTTGCGATGGATTCGGCAATATATCTTAAGATGGGCCATTCATTAATATCGTCCATTAAAACAATACCTTTATATTTATTCTCTACCAAGAAATCTAGAAATACTTTTTCAAAAGACCCATCATGAAATGTGTCTAGAAAAATCATGTCTGAGGCTAGTAGTCTTTCATCTTTTAAAACATCTCCAACACAAAACTCAATATTCTCTTCTTCAATCTTACATGTTAATAAATCTTTAATATCATAAGATACTACTTTATTATTTTTATTATTACCCAAAGCAATTGCAGAGGCTCCGTAATTAGTTCCAACATCAAAAAACAATTTATCGTTAAAATCTTCTGATAAATTTGCCAATAATTGATAATGTTCCCTTCCAGGCTTTAAATAAAGATATTCATTGTAAATACTTAAATCGTATTTTTTGTATAGACTAAGATCAATATTTTTAATATTTTCCTTATTGATTTGTTTAATATAGTTTTTCATTTAAAAGATTTTGATTTTTTAGTTTTAAAATTGCTTGCTTCACTGCCATCCACATATCTAAATATGTATATGTAGCAAGTCTACCAGTGAATATAGTGTTCTTTTCCTTGTCTGCTAGCTCTTTGTATTTGCTATAAATTTTCAACCCATCTCCCCAAGGGATAGGATAAAATGGAACATTTGAACCATCATAGTTTTCTGGATATTCCTCAGTAATAACAGTTTGACCTTTATGATTTGGAGTGAAGAATCTATGATCGTATGTTCTAGTATAATTCACCATTTTGGTATTTTGATTATAAATAAATTCTTCAAATTTTTTATTACTAATTGAATGTTTAAAAGAAAGAGAGCGATATGGCAATAAACCATAGCAATATTCATAATATTCATCAATTTTACCTGTGTATATTATCAAATCAGAATCATGGTTTTTCCATTCATTTTGTTCGCAATTTAATTTTAAGTCTACTCCAACTAACATTTTTTCGAACATTTTAGTATATCCTTCTTTAGGGATACATTGATATTTCTGCCCTTCAAACCAAGTTGGGTCTTCTGAATCTTTTGTTTTAGGAATTCTATTTGTGATGGATTTAGGTATTTGATCAAATGGAACTCCCCATTGTTTTTCTGAATAGTCTTTAAAAATATATTGGATAATTTCTTCTTGACTTAATTCTTTGCCTAATTTTTTTATTGTTTTTTGACTATATGGCAAGGGTATTTCGCCAAGTTCAGTTACTCCAATTGGTTTTAATTCAAAAGGGAGCCATTCAGTAAATTGAGATAAAAAATTAAATACTTCTTCATCGTCAGTATGAAAAATATGAGGACCATAATTATGAACTAGCGTATTGCACAAATAACTATCGTAGCAATTACCTCCAATATGAGGTCTAGTATCAAAAACTATAACTTCATGATTTTTTTTTAAAATAGAGGCACATGTAATGCCAGAAATTCCGCAGCCAATAATTTTTATTTTCATTAATTATTAAGATGATACGAACCGCTTAAATTTTTCTCATAGCCACTTAAATGTACGCAATAAAAACTTAAAAAGTTATTTGTTTTTAGACATGTTAAACTATTGTAAGCATCAATTCCAGATGCATGTTCAACTGGAAAATGTGAAGAAAATGAAATATTAACTTTTTTCAAAGCTGATCCTTTAATTAAAAAAGAACCTCCAAAAGCTAAATCCCAAGAACAAGGTTTATAAAAATCTTTGTTTTCTTCGCAAATATTTCCATTAAACGATGTTCTATTTTGGACTTGATACAATCTATCGTTAATATTTAAAAACTCATTGTTATTTGGATGGTGACATCTTGGATTTATGCTTGGTATTTCCTCTATTCTATGTGGAGCAATATAGTTTTTATTATTTAGCGTTTTTAAAATACTTTCTAAATTTTCAAAATGAAAAACTTGATCGGCTTCTGTATAAAGAATAATATCATCATCCTCATATTTATTTTTAATAAAATTAACACAATTTGATGCTAAAAAAATAGGATTAGTTATAGAATGATTTATAATTTTAAATTCTGGAAACATTCTGATGAGTAATTTTTCATCATCTAAATTCGCAACATGTAGAGTGATATTTAAATCTTCTTCATAGAGAAAGTCAATATTTGTTTTAAGTCCAGCAATTGTTTGGAATAAATAATTTAATCTATTATTTTTATCTGAATATGCGGCGGAAGAACTACCACCAAAATAAGGAATATTTACATGTATCATAAATTATGAATAAAATAGTTGTTCAAATTTCAAAGAACTTTTGGGAAATTTAGATTTATTGTGTTCTATTGTAATAGAAAAATCTGTTCTACCAAGAGGGTCTTGTAGATTATTTAATCTAGTATTGATAGTTTCTATATCTGTAAAAGAGTTATTATTAAACTCTGAATGAGCATAAGATTCTAATTTTTGTTTAATTCGATTAGCTCCACCGATAAAAGAAAAATGCCAACCAGAATCTTCATATCTTGGAAGAGTGTCTTTGCGACCTCTCCAATCATTCAAAGAACAACTATGAAATTCATGATATGGTAATATTACCGTACCCCTCCAGCCTTTATGATGCCAAGGTTCTTGGATAACTGTGTTTATATATCCATAAGACATTTGCATAATAGAAGTACAAGCATGATTTAACTGTCCTGCTTCTCTTAAAAGAGAGATGCTTTCTCTTTTCATAATTTCATCAGCATCAGAAAGCAAAAAAATATCTCCATCATTAAAATCAAATTTAGCCTCTTTTAATTGATTTCTTTGTTCATTTTCAATATACCAAGGATAAGGATATTGTTGAGGATCAAAAATATGATGAACAACCTTATCTAAAAAAGGAGAAAACTTATCTTTATTTTCTAAAAAGTAAAGTGGCTTTGGTTTATTTTGATGAGTTTTTGTTGATTCTACAATAATAAATTTATCAACAACATCATACAATTCATTAAATCTAATATCCAATAATTCTAGTTCATTAAAGAATTGAAATCCATCGTAAATTTTCATTGTAATACGTTTGTTAGTGTTTGAACTGTTCTATCTAAAGTATAGATTGATCTAAAAGTATCTTGAATATATTGCCGATTTGAATTTAAAGATTTTTCATAAGCTTCTTGTATAGACATTTCATCTTTAAATAAAAAGACATCATCTGGCAAATCTCCAAATCCAATAAGTTGCTTTGTAAATTTAGACATGTAAACTGGTATGCCCATATCTAACGCTTTACAAACTGCATAGCAATTAATTCCAAATTGTTTATTATGAACAAGCAAGGTTGTTTGTGGCAGAATATCTACATCTCTAATAAATCCATCTGGAAGGTGATCTCCTCCTGCAATAATTACTGGAAAATTATTGTCTTTTAAATAAAGCAATTCTGGAGTTTCCTCCATCATATGAGCTTGAGTAATTAATTGAGTAATGTATTTTGGATTTTCTAAATTCGGTTGATTTGGTGTCCAGTTTGCACAGTATTTAAAATTAAAATTTTCAGCATCTGGATGATTGCAGCTTTTTTTACAAGGCATTTGACCTAATTGCCGAATAAATAACTGCATTTGAGCATCGAAATAAGCCTTATCTCCAAAAATAGAAAACACTTCTGGCAAAATTGATAAATACAAATCGTGATTTGCATGATTAACAAATTTCACATTATCAAATTCTTTTGAAAATTCTTGAGGTTCAAAAAGCTTATTTACTACTTCAAATTTATTCTGTTTAGTACTTGAATGAGGAAAACCTAATTTTAAAGTTAATTCTTCTGTCGCAAATTCAATTTCTGCTCCAAGTTTTTGAAATGCTTTATACATATAAAGCGAGCAATCTGGATGTTGATTAAAAATTAATACTTTCATAAGTTATGTTTTCCATGGAATCCAAATGAGGAATGCTTGCCTTCATTTGCCAGTCCTATTGGAGTTTCAAAAGAAAATGATTGAGCCAAATCTAATGGAGCAAATTTCATCTGATTAATTAAAAAATACATTCTATTTTTTACGCATAAAAACCAATCTTCGGGAGCGCAAGAATATTCATGATGCTCTTCTTGATAAAAGAGTTTAGAAGATAATTTTAAAAATTCTTTACTTCTTAATGAGAATCCTCCATTTCCGCAAACCTGATGCCAAGGCCAAGGCGCTCCAATATAATCATATTCTAAAAAACTATCATTCCATAAATGGGGATTAATGATGTATCCATCATCTTGAATAATTAAGCAATAATCTGTATCCACATAATTATTTAAGGATTCAACCATAAAGCGATTGTAATCCACATATGAATTAACTGGTACTTTTTGAATAATTACATCTTCTTTCTCGTCATCAAAACCTGATAAAAGCTTTATTTTGTCAAAAAATGGAAATATAGTCTTACAATGCTTTAACGCTTTTAAAGAACTTTCTGGTTTATCTGTTGACAAACTCAATAAAGTGATGGTTTTACCTTTGATCATAGTTTTAATTTATGTTCAATATAGGGATATTCAAAGTCCTCATGTTTCATGTGAATAACGTGAGCGGGGTCTTGTCCACCACCTTCTACATACCAATGTTCGTGCCAGAATTCGTGATTACGCTTTAGTCGAGAATCAAGATCAACATAACCAAAATGAACAACAAATGGAGC
>Ga0075473_10001110_pt1 | contig 11227 bp, 8 predicted proteins | sample DEB19_08_DNA_FD_76340 | JGI IMG/M metagenome (GOLD analysis project Ga0075473, IMG submission 76340) | Aqueous microbial communities from the Delaware River and Bay under freshwater to marine salinity gradient to study organic matter... | ecosystem: Environmental > Aquatic > Marine > Coastal ... | reverse complement strand
CGTTTCATTTGGCGCTCTCTTGCATGAGCAATTCGATGTTTTATCGCTTCATCTTTTAAGTTGTAATTTTCAATGGTTGGGTTAGATATTTCATCAAATGTGGTTGGTGCGATGGGAACGTGCAGGTCGATTCGATCCAACAATGGACCACTGATTTTTCCGAGGTAGCGCGCAATATTGCCGGGTGGACAGTCACAGATTTTGGTAGGATGGTTGTAATAACCACACGGACAAGGATTCATACTTGCAACCAACATAAAATTTGCTGGGAAACGCACCCGTTGGCGTGAACGAGACAGGTGAATTGCCTTTTCTTCAAGGGGTTGTCTCAAAGATTCCAATGTGTTTTTCTGAAATTCGGGTAATTCGTCCAAAAACAACACGCCATTGTGAGCCAGCGAGATTTCTCCTGGCAACAATGGATGTCCACCGCCCACCATGGCTACATGGGATAGGGAGTGGTGGGGTGATCGAACGATTCTCTCTGTAATCACACCTTCGTCCTGTTGAGTTGTTTTTAGCATGCCCGCGATGGAATGAATCTGTGTGGTTTCCAAACTTTCTGCTAAGGACATAGTGGGCAATATCGATTGAAGGCTATTTGCGAGAAGTGTTTTTCCAGCGCCTGGCGGTCCGATTAATAGGGTGTTGTGTCCGCCCGCACAAGCAATTTCAAGGGCTCTTTTTGCCGATTGTTGCCCCCGCACTTCGGAAAATGACAGTACAGGAGTTTTCTTATATGTATTTGATTGACGATGCCATGGGTGAATCTGTTTACGATTGGCAAGAAAGTCCGCGGCTTCCTGCAAATGAGAAACACCGATAATGTCAATTTCAGTTACCATGGCTGCTTCGTTGGCATTTTGTAAAGGCACAAGAATTCCTTTAAATCCTTTGTTTTTTGCTAGTATGGCCATACTTAAAACCCCCTTGACAGGTTGAATTTTACCATCCAATGCCAATTCGCCAACCAAGATAAAATCCTTCAGTTTTGTTTCCGGTATCTGAAAGCTCATGGCCAACATGACGATGGCAATGGGCAAGTCATAACCCGACCCCTCTTTGCGCAAATCAGCCGGAGACAAATTGATGATTTGTTTTTGTCTCAGCGGCTTATATGATGTTTGCATGATGGCGGATTCACACCGATATAGGCTTTCCTTGATTGAATGATCAGGTAGGCCGATAACGCTAGTCATTGCAATTTCGCTCTGAAATGGCATCGCACAAGCTTCAACTGAAACAACAATTCCCTCTACACCCGACAAGGCGGCTGCATATCCCTTCACTACCATAAAAATGTGTATTAACTATAAAATAGGTTGACCCTTTTCCACTTTGATACCTACGTCGACAACACCGCCCAATTTTTCATCGCGCATATTTTGTGAAATTGTCCAAGTGTATGTACCAGGGGCCAACTTCTGTTGAATGTATGTAGGTTTTGAATAGGTAATAAGATTTGACATACCTTCACCAAGCCAACGCCCAGTTTGATCCGCAATATCTATTGGAACTTGGTTTTTGATGTTGGTGTTGTTTCCCTGTATTTGTGAAATAAGCCAGATATTGCTGTAAGCAAAAGTGCCTTGTATTCTCAGACCAATGGATAAGTTATAATAATGGGTGGAATCATCAATGGTAAATGTAAAAGACTTAGAGTCTGCCCATTTCCAGGTGTTATCTTCAATGGGTTGAAATTCCTCTGCAACTGTATTTGCTGGCAGGCTGCAGCCTTGAAAGAGCATACAAAGGGTAGCGAGGATGCCCCATGTGTATTTATGCAATTTTTTGTTCATGAATGAATGTATTGAGTATTTGAGTAATTTTTTTGTCACTATCCAATAAGGGTTCAATTTGGGACGATATTATAAACAATGGCAGATTTTTTGGCCAAATGGATTGTATTCTCATGTAATCTTTTCGCGTGGTGATTAATGCCAAAGCGGGATATGTTTTTTGTAAGTTGTAAAACTTCTGTTGAATTTGCTCGATGTCGCCCTTGGAGAAACGGTAATGATCAGCAAATTTGTCGTGTTGAATGATCTGATAGCCGCTCAAATTATCACTAACTCTCATGGGATTCGCAATTCCGGTAATTAAATAGACAGGTGAATCCGGGCTCAAACCAACTTGGTCAATGGCATTTAATGGCGTGCTTGTGGTGGTGCAAAAAAAGGCGACATTCTCTTTCCAGTTCGCAGGTTTATTGGGTGTCACAATACGTGAAAGCCACATCCAATGATTCATTTGTTTTCCGAGTTTTAATTTGAACGCCTCGGATTGTTTTTGCGATAAGTCTTTAGGGCAATTTGTTACAAGAATTACCTCGGCAGAATTGCTTGCCCACGGAAACTCTCTTAACCGACCTGAGGGAAGCGGCCAATCTGTGGTAAATGGTTTTCGATAATCACAGAGTATAATCCCGAGGTCGTGTTGGAGTCGGAGGTGTTGAAATCCATCATCTAGCAATACGAGTGATAACGACGGACAATCGTTTTTCATTTTCTCTATACCCAACACGCGATTTTCACAAACTGCGATTTTTATTTGGTCCTGCGGCGAATACCTTGATAACGCAGTGGCTATTTCCAAGGGCTCGTCACCCACTTCGTTTGATTGGCTACTGTAGTTTACCCAAGCAAAACCTTTGGTTTTTCGTCTGTATCCTCGAGATAATACACCAATTTGTTGACTAGCCAACCCTAATTCAATTAATTCGTTATACAGCCAAATTAATGTTGGGGTTTTGCCGGTTCCACCAACATTGATGTTTCCCACAACAACATTTGGCAAATGACCTTTGGAGCGCAAACTCAGCAATTCATATAAGGTTCGTTTGATTTGGGCGATGATTCCCCAAACTAGACCCAACGGAAACAATATGATTTGCAGCAGATTCACTAGATTAGTTCAAAGGTTTGCCCTTTTTCAGGCATTGAAACCAACGTGTGGTCAACATCGTTGGCCAACAACTCCATTTGTTGTGCGTCACCATGGACGAGGAACAACTGTTTCAAGCTGCCAGGGTTGGACTGTTTAAAATAAGCCAACATTTGTGGATGGTCTGGGTGAGCACTGAATACGTCGGTGCGTTTAATTTTGGCATGAACAGGGCGGGGTTTGCGATTGATTTCAACAAAATCTTGGCCCGATAGCAATCGATGTCCAAGTGTGCCTTCTGCGCAAAATCCCGCGATTAAAATTGTGTTTTCAGGGAACCCCACATTGTTTCTAACGTGCATTTGAATCCTGCCACCTTCCACCATACCCGCAGCGCTGATAATGACACAAGGTGTATTCATCACGCTAAGCATCTCACTCTCTTTTTCATCCTCTATGATTTGCAACAGGGGAAAATCGAACAGACTACCGTGCTGTTGTTGGAATTCTTTTGCTTCTTCGTTGAGAAATTCTATGTTGTGTTGGTAAACCTTCGTGCTGCGAATGGCTAAAGGGCTATCCGTAAAAATGGGTATTTCAGGAAGGCGGCCTGCACGGTAAAGTTGATGAATCGTAAAAATAATGGCTTGTGTTCTACCGACGCTGAAAGCAGGAATCACCAACTTCCCTCCGCGCTCAACACAGGTTTCAATAATTTCCGCCAACATTGCGTCCTCTGCACGCTGTGAATCTGTCATATGGTTTCTACCGCCATATGTGCTTTCTGAAACCAAGTAATTGAGTCCAGTCATGGGCTTGGGGTCGGGTACGAGTTTTGAGTTTGCGTTTCCCAAATCTCCGGTAAAACCGATTACCGTCTTTTCTCCATTGTGGCTCACAGTAAATCGAACGCTCGCCGCACCGAGAATATGTCCGGCTTCATACAAACTGATACTCAACTCTTCATTGAATGCATATTCCACACCGTATGGTAAGCTTACCGATTGGTCTAACATTTCAGTGATGTGTTTTTTGGTATACAGTGTCTGAACCTGGGGCTGTTTCCCCTTTTTGAATTTTTTCCCCGAATTTTTCCAAACAGCTTTCTGTTTTGCAGCCAATTCCATCCGCTGAATATTTAAACTATCATGCAGTAAATAATCACTTAGTTCCAAGGTTGGGTCTGTCCCGAGGATGGTACCGTTAAATCCTTGTCGCACAAGATTAGGAACATTTCCAGAATGGTCAATATGTGCATGGGTGAGTATCAAAAGATCAATGGATTTTGGGTCGAAAGGAAAAACGGCATTACGCTCCTCAAACTCTTTTCTTTTTTCATAATCCAAACCACAATCAATCAAAACCCGCGTGCCACTTGGAAGTTCCAGTAAATGCATGCTGCCAGTGACTTGTCGAGCTGCTCCCCAAAAAGTAATTTTCATCTCACAAAATTACGCTCAACCACGGGTTTTGATTGTGTTTGTTATCAACTGATTACTGATTTGTCTAAGTCTGTGTTATTGGGGTTGCGAATAGAAAACCCTTCGAGAAAACCATTGTCCATCAGTATTCTGAAATTGAACGATATAAAACCCTGTACTTAGATTGTCTGACCAATGCATTTTGCTGGTCATGGGTGTGACTTCTCTACCATCCAAGCAAAAAACTTTTGCGGTTGCAGGAATTTTTAGCCACACATTTTCGTCCTGAATAACAGGTGTTTCATTAGAGAGCCAATCATCATTTTCATCTTTTCCCGAAGCCCTTCTGGCTGCTTGCAAGGAGTTCTGAACATCAAAGCACGTCTCGTTGATTTTCTTCCTCAAACTTCCTTGGACATCAACTTCGTACCATTTTCCGCCCAAATCGATGCAACCAATAGAGAGGTATTTGGCATTTACACTGTCAAAGTTACTGTTGGCTTTTAGCGGAAACCAATAATTTGTGCCCAATTGAATGCTTGTGTTTTTGGTGTTCCATGGTGCAGAAACGAGGTTTGGAATGGTGCCGGCGATTTGGATTTTGCTATCGGCGGTGCCGGTTGATGGACATAAAAAGTTGTTTTCGCCATCGAAAAAAGGTTTAGAATAGTTGAGTTCAACGCTTCTTTTTTGGCTGTATGCAAAAGTATTGTGACCACATTGTAGTGTATCAATTTCCCCATCTATTTTTGAGTTGGCTCCGGCAATGGTTGTAGACTCCGTTGCCCGAATGCCAATTACATTGTAACCAAAAATGTTGCATCGAAGAGCGATGGTCCTATTCAGTGTTTCAATTCCGGTTGCGTTATGGTAAAAAGTGTTTTCAATCAAATGCAGTGGGGCCGTTTTGCTGTTTCCGTTAATACTTGTGCCAGTTTCGTTTGCTGTGAAATTGCACAGTAATAGGGTGTCGTGTTTGTCGGCACCATGGATTTCAAGTCCCACGGTATTTTTTTTAAAAGTTGTACTCGTGATTTTAAATTTTGAAGACGCTGCGATAATAGCTGTGTTACAATTTTCAAACGTGCATTGCTTGATGTTTGTTTTGGCATTGTCGGTCCATAGTAGTCCTGTATGAAGGTGTTCAAATTTGCAACCAAAAACACTCAGTGTTCCATTGTACATACGCAGTCCATTTTGGGCTATTTTGGCCCATTCAGTTGGGGAGAATCCTGTGTTGTTTATGAGAACATTTCCAGAAACATTCCAATGACTATGATTTCCCAGTTTGATGTTGGAACGGTTGATGATGATGGAGTCGAAAACACCGTTACAATCGATGGGGCCTTCAATTTGCAGGTTGGGAGTCCCGTTAGCATCATTTCCCTCAATTCGAAACACAGCGCCTCCATTACTGCTAATCGTACATGACCCCAATCCGCCACCAACATTGCTTAGTTTGAGCAAACCCACCGCGAAGTTTGAATCATTGGTAATATTAAATCGACAACTGTCTTCAAGCATCATGCGTCCTTTTATGTGAACGAGCGCATTTTCGCCATTGAGTTTCAGTGTAACTTTTCTACCCAACCATAGTTTACTTTTGGGGTCGACCGTTAGGGCGGATCCGTTTTCAACAATGAGCGACGCCCCATCTTCAAGGATGATTTGTGTGCCATTGGTCATATGAAGTGATGATTTTCCACCTGAAAGTTTCAGTGTGCCACCGGCCTCCACAATTATTTTAGACGCAGAGCGGCATTGGAAATAGGTCGTTTGATTCTTTGAAATACCTGAGCCGATCTCCATGACACCACCGTTTTTGATGCGTATTTCTGATGGCTGGCAATTTCCGAGGTAAAAAGCACGGAATGTTAATTTTGATAGAATTGATTTCTCGATGGGACTATAATTGCTATTTGATAAATCACCATTGATAGACAGCGTTTGGTCTTTTTCTACTGTGATGTTTCCGATGAAACGATCAAAAGGTTTACCGATTAAGATTTCGTTTTTTTCCGGTTTGTAGATTTGTTTTTCAGATAAAATTAATTGCTTTAATAGCCAGTCTGCATTTCCCCCTTTTGCATCATCAAGAAATACATGGTCTTGATTCAATCTCTGTGAATAGTAGTTATCGAACGGGGTGTTTCTCAAGCCGAGAAGTTGGTCTCCCAGTGTTTCTGATAGGGTCCTTCTATATTTTATTCGCACAGAATCGCTTGCCAATGCACTCCAAACAGGAATGAAACAGGTTTCATCGGTGTTGTGTTCTGAAAAAATTAACCACGAATGGTTTTTGAGTGATTCATGGAATGCAAGAACGAAATTCGAGTGTCCGCCAGCTGAGTGTTCATAGCTTTCTATTGTACCATCAACATTGTGTGAATGGAGTTTTTTGTATGTGGTTTTAAAAAGTGCAACAGTACTCTTTCCGGGTACCGCGTTTGAATTGCCCAAGGCGTAAATAAACAATTTGGCATCTGATTCTGGCAAAACAGTTGTTACTTTATACAAGACTTTGCCACCAATTTTTCTTGCAAGGGCTTTGATGTCGTCGAACAAGGGTTGCGCAATGTTAAAATGCATAAGGGAATCTCCCACAATGAGATTATGGAAGTGATGACCTTGCTGTCGAATCATCGCATTACTGCCATTGGTAATGGCAAACTTCCAAGGTATTTTGGGGAATGCCTGTAAGTTGGAATCTGCCATGAACTTTTCTCTGAGTTCATGGGGCTTATCGATTTTTTGGTAGTGCATCAGTAGCATTTGCTTCGATGCTGGTCTATTGAGCATCCGTTCTTTTAGGTCGTTGATTTTTCCCGAAACCCCGTCATAATAATCCAAAGTTACCTGAAGACCTAGCGGAATGACAGCGCCCAATAGGGGCCCATCAAATGAAGTGTAGCTCCGAACGCAGTGTGACAAAGTATCATTTTCTAGCATTGTTAATGCCCTGCGCGCGACCAATGCGCCCATGCTCGCCCCAATAACATGAATATGATTACCACACAAGCGTTGTTGAATTTGTTTGATGGCCTCTTTCACGACCACCGCATTGTTTTCGATAAAATCTGCCCCATCCCAAAAATCAATATAGACAATATCATATCCCGAATCTCTGTATTGTTTGAGCACTACTGCACTGCTTCTGATTGCGTTCCAATCGACCCAAGTTTGCGTTTCAATATCCCATTGTTTTCCTTTGAGTAGATCGATATAACCGGTGTTTCCGCATTTGCCGTCTCTACAACCAGTTGGCCAACCGCGGTATCCAAAATCTATGCCCTCCACAAAAATGATGGGCTTATTCAAGCAACCAGGTACGCCATTGCTGTGATTGCTGTAGTGGATACTGACTTTAGCGCCTGTTTTGATCAAAGTGCCACTTTCCCCAGTTACATAAGCAGATACATCAAAGTGGTCAATGGCTAGGCCATCTGTGATGGTTTGCCATTCTGGAACTTTTGGATTAAAGTAAACATGGACGCGTGTGACGAGGCGATGAACCAATTTGGTTAGGTTGAGTTGAATGCCTTTGTTTATGGCGATGCGTTCATCGGTGGAATCCACTTCGGCGTACAGGAACAAGTTGTTTATACCTTCTTTCATGTTTTTAATGGGTGCAGGAACATTAGGAACCAGCACTACATCATTTCCGTTAATGTCTATACCAAGTTTCATGGATTGGATAATTCTATGACTGATGTAAAATCTCGAGTCAAGAATTACCGAATGAATGGATGGATTGATGTTGGTTAACATGGGCATAAAACAGAAAGCATCCCCCATGACAAAATCCCCATTTGTCCAAGGACCTTTTTTCACCATAAACCCTGAATCAGTTTGATAATCGTATGCTTGTCGTAACCAAAATGTATCACTTAATTTTTCATATCGAAAATCAATTAATACGAGTGGTAGAATCCCTTTTTCGAGGTAGGGCTTGGACCAAACCAAGAGACTATCCCAGCAAGGCGCATTGGTTTTGGTGGCTCGCTGGGTATGCGAAAAGGATCTGCATAACTCTTCTGCTTCAATTAGATTGCGGGGTTGACCAATGTTTGATCCGTCAAAAACATTGGGGTCAATTTGTGGCGATGCCAATTCAATGACTTTTGGAGCATTTGCCGAACCCAAATTGAGTCCTTTGAAAAAAGATTGGTATTCAGTCAAATAGTCTTGTCCATAAGCTTTACCCAGAAGACTCAAGGCTGAGATCAGAAAGAAAACAAGCTTTTTCATGCTAATGCCCTCCAATGGTTAGATGGAAAAACAAAGCCGATAAGTTGATGTCGGACCGGTAAATTCCAAGGTGGCAATATCTCTAAGCCGTGTAAACTAGAATCGGATTGTGGTTGATAGGGTAGATAAGAAATTCCACCATTGAATTCTGTGCATTCGGTTTTCGTGTACATGTACTTTTCCATAATTCATATCGTTAATTGTGCCATACAAAGTTTGAATATCCCAATCCACGATGCCCGTCGTTTATTGCCAAAATCACCCCCGTGAAAAAATAAATTTTGCATTTTTCGCAAATCCTTTGGGTGATAAGTCAAAAAAAATTGTGTTAGTGCAAAACATTAATAAAAACAGCTATGCGTATGATTCAGACATTTACCCAATTATTAAATCAGAAAACCAAACAAAAAGGAATGAAAACAGCCACCATCGTAGCGGATGTATTGTGTATTTCTCAAGATGCTGCGTATCGTCGAATACGTAATCCGGAATCGTTTCGCGCCGACGAGCTGATGAAATTGGCGAAAGAATTTGAGATTGATCTTAATACGATGATTCACATCGGGAAGAATTGGTTTCAAGGTGAATTTCGACTCATCGACAAGCAATACACAACGCACGATTACTACCGGGATATAAATATTTATTTGGAAAAGGCCATTGACCGTCCAAACAGTTTAATTATCTACGGTGCCCAGGAAATCCCCATGTTTTATCGCTTTTGGTTTCCCGCATTTGCTGCATTTAAAGCTTTCGTGTGGCACAGGGATTTTCTCAATGATTATCGATTGCGTTCGATTCCATTTAGCGCCTCTTTAATGCCTGAAGAAAGGAGTTTTGAGCGATTGAGTGATAATTACATGCAAATTGCAAGCGAGGAGGTCTGGTGCTATGAGACATTATTTTCAACGCTGTATCAAATTCATCATTACAAAGAGTGCGGCTTGTTTGCTTCAGAAAACGAGTATCGCGCGGTAATGGACGAGTATGATTTTTTGGTGGATCATATTTTTACCCAAGCCGAGCGAGGCAAGAAGCTCCATCCGTATTTGCCGCATGTAGAGGGTGGGGATTACCACTTATATTTTTCGCCTTTGGTAAGTCCAGACAACACCTTTATCATAAAAACCGTGCGCGACAACATTGCTTTTGTGAACTCACAACGAAATGGCGTATTGATTAGCGATTGTGAACATTGGGTAAACACGGCCAATAGTTGGTTAGAAACTTGTAAAAACAATGGAACGTTGTTGAGTGTGACAGGGGCAGGTCCGCGAAATAAATTGTTCCGACAGGAGTACCAGGCCAAAAAGCGATTGCTGGGTTTGAATGATTAAAAAACCAAATCAAATGCGGTGAAATGTGAAGGTCTGCATGTGGACCAACCTTTGTTTCGTTGGTGTTAAGTAACATTAAAGTCGTTTAAGATGGGTTTGCGATTGGGTTCGTAAACCTATCTTTGCTTTATGACGGTGGGAAGATTGTATTTGGTGCCAACGCCGATCGGCAATTTGGGCGATATGACGTATCGCGCGGTTGAGGTGTTGAATACGGTGAGCAAAATATTGGCGGAGGATACCCGAACCACGAGGGTGTTGCTGAATCATTATCAAATAGGTACGCGTTTAGAGAGTTTTCACCAGCACAATGAGCATGGTAAATTGGCCTCGGTGATTCAAGAATTGTTGGGGGGTGCGCTAATCGCCCAGGTGAGCGATGCGGGTACGCCGGGCATATCGGATCCGGGATTTTTATTGGCAAGGGCATGTGTTGATGCGGGTATTCCTTTTGAAGTATTGCCGGGTGCAACTGCGTTTGTGCCAGCGTTGGTAAAAAGTGGTTTTGCACTTCATCAGTTTCGATTTGAAGGATTTTTGCCACAAAAGAAAGGCCGCCAAACACGTATTTTGGCTTTGGCCGCCAATCCTGACACCACTTCTTTTTACGAGAGTCCTCACAAGATTTTAAAAACATTGGAGCAGTTGAAAGCTGCCTGTGCTGAATCACGAAGAATCAGTGTGTCGCGAGAGCTATCCAAGAAATTTGAAGAAACTGTTAACGGCACGATTACAGAGGTACTCACACATTTTCAAAAACATGCTCCCAAAGGAGAGTTTGTGGTCGTGTTGGAGGGTTGTAATGTGAAAGTAGGCGAAATGTCGGTTGAGGAGGAGGAAGATTGAGGGATTGATCATAACGGAAGAGCAACAGAGAATTGATCTAAACAAAAAATAGTTACAGTAAAGCATGATAGACAACGACGCTATGGGCCATGTAAAGCGCAAAAAACGGGAGAGCATACCCAATTGGTTGCTGGTGTCAATGCCATCGATTTTGTTTTGGTTTGCTTGGGAACCGATGCCCTTTACGCCCCTTGTATTTGTGGCGTTTGCACCTTTGTTTTTGCTGGCGTATCGCGGCCGAAAAATGAGCGGATGGAAGCACTTTGTGTTGTTGTTTTCATCACTTTTGTTGTGGAACATATTGACAACTTGGTGGGTTTGGTTTGCTTCTGATGTGGGCGCGGTGGCCATGTTGTTATTGAATTCGTTTTTCATGTTTTTGCCTTTTGGTTTATGGCGAATGTGGCAGCGGTTGTCACCCCTAAAGTGGCAACGTCGTTGGCGATTTGATTATATTTTTGTTGGTATTTGGCTGTTGTACGAATTCGCGCA
>Ga0075473_10001107_pt1 | contig 11249 bp, 8 predicted proteins | sample DEB19_08_DNA_FD_76340 | JGI IMG/M metagenome (GOLD analysis project Ga0075473, IMG submission 76340) | Aqueous microbial communities from the Delaware River and Bay under freshwater to marine salinity gradient to study organic matter... | ecosystem: Environmental > Aquatic > Marine > Coastal ... | reverse complement strand
AAGGCCCGATCGTGCGCGATCTCCCTCACGCTCGCCCCTGCCGCCGCGATCGCCGCGGTGAGTCGGGCGATGCCCCCTGGCCGGTCACTCACCCGCACGCTAAACCGCCAGCGACGGCCATCCACCACAAGCCCATGATCGATCACACGATCGAGAATGGTGAGGTCGATGTTGCCTCCGCAGAGCAAGAGCACCACGCGCCGGCCGGCAAGGTCGGCACAGCGACCGCACATCACCGCGGCGAGCGCCGTCGCCGCCGCGCCTTCCACCACCGTCTTCTCTCGTTCGAGAAGCCGCAGCACCGCAAGCGCCACCTCGCTCTCTTCCACCGTCACCACGCCATCGACAAGCGGCGCCGCGAGGGCAAACGACCGATCCCCCACCTTCCCGACGGCCAGGCCGTCGGCCAGCGTGGGGCGGATCGGCACCTGCACGGGATGCCCGGCCGCGAGCGACGCGCTGAAGCTCGGCGCCGCGGCGGTGTCGACGGCCACGATGCGGATCGACGGCCTGAGGCTCTTTGCGGCGATCGCCACGCCCGCGAGGAGGCCCGCTCCTCCCGTGGGCACCACGAGCACATCGGCATCGGGCACGTCTTCCATGATCTCGAGGGCCATGGTGCCCTGCCCCGCGATCACCGCGGCGTCGTTGAAGCCGTGGATGCGGGTGAGCCCCTCACGGTCGGCGAGATCGCCCGCGAGCACGCGCGCGTCGTCGAAGCTCTCACCATGGAGAATCACGCGGGCTCCCAGCCGACGGCAGGTGGCCACCTTCACGAGCGGGGCAAACCGCGGCATCACCACCGTGACAGGAATGCCGAGAAGCTGGCCGTGGTAGGCAAGGCCGAGGGCGTGGTTGCCCGCCGATGCCGCCACCACGCCCCGAGCCCTCTGCGGCTCGTCGAGAAGCATGAGCGCGTTGGCCGCGCCCCGCTCCTTGAAGCTGCCGGTGCGCTGGAAAAGGTCGAGCTTGCAAAACACCTCGGCGCCGGTGATCTCCGAGAGCGGGATGCTCCGCGGGCAGGGCGTTCGCACCACCCTCTCCGCGATCCGCGCCCGGGCGGCCAGGATGTCGGCAAACGTCACGTCGGGCTTCATGCCACCCCCACCCGCGCCGGCAGATGGAACGCCCGAACGTCGATCCAGGCCATGCCGCCCCGACGGGCAGCCTCCAGCCCGAGATCACTGTCTTCCCACACCACGCATCGCTCGGGCCGAACCCCGAGCCGGCGGGCGGCCTCGAGGAACGGCTCGGGATCGGGCTTGTGACGGTCGGTGTCTTCGCTCGCCACGATCGTGTCGAACGACTCGACAAGGCCGATGTGCGAGAGGATCATCCGACAGACCCGCTGGTAGCCGCCCGTCACCACGGCCATCGGCACACGGCCACGCAGTCGCCGCACCACGTCGACCACCGGCCCGATCGCCTCGATGCGGGCAAGCTGCTCGAGAAACGACTGCTCTTTGATTTCGGCGGCGTGGTCTGGATCCACGTTCACGCCCGCCTCGCGGGCCAGCGTGGCGATGATGTCGCGGGTGGGCCGGCCACCGAGCGAATAGAAGCGGTCTTCATCGAAATGAATGCCGTGGGGGCGGGTCACGGCCAGCCAGGCGCGATAGTGGGCGGGCATCGTGTCGGCGAGCGTGCCATCGCAGTCGAAGAGAATGGCGTCGAAGGCCTGAAGCTGCCAATGCATGGTGGGCTCAAAGGGGTGGGGTGGTGACGGTCGTAGGGGATTTTCAGCGGAGGCGGGCCCGGCGACAACCCCGAAGGTAACCTAGGTTTTCTGCGTTCCGGAAATGCCTTCGCCTGTTGCACCATGACGTTGACCACTTCCTTCGGCCTTCGTGCCCGCCTGCTACTGCTCGCGATCCTGCCCGCCGTCGCCATCCTCGCGACGGTGCTGGTGGTGAACTTCCTGCGCATGCGGTCGCTCATGCTCGATTTCGGCACCGAGATCCTTAAGGATCGCGTGCGCACGATCGCCGCCGACATCGAACGCGACACCGTGGAGGCGGTCACGACCGCGCGGGTGATGGCGATGGCCGCCGAAAACGGCTTCCTGGAGGACCGCCTCAAGGCGCTGCGATTCACCCGCGACGTGATCGACTCGTCGCCCGGAGTGGTCGGGGCCTATTTTGGATATGAACCCGACGCCGACGGCCTCGATGCCGAGGCCTTGAAGGCCGCGGGGAGTTCCACCGACCCGGCCGCGATCGACCTGCCGGAAACGACGCCAAAGACGCTCGGCGACATGCTGGCCGCGATTCCCCCTCAGGCCCTCGACCCACGGGGCCGGTTCATCCCCTATTGGACCCGCGACCGGATCGACGCGTCGCGGATCCTGCTCAAGCCCCTCGTCGCCATGGATGGCCTCTACTACGAGGGCTGTCGACGTCGCTTCCTCGATTCCAAAGAGGTCGACAAGGCCATGGTGACGGAGCCCTATGACTACGAGGGCGTCATGATGGTGGAGCAGACGTATCCGATCATCGTGAACGGCGAGTTTCGAGGCGTGGCCGGGGCCGACCGCCCGCTCGATGGCATCGGCGAATCCCTCACCGCCATCAAGCAGGCCCAGGCCGAGATGGGCTGGCATGCCGAAATCTTCCTGGTGAGCCGGGGCGAGGAGGCATCGGGGGCGAAGGGGCCGAGGGTGATCGCCACGACGCTCAAATCGCAGGATCTTCGCACGAAGCCGATCGACGCCACTCCCTATGCCGACATCCTCTCCGCCTTCCACAAGTCGCTCGTGCAAAACCGCGTCATCAACGCGGCCGATCCGATCACCGGCATCAGCAGCCTCTTTGCCGCCGCGCGGGTTCCCACCGGCGGCTGGACGGTCGTGATGCAGATTCCCCAAGACGACATCGTGCGGCGGGTGCAGCAGCCGCTGCTCACCTCTGCCGGCCTGGCCGCGGCAGGCATGATGGGCGTGTTGGCCGTGATGGGCTGGCTCACCTCCACCACCACCCGTCGCATCGGCACGGCCGTGGAGGCCTCGCGGCGTGTCGCCCAGGGTGACCTCACCGGATCGGTCGACATGCAGGGCAGCGACGAAACGGGCCAGTTGCTCCGGGATGTCGGGGTGATGACGGCCAACCTGAAGGCGATCGTGTCGCAGGTGAAACGGGCCAGCATCGACCTCAACGCCACGGCCAGGCAGCTGTCGGCCGCGAGCGCCCAGCAAGAGATTGCCATCGCCTCGCTCGGCTCGAGCACCAGCGAGGCGGCCGTCGCAAGCCGGCAGATCGCCACCACGGGCCGGGAACTCCTCGACACGATGGAGGATGTGGCCGGTGTTGCCGCCGAGACAGCGCAGGTGGCCGACGCCGGCCGAGACGATCTCGCCGAGGTGGGGAGCACGATGGCCCACCTCGAGCACTCGACGAGCGAGTTTGCGGAGAAGCTGCACACGATCCGCCAGAGGGCTGCCGACATCAACATGGTGATCACCACGATCACGAAGGTGGCCGACCAGACCAACCTGCTCTCCATCAACGCGGCCATCGAGGCCGAGAAGGCGGGAGAATATGGGCAGGGCTTCATCGTGGTCGCCCGCGAGATCAGGCGTCTCGCCGATCAGACGGCCGTGGCCACGCTCGACATCGAGCGGCTCGTCGAGCAGATGCAGCAGGCCGTCAACGCCGGCGTCGACGAGATGGAGCGGTTCTCGGCCGACGTGAAGACGGGCGTGGAGCGGGTGACCGGCATCAGCGGGCAGTTCGCCGCGGTGATCGACAAGGTGCACGGCCTCAACAACCGGTTCGATACGGTGAAGCAGGGCATGGGCGCCCAGGCATCCGGGGCCCAGCAGATTACCGACGCGCTCGTCACGCTCACCGACGGCTCGCGGGTGGCCTCCGACGCGCTGCGGGAGTTCAAGGACGCCTCCCAGCACATGGTGCAGGCGGTCGACGGCATGACCGACGTGGTCAGCCGCTTTCGCCTGGAAGAATGAGGCGAATTCCAGCACCCACTTCTGGGACCACGCTGGACTGGCCAACACGTGAATGGCTACCATCTGGCGGAGATCGCCACTCGCCTCACTTCGTGATCTGCTCGGAGAGTCTCCATGGGCATGCAGATTTGGCATCTGAAACAACGTGGCGTTGAACGAGGGCCGTTTCGCCGCTCGGAGATCAAGAAGATGGTGCGGGCCGGTGATATATCCCCTCACGACCTGCTCCGAAAGCTTGACGATCAGAGATGGCGGCCTGCTGGTGCATCTCGAAAGTTATTTGTTGAGGTTCCACATCGATCCGACTGGCGACTCTGGCTTCTCGGATTGGCCGCCATTCTCTTGGCAGTCGTTGCCCTCGCGACGACTCCCTGGAGCGACAGCCATCAGTGGTTTGTTGAGAGCGCCGGATTCCCGGCCGTCCTTTCGCTCTGCATCACCTCTGCCATCGCATCAGGAATTCTTGTGATTCTGATGGTGGCACTCCCCCCGCGGCTTGTTGCTCGCCCTAAAACGCCAAAGCACACATCAGCCAGAAAAGCCGACCAACTTGTCGATGGGCTTGGACCTCCAACCGACCCGCCGTGGGTTGCACCTGACCAGGCGGATGAACCATCGCAACGTCAGGCCGAGGCAACCGACCAACCATCATCAGCCAGCGATGACTTGGATGGTGAAGATGCCATATGGCACGATAGCAGCGCGGCGCAGGTCCGCCGAGGCGTCCGCACCCTTACGGCTGTGGCCATCACAAGCCTTGTTTGGCTAACGCTTGGGTGGCTTGTGTGGATGCGATTCGCCACCACCCCCATCACTTAGTCGCGTCACCAACAGATTCACTCGTGACCACGCCGCGAAACATCACCGTGAATTTTCGTGAATCCATCAAGCCTGAGCGATCAACAACCTCCACGATGAACTGGAGCCTGCACTGAGGCGGTCGACCAACATACGCGTGAAGGCGAATATCGCCCGTATCGGAGTCGATAACAAAAAGCCTCTCGTCGTCGTCCATGTTCTTCTTGAAGCGGTAGCGGAGTTTGTCTCCTTCATCGGCATCTCGTGATTCAATCCGCACGAGCACATCCGTCGGCGTCCACCCACGGGGTGGATCGATCATGGGTTTTGTGAGGATCTCCGGTGCATGAAGCACTCGAATCGTGCGCCAGGAAGAAAGCCAATAACAGTCAACAAGCCCGACGTCCCTGGATCCCAACTTACCATCCGGTTGGTCGACCACGACTTGATCAAGTGTGAACCGGCCGTTGCGGTCGTAATCGAGGTATGGCTCTGCGTCCCCACGAACCCAGTCACCGTTGGAATCATCGAATGGCTCACTCACTCGGATGAGTTGATCAAAGCTCTTGTGCCCTGCGGAATGGTGAAGAATGTCGCCTTGGTAAAGACGTCTCTGTTCATCCGGATTCGGCTCGATGCAGCGAACGAATGCCCAGAGCGCCCTCGCGCCAAGGTCGGCCTTCATGGCCGGCGCCATCAGCCGATACCCATGAGGCAGTTCACACATTGACCATCCGCTGAGCAGTGATGCGCCCAAATAACACACCGGCAACTCCTCCCATCACCGCACCGGCCAACTGGTCGACAAGACCACTGTGCCATGAAAACGCATGTCTGTGGATCGCACAAAGGCCCCCACGATCAATCGCCCAAACACCAACACACCAAGCATCACCATAAAAAAAGCCATCGGTAACGCACTTGATTCCGCAACCCCTCCGGACACCAAATACGGCCTCATGGCCGGAGCAAGCGCAACGCTCCCGAGTGTTGCCGAAATAATGATCATCGCGGCCAACGTCGACTGAAAGATACCTTGATAAAAACCGTAGATGGCCAACACAATGACTGAGCCAAAGGCCAGCCCATCGGCAATGAACGCGGCAAGTGACATGGCAAACACTGGCGTCATACCATCTCACCCTCGAAGGCCGCGTCTCCGACCGCCCGCCGCATCTCATCGAAGGTGGTAACGCCCTTGGCCGCTTTATAGGCAGCCTCCTGCACCAGAGTCTTCATACCCCCGCGCGAGGCAGCCTCTCTCAGTGATTCAATAGAGGGCTGCCCCACCAGCAGTTGCCGCATGGCGCCGTCTACGATCATCAGCTCGTACACACCCGTACGGCCTCGGTATCCGCTCCCACCACAAGCCGGACATCCCTTCGCACGATAGAGGTGACTGACCTTGTCGGAAGTAATGCCAGAGCGCCGCAAGTCTTTCAATTCCTGACGGCTCGGCGAATAGGCTTCCCTGCATTTGCTGCAAAGCATACGAACGAGTCTTTGCGCTAACACTGCGCTCAGGGCCGACTGAACCAACGAAACATCAATACCGATGTCGAGGAGCCGAGTCACGGTAGTGGGAGCATCGTTGGCGTGAAGCGTGGTGAGCACAAAATGACCCGTGAGCGCCGACTGCATCGCAATTTCGGCTGTCTCCTTGTCGCGAACCTCACCGACAAAAATCACATCGGGATCCTGACGGAGCAACGACCGCAAGATATTCGCGAACCCCATGCCCGCGGCTTCGTTCACCGGAATCTGCGTGGCCCCATCGAAAACGTACTCCGGTGGATCCTCGATCGTCACCACATTGCGAACAAAACGATCGATTTCACTGAGCGATGCGTGCGATGATGTCGTCTTCCCGGAACCAGTGGGGCCGCACACCACCAGCATTCCATGCGGCTGATGGATGAGCCCTCGCATTTTCTTGAGCGTCGACTCCCTTGATCAAATTCCCTCAAGGCCATGGCGAAGGACACCTCCCTCTGGATCAAGCAACCGGATTGACAGTTTTTCTCCTGTTTGGGTCGGGCTTGAATGGACTCGTACGTCCAACTTGTGACCGTCGCTGAGAACCGAAAACGTGCCTTCGTGCGACCGCCTTTTGTCGGCGATATCCATGTCTGAAAGCACCATGATCGCTGACGCAATGGTGCGTCCCTCGCCGACCGGAAAGGTCGTCAAGGGCTGCAGAAGTCCATCGACGCGAACCCTAACGTGAACGTCGCTGTTACGCGGTTCAACATGGATGTCTGTAGCCCTCAGCGCAATCGCATCTGTGAGCATCTCTCTGGCCCTATCGATCGCGTTGAAGGTTTCTCGGTCAACGCTTGCAAAGTCCTGGTTTCCATAGATGCCGCCGTCTTTCTTCAGGAGGATGACTGGCTGTCTGGCGGCGTTGCGAAACTGAGACGCCTTGGCCGCAGCATCGGGCGACATTCCAAGCACCTTGGCAATCTCGCCGAACGGAACCATGAACATTCCATAGATGCCCTGCGATGATCTTTTTAACGTTGCAGCTCGGAGTGTGGCGTACGAAATCACGACCAACAGAAGCAACCAACCAACCGCTTCGATGGCTTGTATCCCCCAGCTGTAGACGGCCAAAACAAACGCCACGCCCACCACCTGAAAGGCAACCTTCCACACCGTCGATCGGCCAAATCCCCCCCGAGCGTCCCGGTCAATCCAGATTGCCGAAACAGCCCAGGCAACGGTGGTAAACACCCAGAGCGAGGCGAGGAGCGCGAATGAGGGGGGGTGGCAAAAGCGTTATCGGATTCATGAAGGCTGACAATCTCCTAGGAGGCACCCCCCCTCAGGCAGCAGAATGTACCCGCACCCGCCGAAAGCCCGAATGCCACAATGTGGCTCGCTGCATAACTTAGGGAACACTGGCAAATCGATCCACTTTGGGGCTGTATGAGGGAAATGCTCATGCTTCGGGTCGCGGTGGGTCGATCACTCCTGACGATCATGCCGGTTTTTCGGCGCGGAGAGAGCCCCCGCCGCGGAGCCAGCCCTCGACAGGAAAGTGACTCCGATGCGGAAAAACGCCTTTGCCCGATACAGCAAGCGTGCTGCGGCCCGCGTGAGGGACCTCCGGCGACGGGCGGCCGAGTGGGGCCGCCGTGCCCGCCACGCCATGGCCGCCGCTGCGATCGTAGGAGGCTCGGTCATCGCCCCCCATGCCGCCTTCGGGCAGACGGGGCAGGCGGCGATGGCGCCGGCCGGCGGGCTCGTCAATCGAGCCGTCACCAGCCTCGGCGAGCTCGATGCCAATGGGCCAGGCTGGCTCTACTACGGCATCAACGCCGCCGACCGGGGCCTCGGCTACAACGGCAGCTACATGACGTTGGGGGCGTTCGTTCCGTATGCCCAAGACGGCCTCGGTGGGCTGTGGGCCCTCGACGCTCGCAATCATCTCTCTGAATACGGTGGCTATTTCGGCAACTTCGGCCTCGTTCGCAAGCAGTTTCTGGGTGGAAGCGTTCTCGGCATCGGCGTGTATTACGACTACGACGCCGACGCGCTGCAGTATCCGATCTACGGCTCCTGCGGCACCGAGCCCTTTGGCCAGTTTGGTCATGTCTACAACCAGGTGGGCGTGTCGGGCGAATGGCTCACCGACTTCGGCAACTTCCGGAGCAACGGCTACATGCCGGTGGGCGTCACGGCCAGCACGGCCGGCGCACCCAACTACGCCTTTTATCAAAACTTCGTGATGACCCAGTATGGCCTCGATGCCGCCCTCTCCGGGGCCGACCTCGAAGTGGGCGCCTACGTGCCTGGCCTCTCCGACTGGGCTGGCATGATCAGCGTGGGCGGCTACGCCCTGGGCAACTCCCGCTACGACTGGAACAAGGGGCCGCTCACGGGCCAGGAAGTGGTGCCGTGGTTTGGGGGCGTCTACACCCGCCTCGACATGACGTTCCTCGAACACTGGGATTTTTCGCTTCAGGCCAACAACGACAGTTACTTCGACTGGACCGGCTTCGCCCGGCTGACCTACCGCATGGGGGGCAGCCGCCGTCGCAACGTGCCCGACCAGATGGAGCAACCGATGATGCGCAACGAGCACATCGTCAGGGCCCACACCACGCCGGAGGTGGCGATCAACCCGTCGACGGGAACCCCGTGGCGGGTGATTCATGTGAACAACGCCAACACAAGTTCGAATGGAGGAGCCGGCACCGACGCCGATCCGTTCACCACGCTCGTCGCCGCCAACGCGGCCGCCACGAGCGCATGGGACGTCGTCTTCGTCCGCTACGGCACCGGCGCGGCCTACGACTCGGCCAAGGGGCTGAGCACCACCTTCAGCCCACTCGCCGCCAACCAATACCTGATCGGCAATGGATCGACCTTCTCGCTGCCCACCACCTGCTCCGGTCTGGTCGAGATCGCCTCTGGCAGCGGCCTCCGCCCGATCCTCACCAATCCCAGCGGCCCGAGCATCAACGTCACCAACGGTCTTGTGGTCAACAACTTCCTGATCGAGGGGTCGAAGACAGGCATCCTCGGGACGGGCAATCTCTCGAGCGGCATCGGTCGCCCGGGCGAGCCTCCCTACGGTTCTGCCGTGGGTGCTTCGATCGTCAATAACGTGGCGATCAACGGCACCCAGAAGGCGGGGCAGACGGGCGTGGCACTCCTCGATGCAACTGGAGAAGTCGCGTTCCAAAATACCATCATTCGCAATATGACCAACGCTGGGATTCACGTCGAGGGCGGAAGTGCCAATGTCACCTACAACGGAGCAATCCGTAACAATGTTGCCACGAATGGTGGCTTCTCTAGCCCCGCGGTGGACGTGATCGACACAAAGGGCGGAACCGTGAGCATTGCTGTCGGCCAAGCGCCAGCTGGCTCTACAATCCCCAATGAGGTTGTCGACATCGGCGGACAAGGCATCTACGTTGCACTTAACAAACCAGAAACGTCGCTACGTATCGACAACGTGTCGCTCACGAATAACAAGGCCACAGCCATCGCCGTTGTCGGCAGCGATGCGTCATCAACCACGATTACCGCTGGCAGCGGAACTGGCATCATCAAAACCACTCCGGGCGCTGCGATTGCCGTCGAATTCAGCGAATCCACATTCGTCTACGATGGCGCGATCATCAATACCCCATCAGCCGCCTCCCCACCGTCCTATTTGTTGAGTCTTGCCGGCAACGCTGGAGGATCAGTTGCCATACGCGGGACAATGCGTGACACAGGCGACGGAATTCAAATTCTCAACAATAACAACATGAACGCCGACATTGACGGCGCCACAATCGACAGTCGTGGCGCCCAGGGCATTCTGATCAGAGACAACACCCCTGGAGGTGATCCCACGACCATTCGGCTCACGAACATGTCCATTACTGGAGCCAGCGGCGCGGGCGTACTCATCCAAAACACGACCACTCCGGTTGATTTGGCCAATCTCAACATCAACCTCTCGGCGCCAAGTGCTGTGGGGCTGCAAGCAATCGACTCGAGTGAAGTGACCAGCAGTTTCAACAATGTGATCATCACCTCTTCGACTATCGCCCCTGCCGTGTCGATGGTAAATACCAGCAACATCGGAATGGGATTCAACACCGTTTCGTCGCAGGTGCCAGCTGGCACCAACTCCGCTATGGTGTTTACCAACAGCAGCGGGTCTTTCGATGTGATTAGTGCGTTTCTAGTCTCAGGAAGTGCGGGATCGGTCGTTGCGGACGTCTCTCCCACACCACCGCCGGTCACGGTAACGGTGCCGCCTCCGTGATGCCAGAAGAGTTTGTGACCCCTCCCGATTTCTGCACCAGTGTGAGCGCACACCACCGCCATAGGCTCCGCGGAGCGGGTGGCGGGGATCCGGGGCTATTCAACCCTTGCGGGCGATGCGTCGCCGGGCCCGCTTGACCGCCTTGGCGTCGGCCCGAGATCGTCGCTCTTCTTGACGATAGATGCGGATCGCCTCGGGGTGCGACTGCTTCCAGACGTCGGGACGCAGCTTGTCGTAGTCCATCTCTCCGGCCAGCAGCCGGTCGAGCACGTCCTTCGCGTAGAGGAAGACATCGAGGTCGTTCCGCGCGGCACTGCTCACGAGCGACATGAGATCCGCGGCGCGGTAGCCCGCCGCGACGCTGCCGATGAACATCCAGTTTTTTCGGCCCAAGGCCACCTGCTTCATCAGTTGCTCAGTCTCGTTGTTGTCGATCGGCAAGAGGCCGTCGTCGAGATAGACGAGGAAGTGCTCGAACTGGTTTCGCAGGTAGGTGATCGCCTGCCCGAAGGGCTCCTTTGGCATCACGTTTGAGATTGCATCGCTTGCCAGGTAATCGCTCATCCGCGCCCAGATCGGCCGGGCCTCGACATGACGGAGTTGCTGCCGCTCCGCCGCAGGGAGCGTCTTCGCACGGCCCTCGACGTCGTAGAGTGCCTGGAACATCTCCAAGAGCATGGCCGCATGCACCGGATGGTTGGCCCGTGAGTCAAAGACTTT
>Ga0075473_10001105_pt1 | contig 11251 bp, 11 predicted proteins | sample DEB19_08_DNA_FD_76340 | JGI IMG/M metagenome (GOLD analysis project Ga0075473, IMG submission 76340) | Aqueous microbial communities from the Delaware River and Bay under freshwater to marine salinity gradient to study organic matter... | ecosystem: Environmental > Aquatic > Marine > Coastal ... | reverse complement strand
CGCATGGGCCTTGCCCTTGCCGATGCATTCGACCTCCGGGGCATGCAGGCTGTAGACCTTCTTTCCCCTCTGGTTCTGCCGCTGCTCCAGCACCCTGCTGGCGAGATGGAGGTGCTTGCGGAAGATGTCCTGCAACTCGTCCTCGCCCGCGATCTGGCGGGTGATGTCGCGGATGGTGCGGCCGAGATAAGTCCTAAGGGTGCGAAGCGCCCTGTTCGCGCGCTTGAACTGCTTGGCATGGGCATAGCGCTGGTGCCGGATCAGGGCGAACTTGCCGACCCGCGTATAGGACTGGCGGAGATCGAGCCCTGTCTTCTTCGCCAGCGCCACCAGCCGTTCGCGGGCCCGGTTCAGGAGCTTGGCATCGGTCGGGAACATGATGTTCTTGGGCTGCACCGTCGTATCGACAATCACCCGCCTGGTGTCCTCAGGCCGCATCGCCCCGGTCTTCACCGCCACGGACAGGCTCTCCTGCAGCAGGGACATGACGCGCTCCTCTCCCATCCTCTGGCGCCAGCGGGACATCGAGGACCGGTCAAAGGAAAGATCATGCCGGAAGAACGCCTCGCCGCAGAAGAACTGGAAATACGGGTTCTCCACCCAACGAGCGCAGAGATCCTCGTCCGAGAGATTGAACGTGTGCTTCAGGATCGCCAGTCCGGCCATCAGCCGCGTCGGCAAGGGCGGCATGCCGGGTCCGTCGCTGTAGACCTCACCGCAGCGGGCTTCGATTGCCTCCCACGATACGGTCTTCGCCAGCCGTACAAGCTCATGGTTCATGTTGATGATCTGGTCGAGCCGTGACCGGAACAGGTCCATCTCTCCCGTCTCGCGCCGCTCACGTGGCTTCATCACCGAATCCTCCGCCGCTCTCCTGGCAGAGTGAATCACGCCTCGTGACCGTCGTGAACCGGAAAACGAATTTGCAAGGAAACAAGTGCCACCCGCCCGCTTTCCTGCAAAACTGAAGACTTCGAGCGTCGAGATCAGAGTCTGAAATCAACCGCTTGGGAATTGTTCACGGGGGACTCATTCCCATCATCACAGCGCAACAACGCGGATGATCCTTCCACGATCAGCGTCCATACCTGTAATTTCTCGCCAGCGAGCGTTGCCTCAGCCTTCTGTGCTAGTACGATCTCGTCGATCAACCAGTAGGCCCCTGCTCGCTCGGCCACGAAAAGTACCCCATCCGTGTAGTGGACGTTTCTGGCTAGCGTATGCCGGTACCAGTTCTCTGTACCGGTGAACTGCGCCAGCTCGCTGGCGGTAAATCCCTTTTCCTTGCCCATGATTGCCGCTCCTTGCAGGGAGCAGGAGCGCTCGCTGCACGTTACGAGCTACATTCAGAGCTGGGGGAATTCCTACCGGATTTGGTTACGAATCGGGGTTGCGCTTCCTGACGGCATAGCAGAACTCTATTTGTACACAGGATTCAAGATATTCAGGAGATCATGCCAATCAGGAGCAGTATGATCTCTGGTATTTTTGTGGCTTCATGAACCGTTCAGGAGACGACAGCAGATGCCGACTTCAAACAAGATATCGTTGGTCACGGGAGCAAGTCGCGGGATTGGAGCCGCTATTGCGCGAGCCTTGGGACGTCGGGGTAGCGCTGTAGTGGTCCACTACAATACTCATCATGACGAAGCAGAGGCTGTTTGTGATGATATCCGAAAAGCTGGTGGGAAAGCTGTCGCCATGGCTGCAGACATGGGGAGTGAACAGGACATTTCGGTCTTGTTTCAAAAAATAGACGAGGAATATGGATCAATCGATACACTCGTCAATAATGCTGGTGGGATCATTGCTGTCAAACCTATTGCTGAGATCGATGCCGCAACTGTCGAAAAAGTGCTTGGCGTCAATCTGGCTGGTCCCATCTACTGCTGCCGAGAGGCTGTTAGGCGCATGTCGACAGCCAGAGGCGGCCATGGAGGTGCAATTTTGAACATTTCGTCCATGGCCGCCGTGCTGGGCGGACTTCCCAATGAAGTGCACTATGCTGCAAGCAAAGGCGGCATCGACTCCCTCACAATTGGCCTTGCACGCGAAGTCGCTAAGGAAGGAATCAGGATAAATGCCATTCGGCCCGGGGTGATTGACACTCCAATTCATGACGACTTTCATGGTGCCTCATTTGCAAAAGAGTTCTCGCACAATCTTCCCATGAAACGCGCAGGAACAGCGGAGGAGATAGCAGAGGCGGCAATCTGGCTACTCTCGCCAGCTGCTTCTTACGTAACAGGCTCAATACTCAACGTATCAGGAGGTCGATAGAGACACTCGAAGTCTCTTCTCGCGGAGTATCTTGCAAAATGCAAGCGCTGACCCGGTATGCAGACCGCCACCTATTGAAAGACAAGAAATGAAATAGCTATCAGTAGCGACCGAGAATTATTACGATGATTATGCTGCCATTCCGAACTTCGGATGTTCTTCATGATCTAATTCACCTTCGAAAGTTCAGGCGAATTCACTTAGTTTTTGACTGCCCACCGGACTCGATATCAAAACACGGGCGTCTGCCGAAGCTCAACGAGCAAATCGTTGCATGATCAACATCAGCAAGCTACACTATTTATTTATCTCCTGTTCATGCGTGCTCCGAAACTGCAAGAGCGTTCTCCCAGCCAAGCTGTGTTCTAGTCAAGGCTATCTCGAAATTTTCTGCATGCCTTTATTCTTAGCCAATCTTCTCACCCAAGAAGCATTCTATTCAGCCGCGGCCAATGAAGGGCATCTTTGTTGCCATGACCGTAATGAACTGGACATTGGCTTCGAGAGGCAAAGAGGCCATGTGCCGAACAGCGCCAGCTACGATGGCAACATCAATGATAGGTTCCGGGGCAATGGTCCCATTGGCCTGTGGCATGCCCGTAGCCATCGTTTCCGTCATAGCTGATGCCGCATTGCCAATATCAATCTGACCGACGGCAATGTTGTATTTCCGGCCGTCCAAGGCCGCTGACTTGGTCAAGCCCGTCATCGCGTGTTTGGTGGACGTATAGAGCGCCGAATTCGGCCGCGGAACCTGAGCCGAGATCGAACCATTGTTGATAATCCGGCCTCCCATTGGCTTTTGTGCCTTCATTAGTTGAAAAGCACCTTGAATACAGAAAAATGCCCCGGACAGGTTCGTTCCCACCACCGCCTGCCAGTCTGCAGCTGGAACATCCTCCAGCAAAACGCTGCCTGGCACGCCCGTACCTGCGTTGTTAAATAGCAGGTCAAGGCGACCCCATCGTTGTTGTATCCGAGAAAACAGCGCCTTGACGGATGTTGCGTCAGATATGTCGACCGCGACAGGCATGCAATCCGAGCCGATCAGCTTAGCTGTGTCTTCTAGCTTATCCAGCCTCCGCCCCGCAAGGGCGAGGCTGAATCCATCTTGTCCAAGAGCACGCGCGACAGCCAAACCAATGCCTGAACCCGCGCCGGTAACTAGTGCGACCTTCATGACTTATGCCTCTGGCGCGCAGCATTCGCATAGCGCTCCAACTTTGCTATGAAGCCGGGTTGACTAATTACCGTTTTATTCAGCAGACCTGCAGGCCGTCGACCTTCATAGACCGAGATAACGGCGGCCAGATCTGCGGCGCCGATTCCGGCAAAGCATTGATCAGTCCAGCACAATGCGTGCGGGGTCACGATAACATTGTCAAGTTGCAGCAAGGGGTCGTCAGCGGCCGGGGGTTCTCTCTCGAATACATCAAGGCCGGCACCAGCTATACGGCAATCCTTAAGGGCTGCGGTCAAGGCAGCCTGATCCACGATCGCGCCTCTGGCGGTATTGATTAGATATGAGGTTGGTTTCATGAGTGCCAGTCGGTCGGCATTCACCAGGCGATGCGTGTCCGGGGTCAGTGGGCAGTTGACAGTCAGTACATCAGATTGACGGAACAGGGTTTCTAGATCGACCAGATCGATCCCCAACTCTGCTGCAATCGTCGGATCGGCAAAGGGATCATGCGCGATGAATTTCATCCCGAGAGGTCGCACCAATCGAAACATCTCGGCGCCAATATTGCCGATGCCGATAGAGCCAAGAGTGCGCCCCACCACGCCCATACCCATGTAGTCTATACGTGCACGGACAAATCCGGCAGGTCCTTGTCGCGTCAAGCGATCTTTGATGATCAAACGGCCCGTCAGCGCTAGAATGAGCGTCAGAATTGAGGCAGCAACCGGGCGTCGCACACCGTCTGGTGTGATGCAAACCGCAATGTCATTGGCGGTGCAGGCCGCAACATCTACAGAATCGTAGCCAACCCCAAAACGGGTAATCACGCTGAGGCGACCTGAGGCAGGGATGCTGCCGGCGCTGAACTGTGCCCCCAGAAGTATCAATGCGTCCAAATCTTCAAGCAATTCCGCGCGGATCGGATCACTGTTCGGGAGGAACTTGCTTGTGATTCCCGGTGTTGTGCGCAGCACCTCGAGATCAAATGATGGATATTTCATCGATCCATCAACGTTGATGAAATCGCCGGATAGGCCCACTCGAAAATCATCAGCTTGCAATCGACGCACTCCGCAACTCAGAAATCCCGGTGATCAGGGCTCGCTGATAGAGTCCGGTATCAGTCGCCAGACAGCAGAAATCGAAACCCTTTCGTAAATCAGCAAGACCTTCGTCCGGTGAACTAACAAGCCGACCGAGCGATAGACCGTGGACCTTCGCCGCCTCAATAATTTTCGCAAGAGCAGCAAGATAATCCGGATGCTCGAATTGCCCAGCGATCCCGAGAGAGGCGCTAAGATCAAAATGACCAACCCAAAGGCAGTCCACACCTGGAGTCGCAGCAATTGCATCAACGTTCTCGGCTCCGTCGCGGGTCTCGATCAAGGCAAAAAACGTAGTTCTTGCATTGCCTTGCGCCAATCTATCTTGCACTGCTATGCCGCCGGGCAGGTAGTTGTCATGAGCAGCGCCCAGGGCTATGCCGCGCTTACCGACGGGCGGGTATTTCATATAGCTGACCACCGTGGCCGCTTCGGCAGCATCTTTAATCATGGGGGCCATAAGGCCTTGGGCTCCGGCGTCGCAGATGCGCGCAACCATGTCGTAGTCTTTAGACGGCGTGCGGACAATCATCGCCACACCCGCGGCTTCGAAATATCTGACCGCTTGTTTTAAGGTTTCGATACTGAACCCTGAGTGTTCCATATCGAAGAAGACAAAATCACATTGTGCCGAGGCTAGAATAAGCCCAATGCCGGGAGTTGCAAATTCGCCAATATAATGGCCGAATTTCGGGCGGCGGTGCCGGGTCATTTCCTTCAAGGCGAGTCTGTTCATCATTCTATCCTTCGGATGGAGCCGTCTGGTTTGAGCCTTCGCAAACCAAAGTGCAGGCGCGGACGTTTCTGCTCTCAACGAACGCCGCAGAGGCAGTGTCGAACTCCAAAAAATGGGGAGTTTTCAGATGGGCCGTGAACGCATCCTCATCATCGTAAATTTCATAAAGAATGATTTGGTCCTTCCGGTCATTCGGCACCATGACATCGAACCGCCGGCACCCGGGCTCCCGTTTGACCGAAGCAATGGCGTTTTGGTCCATCAGCTTGCGAAAATCGTTCATCTGGTCGATGGACTGCAGATTAAACTCGACAATAACAACGAAGGGATTTGTCATTTTTCATTGCCCCGCCCTTGCTCGTATTGCTCAATGACTTGCCGCAGATGGCGGTCCATTGCTTGCCAAGCCTGTTCCGGTTGATGGTCGGCCACTGCCTCGAATATTTCTTCATGGCTACGATAGGCACTGTTTTCCACACCTGACACACGCAGGGCGATATGGCGCTGAAGGGCGAGCCATTCAGCGATCGCCTTGTGAAGTGCTGAAAATACAGGATTCTCGCCGATTTGGGCCAGAGTCAGGTGAAAGGCGACATCGGTCCGTTCAAAGGAATCCAGATTGCCGATCGATTGACGATTAGCCATGAGCGCGACCTCAAGCCGCTGGATATCATCCTTCGTTGCAATCTCTGCGGCATTGCGAGCAATCGCTGCCTCGAACAAGCGGCGGGCCTCCTGAAAGGACCGCTCGCCTTCTTGTGACGACAACAGATGGCGTGCCGAACTTGTCAACTGATTAAGGAAACTGGCGGTCGTCGGGCGAGTCACAAGTGTGCGACCGCCACTAGCAACCTTGATAAAGCCACTTCGCTGCAAGAGCAGAAGCGCTTCACGCACGGCGGGGCGGCCAACATGGAACACCTCCATGAGTTTGCGTTCGGACGGCAGACTGGATCCCTCCGGCAGGCCACCGGACAGGATCTGGTTCTCAATCTGTTCGGCCACGTCTTCGTGGATCTTACGGCGCTTGATGCTAGTGAAATTCACCACGGTGGCCTCAGCTTGATCTGAGTTGGTTTCCAACGGCACTTTCCTTGCTCTCCCGTACAGTTGTCGTCTGCGCGAGCGTGCGAATGCGGACACGCTGTGCGTCGATGAACATGGCAAGAAGGATGATCAAACCCTGAATCACCCTTACCCAGAACACCGACACATGCATAAGGTTCAGGCCCCGATCAATCACCGATAACAAGAGCACGCCTCCAAGCGCGCCGAGCATGGTACCGCGACCACCCTGCAGACTAATACCACCAATGACGGCAGCAGCCATTACTGTGAATATGTATCCTTCTCCGAGATTCACCTGAATAGACACAACGCGACCGGCCAACATCCATCCAGCTATCGCTGCCAGAATGCCGCTTATGGCATAGACTTGGCGGACGCGACGATCCGCATTAATCCCTGAAGCAACAGCAGCATCACGGTTGCCACCGATCGCATAGAGTTCTCGCCCGAACCGGTGATGTTTGAGGATTATATGGCCAACGAGAAAGGTTGCCCCCGCCGCAAGTACAGAATAGGAAACCTTCATAAAGCCTGGAATGATGAAGGCTGTGTCATGACCTAACCAATAAAAGGTATCGGCCTGTGGATTATTCAATCCGTTTACAGCGTTGCCTTCGGTAAAAGCCAGCATGAGACCACGGATTACCAATAGCATAGCCAGAGTCACGATGAAGTTGTTCATCTGCCCATAGGTGATCAGGCAGCCTATCACATAGCCCGTCACCGCACCCATCAGCAGAATGCAGAAAATGGCCAAGTAGGGATTGACCAATAGTCCACCACCAAAATGCGGAGCAGCTGCCGGGACGATTAGCCATATTCCCAGCAGCGCCGCCATCCCAAGTGTTGACTCTGAGGAAAGGTCAAAGTTTCCGGTGATCAGAACAAATGTTTGACCCACAACAAGAACACCCATCACCGCAGCCGCAGAGAAAATGTTCGAAATGTTGTTTTCTGACAGGAAATGCTCGCTCTGAAAGATGAAAAAGATGAATACTACCGCAAGGATAGCCCAGATCAGATGATCTATGAGTGCGGCTAGGCGCTTATACATGTTCATGCTCTTCCTCCATGCTTACTCCCTCAATCGCGGCGATAAGCCTTTTTGGAGTAATCTCTTCCTGTCCCTTCATGAATTCCTGCGAGATCCTGCCGCGCTTAAAAACGACGATGCGATCGCAGATATCAATGAGTTCGTTCAGTTCGTCAGATACAACGCAAATGGCCACGCCGCGCTTGCTGAGGTCGTCGACTATGCGCAAGATTTCGATCTTTGCCTCGACATCGACGCCCTGTGTTGGCTCGTCGAGAATCAGCACCCTGGGCTCGGTTGCTGCGAACTTCGCAACGACACATTTTTGCTGATTTCCACCGCTCAGGCTGCTGATCGGGGTGTCCATTGTGGGGGTCTTGATACTCAGAGCGGAAATATACTCATTAACCAGCGCCCACTCTTTCTTGCGATCCACAAGGCCAAGCACACTTTTCAGTCGCTCCAGAACTGAAATAGAGACATTGTCTCTCACCGATAAAATCCCGACAATTCCTAGACCATGACGGTCACGTGGCAAATAGGCCAAACCCTGATGCAATGCCTTAGATGGACTGCCGCCTTCGAATGGTTTCCGATCGATGGTGATATGCCCAGTACCCATTTCCTCAAGTCCAAACAGTCCACGCGCCAATGCTCCGGGACCACTTCCCTCGAGCCCAGTCAAGCCTACAACCTCGCCAGCGCGAACTGACAGATTGATGTCATAGTAGGCTCTATCGCGTGTCAGGTTCCGAGTTCCCAACACTTCGTCCCCGACATTTCCACGCTCGCGGGTAAATCGCTTAACGCTAGTACCGCTGATCATATGCACCAGATCTCGCTGCGTCAGATCGGCAACGGCAGCGGCGCCCGCTACCTTGCCATTACGCAGGACGGTTGCGCGGTCTGCAATCTCAAATATCTCATCAAGATAGTGCGAGATATAAATGAAAGACGCGCCTCGTTGCTTCTGGTTCCTCACGAAGCCGAACAAGCGTTCAACTTCGCGCTTCGGCAGCGGAGCTGTAGGTTCGTCGAGGATGATGACCGAAGCATCTGCAAAAAGGGCGCGCGCAATCTCGATCATCTGGCGTTCGGCCACAGAAGTCATTTCCATTCGTTGGCGGACGTCAATCTCCAGGCCGAACCGAGACAGTTTTTCCTCCGCGCTCGCATAGATTCCGGGCCAGTCGATGAAACCACGTTTACTCGGAACTGCCCCTAGACAGAGGTTTTCCGCAATCGACAGGCCGGGCACGAATTTGGCATGTTGCGCGACCAGGGCAATTCCCTCTTGCTTAGCGAGGGCGGCGGTCAACCCGGAAAACTCGGTTCCTCGAATTCGAATAACGCCAGAGTCGGGTAGGCACAATCCGTTCAAGACCTGCATCAACGTCGACTTGCCGGCACCGTTCTTTCCAGCAAGTGCGTGCACTTCGCCAGCTTTGACGTCAAAGGATACCCTGTCCAATGCCAGAACGCCCGGATACGTCTTTACGATGTCCTGCATTTCGACCACAGTCTGGGCAGGTTGTGTCGTCATCTGGGTTAACTCCAAAAATCAGTTACTTGATCGGAAAGGCGACGCAGTGCGCGCCGCCTTTCGAGATCAAAGCCACAATCTGACGTCAAACCTGATTACTTGGTATTGCCCCAGAGGCCCGGCTCATCGACATTCGCCTTTGTGACTGAAGTGGTGCTGAGGAGCAGCTGCAGCCCGGTTTCAGTCTTCTTCAGCTGAGCGGGTGACCATAGTGCGCCTTCTTTGACAACTTCACCCGGCGCAATCTCTTCGCCTTTCAACTTCTTGTCGATGTAATCAGCAACAAGAGTACCAAAGTCCGGAATGGGTTGTCCCGAAGTCTGGTCAGTTGCGCCTTCACGGATCAAAGCAAGATTCTCGGTGCAACCGTCTATTGCTCCGATAAAGATATGGGCTTTATCTCCTGCCAGAGCAAACTTGCCGATCTCTTTTAGGGTCTGAACGGTACCGGTGCTGTAGACGCAGTCTGAATGCATGTATATGCCGTCAACCGCTTCGGTCGAGGCAACGTCACGAACAATTTCCACGCCTTTAGCGGCGTCCCAGTCACCAGGCTTCACGATGAGCTTGATTTCAGGGTGTTGCTTGATCACATCATCGAAACCACCGCCGCGTAGTTGTGCAACGTTCTGGGCCAGGTTGCCGGTTATTTCCAGAACGGTGCCCTTCGGCGAGCCGTTCTTTGCGGTCAAATGGGCCACCATCGCCTCGCCAGCCTGCTTGCCGCCAAGGTAGTTGTCCGACAGAACCGTCAGATCGATCTCGCAACCGGTGGGCGCGCGGTCGATGGTGTAAAACGGTATTCCCGCCTCTTTTGCGGCAGCGACCGCCACGCAAATGCCGGCGCTGTCATCTGGAACCGCAACAATGGCCTTGACGCCTTGCGCGATGAAGTCATTGATATCATTCAATTGTTTTTGTGCGTCTCCGCCAGACGTCACGGAGACTACCTCCCAGCCACGCGCTTTGGCACCGGCCAGAAAACCGGCCTGGATCTGCGCCTGCGCACCATCGAGTGAAGGGGCGGCGTAGCCGATCACAACCTTGTCTCCAGCAAAAGCCACCGTTCCCATGGCAGTACCAAACAGAACAGTGAGCAGACCTAGTTTCATCCACATCGTTCATTCCTCCCATTTTTGAGCAGGCTGGAGATATGTTTCAGGCTTCCCCATCCCTGGAACAGGCCTAGCAACCTTGCCAAGATCTGTCAATCTGATAGCCTTACAGTATAACCTGTCATACCATTTTGGAGCCCCAAATGGACCTTAAGAAGAGAGCAAAAGTCGGCATGGTAGGCTGCGGATTCTACGCGCAAAATCACCTGCACGCCTGGGCCGACCTGCGCGCCGCTGGATCGGACCTCGTGGCCGTTTGCGACATCGATAACGGCCGCGCCGAAGCGGCTGCTCAGCAATTCGGGGTAAAGGCCTATGTGTCGGTGGACGCTATGCTTGACGCCGAGTCGCTTGACTTTGTTGACGTTGCAACCCGCGTGGCCAGCCACCGGGACATCGCTGCAAAAGCAGCTGAGCGCGGGATCGGCGCAATCGTACAAAAGCCGTTAGCACCGACGCTGGCCGATTGCGTCGCTATCGTCGAGACGGCCCGCCGCCACGGAAGTTGGCTTGCAGTTCACGAAAACTTCCGCTTCGGCACAGCCATGCAGCGCATAAAGGCCGTGCTCGATAGGGGCGACATCGGTGCGATTAACTGGGCGCGGCTTAGCTTCCGTACAGCATTCAATGTTTACGAGAGCCAACCCTATCTCGCAAAGGAGCCGCGACTTTGCATCCTCGATTCGGGGATCCACGTCCTAGATCTCGCCCGCTTCTTCATGGGCGAGGTTGAACGCATTTCGTGCGAGACCCAAAAGCGCAACCCGGCAATCGCTGGCGAAGATACATCTACGATGATGCTACGGCACAAGTCTGGAGCAGTGTCACTAGTTGAAGCTACATATGAAGCCAAACGGCTCCCGGACGTCTTCCCCGAAACGCTTCTTGAGATCGAGGGTTCGGCCGGATCGGTAATCCTACTACCTCGCCAGCGGGCCATCATCACCTCCCGAGATAAGAGCTATGAGGAAGACCTCCGCTCGCCTATCCTGCCTTGGACCGACGCGCGTTGGCATGTATCGCAAGAAGCCGTGCTACACGCCAATGCACACTTCCTAGCCCGATTTCTTGAAGGGCGCGCAGCGGATACGTCGGGTGAAGACAACTTGCGGACCTTTGCATTGGTCGAAGCGGCCTACCGGGCAGCTGAAACGCATTGCAGCGTACGTCCCGACTTTTCCTGAAATCCC
>Ga0075473_10001104_pt1 | contig 11257 bp, 10 predicted proteins | sample DEB19_08_DNA_FD_76340 | JGI IMG/M metagenome (GOLD analysis project Ga0075473, IMG submission 76340) | Aqueous microbial communities from the Delaware River and Bay under freshwater to marine salinity gradient to study organic matter... | ecosystem: Environmental > Aquatic > Marine > Coastal ... | reverse complement strand
CGCGCCTGCCTCGCGGCGGAGCCGGAGCGGATCGGACCGGCGGACGCGCCGGCCTGGCTTCTCCGGCTCGCGGAGTCCTGCTGAGCCGCGGGTACCGGCAGGCACCACCGATGGTCCGGGTTCCGGCAGCGGGAGCGACCTGCGACCATCTCGCGAGAGCCGCGCCCCAGGGCGGCAGCCCGCAGGAGGATGAGAAGAGGATCATGCGTCGCCTTTCGCCGATCGGCCTCGTCGCCGTCGCCGCCCTCGTCATCGGAGCCCCGGCCACGGCCGTCTCCGTCGCGGGCTATCTCTCCACCCCGATGGGTGACCAGCCGGTGACGAACCCCCAGATCCGGATCGTCTCCCCGGTCTCGGATCTCGCGCGGATCCAGCGCGGGAAGCCGATCGTCATCCGCGCCGCGTGGAAGGACTTCGACTACCGTCCGGACCTCCGGACCCCGAACGCCGGGACCACGCTCGGCTCCGAGTCCCAGGTCGTCGTCGACGGCGTCGTCCAGGGCCATGCCCACGCCTACCTCCAGCCGGTGAACGCGGATGGGTCGATCGCCTCCGCGAGCCCGGCCTCCTTCTGCGTCCTGACGACGATCGTGAGCGAGGACGGGAACGACGGGATCGCCGAGGGGACCTGCCCCGCGGTCCCGCGTGGCGTCTACCGCCTGAGCGTCGAGCTGCAGACCAACGCCCACGTGGCGATCCTGAAGAACGGGCCGCAGGCCGTCCCCTCCTCGGACACGGTGACGATCCGCGTCCCCTGACCCCCGCACGTCCCCGTCCGGGACGTGGCGACCCTCGCCTATACTCCGCGCCTGATGGAGAGCGCGACCGAGGCAGGCCTCCCGGAGCTCGACGTCGACGCGCACTTCGCGGAAGCGGAGGCGCTCATCGGCCGAAGCGCCAACGATGTCCGCGCGCTGACGGAGCGGCTGCGCGGGCTCTACGGTGACGCTGCGCGTGCGCTGGAGGGCGGGCAGGCCTCCACGAAAGGCCTCGCGGCCGACCTCTCCCTCCTCTCCAAGGCCCGCGCGCTCCTCTCGCGGCTGGAGATGATCACCCGCGATTTCGAGGATGACTGGCGCTTCCTGGAGCGCGGTGTCTACGGGACGACCTGGGCGGATACCGGCCGTGCCTTCGTGGACGATCCGGGCTTCGCGGAGGCGGAGGGGCGCCACGTGGCGAAGCGCGTCCTGGAGGCGCAGGAGCAGGAGCGGATCCGGCTCGCGGAGGAGATCCACGACGGTCCCGCGCAGGCGCTCACGAACGCGACCTTCCAGACGGAGATCGTGACGCGGCTCATCGACCGGGATACGGACGCGGCCAAGGACGAGCTGCGTGCGATGCGCGGCGCGCTGGACCGCGAGCTGCGCAAGATGCGCGCCTTCATCCACGAGCTGCGGCCCATCCTGGATGACGCGGGTGGCCTGACGGCCGGCATCGCGGAGGCGGGCGAGGGTCTCACGAGCGAGACCGGGATCCACGTGGAGCTCCGCCTCCAGGCACCGGAGGAGCTCCTCGACCTCGATCGCCGGACGGCGGTCCTGCGCATCACCCAGGAAGCCCTGCGGAACGTGGGGAAGCACTCGGGGGCGCAGAATGTCGTCATCTCCACGCTCCTTGAGCGTGACGGGGAGGATGGTCCGTCCTCGTGGGTCCTGGAGATCCGCGATGACGGCAAGGGCTTCCCGGTCGGCGCGGTGCTCGAGCAGAGCGCACGCCATCATTTCGGTCTGCGCTTCATGCGCGAGCGGGCGGAGCTCGTCCAGGCCCGCCTGGAGCTGACATCCCGCGAGGGCGCGGGGACCACACTGCGGATGTACCTCGTGCCACGCGAAGGGAGTCGAGAGGGATGACGATGGACTACGCGGGCCCGGAGCGGCGCCGGGGCGGGCCGGACCGGCGGACGCTGGACCGCCAGATCCGGATCCTCATCGTGGATGACCATGCGCTCTTCCGGGTCGGCATCCGCCGGATCCTGGAGGACGAGCGCGACTTCGATGTCGTCGGCGAGGCGATCGATGCGCGGAGCGCGGAGAGCGCGGCGTCGCAGCTCCTGCCGGATGTCGTCCTCCTCGACCTCTCGATCCCCGCGCCGGGCGGGATCGAGGTGACCCAGCGGATCAAGCGCGAGATCCCCAGCTGCGGGATCGTCGTCCTCGCCGCGGAGGAGGACGAGGACCAGCTCTTCGATGCGATCAAGGCCGGGGCGGCCGCCTACGTCCTCAAGGACGTGGCGCCGGAGGACCTCGTGGCGATCGTGCGCCGGGTGAGCCAGGGCGAGTACCTCATCAACGACAAGGTCTTCTCCCAGCCGAGCGTGGCGAGCCGGGTCCTCAAGGAGTTCCGGGAGCTCGCGATCTTCGGCCAGGAGGCGGCGCCGATCTTCGCCCCGCTCTCCCCCCGCGAGGTGGAGATCCTGGACAACATCGCGCGCGGGATGACGAACAAGCAGGTGGCCTACGCGCTCTCGATCAGCGAGCAGACGGTGAAGAACCACATGAGCTCGATCCTCCGGAAGCTCTCCGTGAACGACCGGACCCAGGCGGTCGTCTACGCGATGAAGCAGGGCTGGATCAGGATCCCGGAGGACTGAGATCCACCCCGAGACGGAGACGGGCGTCGTCACGGCCCCGGAGGCGGTCGCACCCGGCGCGGCCCCGGAGGCGGGTCCGGAGCTGGCGGCGATCGTCGCCGACCTCGCCGCGGAGCTCGTCGCCCTGGAGCGGGAGCGCGGGGAGGTCGAGCTCCTCGGGCGTCAGATCGCGCTCGAGGTGGAGCGCCACGGCTCCCAGCGCGCACGGGTGGATGCCTGGGTCTCCGCGCTCGAGCGCGATGCGCGGAGCGACCCCGCGGAGCTGCGCGAGGCGCGCGCCCGCCAGGTGGACGCGATCCGGCGCGCTGCGCTCTTCGAGGCACAGGGGTCGGTCATCGAGGGGAAGGAACGCGCGGTCGTCCGGCGCATCGAGCGGGTCGGCGAGCTGAAGGAGCGCCTTGAGGCGCTGGCGGAGGATGCCGGTCTTGCCGGCGTGCGGCGGAGCACGGCCCCCGGGCTCGACCCGGCGGCGATCCTGCGTGCCCAGGAGGAGCTCCGGCGCGACATCTCCCGGCGGATGCATGACGGCCCGGCCCAGAGCCTGGCGAGCATCGCCCTCCAGGTGGAGGTCGTGGAGCGGCTCGCCTCGCGGGGCGACCCGCGCGCGGCGGCGGAGCTCCATGCCCTGCGGACGCTCGTCCAGGGAGCGCTGGACACCACGAAGGCCTTCATCTTCGAGGTGCGTCCGATGGTCCTGGACGACCTCGGCCTCCTCCCCACCCTGCGCCGGCTCGTCATCGACCGGGCGGACCGGGCGGGGATCCCGGTGGAGATCGCCTCGAGCGGCGTCGCCGTGCGGCTCCATCCCGACCTCGAGAGCGGCATCTACCGGATCATCGCGGAGGCGGCGAGCGGCCTGATCCGGCTCCAGCCGGAGGGGCTCGAGGTCCGTCTCACGTGGACCGACGGCGAGCTCGAGGTCCTCCTTGGCGACCGCTGGACGGACGAGAACGGGTCGGATGCCGGGGAGCTGGCGGCAGACCTGCCGCCCGCCCTCCAGGCGATGATCGCGGGGAACCGGGCAGCCGGCCGAGCGGCCCGGGCGAGCGCGCGATCGCTCCCCGAGGCGCTCGTGGCCGAGCTCGGCGAGCGCGCGCGGATGCTCGGCATCCAGCTCCAGGTGCGGCCGGACGGAGCGGGGATCGCCGTCCGCGCGCGGATCGGGTGAGCGCCGTGACCCTCTCCGGCGCCCCGGCCCGTCACCGCCGCGACCACACCCTTCCGCACCCCACCGGACCGGTCCCAACGGGCGTAGCCCGATGGTCCTGTCACACGGCGGCGCCGGACCGCGTAGATTCAGGAGCGTGACCGTCATGGCTCGGAATCTCTCCGCCACCCGCCCGGGGTCCGCCGCATGAGCGAGCGGATCAGCGTCGTCATCGTCGACGACATCCCGGAGACCCGCGAGCACCTCGCGAAGCTCCTCTCCTTCGAGCCGGATATGGAGGTCGTGGGGACGGGCGGCTCGGGGCCGGAGGCGATCGAGCTCGCCACGCGGCTCCACCCGGACGTCGTCCTCATGGACGTGAACATGCCCGGCTTCGACGGCATCACCGCGACCGAGCAGCTCGGCCTCGCATCGCCGACCTCCGCGGTCGTGATGATGAGCGTGCAGGGGGAGTCGGACTACCTCCGGCGCTCCATGCTCGCCGGCGCGCGCGAGTTCCTCGTCAAGCCCTTCACCTCGGACGAGCTGTGCGCCGCGATCCGCCAGGTCCACTTCCGCGAGAAGGAGAAGCTGGGCCGGATCACCCCGGCGGGCACGAGCGCCCCGGAGAGCCCGGAGGGCCCGCGGGGCCAGGTGATCTCCTTCTTCTCCCCCAAGGGGGGCGTGGGCCGGACGACCCTCGCGGTGAACACCGCGGTCGCGCTCGCCTCGGGGATGGGGAAGAGCGTCGCGCTCGTGGACGCCTGCCTCCAGTTCGGTGACGTGGGCGTCCTTCTCAACCTCAACCCGCGCACGCGCTCCGTGATGGACGTGCTCGTGGAGAAGGGCCGCGCGAACGAGGCGATCGACGCCGCGCTCCTCAGCCACAGCGCGGGCGTCAAGGTCATGCTCGCCCCGCCGAGCCCGGAGATGGCGGAGCTCGTCACCGTGGAGCACTTCCGGAGGGTGATCACCCGGCTCCGGGAGACCCACGATGTCGTGATCATCGACTGCCCGCCGATCTTCCAGGAGCACACGCTCGCCGTCCTCGACCTCTCGGACCTCATCCTCGCGGTGCTCACCCTCGAGATCACGAGCATCAAGAACATCCGGCTCTTCCTGGAGCTCGCCCACCAGCTCGGCTACACGGACGACCGCGTGCGCCTCGTCCTCAACCGGGCGGATTCGGCGTACGGCATCCGGATCGCGGACGTCGAGGGGTCGATCGGCCGGAAGATCGACCACAGCGTCGTCTCGGACGGCCGGAAGGTCGTCTACGCCCTGAACCGCGGCGTGCCCTTCGTGTGGAGCGCGCAGCAGGCCCAGGTGAGCCAGGACATCCTCGCGATCGCCCGCTCGATCGTGGAGCACGCGGAGGCGAGCGGGGCCGCCGCGCCGGGCAAGTCGGCGAAGCCGCGAAAGGGCCTCTTCGGCCGCCGCGCGTGAGCGCGACGCCGGGAGCCACTGCGGGGAGGAACGGATGTCGCTGCTGAGGCGGATCGGTCAGACGCAGCAGGTGCAGGCGCCCGGGACCGCACCGGTGGAGCCCGGCCACGCCGGCCCGGGGATGCCACCCCTCCCGTCCACGGGCGGCGGGGTCCCCGGTGGGCCGCCGCCTCACGCCGCGCCGCCTCCGCCGGTCGCGGCGCCACGCCCGATGGAGGCCGCCGGACAGGCGAGCGCCCGGACGCTCGGCCAGCTCGCTGCGCAGGACGGGCAGCAGGACGCGATGAACCGGATCCAGGCAAAGGTGATCGCGGAGCTCGATCCCCGGATGGATCTCGCGGACCTGCCGGAGGTCCGCTCCCGGATCGAGGAGCTCTTCAACCGGGCCATCGCCGAGGAAGGCCTCTCCTTCTCGCGCCCGGAACGGGAGCGGATGCTCGCCCGGACGATCGACGAGATCGTCGGCCTCGGGCCGATCCAGCCGCTCATCGACGACCCCACCCTCACCGAGGTGATGGTCAACGGGCCGAAGCAGGTCTACATCGAGCGGAAGGGGAAGCTGATCCTCTCGGACGTGACCTTCCAGAACGACGAGCACGTCCTGCGGATCATCGACCGGATCATCGCCCCGCTCGGCCGGCGGATCGACGAATCGAGCCCCCTCGTGGATGCCCGTCTCGCGGACGGCTCGCGCGTGAACGCCGTCATCCCGCCGATCAGCCTCGTGGGCCCGGTGATCACGATCCGGAAGTTCTCCGCCTCGCCGCTCACCACGGATGACCTTGTCCGCTTCGGCACCGCGACCCCGGAGATGTTCCAGTTCCTCCGGGCCTGCGTGGAATCGCGGCTCAACTGCTTCGTCTCCGGCGGCACGGGCTCCGGCAAGACGACCCTCCTGAACATCCTCTCCTCCTACATCCCGGAGGACGAGCGGATCGTCACGATCGAGGACGCCGCGGAGCTCCAGCTCCGCCAGGATCATGTCGTCACCCTGGAGGCGCGTCCGGCGAACATCGAGGGGAAGGGCGCGATCCCGATCCGCGAGCTCGTCCGGAACAGCCTCCGGATGCGGCCGGAGCGGATCATCGTGGGCGAGTGTCGCGCCGGCGAGGCGCTGGACATGCTCCAGGCGATGAACACCGGCCACGACGGCTCGATGAGCACCGGCCACGCGAACTCCCCGCGGGACATGCTCTCGCGCCTCGAGACGATGGTCCTCATGGCGGGCGTGGACCTGCCGCTGCGCGCGATCCGGGAGCAGATCGCGGCGGCCGTGGACCTCATCGTCCAGGTGAGCCGGATGAAGGACGGCTCGCGCAAGATCACCCACATCACCGAGGTCCAGGGGATGGAGGGGGACGTCATCGTCATGCAGGACGTCTTCGTCTTCGAGCAGACCGGCCTGGTGGACGGGAAGATCCAGGGCATCCTGCGCCCCACCGGGATCCGGCCCAAGTTCGTGGACAAGTTCGAGGTCGCGGGGATCGAGCTCCCGCGCGGCCTCTTCGGTGGGTACCTCTAGGCTCCGCCGATGTCACCCACCCTCATCGCCGCGATCTGCGCCGGGCTCGGCGTCCTCCTCATCGTCATGGCGGTCGCGGGACCGCGCCGGGCGAGCACGATCGGCGACCGGCTCGGCGGCTACGGCGGCGGGGCGCGGGCGAAGGCGGAGGACGCGGAAGCGGCACCGGACCTGCGCGAGACGCTGGACCGCTCGCGGACCGTCCAGGGCTTCAACCGGATCGTGGACCGCCAGGGCTTTGCGGCGAGCCTCGCCCGCGACCTCGCCCGCGCGGACGTCTCCCTGAAGCCGGGTGAGTTCATCGCCCTGCGCATCGGGATCCTCGCCGGCCTCCCCGCGCTCGCCTTCCTCCTCGGCCAGACCGCCCTCCCCTCGCTCTCCAGCCCCGCGGCGTGGGTCGTGGCCGCGATCCTCGGCTGGTGGCTGCCGGGCTTCTGGCTGGGGCGGCGGCAGGGGAGCCGCCTGAAGGCCTTCAACGCCGCGCTCGCGGACACGATCACCCTCATCGCGAACGCGCTCCGCTCGGGCTCGTCCTTCCTCCAGGCGGTGGAGATGGTGACGCGGGAGACCCAGCCGCCGATCTCCACGGAGTTCGCGCGGGTGGTGCGCGAGGTGAACCTCGGCCTCCCCTTCGAGCAGGCGCTGAACAACATGGTCCGGCGCGTGCGCTCGGAGGACCTGGAGCTGATGACCGTGGCGATCAGCATCCAGTACCAGGTGGGCGGCAACCTCGCCGAGATCCTCGATTCGATCGCCTTCACGATCCGCGAGCGGATCCGGATCAAGGGCGAGATCAAGACGCTCACGGCGCAGCAGCGGATGTCCGGCTACGTGGTGGCGCTCCTCCCCGTCGGCCTCCTCGGGGTCCTCACCCTCATCGCCCCCAAGTTCATGGAGCCGATGTTCATGAAGCCGCCGGAGCTCTTCGGGCTCCCGATGGGGGTCGTCATCCTCATCGCGGGCGGCATCTTCATGGCGATCGGCTTCATGATCATCCGCAAGATCGTGGATATCCAGGTCTGAGGTGGATACCCAGCTGATCGCGGCGATCGCCGCCGGACTCGGCGTCCTCCTCATCTTCGTGGCGCTCGCGTCGCGCGGTGGCAGCGTCCAGCAGCGGCTGGATACGGTGGGCATCGACCGCCGGGTCCGCTCCGTGGAGGAGATCGAGCTCCAGAAGCCGCTCTTCGACCGGACGCTCCGGCCCCTCACCCGCCGTCTCTCCGGCGTGGGCCGGAAGATGACGAGCGAGAAGAAGGTGAGCCGCACGGAACGGCGCCTCCTCATGGCGGGCTATCCGGCCGGGATGCGCACCGTGGAGTTCCTCGGCTTCAAGGTCGTCATGGCGCTCCTCGTCTCCGCCGGAGCCTTCCTCCTCTTCGTCATCGTGCTCGGGAACGCGTCGTTCGGGATCGTGGCCACGATCGGCGGGCTCGTCCTCGGCTTCCTCGCCCCGGAGTTCTGGCTCACGCGGCGGATCAAGGGGCGCCGCAAGGCGGTCCTCCTCGCCGTCCCGGACACGCTGGACCTGCTCACGATCTCCGTGCGCGCCGGCCTCGGCTTCGATGCCGCGCTCCAGAAGGTGGTGGAGAAGTCCAAGGGACCGCTGGCGGAGGAGTTCCGGCGTGTCCTCAGCGAGGTCCGGATGGGGAAGCCGCGGCGGGATGCGCTGCGTGACCTCGCGGACCGCACGGAGGTCCCCGCGCTCTCCGCCTTCATCGCCGCGATCATCCAGGCCGAGCAGCTCGGCGTGGCGATCAGCAAGGTGCTCGTGGTCCAGTCCGAGCAGCTGCGCATCGAGCGCCGCCAGCGCGCCGAGGAGGCCGCCGCCAAGGCCCCGATCAAGATGATGTTCCCGCTCGTGGGCTGCATCTTCCCGTCGCTCTTCATCGTCATCCTCGGGCCCGCGCTCATCCTCATCGCCAACAACATGGGCCAGGGAGGCCTGTGACCGAGGCGCGGACCGCGGTCCTCCGCGACGCCGCGAGCGGCGGCACGATCGCGGAGCGGGTCGTCCTCGGGATGGGCTTCTGGAGCCGCTTCCGGGGGCTCATGGGACGGGCGGATCTCCCCGCCGGAGAAGGGCTCTACCTGCCGGACACGGGGATCCACATGCTCTTCATGCGCTTCCCGATCGATGCCCTCTTCGTGGGACCGGCGGACCCCGCCGGCGAGCGTCCGGTCCTCGCGGTCCGCCATGCGCTGCCACCGTGGCGCGGCCTCGTCCTCCTCGTGCGCGGCGCACAGGGCGTCGTGGAGCTCCCGGCCGGGACGATCGCCGCGGCGGGTCTCGCGGTGGGCTCCCGGGTCCGGCTCGACCCCTAGCGGGCCTCGCCGGTGGCCGGGACCGGTCCGGCGGCGGACGCCTGCCCCACGGGAGCCTGCTGGGCGATCCGGCGAACGAGCCAGGCGCTTCGCTCGAGGAGGGAGATGAGGTAGAGCTCCCGGGCCTGCTCCGCGGCGTCCGCATCGCGGACGCCCGCAGCCTGGGCACGGATCGCCTCCAGCTGGTCCCCGCGGTCGGTGGTCAGGGCGAGGAGGAGGCTCCGGTCGTCCGGGTCGCCGGAGCGCAGGACGTCCGCGAGGATGTGGAGGACGAGGTCCGCGGCCTCCACGCAGGCCGCCGCGAGCGGCGGCGTCTCCACCCCGTCCCGCGGGGCGGCTTCCCGGCCCAGGTCGCCGATCGTCTCCACGAGCTCGCCGATCGAGCGCTGGCGGCTTCCGATCTCGAGGAGCCCCGCAGCCGGGAGGTCGCCCCCGTTGCGGCGGACGAGATCGGCGACGAAGCCCTCCACCTCGCGGCAGAGGGCCTCCAGGGCAGGCCGGACCTCGCGGGCATCGAGGCCGGAGCGGGCACCAAGGTCGGTCCGGCCCGGATCGAGCAGGGCGGGCAGCGCACCCACGATCCGGAGCTGCTCCCGGGCTGCGAGCTCGAGCCCGAGATCGGGGAGATCGAGCGCGCTCTCGTCCAGGTAGCGGGGCCGGGCAAGCTCGTCCTCGGCGCTCTCCGGAACGAGGCGGGTGAGGATCGCGGGCCCGCGGGCACCGATGAGCACCGCCACGAGGGGGCAGAGGAGCATCTGGAGGAGGAAGGCCAGCGCGAGCTGGCTCTCGACCGGAAGCCCGGTCCCGGCGAGGATCGTGACGAGGGACGGGATGTCGGTCAGGGAGGCGATCAGGAGCCAGGCGCCGAGGATCGTCGCGGCGATCGCGTTGAGGAGGGCCTGCCACCAGGCCACGCGGAGCGCCTCGCCGCGGAGCGTCCGGGCGAGGAGAAGGACGGTGAGGCCGATCCCGATCCCGGTGCCGTGGATCGTCATCAGGGCGTGCTCGACGTCGAGGACCGACTGACCGCACAGGACGATGACGATGACCGCGATCCCGCTCGAGGACTGGATCGCGACCCGGAGGAGGGCGCCGATCGCGAAGGCGATCGGGAGCGGCCCGGCAAGGAGCGCCGCGAAGGAGCCGAACCAGGGTGCCTCCTGGATCGGGGCAGCGGCCGCCTTCAGCTGGATGAGGCCGAAGAGGAGGAGGCCGATCCCGAAGAGCGCCCCGAGGAGGGCACCCGAGCCGGCGATCCGGCGGCTGCGGAGGGCGAGCCCGACGATGCCGATCAGCCACAGGGTGGCGAGCGTGAGATCGACCGCGGCGAGGAAGGGGAGAAGGGCCGTCCCCGGGTTCGCCCACGCGACGATCGTGAGCGCCCGCCGGATGGTCACGAGCCCGGCGGAGACGAGCCCCGCGACGATGAACGAGACCGCGGTCGCACTCTGCGTCAGAGCACCCACGGCCATCCCGAGCCCGGCGGCGCGGACCGGGGAGGAGACGATCGCCGCCGCACGACGCCGGGCGCCCCGGCTCGCAACGCCCCGCAGGCTCCCCTTCACGCGGTCGAGGCCGAGGAAGAAGAAGACGAGCCCCGCGAGGAAGGCGGGGAGGAGCGCGAGGCTGTCGCCGAGCGGGTCGGTCCCGGTCATCGGGCGACCTCCGCTCGCTGGAGGAGGGTCATCCCCCTGAATCCTCCCGGCCGGGGTCAACCGGGTGTTAACGAGCCGTCAACCCTGCTCCGGGACCGGTCCGGAAGGAGGCCTCAGGCGGCGGGCCGGGCTCCGCGGAGGAGGCGCCACGGCCGGTCGACCGCGGGGGCCGCGCCGGGGCTCCCCGGGCGCCCGGCGCCGTCCCCGAGGAAGGGCAGGAGGGTCGCGGCGATCGCGACGATCGGGATGAGCGGGGCAGGAAGCCAGGCGAGGAGGGGGAGCGCCAGCCCCCACGTTCGACCCCGCTCGGCGAGGAAGGCGGCGGGAAGGAGGAGCGCCACGAGGTAGTGGTCCCAGAGGAGGGGCGCAAGGAGGAGGGTCGCCATCGTCGTGACGATGAACGAGGTGTCGCGGTCCCGGCGCAGGCTGAGGAGGACGGCCACGATCGCGATGAGGTAGCCCGCGTAGAGCCCCGCGGTGGCGACCTCGGGCGCGAGATCGAGCCGCAGGAGGGTGGAGGCGAGATCGAGGTTGTGCGAGACGCCCGCGACCTGCGAGACGTTCCCGAGGAC
>Ga0075473_10001095_pt1 | contig 11302 bp, 16 predicted proteins | sample DEB19_08_DNA_FD_76340 | JGI IMG/M metagenome (GOLD analysis project Ga0075473, IMG submission 76340) | Aqueous microbial communities from the Delaware River and Bay under freshwater to marine salinity gradient to study organic matter... | ecosystem: Environmental > Aquatic > Marine > Coastal ... | reverse complement strand
TTAATTACAGAGACAGTTGTCGAATAGAATTTCTCAAAATACGATAATAATTTATTAGATTTGTTCCTGATTGTTTTTCAATTAGAATAGATTTATTATCTTTTAATGTTTCAACTACAATTGTAGGAACAACTGTAACTTTATATTTCAAAGCATAATCATGAGGATCTTCATGAAGATTTACAGAAATCCATTGAACGCCAGAAAATTCTTCTTTTAATTGTTCAATAGAAGGTTTTATAACTTTACAAGGTTGACATGTAGGAGACCAGAAATGATATGCTACAGTTGTCATTCTTCTTTTATTATTACTGGACCTTCTACTATTAAATGGTTTTTAGAAACTAACCTAAACATATTTGACCTATGTAATCTTTGTTTTGATAATTCAAATCCTTTATTTTTTAGAGTTTTAGATAAGGCTGAAATTATAGCTGTATCTAATTCTTTTTTATCTATCTTATCCATATTTTTATAACACCATTCCAAAACAGAAGATTCAGAAATTGGAGGACCCATTAATGATAAAGGCAATCCAGTAATTGATTCTTGTTTATTTGTTGAAATAACTTTATCTTCATTCGGATTTAAAACTTTTGTTGCCATTTTATCAACAATATCATTATTCTTTGATAGTTCATCTTCTTTTCCTGTATGTGCTAAAACATGAACTATATTATAAGATTTAAATTTAGATAAGTTCAAAGATAATTGTTCAATTATATCACGATGACATACATCTTTACCTTGTGTAGTTTTCCATTCTTTTGCTACCCATCCAGGTAACCATGAAGTTAAACAATTTTTTGAATACATAGAATCAGTATAAATACTTAAAGAAGTTTCATTTGGAGAAAACGATTTTAATGCTATTTCAATTGCCTTGAAAATTGCCATTAATTCAGCTCTTTGATTAGTTTGAATATCAGAATCAGGGACTCTTCCTGAATCTGATAATTTTTTATGTTCAGGAAACCAACATGCCCATGCTGCTTTGGAATTTTTCTTACCATTTTTGGAACATGCCCCATCTGTGAAAATACAAACATTCATATTATATTTATAATAGGTTTATGTATAAAAGTATTCATTCGTTTTATAATACAACGACTTTGAATTGCTGATTGAATTAATGTTGGGTCTTCAACATGAAACCATACTCTACATTTAAAAGATCTATTTTCTAAAGATCTTCTAAGCATTTGTTGACATGAAAAAGTTAAAAAATCTGAATGTAAAATAAGTAAAACACGATATCTTGTTGAAGATAGTTGTGTTATCCAATTATCAAACCATGGAGCAAAAGTATCAACGGAATTAATTTCTGCTGCATCAATTTCCATAAACTCACATGACGTTTGATTATTTGATTTATAGATTTTCCATTCATCTAATGTATTTTTATCATTCAAAGGTTCAAATAAAAGATAATGTGGGGGAGGATACTGCATTATATTATATTTATTCTGTTTGTGTAGGTTGGAGAATTTTCTTTATAGGAATTTCTTTGGAAACTACATATACACTATTTTCAGTCATAACAATATAACATTCTTCACATTTAAAAACAGACTCAATACTAGATGTATATTCACTATCGGATTTTACAAGATATTTTGTATTTTCTTTGACACCGATACAACATTTCTTTTCTATAGAATCTCTGTAATAATCTAGATAAATAGGACGATCATCATCAAGAGCAATTTGAGCGGCACGTAATAAAACACTAGCAGGAGGTAATGCCATTTATTCTATTATACGTTAAGAACTTTAATCTATTAAACGCATTTCAAAATATCTTCAATTCTGAATTTGGATCTCATAGATAAACTTGGTATTTCAGATCGAGGAATCTTAATAAATTCTTCTAATGAAGTTTTAAGAAATTGTTTTATGGAAATAGAATCAGGACGAAGTTTTTTAGAACTTTCAAACAAGAAATCTACATACTGATTTGTATTTTCTTCTGTTTGTGAATCTTTGGATTGACGAGCAATTACATTCAAATCATCTACAATCGTCTTTAAAGAAGCAAGCATTAATTCTTCCGAAACAATTTTGTGAATAAATAAACAAGTCATAAATTTTGAATATCCTCGTCTCTTTTCTTTTTGTGTTACCCATAACTTAAGCTTATCCTGAAATAAAGGATCTTCGCGTTCAGGAAATGTAATTGTTTCATTCATGTCATACAATTTTGGAAATAAATGAATTTGCTCTAAAATATCTTTTTTAATTTCAGGAATGACTTGAGAAATTCTTAAAATACAATCCGACATAATTGATGCAAACATATTTTCACTAATAGATTTGTTGAAAACGAGTGTAACAAATCTAATACGAAATTCTTCGTTACGTTTAACAAGAATAAGAATTATTTCATTTACTAATTTTTCAAAATTAGAAATAGAAAGTTTATTTAGAATTCCAAATACATTTGCGTAATCAGGATCGTCATGTTCTTGAACTTTTCGAAGAGAACTTTTAATTACACTTGCTCTCCAATTTTCTTCATCTATATGTGAACGTGAACTATAAAATTTAGGAGGGGGGCGTACAGGTCTATATGACATAGGAATAATACGTAATTTTGCGATGTTTTCATGAACACTTTGAGGCAATGCCAGTTTTTGGCAAGACCTTAGTTCGTATACTATCCTTGCTGTTAAGGACATTATTTAGCTATACTTAAGAATTATTTAAATGAAAAACGAATCCGTTTCTTACTTAAATGTTATTAACAAGGCAAACAATAAATGGAGACAACAAAGCTCCAATATTCTTGGATTCTATGGTATCACGACCCTGAATCCAAGGACTATTCTATTGAATCATATTTAAAAGTTGTAGATATTTCAACTATTCAACAATTTTGGAGTATTATTGACTCAATTTCTCGTGAAGCTTGGGAATCAGGAATGTTCTTCTTTATGCGTCGTGGTTTCAAACCTCTTTGGGATGCGCCTGAGAATGAAGCAGGTGGTGCATGGTCAAAGAAAATTGAAGCTTCTAAATGTTATGATATTTGGATAGATGCTATGGTAAATTGTATTACAGATGAAATCCTTTTAAATCGCAAAGAAACTTTGGCAGGTATAACTATTTCTCCAAAAGGTCCTTTCTCTATCATTAAAATTTGGAATACGGTTACAGCATTATCTTCTATTGATAACTTGAATCATGATATGATACATCTTAAAATTGGTTCAGATGTTACTTATACAGCACATAAATCTCGTCCTAAGTAATATTCAAACTATAACCTCTATTATTTGTTTCTTTAAACAATTCTTTGACTCTCTTAATATACTTATTTTTCAATCTTTCTATATGTTCTGAAGTTGGATTATCAATTTTCTTTACTAAGATAGGTTTTCCTGTATATGTATGAATAGGTTCAAGAGGATGTTTGGAAATATTTTTCCAATTTTGAATTGATGTTAAACTTGGGAATGGAAATCTTACTTTAAACAAGAAATAGTAAATATCATTTATGTAGTCAAAAAAGTCAATATTACTTCTAGGAAATATTTCATTTTCACCATATGTAATTATAGGAACAATTGGTATTCCAGTTTCTAAAGCAATTTTAAATATTCCTTTACGATTATTAACTACAACGTCTAATCTTTTTTCTTTAAAAATACCCATTTCTTTTGCTCCACCTAATGTTATAGATATAGATTCTTGTTCAAGTGTTCTTTTGATACTTGAATAATCAGAAGGAATAGCATTCAAATGTCTAATAATGTCTTTTACAACAGGAACACAAAAAAAGAATGAATGAACTACACCTTTAGTAGGTTTATAAGATGGATCTGTTAATTTATAACCATTATGTATTACTGCTGTCACACCTGACATTCCATGTGGACTCCATATATTTATTGATTTTTCAGGTATAGGATATAATACTTTGATTAAAAATGTTTTTCTAATATTATCTTCTGTTTTCTCAATAGAAGATAAGAATGCACTTCTAAATAATTTATTAGATAAATCTAATATATAATCTATTGCTCTTGTAGGCAAAATAAAATAAATTATTAATAAAACAACTGATACGATTAAGTTAGTATATAATGATAATAGACTCAAACATGCCAATGAATAATTCCATGTTATACACGAATATAAAAATGGACTACAAATAGCAAATAATAATATTCCTACACAAATAACAAGTATCATTAAGTTTGTTAAAATATATTTTTTTACAGATATTTAACAATGAATAAAATTTATTATTGTTTAGATTCTATCATACCATTTATAATCCAATTCTTTGATACATATTTTCCCAAATGGGTAAAAATGTATTATTTTATAGGAGTATTGCCTTTTTATTTTTGTATTTTATTAACCTATCCTGAAAAACTATCTGTATTTACAATTCCATTTGAATTAGTTTCAATGTATTGTCACTATTATTTCTTTCATAGATTATTACATATATTTCCAGATTTTCCTTTAAATTTACATACACAAGTTCATCATATTAAATTATATGAGATAGATAGATCATGGGAATTATTCATTGATTTCTTATTTGAAATGTTTTGTTTTTGTGGATTACCTTTAATAATACAACATTATATTGGTTATCGTATATTTTCACCAAGTGTAGTTATTATGATTACTTTAACTATGACATTTGGACATATAATAAACTATTCTATATTTGGTTCAAATGAAATCCATCAGACGCATCATAGAAATACAAATTTCCATTATGGACCTGATTTTATGGATCATTTATTTGGAACAGCTATAAACGATCATGAAGATGGAAATATGCATATAATGCCTATAATTATGGCAACATGCTTTACATTAATTTTAAAAATAATTTTTAAATGGAAAGATTAAGTTGAACAAGGCATTAAACATAACTTAATTTCACCTAGATTAGCTACAACATATTTAATCATTAAAAACCAGTCATTTTTCATATGAATGTCTAAGTTATTACATAAATTAGTACATTTCGTAAATAAAACTAAATGAGGTAAAGAAAAGCTTCCTGTAACAATATCATCATTTGTTTTTTTCTTAATATTAAATTCATTCTCTGAATCTCCCATAATTGTTGTTCTTGTAGCAAAATGCCCTTTACATCCAAATGTCAATGATGAAGCTACATTTTTAATTTCTACAGTTTTTGCTCCTAATAAAGTCATATCTCTACAAATCTTTTGAAAATCCATTGAAGGCATAGTAAAATGTGTAGAAAATTCAGTTTCAGGTAATTGAATATCAGGTTCATCTCTATCTAAAAGGTTAAGTTTATAACGAGTTACTTGTTTTTTCTCACCATCTTCAAGTAAAATTCCAAGAGAATTTGAATCATTTGAATCAACATAAAAAGTTACCGTATCATCATTTGTAGCAGTACGAACAATACGATACAAATGATCTGTATTAACACCAATAACAAATTTATTTGCTTTATGATTATACATAAATTTTTCAAATTTATCGGCATGTAATTTCAAATGAACTAATACAGTTCTAGTATTATCCATAGCAATCATACGAATTCCATCTTTATCAAAAATCAAACTCATTTCAACTAAAATACATTTCAAAGCTTCTTTTAAAGTTCGAATCGCAGCAGTTTGAACTGTTTTAGCTTCAACTATATAATCTGGCATTTTTATTTTATAATTTCATTGCGTTTAAAACATATTCTTTCTCATTGTCTGCGCTCGTTTTTTAGATACTATACGACCATGTTTATTATATTCTAGGTCACTTTTAGTTAAGCCACCACTAGTTTTCTCGGCAGTTCCATGCATAACTTGTGCTCTTGAACCACGAACTCTTAAAGTTTTATTTGAAGGCATTTCTTTATTAAATTTAAAGGTAAAGTTTTTTACCCTTTAAATTTAAATTTTCTTGATTAACTAAAAAAATATATAGATAATAAGATTTTTAATTGGAGTACGCTAGACCACCCATACCAGACATTACACGGAGTACGTTGTAGTTTAGAGCGTATACGCGCACTTGGGCTGTATTAGAACCTACTACCGTGTTTACAGATACCGTTAGTTGTAGAGTAGCTTTGTCAATACGAGAGAAGTTACACGTTCCTGAAGGTTGGTGTTCTTCCGGACGTAGAGCGAAGGAGTATACGTTAACACCTTCAGACGGGCAACGCGTATGGTGTTGGAAAGGTTGTACTTTAGAGAAATAATCACCTTCACGTTCCGTAAAACGATCTTGGCCATTGAGTTGTAGTTTAGCTACTTCTACAGGGTTCTTGCCTTCGCAACGTACACCAGACGCAAGAATTACTTTGGCGAGTAGGTAGTTCACACCCGCATCGAACTCAGACGTACCAGCTCTATCTACAGAATCCGCACCATACATCGGACCAGTCGTAGCCGTACCTTGTAGAGGATTTTGGCCAAGAACTTGCGTCATTCCTTCCGTAGGAGTCGAGGCGGCGGCGGTCGTCGCACCAGCTTGAGTTAGTAGAGATGTAATAATACCATCCGTTGAGAAATCATCGGAATAGTTGAAAGGTTGAGCACCACCTACAGTTGCTAGCCATGTCGCTATAGAGCAATCAACAAAAGAATCACGTTGTACTACCCACATGAGTTCTTTTACAGGGTGGTTAAAGTTGAGTTGTACTTTGTTGGATGAAGAAGTAATAGATTCCGCACCCGTGTACTGTAGTTGTTCAATTAGGTATTCGTGGGATTGTTGAGCGAAACGACGACGCTCTTCCGTATCTAGGTATACATAGTCTACGTATAGAGACGCCGCAGCTAGAGATTGTTGAGGAGCAATTGTAGGTGTACCTACAGATGATTCCGCATATTGGCAATTTTGCCACGTTTCGAACGTTACATTCACACGCACTTCGTGGTATTGTAGAGCGATTAGAGGAATCGCTACACCAGGATTGCGGCAAAACCAGAATTGGAGAGGTACATATAGAGTTTTGGCAGGCGTACCTTTACGAGGTACACAAGATACCGTCGTCTCAGAAGATGAGCATGTACTATCAAGAGGTAGACCAGTTGAGCGTTTCATTAGTACTAGATCGTGGGTGTTGCCTACTAGAGATTCGAAGGCGGGCATGATACTTTGATCTACAGATAGCTGTGTCCAGATTTGCATCCAATCACCATATTGACGATCAATACGTTGACCACCAATTTCTACTTCTACTTGGTTAATTAGACGGTGACCAATGTAATTGAGCCAACGGTAACCGGTGGGGGGACTGGTACCAGTAAACGTACCAGTACTCTCCGTTAGATCAATTTGAGGTAGAGTTACCTGTAGGTAAGTCTTGTACATTAGATCCGCATTACGATTAATTACAGCAGTTACACGTCTATTAAAATCAGCTTGGCCATTGAAAGTTACTTCAATGGATTCTACTGCGAAGTTTGTGTGACGTTTATAAAGAACTTTCCAGAAGGTAATTTGAGGATTACCTGAGATATAGATATCTTGTGCACCATACGATACAAGTTGCATTAAACCACCACCCATTTTGTGTTTATACCTTGAAGCAAGAAAAAAATTTTCAGAGAATTTTGACCTTGACGCAAAAAAAACTTGTATTAAATTAATGAATGTTTTTCTTGATATAGATGAAGCATTTTTAAATTCACAGGATGTTTCATCTGTAAAAAAAACTCTTGATGGATGGGATGAAGAAGTAAGAGAAGAATTTGAAGAAAATGTTAAACAGATTATTTTTAATCCTGCTAAAGGTCCTGCAAATTCAGCAGTGTTTTTAATGAGACCTAAATGGAAAGAATATTTTAAATTTTTATTCTTGGATCCTTCTGTTAAGAGTGTTAATTTATGGACTTGGTCGGATGTTCCATACGCTAAAATTGTTGCGAAAACAATTGAGACAGAAATTAAGAAAATTGTTAATCCAGCAGATAAAGAACGTATAAAATTTAAACTAGTTTTAGGTGATGAACATGTAGAAGAATCTATTGAATGGGGAATGGAAAATTATCCTGATACATATGATAAAACAAATACAAGAGATAAAGATTTAAGATGGATATGTAGTAAATATAAAAGTCAACAATTTTCTATGCGAAATTGTATTCTTGTTGATGATAATGTTAAGAATACAAGAAATCCTTCAAATGCTTTGAATTCCATTAATGTTGTTGAATGGAATCCATTGGATACAGAAGATTTTTATGATAAAATTACTATTAATGGTGTTAAAAAAAATGTATTAGAATTTGTTATGGATAACATAACACAGGCATATATAAATAGAAAGAAAAAGACTTCTGGACCATTTATGGAAACAATTGTATTAAAAAATCCAAAAAAATATATATCACGTCAACATGTTTTAAAAAAACATAGTGGAAAAGTCCCAGAAGGTAGAACTACTCGTCGTGCTGTATTTTATGGTTCAAAAGAATGTTCGTTTAGTAAAGAAGAAGCAGATTCATTTCATTTCAAAGTTAATATGCCTAAACTTAAAGGCGGACTAAAACCCAGTAGAACCAAAACCTCCAAAATTCCTAGAATCAGGCGCAGCAGGCAATTCTTCCAATGAATTCACAAATACAATTTTCTTCCAAGGCAAAAAGTTATATTGACATACTTGAAAGAGTCTTCGTCCATAAGGAATTTCATATGAATCTAGCATAGGATTAATACAATCTACTCTTGCAATTAATTCACCACGATATCCAGCATCTGCCAACCCAATATTATTTGATTGTCTTAGTGGAGTCAAACTTGTAGATGATCGAACAATAAGGAGATAAGGAACAGGATTTTCTTCAGAATCTAATGCGGCAAAATACATTCCAGTCTTGATTTCTATACCAATTTTACCGGTAGTGAAATCAAGATTATAATAAGGACTTAGTAAATCTAATCCTGAATCAGTCCATCTACGATTAAAAAAATGACTTTGCATATCCATGCGTAATTTAGAATCAGGAATCCAAATATAAATACTCATTTGTTATTATATAATTCGTTGTATGAAAGTCTTTATTGGAATAAAAGTTAAAATAATACATGTAGCAGCAGAATATTGAGCTAATAAATAATACATTGCTTCAGTAGTATTCATTCTACCTAGAGAATATTGAACAAATACAGCTAAAGGTGAAAAAAATCCATGAGTAATTCCTTTACCTATATAAATCATAGCAAAATAAACTAATGCCATTATAGCTGGATTAGCATCAGTATGAATTTTTGCATATAAAATAGTTAATGTTCCTATAAAATCAATAAAATATTTATAATACATTGTTTTTTAGGAAAGTAAATGTTTTAGACATACAGACATATACTTTTCTGAACTTCCAACATCAATTTGTTCTGAATCAGAAACAAGTTTTTTCGTATAATGTGCAAATGTTCCATCTTTACATGTTAGACAAAGAGCATTTAATTTTTGTATATTTGATGCGTAGGGAATACAATCCAATATTTCACCAAATTTTTGTTGTTGAGCATCTCCATCTAAACCAACAACAAGAATATTTTTCTTATATTTTAGAAGAGCTATTTTAATAAAATCAAGAAGACCTTTAAAGAATTGTGCTTCTTCAATAATAATAGAATTTACGGAGAGAAATTCATCTTTGAATTCAAGAGGAGTTTCATGATCCCATAGTAAACATGAAACTTCTTCTTTATTATGTGAAACAATTTTAGCGTCTGAAGAATATCTTGTATCAATCATAGGTTTTAAAGCTAGAATAGAATTTCCAATAAATTTTTGACGACGAATAAATGAAATAGCATGAGTAGTCTTACCTGAAAACATTGGACCCATAATAATCTCAAGTGACATTTATTAGTTAAATGCTTAAAAAATATTAATTCATTTTATATAATGTATTTTGTTGCTTCTCGTAGTTTAATTGCTATATGTGATCATAAAATATCTAATCCTGAATCCGAATCTAGAAGAATTCCTTTAACTTATCCTTCTCGTAAAGGAGAAACTATTTATTGCCATCCGACAGCTTTAAATAATTTTGTTTTAAATTACCTTCCAAATATAAAATTTCCATTTGTATTAGTTTCAGGTGATTCAGATACAACAGTTCCTGAAGATATTAGAAATGAATCACACATAATTTTAGATCATCCTTTATTAATTTGTTGGTATTCACAAAATTGTACAGAACCATCAGAAAAACTTAAACAATTACCTATTGGATTAGATTTTCATACTTTAGGAAATATTCGTAGATCTAATTTAAAATTTGGATTACAACAAAAACATTCATGGGGATCTCATCAATGTCTTTCTCAACAAGAAGAAGATTTGATTAATTTATCTAGAATTCAATTAGATAGAATTCCAAAATGTTATGGAAATTTTCATTTTTTAATGAATACAAGATATGGCAAAGATAGAATTGAAGCTTATTCACAAATTCCACATTCTCTAATGTTTTATGAACCTATGAAAACTCAACGAATTAATTGCTGGAATAAAATGATCCAATATAAATATGTTATTTCTCCACATGGCAATGGATTAGATTGTCATAGAACATGGGAATCTTTGGCGCTTGGATGTATTCCTATTATAAAAACATCTCCCTTAGATCGTATGTTTGAAGGATTACCTGTATTGATTGTGAAAAATTGGTCTGATATAACACAAGAATTACTAAATAATTTTAATCCTTCGAAATATTTAGATAAATTGCGATTAAATTATTGGAAAGATTTATTAGATAAATATAAAAATGTGGTGTCCCAATGATAAAAATGATTTTCTAAATAATAATACTGGCCAAATAACACCAAATAATTTAGTTGGAAAAACGTTAATAAAATATGTTAAAGAAAATAATTTAAAAAATGTAGTAGAAATTGGGACATGGAATGGGTTAGGAAGTAGTCGTTGTTTTTTATTAGCCTTACAAGGAAATACTACTACTAATTTTTTCACCCTAGAAACAAATAAAGAAAAACTAGAAATAGCAAAAAATAATTTATTATCGTTAACAACAGAAAAATGTAATTTCTTATGGGGTAGTGTAATAAGAAGTTCTGATATTATAAACATCCAACAAATTTTCCCTGAACTTTTAAGAAATTCTGAATTCAGAAGATGGCATAATCTAGATATTCAAAATATTAATTTATCACCGAATGTCTTAGATAAAATACCTGCCGAAATTGATTTTCTTTTATTAGATGGTGGAGAATTTACAACTTACTATGAATTCGTATTGTTATTTCAAAGATGTACAAAATTTATTGCCTTAGATGATGTTAATGTTTCAAAGTGTAGAGAAATAAGAAGAATATT
>Ga0075473_10001094_pt1 | contig 11303 bp, 21 predicted proteins | sample DEB19_08_DNA_FD_76340 | JGI IMG/M metagenome (GOLD analysis project Ga0075473, IMG submission 76340) | Aqueous microbial communities from the Delaware River and Bay under freshwater to marine salinity gradient to study organic matter... | ecosystem: Environmental > Aquatic > Marine > Coastal ... | reverse complement strand
AAGTGGCTACGGGTTATCTTAGCGTCACAAACCAAGCATCGACCTCAATTGATATTCTTAAAGAAGCTCTCTTCAGGTTTCAATTAGAGAGAAATGGGCTCACAGCAACACCGATAATTTTCACACTTGCTGCAACCCCAGCGTCAAATGGAGATGACGTTCTTGGTAGTATTGATTGGGAAGAAATTACTAGTTAAAAACATAAAAGGAGATAAAAATGTCTATTGTTAATACAATTACACAGGTGGTACCTCTGACACAGTTTCAGAGAGATACAAAAAATCTTTATAATTCAGTCTATCGTGGGATTCTAGCAAGAGTCACCGGTGGTTCTGCGGGCGATGGTTATAGGTTTCCTACAGCAAAGGAAGCAAATGCTGAAGCATGGGAGTGTGCAAGATTGCATGCTGGGCTTCTTCCAAGAAACAATGTCTTTCGAATTGTTGATGATCCTGTAAATGATCCATGGAAACAATGGAGAGGCAATCCCAATGATTCAAACCCAGAAATCAAAAAGAAGTCTTCAGTCAGCACATATGTCGTGAGAAACAGTGATGATTCAGTTTATGATCATCGTATGCGCTATGTTATCAAGGAGCCATGGGCATTTCGCTTGGGCTTTCTAAATCCTATTTTCACATGGGATGCAATGGGTGCTCCAGAAGAAAATCCTTACAAAGGTAAGAAGAACCCAGCAGCAGACAAATACTATGATGCAAAGGGTGTTCTAAAGAATCGTAATGGTTATGTTCCTAATGTCTAATTTGGTAAACTAAGGAGGTAAATATGTGGGCTAATCCTACTTTTGAAGATATTCGTTTTGGCTTTGAAGTCACCATGTATGTGAGTAATCGCTAACATGATAAGCACACTATTCTGGCTTGCAATTGGAACATTTATCGGTTGGAATTTACCTCAACCGGAATTTGCGAAAGATTTGCAAAAAGCTATTGAAGAAAAGTTAAACCTATGGTAGAATATACGCTCGCCTTCTAATCAAGAAGGCGAGCATTTTTTATAATGACACAACACACACAAAACACTTAAAAACAGGAGAAAATAATCATGTCAAACAAGAATCCATTTGAAATTCGTCTCGAAATTCTAAAGATGGCAAAAGAATACTTAGAGACGCAGTACAACACCAATCTAGCATTTGCACAGTCAGTCTTTACAAAAGCACTAGAGTCTGGGCAAGTGATGCAAGATAATTTCCAGTCTTTTATTCCTAAGAGTTATAGCATCGAGGACATTATGAAGAAGTCTCAAGAGCTATATGGATTTATCTGCAACACTAACATTTCAACAGCAGAAGAACCAGTAGAAAAGAATAAAAAGTGAATCACCAAGTAGAATCTCATGTGGGTGAGATCCGCGAATTAAATGCTACGATTGATAAACTCAATCGAGAGATTATTAGTCTCAAAGCAGAAAATCAAAGACTCATCGAGCTTCTTCAAGAAATAAACATAGATGATTGTTTTTCTGATGAAGTGGGCATTCACAATATGCAATGAGATTTATAGGCATAGACTATTCAATGACCTCTCCGGCTGTGACAATCATCACAGCCGACTCTTTTTCAAGTCATTTTTTCGCACAAAATAAAAAACAAGAAGGGCATGCACCACCACACTTCTACTCTTATTCTTATCCTACTCATAATGATTTGGACATTGATCGTTACGCAAGACTAGCCAATTGGGTCTTTGCTATTGCAAAATTCACACAAGATGATATAATAAGTATTGAGGGTTATTCTATGGGTTCAGTGGGTGCAGTATTCTCAATAGCAGAAAACACTGCAATTCTCAAGAATAGTCTTTATCTAAATAATATTAAATATCATGTGGTGGCACCAACGACTCTCAAGAAGTATGCTACTGGTAAAGGAAACGCAGACAAGTTGCAAATGTATGAAAGATTCACCGAAAAAACCAAAACAGATCCGCGAAAAGTCTACAACGGCGAAAAAGCAAAGCTCGGCTCGCCCTTCACCGACATTGCGGATTCCTACTGGCTCGCGGACTACAGCAAAAATATCATCGCTGCCAATCATAATATTTGACACAGGTTGGGTATTGAAATGCTCAAAAATACCAAATGAACAAACTTGTCTGTTCTTTTATTCACAGTACACAGGGCAGGTCATCGTGCGCTTCTTTTCGAAAAGTAATAATGACAAGGTGACAGAATATGTAGGAACAATCGTATCAAAATCAGCACGAAAAATATATCAAGTCACCGATTCCTATGACGAAGCCGACGACGACAAAGATTAAAAAAAAGAAGAGTTAGAGACCAAGCTCTTCTTTATATGCATAAGAATTGGTCAAATCACAACACAACACAAGGAGTAATCCACAATGGCACCTATACTTTCTATCACACTTGTCTTTCTTGCTGGGCTGTTTGCGACCTATATTGTTTCTGAATAATAAATCATTCGCAAATAGCAAATGCTATCAATGCACGGGGGAGATTAAACCCCCTCGTGCATTTCCGTATAAATAATCTCTAGTATATGAAAACCTACAGTCAATTCATCACCGAAGTGTATCTCAACACTATCAAGAAAACAGGAAAAGCCGTCGCTTCCTTTCGTAGCGAGGTGCTCTACAACAAAGGGCGCCGATGGAATCCTGAAAAGTCTTCCGACAGTACACTCAAAAAACTGTCCACAACGTCCTCAGGGCATCACATCTATTCTTCCTATGACAAAAACACAGGTTATCATTACTTTCATGCCTACGATCCAGAAAAAAAGAAAAGCACTATAACAGTGCAAGGTAGACTTCGCAATGGAGTCCTTCACAATCTGTATCTTGCATCACACAAAGACAACACACTCCCCGCACACAAGTTTTATTCACATTTACTTAACAAAGAACACATCACCGCACTTGCCTCCAAGAATCAATCACCAGGTGCAAAATCAGTCTGGGGTAAACTCTCCAAAGAAAAGGGTGTGAATATACATGGATGGTATAAGAATAAACCTGTCAATATCAAGTATGGTGAAGATGAAACCCATGATGCAAAGAAAGGTGATCCCTCTATTCGTGACATGGAACTCGTAGCACACAAAAAATGATATCCCATACATTCTTTATCGATCTATTCATTGATACAGTACAGAATACCAAGTCTTTCTGGGTAGATACACTTATCAAAGAAGAATCAATCAAGAAACCTCTACAAGAATTCATCACAGCACAAACAATCTATACAAAGAAAGCCTATTCCACTACAATAGAATATATTAGTAAAACAATGGAATATGTGCAGAAGTAGTGTTTTCTATATAAAGAAAACACAATATGTAGGGTAGCATTCAATGCCAGGGGTATATAGAGAAAAAGTGTGTCCGGCGTGTAATAAGCGGCATCGTCGGCGAAATGCCTTCTGTTCGCGGTCATGCGGCAATAAAAAGCGACACACAGCGGAAACGAAGCAAAAAATCAGCAAAAAAATAAAAGAATTGATGGCGTCTCCCGAAGCAATAGCACACAAGCGGCTATTATCACTGAGAAACGCGGCGATTCATGCTGGGCGTCAACCACCCTCTGAATTCTCTGATGACTTCTACATTAATATACCAGATATAAATGAAAACCCCACCGTTGAGGGTGGGGATATTTGGTCATCTACTGATTGGTAATAGTCACCGTCGGTGAGTTAATTCATCGAATAATGAACCGCCCCAGCTATCAGAAATACCACTCCTCCCCATAGCATAGCGACGACCACATTAATCATTACTTCACACATTCCCCAGAATAGACTCTTCATGCTGCAATCTCCATAAATTTAGTAGCAATAATTCGATTGATTTTCTTGGTCTTATTCGAGCTGGAGAAAGCCTTAGCCTTCTTCGCAGCGGTCCACTTATTATCAATTTCGACCTGTTTGCCTTCATCGAGATTCACGATAAAGAAGCGCGAGTATTCTGCATACCAGCTTTCAACCCACTGTTCTTTTTTGAAGGTTTCATAACCTTGCTGATAGAACGAGGTGCCGTCCTTATTAATGCAAAGTTGATGAAATGAATTCAAAAAATGCGAGCGCCGCTGATTCTTCATCGAGGTCATGAAAAAGCCCAGAACTTCTACATTCAATTGGTTGCGAAGGTATTGATTAAAATGCTTAACAAAATCAAAGTGATAGACGCGCTGTGACTTATTACCCAGCTTCAGGTGAAAGGTTTTCGAAGCATAGGTGATGCGATGAGGATACAGTTTTTGATTATCATACAACCCGAAATACTTATCAACAGGGTCAGCAGCGCCGTCGGTGCACACTACCAGACAGACCTTTTCGAGCTTATTTTCATCGCGAAATTGAGGAATTATCTTGGTGAGTGCAGCCAGTGCGGTGACAGTAGGGGTCGAACCCATTGCATAATCATGCGGAACTTCAAGTTCATTTTGATAATTGTGATTGTAACCATATCTGTAACATGCAGCATTCGCATAGGCTTGCAGCAGGAAAAATGCCAGCTGATAGCGGCTAGGCTTCATATCAGACCGAAGCAATTCGAACACCTTGCCACCCAGAGCCAGGTCGCCAGGTTTCGTTCTAAGTGTTGCGCGAGCACCGGATCCGTTATGCTGGTCAGTAAAGCCATACACTCGAAACGGTATGCCCACGCGCTTGCAAACAGTAGCAAGCACCAGAGTCTGTTCGACCGCACGGTCAATAATAGACTGCATCGAGGACGACATATCAAGGAGCAGAATCATGCCGTGATTCTTGTCTACAGGCAGTAGAGTGCGCGCTTTGAATATCTGGTCGGTCATGCGATACTGAGCCAGCTTGCGCGCGTCAATATCACCAGTGTCAGAGGTGCGAGCCTTTTTCCATGAAGCCGCAGCCTTGCGCATCTGGAATTCCTTGACGTACTGGTCAATGGCATTCCTGTTACGCTCATTAAATTTCTGGGTTTTCTCTGCAATAATCTTAGGCGTCATTCGCGGCAGATTATATTCAGTCATGAAGCCGTCGATAAATTCTCTCACAGGAACCACTACATCGAGAATATCCTCGGGGATTTGCAGCGTGACAACCTCACCCAGTGTAGCGAGGGATTCTTCCATCTTACGGAAGGCATTCTCAGTCTGACACACAGGACCATCGAGGTCCTCTTCAGGTTCCTCGTCGGTTTCTTCGGTTTCTTCAGACTCGCCAGACTCGAATTCATTCGAATTTTCAGCGCCATCATCAGCGCCATCATCCGAGTCGGAGTCCTCGTAATCGTCAGACTCATCCTCGTCGGATTCGCCATCATCGCTGGATTCAGGCGCGAAGTCCTGTTCATCCTCATCATCATTGGCGGATTCAGGATTTGCCTTCTTTTCTTCCTGTTCCTTTTTGCAGTACGCAAACAGCTTTTCAGCAACGGCGACAACCTCGTCCCAAGTCTCGGTCGCGAGCACCTCTCCATAGAGGGCTTGTTCTTCATCATTCAATGCAATGCGAACGGCACTGCCGAGCTTGGCTAAAAGGTTAATCTTATCAATAAGAAGGAAGGTGCTGGGGTTCTTACCCTGCACGCCGAAGAAGTCCTTCTCGAAAAGCTCCGCATAGCCCTTCAGAAAGGAGCGACGGAGACCAGGATACTTACGGCGCATCTTTTTTTCGATACGCGCATCCTCGCATACATTCAGGTAGCCCTTGAAGGCTACGCCTTTTTCGGCAGCACTAGTGTGCCAGCCTTCAGTAGGTGTATGGCGAGCATGCCCGACCTCGTGCCCTAGCAGAAGGTCATACAATTCGGGGGACAGGTCAGCCCAGTTTGGGATGATAATACGTCGGTTTTTGAGGTCAAACGCAGCGGTTTTAGCTGCACCGCTGACCTCTACCGAGAGGTTCTCTTCCGCGAGGAGACGCGCAAGAATAGACTTAGACTCAAGGCTCATTGGCACTCTCGTTTACTTTTCACGCTTCACACTATACAGGAGTTCCTATACAATGCAAGCGAAATCCACCTCCAAATTGTAACGAATTGTAACAGGGATTGATTACTTTTTGATCACTTTTGTTACAATTCGATACAATTATTTGCCCCTTATAAATCAATGACTTACAATAAGTGCTTGATTTGGTTGGAGTTTTAGTTCTTGACAGCCTCGATTCGTTCCACTATACTGACCCCGAAGATTGAGAAAAGAGAGAAAAAAGTGGAATACGCGCTTGTTATGATTGGAATGTGGATGGGTCTCATCGCCCTTGATAAGGTTCTTGACCGTTACACGGTCATTATCGAGGAGACTCACTAAGAACGGTTCCCAGATGAGAATTCTTATCACGATGATAATGGTTCTCTTTACCGTGTTCGAGTGTGATAAGGTCTTTGACCGATACGCTAATGAGAATTATTCTCATGTTACAATTTGTTACAATTGAGTGGTTGACATTCACAATTGTATCGTTTAATCTTTCCCCGTAATGAAAAACAAGGAAACGACATTGAATTCTAAACATCAGAAATTCCTTCAGGACCTCGCGGCGCGCTTCGCGAAGCCTTCCATCTCCCGTAGCGAACTCCTTTCCTACTGTGAAGAAATTGGCATCCCTGCGCCTCAGTGGTATACAGGTGACGTGCAGTATCGTGCTGGGCGCGGTATCTACAAGATTCCCGTCTCCTGGGGTAATCGCCAGGTTGTCGAGGCTGCACCTCCGGTTGCTGAACCAGTCGAGATGGTTGCAGCGGTAGTGCCTATGCGCAAGTATGAAATGGCGTCCGTCGAGACTGCTATTGCCAATGATTCCTGCGTGCCTGCAAAGTATGCAAACTATGTTCCGTTCGGTCCCTTTAATGAATTGAAGAAGGTCATTTCCTCGAGGAAATTCTTTCCTGTGTTCATCACGGGTCCGTCTGGCAACGGCAAGTCCATGTCCGTTGAACAGGCTTGCGCCCAGATGGGGCGTGAGTTCGTGGCTATCTCCATGACCGATGAAACCGACGAGGGCGACCTTCTGGGTAACTATGTCCTCATCGATGGCAATATGGTCTGGCGCGATGGCGCTGTTACGGTTGCAGCGCGAAAAGGTGCTGTTTTGCTTATCGATGAAATTGACTACGGCAGCAAAAACCTGTCCTGTTTGCAGCGTGTCCTCGAAGGCAAGCCTTTTCTTTTGAAGAAAAAGAATGAGGTGGTTGTGCCTGCGCCTGGCTTCACGGTGATTGCTACGGCTAACACCAAGGGTCAGGGTTCTGACAGTGGGCGTTATATGTTCACCAACATTCTGAATGAAGCCTTCCTTGAGCGTTTCCCGATTACCATCGAGCAACCGTGGGCTCCGAAGAAGGTCGAGACCTCGATTCTTGTTGGCGAAATGCAGTCCTTCGGTATTGACGATGTGGCATTTGCTGGCGAGTTGGTCGAATGGGCTGACATTATTCGCCGCACGTTCGAGGAAGGTGGTGTCGAAGAGGTCATTTCCACGCGCCGTCTGGTGCATATCGTGAAAGCCTTCTCGATTCTTGGCGATAAGCAGGGTGCTATCAATGCTTGCCTTGCGCGCTTCGATGCAGAAACCAAGGCTTCTTTCCTTGACCTGTTCGAAAAGGTGACGGCTCCGCCTGAACCCGCGGTTGTCGATGAAATAGACCGTGCTGCGGCTGAGTCTTATGAAGTGCCGGCTTCGATTTAATTCGAAAGGAATCAACATGACAACCAAACTCGAAACACTTGAACAGGAATTGGCTGTGGTCAAGGCGGAAATTGCCGCCTTGATCGATTTGAACATGATATGTGCGAGCGTGGTTGGTGGCTGGCAGTCTAAAATCAAGGGGACGGATGAACTCTGGGGTCCGACCTTTCATAACATTCAGGACTTGTGGAAATGGCAGGGAAAGACCTATTCCCGGATTCGAGAGGAATTAGAGGCTGGTAGTATCTGTAAGTCCACTTATAAGAGAATGGTGTCTATAATGACTGCACAATCAGAGGTATAAATCAATGAGTATGAATACTTTTGATTTCGGTCACGGTCCAGTTCCAGCCCACCAACATTCCAACGGTGGCGGTTGGGTCGCTGATACGGCTACTGTTGCTGATACAGCCTACGTTGGACCTGATGCTAAGGTGTTTGATAACGCTTCGGTGCTTGATAACGCTAGGGTGTTTGGTAACGCTATTGTGTTTGATAACGCTTGGGTATATGGTAATGCTAGGGTGTTTGGTAACGCTATTGTGTTTGATAACGCTTCGGTGTCTGATAACGCTTCGGTGCTTGATAACGCTAGGGTGTCTGGTAAAGCTATAGTGTTTGATAACGCTATTGTGTTTGGTAACGCTATTGTGTTTGGTGACGCTAAGGTATCTGGTGATGCCGTTCTATCCTAAAAAATTGTATACTTATTAAAGACTAGAGGTATTAGAATGAAACCGATTTACACTGTAGGATATGGCGAGACTCGTGGATTTACCAATGGGGTTTTTGCCCTCATGGATGAAGGCTATATGAATGCTTCTATTATTCTTCAGGAACTTCTATGCTGGATGAGTGAGGACGAGGTCGCTCAATTCGTGAAGGGGTCTTGGCTTTTCCGCGATGAGGAAAATGAGTGTGTCGTTCGCGCTTCCGAGGAGGAAGAGGTAGAGGAAGAGGAGTTTTATTGAGAAACATTCTCATTTCTGACACACTTTTTTGCAATTTTCTTTTCTTTGTAAATCAAGCACTTACAGTAAGTCATTGATTTCATTGGAAATTTAGTTCTTGACAAACCGTTCCGAATCGATTATTCTATACTCGAAATGAAAAGAGATATGAAAGAGGGAACAAACATGAACACTTTCGACTTTGGCAACGGTCCAGTTCCAGCCCATCGGCATTCCAATGGTGGTGGCTGGGTGGCTGACACGGCTACAGTGGCTGATACAGCCTACGTTGGACCTGATGCTAATGTGTTTGATAACGCTTCGGTGTCTGGTAACGCTAGTGTGTATGGTTACGCTAGGGTGTTTGGTTACGCTAGTGCGTATGGTTACGCTAGGGTGTTTGGTGACGCTAGGGTGTTTGGTGACGCTATAGTGTATGGTAACGCTATAGTGTCTGGTGACGCTAGTGTGTTTGGTAACGCTTCGGTGTCTGGTGATGCCGTTCTGGCCTAACCCCTGTACTTAATTTCATATAATATCATTCTCTTTTCTTTACAAATCAAGCACTTACGCAAACTTAATGAAATCAATCACTTATGCCGTTTTGTAACAAAATGTTAAGTCATTGATTTCATTGGAAATTTAGTTCTTGACAAACCGTTCCGAATCGCTTATTCTACACTCGAAGATTGAGAAACAAGAGAGAGAAAGCCGAAATGACGACCACATTAGCCACTACCGAAACCGCCTTCGCGATTATTTACGATAACATTGTCCGCAATCGATTCGACCTTATCGAGAAGTACGGTACGAACCTGGTGTGGGAGAAGACGGAAGCCCATGCTGAATACATGGTTGGGCTCGGTATTTACGAGGTTGAGGACTTCGAATTTATGGCTAAATGGCCAATCGACCCGAACATTGAAGTTGTCGAAACGGAACTCGAAAAACTGGTGGCTTAATGAATATGACTAAACCCCGAATTAAAGAACTTGCTGAACAGGCTGGGCTTTATTTCTATGTGAACGGAAAACTTTTTCCGCAAGCCTTGTCTGCGGAAGAGAGTATTGTAGCCTATGAAAAATTTGCTGAGTTGATTGTCAAGGAATGCCAGGAAGCCTGTATTCGTACTGGTATCCTGGAGCAGGATGAAGCAACAGGTGAAATGTATGCCAATGCAATCCGTGAGCGAATTGGAGAATGAACATGACTAAACTCGAATTGCTTGAACTGGAACTTGCTGCGGTCAAAGCGGAAATCGCCGCGCTCGAAGCGAAACCTAAAATGAAAAAGGTTCGGAATCTAATGTCCGGAAAAATGGTTGAGATTGCGGAAGACACCCCGATGGCTTGCGACCCCTCTTCCGAAACCTATTGGAGCATGTGAGCGTGAACAAATATACCTACGATATTGACAGTTTTTCCGACCTGCATAAAGAGGCTAGGGGCTTTCGCCCGTCGGAAGGTTTCTGGCAGTGGGTGAAGACTGCAACACCTGATGAACTTCAGGAAAAGTGGGATTCGCTTTCCCATGCGGCCGACCGAGAATATACGCTCATGCAGGAAATGCAGGCTGAGGCACTGGGGCGCCTTCGCGAGGAGTTGGCGGAAACGACAGCCAACAACCGCGTGGACATGGTGACGGCTGTTCGCTGGATGCATGATGCATATTCGACCAATGGCGATAATGAATTCCTGGATTACCGATGCGGTGTTGCGTACGGTACAATTGCTAAAATTCTCAACGGCGTGGAGATTTAAATCATGGCTTATATGAATCAGGACAAGAAGGCGAAGATTGCCCCCAAGGTCAAGTCCGTTCTGAAGAAGTATGGCGTCAAGGGCTCTCTTTCCGTGCGTAATCATTCTACACTGGTGATGACTGTCACACAGGGTCCCATTGACTTTATCGCTAACTTCAATGCGGTGAATGCAGAAAAGCTAGACCGCAAAGCGGTTGATTCGCTGGACGTGAATCCTTACTGGTATCAGGAACATTTTTCAGGCAAGGCGCTGTCCTTTCTGAAGGAATTGCTTCCCGCGATGAATGCTGGGAATCATGATAATTCCGATGTTCAGTCGGATTACTTCGATGTGGGTTGGTATGTGGATGTGAATATCGGGCGATGGAACAAGCCCTACCGTGTCGTTTAATTGAAAAAAAACTAGTCCTTCTGACGAGCCCTTAATGGACGAAACCGGAACTTAGTTCCGGTCAAGGACACGCGCGAAGACCTTATGGTGTATTCGTGACGCGGGGGAAGTACCCAGGAATTACTTGTGATTGAAGTTAGAGTCCGGACTCTTTCCATAAAGCAAGTAATTGAACCATACCTATTTACTTTAATTCATATTATGAATATAATGGATTCACAACATGAATGGAAAACAATTAACGAGCGGTCAACGGCATCATCTACGGTGTTGAAATATTATGAGAATGAAAACCAAAACCTTAATTAAGGCATTGCGTAATCTATCAGAGGAAACTGACTTTGATGATGAAAACGTGAATGCATGTGTTGCGGAAGCTGCGAATAGGCTAGAGGAACTGGAAGAAAAAATTCTGGAACTCGATGTTAAATTGATGCGGAGCACATATAGGCTTCGAGGGTCTTAATCAGATGAATGATAAATCAGTGTTGACAGAAGACGAAATTGAGCGTATAGTAGAAAAACATATTGAGGCTTTGGACCG
>Ga0075473_10001092_pt1 | contig 11307 bp, 12 predicted proteins | sample DEB19_08_DNA_FD_76340 | JGI IMG/M metagenome (GOLD analysis project Ga0075473, IMG submission 76340) | Aqueous microbial communities from the Delaware River and Bay under freshwater to marine salinity gradient to study organic matter... | ecosystem: Environmental > Aquatic > Marine > Coastal ... | reverse complement strand
GTCTCCTCTCGCATCCCGGTATGGTCAATTTACAAGAGATCACGTTCGAAACAAACGGGACTCAAAAATTAACTTCAGAATTTTCTGAGTATCTAAAAATACACTGGCGTAAAGGTTGGGATCGGCTAACATTTAGTGTAAGTCCTAAATTATCTGTTAGTGGTGAAAAATGGGATGATGCTATTCAGCCTGAAGTTATTGAACAGTATCAGGAACATGGATATGTCTATTTAAAGTTTGTAGTTGCCGATGAAAAAGATGTAGCAGAAGCAGCTATGGCGGTTGAATGTTATAGAGATAATGGATTTACTGGTCCAGTTTATCTTATGCCAGTAGGTGGAGTAGAATCAGTATATGCTATGAATAATAAAAATGTTGCACTAATGGCAATGAAAAAGGGTTGGCGCTATAGCGACAGGCTTCAAGTGCCGTTGTTTAAAAATGAATGGGGAACCTAATGAAAATAATTTTTACTCCGATGGGATTTTTAAATCCTACATCTGGAGGAATGGTTGTTCTAGAGCAACAGATGGCAGACCTTAAATCTGCCGGATTCGAAGTATATATTTTGTATTGTTCTAATAATGAATGGAATGTTTTTAATTACTTGGATAGGTTGTATCCTGCAATTTCATTGAGCGAAATAACTAAACAAGATATCGTTATTATTTCGGAAGAGTTTGTATGGTATGGTATAAATGAAATTGCTTCTAGGCAATTAAATTATGTCGTAATTAATCAAGGATTGTTTGCCACATTTTACTCAGACTATCTTTCGGCAAATCAAATTAAAGAATTTTACAAAAATTCTAAGTTAGTAATAGTAAATTCTGACTATACTGCTAGAGGTGTGCGTAAATTATTTGACATAGATAGTAAAAAAATAAAGAAATACATTATAGGGATAGACAGTAAGTTATTCAGCTCAGCTAATAAAACTAAAGATGTCTGTTATTCCGCATATAAGAATAGTTCAATAGGTGTTTTTGTGGAAAACTATTTAAATTTAAAATACCCTTTTTGTAGTGTGACTAAAATTGAACACACTACTAGAAAACAATTTGCAGACATTGTAAATACACATAAACTATTTTTGTCTTTAGGCGGGCCCGAGGGTTTTGGCATGCCTCCGTTAGAAGCAGCAATAGCAGGGTGTAGAGTTATAGGTTTCGACGCCTATGCCGGTTCGGAATATTTTTTACCCCCAACTTTCATTAAAGTAAATCAAAATGATCATTTAGATTTTATAGATAAGATAGATTATGCAATTGATAATATAGATGATTCTAGTTTGTACGATACCGAATATGTAGATCATTTAAGACATAAATACAGTTTAGAAAATTCAAGAAAAAGTATTATAGATATTTTTTCTAGTATTTAAATTACAGAGGCATATAATGAAAGTTATTGATAGAAATGATTTTAAAATGTTTGTTGATATTAAAAAATGTAAAGCACCTAGTGAGCTTAACGTGATACAGTTTTGTCGAGAAGAATATAACAAAGATGAGAATCTTGTTTTGAAGAATACTTATGAATTCTTTTTGAATAAAGAGGATATAAAAAAATTGGCAAAGGTGTTAAATGACTACGAATAATAAATTAGTTGAGGATGCGCCATATCATCCTGGTTATGAAGGCGCAGTTTTTGGGCGCCCAATGAGTCAAGTGATTCGTGAACGTATCAAAGCAGGGCAGACTAGATTTTTTGCTAATGATAATATTTCACCTTTTATTCATAATGAAAATGAAATTGATCTTTTAGTAGATGAGGTAGCAGATAAGTTTCAACAAGTCTTAAATTCCTTAGTTATCGACACCACCAACGATCATAATACGCAGGATACAGCACGACGTGTTGCTAAAATGTTTATCAAAGAAACCTTTAGAGGTAGATATGCTAGTCCACCTAAAGTCACAGCATTTCCTAATGTGACAGAATATGATCAACTATATGTGACAGGCCCGATTACTATTAGGAGTACTTGTGCTCACCATTTTCAAAACATTGTTGGTAAAGCATATATTGGCGTATTTCCGGGCAAGAATGTTATCGGCCTTAGTAAATTTAATCGTATCGCAGATTGGATCGCTTCTCGCCCGCAGATTCAAGAAGAAATGACAATGCAGATTGCGGATGCTATCGAAAAAGAAACTGAAGCAGATGGTGTTGCTGTACTAGTGCAAGCTGAACATCATTGTATGACACATAGGGGAGTGAAGGAACATGAGTCGGATATGACTACTTCTGTTATGCGTGGTGATTTTAGAAAAGTTCCTTCTTTGAAACAAGAGTTTTTTAATATCGTTAGTAATATGAAATGAAACTGTACAGCAAACGAATAGCATTTTGCATTAGTGATCAACATCTGGTGCCACATGGTGGCATCGGTCAATTCGCCAAAGGGTTTACTGAGATGGCAAGTAGACTCGGATGGAAAGTAGATATTATCATGGACAAGGCGCCCACCGGGGGCTTCAGTTCTATTGTGGAGGGATTTGGCGCATCATTGACTTATCCAATTACATCTAATTCATATTCAGAGCACACTGGAACTTTTGCTTTTTCGGATTCAGTAAATTTTGAAAAGATTATAAATTTTAGACGAGCATTGATGTATGCCTTGTCTAAAAACTTATATGATATGATTGTTTGTAATTCAATGGAATCAATGCCTGCTGCTTTGGCTCTTGATCTTGGCAGAAATATTCCTGTTGTATTTTATACCCATGAAGAGTCAATGGTATTTAGAGACACTAGAAAATTTAAAGGTGTTTTCACTGAAAGTTGTAATGAATTTTTCAATAGATTAATGACAGTAGAACACGCCTTCGTGGGTACCCAGTCTCAAAGAAACGTAGATGAACTAAAAAGTAATGGATGCAATAATGCTACGTTATTACCTATGCCTATGTCGGAGTTAGATTTACTAACTCCTAACTACAAAGAACGTTCAGGTGTACTATATATTGGTAGATGGGAAGAAAGAAAAAATCCTGAGGCATTTCTTGAAGTAATCAAGAAAACAGGATTGCCTGCAAAAATTATTACTAATAGTAATGGTAAGAAAAAATTTGAGGCTCGGCTAGCAGAATTAGGAATAACTGATTATGAATTAAAAGCTGGGATTGTAGGCAAAGAGAAAGTAGACTTTATTAAATCTGCAAGAGTACACTTTAATCCCTCACTAAGGGAAAATTATCCATTTACATTCTTTGAATGTATGGGACATATGCCAAGTATAGTAATTGATAAATCAGAATGGGTAACTAATTTTGATAAGAAATTCTATGGAAGAGTATCTATGGATAAGGCAGCAGACTTTGTCCAAAAAGCATATGATACTATGGATCCAAAATCTTGGTATGAGGAAGGTGCATTAGAATATGTAAAGAAACTTCATAGTGGCACCGAACAAAAATGGGTAGACTTTCTAAGTAACTATGTTTCTTCGTCAATGTCTAAGTCCGACGCTGCAAAGATAAATGAATATTCTACAGTTAAGTATTTGGATTTCATAAAAGATTTGAATAGGAAAAGTCTAGCCGTAGAAGATGTTAAAAGTGTATTGACAAATAAGCATAAGTATAATATAATCTATACTGATGAACATACTTATCTATCCAAAGACAAACATTTTGTCCCTGAAGAAAAACATTCTACCTCAAGTCTAGAGGATTTATTTTCTTAATCTTTTTTTATGTGAATTTGATATTTTCTTTCTATGTTCCTCGGAAAATGAACCAGTCCCTATCCAGTAACCTATAGACAAATAATAATCCAATTCAAAATCTTTTATCATCTTTTTATGTTTAGTAATAGGACAGTTTACCCATTTAGTATTTGCATTTCGATTTTTCCAAACAGATAAATCTAAATTTTTATATTGATCAGAATCCTTGTGTACTAATATTTTTTCATTAGTAAAAATATTGAATAGTAAAATTTTTCCCTTATTAGCTGCGCTTATTTTCTTTTTAATTTCTGGGTTATAGGATGGATTAGTATATCCTGTTTTATCAAGCATATTGTCTGCAAACTTTGTTCTAAACGATTCACTTTTCATATGATGTTCGGCACCATATTTAATTAAAGATGTTTGTTTTCTTTTTTCCTGATACTCAGTATTTCTCGATTTTCTTGTAGTTTTTATTTTTTGTCTTGTAGAAAAAAGTTTATTTGGATTATCTACCCCATATTTACGAATCATAAAATTTTTATATTCTTTAGTGCCATATACAAATAAATGATTATTATGTCCATTTATCCACGTATCAGATTCAGCACAATTGTTTATTTCTAGAAAAGATTTTTCATAATCGTAAGGGTGTAGACCATCACAATAAGAATCAATACGAAGAACTTCAAACGAATCAAGTCCTTCTTTAGATATAATATTTTTTATTTTATTACTATGAGTAATGTAAGTTTTAAGAAGATCATTTGGATGACAATTTTTACCCCATCTGGAACCTGCATACATTTTACCAGATGAAATATGTCTTATAATATAAAAATAAGGCGTGCGGTTGTTCATTTTATCTTGACCTATATATAAAAAGATGTTAAACTTAATCTGGGACAGCAAGAACTTGACCTCTTGTTGGGATTTGTTGGAGCAGATCCCTAACCAGTCTAATTATTTATAAAAAAGCGACGTTTTAGTATGTTTTCTAATAAAAAAATCTTCGAGTATGTGGTGAGCGGCCCTGCTTATTTGCGATTGGGCGCGGAACAATGTAATGATCCTGAGACATTGGAAATGATTAAAAGTCTTATTTTAAGAACTTGCCATAATCAAAATAATCATACTTTTTCCCTTCTGTATAATGGATTTACTGAGAAAAATTTTGGTACTAAGTTACAGAAGTACAGACCAGCAATTAAACAAATCCATGCTGACTCTGGTGGTCTGCAAATTATTACTCGAGGATTGCAAAATACTCCTGAAATAAGGGACAAAGTATATACAAATCAAGGCACTCATGCAGACATAGGTATGGCGTTTGATGAAATTCCTGTCAAAGCTACACAAGATGGGAAATCATCTAAGATCGATACAAAGCGTAGATTTTTTGATAGAGAAAATTTTAGTAAGTATGCGACTCAAACAGGTAAAAATGTAAGAGCTCAGATTGAGAAATTTGCAGAATTAAAATCAAATTGTAGACCTTTTGTTATTATACATGGAGCATCCCATGATACATATCAGCAATGGGCAGAAACGATTCTTCGAGAAGTGTCTGAACCATTACATGATAGAATTGGCGGTGTTGCAATGGGATCAGCTGCACTAGGTATGGGGCAACTAGAAGATGTAAAACGAGCATTTTATGTTACCTTAATGCCTTTTAGTAAACCTTTTCATTTACACGTATTAGGTGTAGGTGCATTACGTCGAATGCTACCTTATCTTTTATTTAGCCAAACGGGGTTGTATGATGGAATTGATATATCTTATGATTCTACTACTCACTCTATGTCTCTTGATAATGGTTTATTCTACTTCTCACACTATAAAAAGTCGCCAGGATCTGCTTATGGAGGCACATCAGTTAAAATGGGGCGAGAATATTCTAATATCTATAGAACAGTTACCGAGGAAATTAATTTAGTATGTGGTACAAGTTATGAACCAGAGGAATACCACAAGTTAATGAATTCACAAGTTACTGCCTATTTAGAATCAGGTGGAAAATTTATTGATATTATGAGAGCAAGATTAGCCTTCATATTAACAAATGTGCATAACTTTACTAAAGATGTATCAGAACTAACTAATTCTAAAGAACAATTTTTAAAATTTGCTAGAGATAAAGATTGTGAAAACGAATATGCTACATTATTTGAAGTAAAAAATTTAGATGATTTTTTGCACTGGGAAAAGCATGTCGGATGTCATATGGATTCTGAACCTGTAGCAGATCAACCACCTTCATCATTAGAGGATCTATTTGCATGATTATTAAACAAGATGTTCGACCAAGAACAGAAACCTATATTAAAATTAGAACAGAATTTGAGGGGTATCATCGTTATCCTATTGCTAGCCAAATTGATCCTCGTATCGCATTTCTTGAAAATGAACATAGACATATGTTCAAGGTTGAGGTAAAAATTTCAGTATCTCATCTTGATAGAGAGTTAGAGTTCTTTTTAGTTAAATGGGCACTACAAGATTTTATTAAAGGCGGTAATATGAATCATAAATCTTGTGAAATGATTGCTACAGATATTCTTGAACAACATCTTATTCCTAAGTATGGTCAACGATTCTATGAGATTGTTGTATCAGAAGATGGTGAGTCAGACGGTATCGTAACATACTATCCAGGTGAGTAATGGGTAAATTATATTATATGGGGTTGGAGCCCTATGAGGGCAGATATACTTTACAGCTTCAGCATTGGAGCGAAGAAGTATTTAAACGTCGAGGTGTTGAATATGAAGTGATTCATGGTGATCTACTTGATTCTTCAAAGTCTATTGTGACAGGTCAAGTACTAGATGCACATGGACGTAGCTATTATTCTTTGACACAAATGGCGAAACTTGTGGCGAAGATGAAGGCAGGTGAAATTACTTGGGAAGATACTATTTTCTTTGAAGATATGTTCACTCCTGGTATGGAAGTATTGCCATATATTATGGACCAAACTACTCCTGAATACTGCCCTAATGTTTGGGTAAGGTGTTTGGCTCAAACTATTGATCCTGATGATTTTCTTCATGTTTGGCACATGGAGGAATGGATGTCTAAATATGAGCATATGATTAACACTTTCGTTAAAGGTGTACTGGCATCCAATGAGGAAATGGTTGCTCATATGAAGATTGCAGGCTGGAATGTTCCGATCTATAATATTTCCGGTCTAGCTTTTGGTAAGGAAGAAGTACAATCCAGAGTGCCTGTTAGAAAAGACTTTCATGATCGTAAAAGACGAGTATGTTTTGCAGCAAGGTTCGATCAGGAAAAACAACCTAATTTCTATATGGACATGATCGAAAGATTAAAACCATATCATGATATTGAATTTTGTGTTTTATCAGGTGGACCTTTGCGTAGTAATGATGAGTTAATTCTTCAAAGAGCACGAGAGCTTGAACAAAAAGGTATGTTAACTATTCACGAGAACTTAAAAAAGAATGAGTATTATAACATTCTAGCAGATTCTCGAGTATTATTTAATTGTGCTCTACAAGATTGGGTATCTAATACAGCATCAGAAGCAGATGCTCTTGGTACAAACTGTTTATATCCTGCGTATCGTTCTTTCCCTGAGACTTTTGCTAATGACCCTGAGTGTTTGTATATACCATGGTCTACAGTGGATGCTGACACAAAACTAATTAAATTACTTAATAAGCCAAGAGAAAATCTTGGTAAGTTATCTGATTGGACTAATGGTACTATTGATCGATGTTTAGATATTATGTTAGAAGATTCGAGTCAATGGTATAGAGGCGGAATAAGGTATCGTAATCATGTCCCAGAATCTAAATACTAAAAATGTAATAGTTACTGGTGCTGCTGGATATATCGGTGGCATTACTTGTATAGAGTTGAAACGAAGGGGATATAATGTCTATGGTGTAGACAGACGTTACTTTCCACACATGAATAAATTTTATGATGAGTTTTTGCAGGTAGATTTTACTGACTATGAAGCATTTTTGCTAATAAAAAGAACCAAACCTGTAGCAATTATTCATTGTGCTGGTACAAGTTTGGTCGGTCCTAGTTTTAGTATGCCTGGTGTATATTTTGATAACAATGTAGCTAGAACTAATAGACTTCTTAGTTTTATAAAAGATGAATTGCCTACTACTAAATTTATTTTTAGTAGTAGTGCTGCTGTGTATGGCAATTATAGTAATTATCCATACAGAGAATATAATGATACTATCCCCATTTCTCCTTATGGTCAGACCAAATTGATGGTGGAAGAAATACTTAAATGGTATAATAATGCTTACAATTTAAACTACGTATCATTAAGATATTTTAACGCATGCGGAGCCGATCCAGAGGCTGAGCATGGGCAGGAACCTGGAGCTACTCATATTTTTGCTAAATTGTTTGATGCTGCTCTAAATGATACAGCCTTTGATTTGTATGGTTCTGCATATAGTACAAAAGATAATACTTGTATAAGAGACTATATTCACGTTACTGATATTGCTGACGCGCATATAAGATGTATTGACTCTGATACACAAGGGATATATAATTTAGGGAGTTTTAAGGGAACATCTAATTTAGATTGTCTGCAATATGTTGAAACTCTTTTGAAAAAAGAAATAGTTGTTAATGTATGCCCTGCTAGAAAGGGTGATCCTGCTATTCTTGTGGCTGATCCGAGTAAATTCGCGGCTCGTACAGGTTGGACAGCATGGCGAACCTTACCGATGATAGTAAGTCATTTAAATAATTGGTATAATTCTAGTACATATAAAAACTATTTAAAGCGGTCTTAAGACGCTCATCCCGCTCAATAAATTCTGCGTGTCATCAAACTTACTCAACGAGGCAAGAGATGGCTTTAATCGACTTATCAAGACCATACAAATACACAAGTACAAAAGAATACCATGACGCATTTCCATGCGCATATAGACAATGGCGAGCCGATAGCCATTGTAATATGATTCATGGTTATAGTTTTTCCATGAAATTTTATTTCGGCACAGATCAACTAGATGTTCGTAATTGGGCAGCTGATTATGGCGGACTAAAAGAACTGAAGAAAATACTTGAAGATCAGTTTGATCATACTTTATTAGTGGCACAAGATGATCCAGAACTTGATACATTTAAATTATTACAAGAAAAAAAGATGGCTAAACTAACTATACTACCAAGACTAGGTTGTGAAGGTTTGGCTGATATGTTATATAAGTATGTCAATGGTGTTTATATACCAGATATGTGGGGCCTAGGCGAGCACAATCGTTTATGGTGCTATAGAGTAGAGGTCAGAGAGACGCAGAGTAATATGGCTTTTAGAGAAGGTCATAGAGAATGGAACGAGGATTTGTTTAGATAATGTATAAATTCTATAAAGGTTTGATGTCTAAAAATGCTGTAGATACAGTTTATCATGCGTTATTACCAGTGTTACTAGAAAATATGAATAAGTATCAGGAATTAGACACTCCTGCCATTAATGGTAGAGGTTTAGGCACTATTAATTTTTCAGAGACGATGCTTGAAATAGATAATATAAAAACAATTATAGAAAAAGATTTTGGTAATGAATATGAATTTACGCATTCCTACATTAGATTGTATCCTAATTCTAGTGTTTTAAATCCGCATATTGACAGAGAAGGATTAGATTTGACATTATCTGTAAACATTTATAAGCATCCTGATACGTCCTGGCCTTTTAATATTAGTAAGATTCAAATACCAAAAAGTGAAATGCAATTCGAGCATGAGGTAGGTGACGAGAAAGAATCATATGTGCTATTGGCAAAATATCTAAAAGAATTTATTTCTTTTGAGACTGAACCCGGCGATGGGGTATGTTGTACTAGAGACCATGTTCATTGGAGAGACTTTAATACTCTTTCTTTTGAAGGTGATCATTTTGTACAATGTTTTTATCATTGGAAATTGAAATCATGAATATTGCTGTTATTGGCGCAGGTATAGCAGGCATAACTGCAGCTTATTTTTTAGCTAAAAAAGATCATAACGTAACAGTATTTGAAAAAGAACGTTACCCCTCAATGAAATGTTCTTATGCAAACGGTGGTCAAATATCTGTATCTAATTCCGAAGTATGGACTAATTGGGCTAACATCAAAAAGGCTATGAAATGGTTGGGTAAAAAAGATGCTCCTTTATTACTAAGACCAGATTTAAATTGGAAAAAAGCATTTTGGTTATTAAAGTTTCTTGCCAGTGCAGCTAGCAATGATTCAGATATTAGAACCATACAAACCATTAAGATGGGAATGGCTTCTAGAAGATTATATAATACTATTCGTATTACTGAAAAAATAGAATATGATTATAATAAGTGTGGTATACTACATATATACAAAAATAAAGATTATTTTTCTCATGCCATTGATGTTAAGGACATGTATGAATCTAATGGTTGTTCATGGGAAATAAAAACTGCAGATGAGTGTTTAGAGATAGAACCTAGATTATATCATATGCATAAAAGTAATCTTATAGGTGGCATATGGACAGAAGAGGATGCGGTAGGTGATATACATAAATTTTGTATGCAACTAGCTAATGTATTAGAAACAAAATATAATGTAAAATTTGAATATAATACAGAGATATCTAAAGTTGACAACCTACTTGATTTTGATAAAATAGTAATTGCTAATGGATCAGATGCCTGTAATCTAGCTATGGATCACGATGTGTGCGTTTATCCTGTTAAAGGTTATAGTATTACTATAGAAGGTGCTAGAGGATCACCTTCTGTTTCTTTACTTGATGATGAGGAAAAAATTGTCTGTTCTAGATTAGGTGATAGATTGCGTATTGCAGGTACAGCTGAAATAACAGATCATAATTTGGATATAACTAGATCAAGGATTACGCCTTTACTAAGATGGGTAAGAGATAATTTTCCGCAGGTATCAACTGAGAATTATTCTCAATGGGCTTGTTTACGCCCAATGACTCCTAATATGATGCCTATAGCTAAGCAATCTAACATTAATCCTAAAGTATATTACCATGTAGGGCATGGGCATTTGGGTTGGACTCTTGCACCTTATACTGCTAAACAACTATCCGAAATTATATGAAAATATGTTTATTAGGCGATACGCATTTTGGGGTTAGAAATGACTCTAAATCCTTTCACAAATATTATGAAAAATTTTATGACACCTTGTTTGATTATATAGATCAAAATAATATTGAATACATTTTACAGCTCGGTGATCTTTTTGATAGACGAAAATATATTAATTTTCTAACTCTATCAGAATCTAAAAGATATTTTTTCGAGAGAGCGTATATAAAAGGTATACGTCTTATTGCTTTATTGGGCAATCACGATATTTTTTGGAAAGAAAGTTTATCTGTAAATTCTCCAGAATTGTTATTAGAACAATATAACAATATTACAATAATACATCATCCAAAAACTATATCTATAAATGGAGTATCTATAGATATGATTCCTTGGATATGTAAAGAGAATGAACAGGAAATTTCAGAATTTATTAGAACCTCTAGTTCAGATATATGCTTAGGGCATTTTGAGCTTGCTGGTTTTGATATGATGAAGGGCATACCAAACCATGAGGGCACTGATGCTAAG
>Ga0075473_10001090_pt1 | contig 11329 bp, 15 predicted proteins | sample DEB19_08_DNA_FD_76340 | JGI IMG/M metagenome (GOLD analysis project Ga0075473, IMG submission 76340) | Aqueous microbial communities from the Delaware River and Bay under freshwater to marine salinity gradient to study organic matter... | ecosystem: Environmental > Aquatic > Marine > Coastal ... | reverse complement strand
CCGTGCTTGCTCGGCTGGCGGCGGTGCCGTTGGTCGCCCGTCGGCCAATGGTGGGCACCGTGTCAGGTCGCCACGCCAGTCCGCACCGAGGCTCGAGCGTCGAGTTCGCCGAATACCGAAAATATGTGCCTGGTGACGATCTGCGGCGACTCGACTGGCGAGCTTTTGGTCGGTCCGATCGCCACTATGTGAAGGAATACGAGGCCGACACCAACCTCAGGCTGGTGCTGGTGCTCGACACGTCCGGCTCGATGGACTTTGGATCGGGACCGCTGACCAAGATCGACTACGCCCGCCGAATCTGCGGTGCGCTGGGATACCTCGCATCGCAGCAGGGTGATGCCGTCGGCATCACGTGTGTCGCCGACCGTGTGGTGCGGTCGTTGCCGCCGCGGCGGAGTCCGGTGCATCTCCGGCTGGTGTTCGATCTGCTCGACGAGGCGAAGCCGGCGGGACCGACACGGCTGCCTGAGGTGCTGCACGAAGTGGCCGAAACGGTCCGGCAGCGGGCTGTGGTGGCGATCGTGTCGGATCTGTTCTGTGACCCCGAGTCGCTGGCTGCCGCCTTCAGCCACCTTCGTTTTCGGCGACACGACGTCGCCGCCTTCCATCTCCTCGATCCCCAGGAACTTGCCTTCGAGTTTCAGCGACCGACGCGGTTCCTCGACATGGAAGGAGGCGGATCGATCTTCGCGGATCCGATCGACATTGCCGACCGCTACCAGCGGGCGATGACGGAATACCTCGACGCCATCCGTGGGATCGTTCTGGAATCGGCGATCGACTATCAGCGAATCACCGTCGACGAGCCGTATGAGCAGGTGCTCGCCCGCTTTCTGGTGGGGCGAGCCGTCGCCAGGGGGCTGCGATGACCTTTCTTCAGCCGTGGCTGCTGGCGGCTCTTCCGCTCATGACGTTGCCGCTGATCATCCATCTGATCAACCAGCGGCGTTTCCAGACGCTGCCGTGGGCGGCGATGCAGTTTCTGCTCGCCGCCAAGGCCCTCTCGCGTGGGTACTCCCGGCTCCGTCATTGGCTGATCATGGCGCTGCGGATGCTGGCGGTGGCGGCTCTGATCCTGGCGGTGGCTCGACCGCTGTCGCGGGGCTGGCTGGCCCTGGCGGCGGGAGGGCGTCCGGATTCGGCGATTGTGATCATCGACCGTAGCCCGAGCATGCAGGCCCGGCAGGCGGCCGGAGGGGAATCGAAGCTCGACACGGGCCGCCGGCAGGTGGCGGCGGCGCTGGCAACGCTTCGTGCCGACCGTGTGATGGTGGTGGTCGATCCGGTACGAGGCCCTCAGGAGGTGGCGGCGCCCGAGGCGATCGTCGACCTGGCAACGACCGGTCCGTCGGCCGCGGCGGCTGATCTGCCGTCGCTGATGCGGGCCACCTACGACTTCATCCGCGAGAATGCTGCCGGCACCACCGAGGTATGGATCTGCTCGGATCAGAGGGCCAACGACTGGAGGCCTGATGATGGAGGCTGGTCCGGCATCCGCGATGCCTTCGCGAAGTTGCCGCAGCAGGTGCGGTTTCAGTTGCTCGCCTATTCAGCCGCGGCTACCGGCAACGTTGCCGTCCGGGTGACCAGCGTGCGGCTTGAGACGCTTGGTCGCGATCGGCGGCTCGTCGCGACCATCACGCTATCACGTCAAACGGAAGGAGAGTCGGTGGCTCTTCCGGTGAAGTTTGAGATCGGTGGGGTCACGAGTGCAGTCGACGTGAAACTCGACGGCCACGAGGCGGTGCTTGCCAATCATGTGATTCCACTCGAACGGTCCGCGATCACCCGGGGATGGGGTCGCGTGACGATCCCCGCCGACGCTGATCCTGCCGACAATGACTTTTACTTTGTTTACGACGTGCCGCCGCCCCGGCGATCGGTCGTGGTGGCTGAAGATCCTGCGTCGTCTCGCGTATTGGAACTCATGGCAGGCATTCCCGCCGACCGAAGCGAGGTCGACGTTGAAGTGGTCAAGCCAGACAGCCTCGCGACCATCGACTGGAACACCGTGGCCGCCGTGTTCTGGCAGGGATCATTGCCGGAGGGTCGCAACGCCGAGGAGGTGGAGGCCCTTGTCAAACGTGGCGGACAGGCTGTTTTTTTCCCACCGGAGCGGCCTGCACGGGGCGAGTTTATGGGGTGCTCGTGGGGTGAGTGGAGCGACGATGCGAAGGCCACGACGGCTGAATCGTGGCGGACCGATCAGGATCTTTTGGCCAACACGCTCGCGGGGTCGGCCCTGCCGCTCGGGGAGGTGGAGATTCACCGGAGCTGTGCGCTCCGTGGAGACCTGGCACCGCTGGCAACGCTCGCCGAGGGAGAGCCGCTCGTTGCCCGCGCCGCCGGTGTCGATGGAGTGACCTTCGTGGCCACAACGCCCGCTGCCCGTGACTCAACGCTCGCAACCGAAGGGGTGGTGTTGTATGCGATCGTGCAACGGGCCATCGATCGTGGGCTCCAATCGCTCGGCAATGCCCGACAACTCGATGCCGGCCCAGCCGCCGTTGAGGTGAATGAGGTGGCCTGGAACCGGGTCGCCGGCGGTGACGCGGCGCCGTCGACCGAAGCGGGATGGCACGCCGGCGTGTTTTCACGTGGCGAAAGGCTCGTGGCCGTGAATCGGCCCGCGACGGAAGACACGTCGCCAGCCGTGGCAGACGAACGGATCGATGCGTTGTTTCGCGGGCTCTCCTTTGCCCGCATCTCGGGGGAGGCCGGCGACACGGATGGCATCGTGCAGGAGATTTGGCGCGCGTTTCTCATCACGATGCTCATTGCCCTTGCTGTGGAAGGGCTCTTGAGCCTGCCGCGTTCGCATGCCCACGACCCTGCTGGGCGTCGAACTCGGCCCCTGGAGGCCGCGGCATGAACGGCGACGTCGCGCTGCGATTCTTCACGACTCCATGGACGGTCGGTATCTCGGTCGCCCTCGTCGTCGCGGTGGCTGCCGTGGCATTCACCACCTGGCGTCGCAGCCACTTCGCGCTCGGCGCGGGTGTGGTGGAAGGGCTTCGTGTGCTGATCGCCGTGCTCGTTGCCGTGATGCTGAATCAGCCGGAGTGGGTGGAGGAGCACCGTCCGGAAGAACGGCCGACGGTGCTTGTCTTGCACGATGCCTCTCAGAGCATGGATACCCGAGATGTGGCGTCACCCTCCGGTGTCGCTGTGGGGCTTGGAAGCCGGCGTGATGCCGTCGTGGCACTTGCCGATCAGGCGTCCTGGCAGCCGCTTGCCGACCGATTCGATGTGGTGATCGAGCCGGTCTCGATGGCGCCGCCTGCCGTCTCGACCGACCTGGCTGCTCCGCTGTCGGGGGCGATCGATCGCTTTGCGGCGCTTCGGGCGGTGGTGCTGGTCAGCGACGGCGACTGGAATGCGGGCGGCCCTCCATTGGAGGCGGCGCAGGCGCTGCGTCTGGCTCAGGTGCCGGTCTACACCGTGGCGGTGGGCAGTTCCACGCGGTTGCCCGACCTCGACGTGACGAGTCTCGATTGCCCAACGATGGGGGTGGCCGGAAAGCCCGTGCGTGTGCCGTTCACCGTGCGATCATCCCTTCCCACGGAAAGAGTGCTGGCGGCCACCCTTGCCATCTCGAGCGGAGAGAAGATTTCCAAAGAAGTTCGAATTCCCCCCATGGCGACGGTATCAGACTGGATCTATTGGACTCCTCCGGGCGAAGGTGATTACACCGTGACGCTTTCGCTGCCCGTCGAGCCCGGTGAGATCTTGGCGGACAACAACACGCGCACGGCACCGATTGCGGTGCGGCAGGAGCATCTGCGGGTGCTCGTGGTGGAGAGCGTTCCCAGGTGGGAATACCGGTATCTTCGCAACGCGTTGTCGCGAGATCCAGGCATTGAGGTGTCGTGCCTGCTCTATCATCCCGGTCTCTCAAAACGCGGTGGCGGTTTCAAAGACGCCATCACCTCGTTTCCAAAGGGTCGCGATGAACTGTCACAATATGACGTGGTGTTTCTTGGTGACGTGGGCGTGGGAGAGGGGCAGCTCAGCGACGAAGACTGTCGACTGCTCAAGGGGCTTGTCGAGTATCAGGCGAGCGGGTTGGTGTTCATGCCAGGATGGCGCGGTGAACAGGCATCTCTTGTGGGCACGCCGCTCGACGAACTTTGCCCGGTCGTGATCGACACGGCACGGCCCGACGGCATGGCCAGCGATGGCCCTCGGCGACTCGTGCTCACCGAGGCGGGACGCAAGAGTCTGCTCACGAAACTCGCCGATTCGTCTCAAGACAATCTCGCCGTCTGGGAGAGCCTGCCGGGTGGGCAGTGGTATGGGCCTGTGCTTCGGGCAAAGGCGGGCAGCGAGGTGCTGGCCGTGCACGAGGATGCCGCCAATGAATATGGTCGGATTCCCTTGTTGGTGACGCGGACGTTTGGTGCCGGCAAGGTGCTGTACATGGCCACCGACGGTGCGTGGCGCTGGCGGAAGGGTGTGGAGGATAAGTATCACTACCGCTTCTGGGGGCAGGTAGTGCGGTGGATGGCCTACCGTCGCAACATGGCCAAAGGGGAGCGCATCGGTCTGTCATTCACACCGGAGCAGCCGTTGCTTGGCCAAACGCTCACGCTCGATGCTCGTGTGGCCGAAGCCAGCGGCGAGCCGCTTTCCCGGGGTGAGGTAACGGCAAGGATCACAGCCCCCTCCGGAGCCTCCGACACGGTGCGATGTGCGCCGCCTGGCGGAGATGGCGAGTGGGGTGTGTTTGCAGGCAGTTTCACGCCCCGGGAGCCTGGCACGCATGCGGTGGTTCTTGCGTGCAAGGAGACGGGAGACACGCTCGACGCTTCGATTTTCGTGCAGGGCTCCGTGGAGGAGGGCACGGGTCAACCCGCTCGTCCGGAAGTGCTCGCCGAGATTTCCCAGTTGACCCGTGGCAGGACGGCGCGGCCTGACGATGTAGCTGGACTCGTCGAGTCGCTCGCCAGCCTTCCGGATCCTCCGCCATCGATTCGTCGGCTTCAGCTCTGGAGCCATCCGCTCGCGGCAGTCATGCTCGTGACGCTCCTTGGGTTGTTTTGGATCGGCCGCAAGCGGCAGGGCCTCGTCTGACGAACTGTCCAAGCACATCGCGCGATGAGCGACATTCATTCACCGTCAACCGGCCTGATCCATTGCCCCATGATCGTGACGACACAAGACGAAAAAGCGAGTGCGATTGTGCCCACCGCACCAGCGACCGGCAATCGGAGTCGCCAGCGTCACGCCTTGTGCGTGAGCGTGAAAACCCAAGCGATACTGACGAAACATGCGAGCACGATCGCACCATAGGCCGCTCGCCACACGAAAAAACCTGGCGGCTCAAACGACGCCAGAAACCCGAATCCGGCACATGCGGCGACCATCAGGAGGCACAGCACCAGTGGGACCTTTGCGGCGATTGGCATGCAGGGATTCGTTTTGACGTGTTCTGAACCATCAGTGTGAGTGGCTCTCCTCCGGGAGATGCTCGCGCTGCCCCGGCCTGAATGGCTCGCCTTCAACGTCTTCCACCAACCACCGGCCGTGTTTTTTGTGGAGCAAAACCTTCACACCCATAAGAACGGTGCCCGGCGTGTTCTGGTCGATAATGGTACCGGTAACCCGCACGATCAGGTTGGCAACGGCCTTGGGTGGTGTGCTTGTGGGGTCGATCGTCAGATCGATGCGAGTGATCGCCACTTCCGTTGGCTGCACGTGCTTCAGCAACGTCTCCGCTTCGGCACGAAGCGGATGAAGATCTGGATCGAGGGCGGCCATGACGGTGTCTATGTCCCGTCTTTCCGCCGCGTGGGCTAACCGTGGGAACAACGCCCGCAGATGCTCACGGTCGGTCTCGACGAGGCAATCTGCAACGAAGGCACCAACGCCCGTGATGCCCAGAACAGCGGCTCCAGCGAGGAGCCCTCTGGACGGCACACGCAGCCAGACGCACACGACTCCGGTGGCTCCGAGAAGACACGTGACGACCAGCGGCAGTGAGGATTCAAAGGGCATTGATCATCGCCGAACAAAGCAGGTGGACCCCTCATTTCGGGCGCTGCGACAAGGTGGACGTCATTGGTGGGAGATGACCAAGCAAGAGAAGAATGATGACTGGGAATGCCGATTGAAAAAAGCTGCCGAGGTCGGCTTCGACCCCCGCCTCGTGGCGCTACACCTTCAACAAGGCCCCCGACTGTCCAACAGGTGGGGTCCACCTCAAACCATCGACTCTGCTCTACCGCCGGATGCTATCCGCCGTCTGATCCAGCGTGTGGTGAGGGCTGCTGCGCGAATATCGGGTTGTCCTGCCCAAACCGATACTCCTTCGGAAATAGGCCGGGATAGACCTCGTCATAGATTGCTCGGCTTTCGGGATTCTGGTCTGGATAGAACAAGAAATCACGAATGCGTTGTTGAACCTCAGGCGGCTGTCGGTTGATCATCACGACATAGGCTGGCACCCCGATGACGTCGCCAATATTGAGAAGGCTACTCCAGATCATGTGGCCGTACGTACGAGCGTTGTCGTCGAGCCTTTCGAACTTGCTCGCAAAGGCGAAGACGCGGTCAAACGAGTCCTCCTTTTCGTAGCCACCCTGATAAATGCGTTCCAACTCGCCGATCAAGTCGAGGCCGTTCTGTGTTGCAAATACCTGAAGACGATCTACATCGGCATCCGTAATTTGACCGTACGGATGTCCCTCGTCGAGGGAAGGATCGCGATCACCATCCACATGTGCAGCGGTTTCAGGCTTCCGAGTCCAAAGGTAGATCGCCGCACAGCAAGCGAGTGCGATGACCGCCGCGAGCACGCCATGGGTTGCTCTCATAAGCCCTAACGCTCAAGTTCACGCAGCGGGCGCGTTGGACGTGGACTTCAAGTCCGACGTTGATGCCCGCTCACATGCAACGCCTGGTTCGGCACTATTGCTTACGGAGATCCAAGTTCTTTGGCTCAACAACCACGAGAGCGATGAAATACGGACGCCATCGCCACAGAGCCGAACTCATGGGCGCCTCTTTCCATCCTTGTTCGACGGCTGCTGCTGAGACAGCCGGTGGAACACCGATCATTTCTCCCGACTCGAATCCCTTGAGGATGCAGCGTTGTTTTGCTGGAAGGCTGAGAACGGCTGGCTGGAGGTTATGATCGACAACAACAGCGCCACGGATCACGAGCGGTATTGGCTTGTCGAGTTTCTTGCCATCGACGGTATCCACGAGGAGCGTCCCGGTCTCGACCTTCCCGCCTTCAGACCTGACGCCCTCAATGGTCCGATACACTCCGAGCTCATCGCTGAGAATGCCACCAGGCTGGCGTGGTTTGACCGTCGTAGCGCTCGGGCCGCCCGTGGCGACTGGTAATTGAGCACAGGCAAGAGGAAGGGAAATCGCGGCGAACGATGCGCCCACACACACGATTCCGACGTAGACAATGTTCCTCATCGATCGCCTCTCCTCGTCTTGCGGATGAGATCAATGGCTCGCGGCCGATGGGCTACTCATCACCCACGAGGATGCCCGCGAGTCTATTGCATCGCGAGGTTCTGAACTCACACCGTTCCAGGCCAAGCCATTTACGCACAACCGTCCCTCACATGTAGACTCAAAACCGACCCAGCGCTGCACTTTTCGAGCGCCCCTCGCTGCACTTTTCAACCGGCGTTCACACCCAAAGCCCGGCACATCGACCTTGCTGGCCACAGCGATCGTGAGATCCTGATGCCACCGCACAAGCCAGTTTGAGGTCACGCTTTTGTCGAAAAAGATGGCCCGCACCAGCTGGGCGTCTTGGCCTAGATAGGCTGCGACTAACGACATCATCGCTTCACAGCGGGCGAAAGCACGCACCTCAGGTACGGCTAGAAGCCCGCGAGAACCTGCGCCATCGGGATCCCCCAATGCGGCCAGCAGAACTAGGCGCTGCGACTCGGGGACGATGCCTGTGGCGATGGCAAATCCGTCATGTTCAAAAGCGTAGGGCATCGCAGTCACACAGTCGCGGAACGGCCAAGTTGAGCAGCTCGCAGCCAACAGACTCACCATACCGCAGGACGCTATCGCGAGTCCTTTGCATCGGGTGGTTCCGGTCCGAGTCGTAGATAGGAGTTCGCACCGCCACCCCACAACAGGATGATCCTACCAGTACTCCGAGCCTGCGGGCCATTCGAGATCGACCGCCGCGAGGGCCAGCACAACCACGGGCCTCTTCACCGTGGAATCGAGCCACCGCCGGAAGCACAGCGTTACGACGCCTCAGGTGGCTGGACATCGCATCAAGTCCTTTGAGCCCAAGCCGTTGGAGGAAGCCTTGATGAGCCCACGACGTTTGAGCCCGCGACGCTCCACCTTCAACTACTTCGAGGACACGCTGGAGATCGCCCGACTGCATATCGCCCAGGCTGATTACTCAAGCCGCAAGCGGCAGAGCCGGGCTGGAACAGATGAGCTGATCAGCGGCGGACCACGGACTCTGCGTCACCGCTGGATTCTGTCCGCCGTCTGATTCAGCGCCTGGTTCTGGTTGTCCTGCTAGGCCAGTCTCCGCCGAACCCACAAGGGATCTCGGCGAGCATCGATGACTGCAACGACCACCAGCATGCCTTCGCTCAGGGTGTAGTAGATGCAGAAAGGAAATCGCTTCGACAGAGACCGGTGGTATCCAAAGCGATTTCATGAATACCGCCGTAATACGAAAGGGAATCGATATCGGCGATCAAGCAGCTACGAAAATAGTCGCCAAGCCCGGGCGACTGCCGCTCATAAAACCAATAGCCCTCGGCGAGATCAGCCTCCGCATCGGAGGAAATGCTGACAATCATCGCCCGAGCTGCATTAAACGGGCTTTTGCGTCAGCCCATGCGGACACCGTTGCACGCCCATCCTCGAGCCGACGCCTGCGGTCCTCGAGAACCTCGCGGTGCCACTCAGGCGACTGCACATCACCGGGGTGAGCGCACAGGCTCTCCCAAACGCTTTCAAGGAGCCGCACCTTCTCGGCGACCGACATCGTTTCAATCGAGATATCAGTGGACATGCGTGCCTCCGCTTACGGCCGCAGTATACCGGATTGCCAGAACGCCCGCGATGAGCAGATCGCGGCTATGGATTCTCAACTCCGCAGGACGCTATCGCGATTCTGCTCCATCGCTTGGTTCGGCCTTCCGGGCCACCTGCTGCTCTAGGGCCATGATTCGCTGGTCCTTGGCGGCAAGCAGTCGCTCGCAGCCACTCAATAGAAAGCCATACCATGCCACCACGGTCACGAGGGCTCCGCCCCACGCGATGTGATGATTCCCAACGAGGAACCCATACGCCATGGCGGACGCGGCCACGGCACCAAGCAGAACAACCACGAGAACCGGCGTGGTCTTGCGATGGAGGTCGAGCAAAGGCGCTGCAATACGCTCGCACAAGGTTGATGGCATTTTGGGTCCTGTTGGCACGAACAAGGCGTGGTGATTCATGAGGCCTAACGATCGCGATCAGCAGATCGCAGCCAACAGACTATCCATACCGCGGGACTTCATCGCGATTCTGCTGCATCGCTTGGTTCGGCCTGCTCGGGCTTTCACTCACGACTCTGCCACACAGCAGCGTCACGGTTGCCCTGGACTACGGCCAACACCTCCAGACGATCTTCGTGGACACGGTATTAGACGACATAGGTGAAGCGCCGCAGTCGCGCTGCACGCACGTTCCGCCAGACGATGCCATGTATCTCGGGCATCCCTGAAATCCGAAGCAGGACATCTTGAACTTGAATCAAGAAGGCCTGCCCCAGGCCAGGTCGCAGAGCGTCGAAGTAACCAATCGCCTCTGCCGCGTCCTTCGTGGCTTCCGGACGCAGGACGACGGGCAAGCTCATGAACTCCTCGACAATCGCGCCAGCACCGTTTCCCAAGGTTCAGCGGCCCCAGGATTGGCGTCAGCCGCTGCGATTCGCCGCTCTAGTTCTTGGATATGCCAGTCGGGAGGTGTGTATGGCGCATCGTCGGGAAGGCTGTCCCAGATCAGACCAATCAACTCCACCCGCTGCTGTGCGTCGAGGCGGTCGATGCCAAATTGCGATAAGGTCAGGCTCATTGACGATGTCCTCCGCAGTTGGAAGAAGCCACCGTTCATCATACCGGGCGGCAATCACACGAGGAAGTCAGCGTAGTGGCCGAACGCGGAAGCTGATCAGCGGCGGACAACGGACTCGGATTCGCCACTGGACGCAAGCCGCCGTCTGATCCAGCGCCTGGTTATATTCGCTCTTGCCACGCCGATGGATCGCGGCCGCCGAACATGATCGCGAAGACCACGATCATCTCGCCTTCGATACGGTAGTGGATGACATACGGGAAGCGGCGGATGCGGAGGGATCGTACTCCATAAGCATCGACGCCCACCCACTCGGGATTTCGCTGAATCCGGGCGAGAGCCTCGGAGCACTCGACAACGAAGTCCGAGCCGAGCCCAGCGGACCTTTCCTCGTACCACCTGCGCCCGGCATCGAGATCATCGACGACTTCGGGGCGATACCGAAGTACGAACTTCATCGACTATCCCGCAGGCGATCGAGAACCTCGTCCCACGTGAGCAACTGCTCGGGCGACCGCTCGTGAGCGGCGATCCGCCGCTGCAGTTCTGCCCGTTGTTCGGGAGAAACTTCGACGGGCGAGTCTGGCGGGATGCTATCCCACAGCGACTCGACCACGCGTAGCCGATCATGAATCGGCAGCGCTGTCAGTTCGGTAAGGGCCTGGGCTATGTCGATCATGAACGCATCCTACCACAGATATAACGGCCCTGATCAAAGGCTCGCGACCCACGGGCCAACTACACCACAGGACGATGCCCGCGAGTCCTTTGCATCGGGTGGTTCCGGACCGAGTCGTGGATTGGTGTTCGCACCGCCACCCCACGACGGACTGATCCTACCAGCACCCCGGGCGTGAGGGCCATTCAAGCCCGCCCGCTGAACGGGCCAGCACAACCACGGGCCTCTTCACCGTGGAATCGGGCCACCGCTGGAAGCACAGCGCCTCGTCGCCTCAGGTGGCTGGACATCGCATCAAGTCCTTCGAGCCCCTGTCGCTGGACTCAGCCCCGATGAGCCCACGACGTTTGGGCGCGCGACGCTCCACCTTCAACTACTTCGAGGACACGCTGGAGATGGCCCGGCTGCATATCGCACCGGCCCATTGCTCAAGCCGCAAGCGACAGAGCCGGGCTGGAACGAAAAAGTTGAGCAGCTCGCAGCCAACAGACTTACCATACCGCAGGACGCTATCGCGAGTCTGCTCCAACGCCTGGTTCGGCATTCCTGGTTGGCTAGAAGCAGGCCGCAAGCGCC